>Ga0163152_10008381_pt1 | contig 11048 bp, 6 predicted proteins | sample OliLakLV19MP8IB2_FD_148635 | JGI IMG/M metagenome (GOLD analysis project Ga0163152, IMG submission 148635) | Freshwater microbial mat bacterial communities from Lake Vanda, McMurdo Dry Valleys, Antarctica - Oligotrophic Lake LV.19.MP8.IB-2 | ecosystem: Environmental > Aquatic > Freshwater > Lake...
ATTCAAGGATGCACCGGGGGATCATCGCACATGCGGTGGCGCTGGACGCCGACAACCTGCATCTGCTCGACGGGATCACGTTCGCGTTCCTCAGCATGGATGCAGGCGAGGAGAAGCGTCTCGTTGTCGAGAAACTCGAAGCCTTGGGCGTGTCCTTTGTTGATGTTGGCATGGGGCTGGAATTGGATGACGGTTCATTGGGTGGCATTCTAAGGGTCACAACCAGCACGCCGGAAAAGCGTGATCACGTTCATCAGGGCCGCATTTCCTTCGCTGGCGGCGGCGAGAAGGATATCTATGTGTCAAACATTCAGGTTGCCGACTTGAATGCGCTCAACGCCGTGTTGGCTGTAATCAAGTGGAAGAAACTGTGCGGATTCTACCGTGACCTGGAGCGGGAGCATCATTGCACCTACACGACAGACGGCAATATGCTGCTCAATGGTGACCTCCCATGATGCGGTACGGCCATCTCGAACATCGGTTCGTGCAACACATTCCCGATGGGATTGAACCAGGCGTTCTCTATGTTTCGATGGAATATGGAACGGCTGCCCATAGTTGCTGTTGCGGGTGCGGCGAGGAGGTGGTGACGCCCTTCACGCCGACCGACTGGAAGATGACGTTTGACGGCGAAACAGTGTCGCTCGATCCGTCCATTGGAAATTGGACGCTCGCTTGCCGCTCTCACTATGTGATCAAGCGGGGGCGGGTGATTGAGGCAGGGCCATGGACGGACAAACAGGTCGAAGCCGAACGCCGTCGGGATCGTGCGGCCAAGGCACGCTTCTACGGTGTTCCTGAACTCACCGAACCCGTTGTAACAGCGGGTCAGGCGGAGCCGCCTTCGCAAGCTAAGCTAGGTTTTGTGGGCCGCATCTTGCGCTGGGTGAGCAGGGCTGGGCGCTGAATCAGGCGGAAGTGGTTGTTACGAAACCTCGGATACTAGAACTTAGTATCCGAGGTTTCGTAACAGCGGTTGAGCAGCACTACTTCGTTGCATCCGCCCGTTGGTGGTACGATGATAATTCCGGATGAAAAGTGCATCACTTCGTTGCAGTCTGATGCAGAATGAGGTATCGTCCCTCGGAATTTGGGGGGTGATATGACCGAGCGTCCTCGCAAGGCAACGCGAATTACGGTAAGCTTGGAAGAGCAGGACTACCGACTGCTCAATGAGATTGCGGTTGCACGGGACGCTTCCGTTTCTTGGGTCATTCGCCAAGCGATCCGGCAATTCATCGAAACCACGGCCAAACCCCAGAACGAACCGGATCGACCGCGTGGTAGCCGGGCGGGCGGCAACCGATGAAGCTAATTCGGAACAGCGGCAATGAGCGAGTGATCGATCGGCTGCGCGAGTGGCTCCGGCAAGGCGCGTCCGTCGATTTGATGTCGCCAACATTTTCCGTCCATGCGTTCGCTGAAGTCCGGGAACTCATTGAGAAGGCTGAGAAGTGCCGCCTGCTTCTCGGAGAAGAAGCAGCGCTCGCCGGTTCACTTTTCGGCGGGCCAGCCGACATCGCCTTTCGGGGCAAGCTGCAGGGACGCTGGCTCGCCAAGCTTGTGGCCGATTGGATCAAGAAGCACGCCGAAGTCAGGCACGCCGGGGCCGCACCTCCGCAGTCGCTTATAGTTGTTCAAGCCGCCGAGAGAAGGCGTGCATTGTTGGGGACCTGTTCCTTCACAACAGAAGGTCTGGGGATCACGCCGGGAGGTCAGCTCGGGCTGGTTCAGGCAGCCGACGCAGATGACGAAGCGGCGGCGTTCGCCGATTGGTTCAGGGCGAATTGGGATGGGCTGAAGCCTGATTCAACGGCGAAAGACCGCCTTGCTGCTTTGCTCGAAGAGGCGGGTTCCCTCCGCCCGCCGTCGCTTCTCTACTTCCAAATCCTGTTCCAGCTATTCAAGGATCTTGGCGACGAACTCGATGAAGAGCGGATTATCAAATCTGCGACCGGGATACGGAACACCATCGTTTGGAAAAAGCTGTTCCGGTTCCAGCGTGACGGCGTTGTCGGAGCGATCGACAAGCTTGAACGTATCGGCGGCTGCATCATCGCCGATAGCGTTGGCCTCGGTAAGACGTTCGAGGCCCTGGCCGTCATCAAATATTATGAGCTTCGCAACGACCGGGTTCTCGTGCTTTGCCCGAAACGCCTGCGGGACAACTGGACGCTCTACAAGGCGAACGACCGAAGAAACATTCTCGCCGCAGACCGGCTCAACTACGACGTTCTCAATCATACCGATTTGTCACGCGATGGCGGGTTATCCGGGGATATCGACCTCTCCCATGTAAACTGGGGGAACTACGATCTCGTCGTCATCGACGAGTCCCACAATTTCCGGAACAAGGCGACGCACAAGGAGCGTGACACCCGCTACGATCACCTGATGAAGCGGGTGATCAAGGCCGGCGTGAAGACCAAGGTGCTCATGCTTTCCGCGACGCCGGTGAACAACCGCCTCGCGGACTTGAAGAACCAGATCGCCTTTATGACCGAGGGCAATGATCTGGCGCTGATCGGCCACGGCATTCCTAGCATCGAGGCGACGATCAGGAAGGCCCAGGCGCAATTCAATCGCTGGCTTGATCTGCCGGAGGCCGAACGCCGCCCGGCGCGGCTGATGGACATGCTTGGCTTCGACTATTTCAAGCTGCTCGACATGCTGACCATCGCGCGCTCGCGCAAGCATGTGCAACGCTACTACGGCACGGCTGAGACCGGGCAATTTCCGGAACGCCTACGGCCCTTCAACATCAAGGCGGATGTCGATCTGGCCGGCGAGTTCCGTCCCATCCGCGAGATCAACAATGAGATCCGGCGACTGACGCTCGGGTCCTATGCACCCCTGCGCTACGTGCTTGCGCACAAGCAGGCTGCCTATGACGAAAAATACAGCACGAAAATCCGTGGCGGCCAGAGCTTCTTCCGGCAGGTCGACCGTGAGGAAAGCCTGATCCACCTGCTACGGGTGAATATCTTGAAGCGGATGGAAAGCTCGGTGGCCTCGTTCGCGTTGACTATCAAGCGCCAGCTTGCCGACGTGGAGGCGCTGCTTTCGAAGATCGACGCCCACGAGGAGTCGGTCGAAGAAACCACGATCGACGACATCGACGTTGATGATCCGGCGTTCGAGGCTTTGCTCGTCGGTCGCAAGGTGAAGGTGCTCCTTCAGGACGTTGATCGGGTGCGCTGGCGGCAAGACCTCGTCGAGGATCGCAATCGCCTTGCGACCCTCTTATCTGCGGCACGTTCGGTCACGGCAGATCGCGACGCGAAGCTGGACGCGCTGAAGCAGGTGATCGCCAAGAAGGCGCACGAGCCCGTCAATGTCGGCAATCGCAAGCTCTTGCTGTTCACAGCCTTCGCCGACACGGCTGACTATCTTTATCGGGAATTGGCTCCCTGGGCGAAGAAGACGCTCGGATTCAACGCCGCCGTGGTTACGGGGAGCGGCGCGAACAAGACCACTTTGCCGGGCTTGCGCAGCGACATGAGCACGATCCTCAGTGCCTTCTCGCCGCGCTCAAAGGAGCGTCCGGCTGAAATGGCGGCCGAAGGCGAGATCGATCTCTTGATCGCGACCGATTGCATCTCCGAAGGCCAGAACCTTCAGGACTGCGATTTCCTCATCAACTACGACATCCACTGGAACCCGGTGCGGATCATCCAGCGGTTCGGCCGTATCGATCGTATTGGTTCGCAAAACGCCCAGATTCAGCTCGTGAACTTCTGGCCAAACATGGAGCTCGACGAATACCTCGATCTCGAATCCCGCGTCAGCGGCCGCATGGTGCTGCTCGACGTATCGGCGACCGGCGAGGAGAACGTCATCGAATTCCAGGCGGGCAACCAGATGAACGATCTGGAATACCGCCGCGCTCAGCTTCAAAAATTGCAGGACGCCGTGATCGATCTGGAAGACCTGTCGAGCGGCGTCTCGATCGCAGACCTGACGCTCAACGATTTTCGCATCGATCTGTCCGGATACCTGCGGGAGAACAAGGAGCGCCTCGAAGCACTGCCGCTTGGCGCCTATGCGGTCACCTCCGCCCCTCGCATCAACGCGGCGAACGGCGACGGCGGCATTCAACCTGGCGTGATCTTCTGCCTGCGCGCTGTAGGCGATGCGGCGCTGAAATCGCCGGAGCCGGGCTATCCGTTGAGTCCGCACTACGTCGTGCATGTTGGCGACGACGGCGAGATCAGGCTTCCTTATACGCAGGCGAAGCAGGTGCTGGATTGCCTGAAGAAGCTCAGTCTTGGTCGTGATCTGCCCGACGCGGAAGCCTGCGCTCGGTTTGACAAGGCCACCCGCTTCGGCCGGGACATGGGGCCATACCAGAAGCTGCTGGCGCGGGCCGTCGCATCAGTTGTCGGCAAAAAGGAAGAGCGCGCCGTCGCCAGCCTGTTTTCGCCGGGCGGAACGCACGCCATGAAGGGCGAATTCGCCGGGATCAATGACTTCGAGGTCGTGGCGTTTCTTGTTGTGCTCCCTGACATCAATGGCGCGGCGGCATGATGACGGAAGCCAGCATCCTCTCGATTGTCGACGCGCTCGGCCTGCCGCCGGAGGCTCGTGTTGATGCGCGGGTGCCGAAGAAGTTGCTGGTCGAACAGGGCGCGCCGACGACCGCAGACAAGCGCGCCATTCAGGACGGCATTGACGAACTGCAATGGCTCGCCGCCTGCAAGCCCACCACGATTGGCGTGCCGAGCTTTGTGGACGAGACACGCGAATATCTTGAAATCGCCGTCGTTGCCTGTGCCTTTCGGCCAGACCCGAGAGGGAAGCCCGCGAAAGCTGCGCGATTGATCGAACTGATCCACCGCGCCATTCCCTATCCCGTGCTTCTTGTGACAGCCGACGAGCAGGGCATTGCGCTCTCAGTGGCACACAAGCGGCATGCCGAACGTGAGGCAGGGAAAGTGGTCATCGAGCGCGTTGTTTCTGCGTCTGGTTTCAATAGTGAACAGTTGAACTCAATAGAAAGAGACTTCTTGCAAAGTCTTGCCCTTGCCAAGCAGTCACGCCGCGACCTATGCACCTTGTACGAGGGATGGCTGGCCCGAATCGAAGCGCTGAATGCGGCGCGTCTCAACGGTGCCTTCGCCGCAAGCGACGATGGCGCCGCGATCGAGCGCCGCCGCGAAGCCCTCGAAGCCCATTCACGGCTGACGCGCGAGATTACGGGTCTTCGCGCCAAGGCCAACCGCGAGAAGCAGCTAAACCGGCGCGTCGATCTCAATCTGGAGATCCAGCGTCTGGAAGCCGAGATGGCGGCCCACAATAAGAACCTTTGAACACGGAAGACGCACTCATGGCAGACATCAAGAAGCTGGACCTCAACGACCCCGACACCAAGAGCGCCGATATCGTGGCGGGAAATGTCGAGGCGTTGAAGGCGCTGTTCCCGGAGGCGTTCACGGAAGGCAAAATCGATTTCGAGGTGCTGAAGGGCCTGCTCGGTGCCGCGGTTGATGAGCGTGATGAAAAGTATGGGCTGAACTGGCACGGTAAGCGCCGGGCGCGGCAGATTGCGCTGTCGCCATCGACCGGCACGCTGCTGCCGTGCCCGGAGGAAAGCGTCGATTGGGACACGACGCAGAACCTGATGATCGAAGGCGATAACCTCGAAGTGCTGAAGCTCTTGCAGAAGAGCTACGCCGGCAAGGTGAAGCTGATCTACATCGATCCGCCCTACAACACAGGCAAGGACTTCGTTTATCCGGACGATTTCAGGGACAGCATGAAAAACTACCTTGAGCTAACCGGCCAGCTGGAAGGCGGTCGCAAGATTGGTTCCAATACCGACGCATCGGGCCGGTTCCATACTGACTGGTTGAGTATGATGTATCCGCGCCTTCGATTAGCAAGAACACTTCTCAGACCGGACGGCCTGATTTTTGTCAGTGTTGACGACACTGAGGCCGCCAACCTGAAACAAATTATGTCGGATATATTCGGCGAGGAAAACTTCCTCGCAGCAATCGCCTGGGAAAAACGATACACACGAAGCAACAACGCGAAGCGATTTTACTCTCTTAAGGACACGATCATCGTATTTCGGAAGTCAGAGTCAGTTTCGGTCTTGCGGGAAGCGCGAACCGATAAGTCGAAAGGCATTTATTCCAACCCAGACAATGACGATCGAGGGGATTGGACCAGTTCGTCCTACGTCAATCCGGCGACGAAGGCACAGAGGCCGAACCTCGTATATCCAATACAAAACCCGTTAACTAAAGAGATGGTCGAGCATCCGACCCACGCGTGGAAATATGAAATCTCTGAACATCAACGTCATGTCCGGGAGGACAGACTTTGGTGGGGGCAGAAGGGTGATGCGAAATTTCCTCGGTTGAAGAACTTCCTTGAGGAAATGCAGGATGGCGTGGTGCCAATCGATCTATGGGACTACAAAACAACCGGCACAACAGACGAGGGCGGTGCAGAGGTAAAAGCGCTTTTCGAAGAGGCGGTGTTCGACAACCCGAAGCCGACCAAGCTGGTTCAGAGAATGCTTGGTTTGGCCCCAAACTCTCAAGGCCACGAGATAATCATTGATTTTTTTGCCGGCTCTGGGACGACCGGCCATGCCGTGATGAAGCAGAATGCAACGGATGAGGGCAACCGCCGGTACATTCTCGTTCAATTGCCAGAGCCCGTGGACCCAGAGAGTAAAGAGCAGAAAGTAGCCGCAGAGTTTTGCAAGAAACTGGGCAAGTCCCTCACGATTGCCGAGTTGACAAAGGAGCGCCTGCGTCGCGCTGCTGCTGAAGTTCGAAGTGAAAACCCAATGTTCGCTGGTGACACAGGTTTCCGCGTCTTCAAACTCGCTCAATCAAACATCCGCGCTTGGGAGCCAGACGCGGCCGATCTCGAAAGCAGCCTGCTGAAGAACGTCGAGCACCTCGTGCAGGGCCGTAAAGAGCAGGACGTGCTCTATGAGCTATTGCTCAAGCTCGGCCTCGATCTCTGCGTACCGATCGAGGTAAAGTCGATTGCTGGCAAGTCCGTTCATTCTATCGGCGGCGGCGCGCTGATCGTCTGCCTTGCCGATGGGCTGACCAAGGACGTGATCGAGCCGTTGGCGTCTGGCATTGTTGCGTGGCGGGCGGCGCTTGCGCCCGCCGTCGATACGCGCGTCGTGTTCAAGGATTCCGGGTTCGCCGACGATATCGCCAAGACCAACATGGCGGCAATCCTGAACCAGAACGGCATCACCGACGTGCGGAGCCTCTGATGAACGGAGATCAGTTCATCGCCTTCGCCTATGGTTCGAATATGCCGACCGCTCGCATCCAGGATCGTTGTCCATCAGCGCTGCCGCTTGGAATGGCGGAGCTGGGCGGATACGAGCTTCGATGGCACAAGCGAAGCAGGAAAGACGGTTCTGGCAAGTGCGATATCGTACCGACCGACAAAGGGGGCGCATCTGTATTCGGCGTGCTCTATCGGATCGCCAGCGACGAGAAGAGCGATCTCGACAGAGCCGAGGGATTAGGCAACGGCTACGCTGAAACGGAAATCGCGGTCCATCATGGACCCGACCTGGTGACCGCAAAAGCTTATATCGCGACCGATACCGATCCGACACTGAAGCCCTACACGTGGTATCGCGCACTCGTTATCGCGGGCGCGAAGGAGCACGGCCTACCTGCTGATTATGTGGCGCGCTTGGAGGCTGTTCCCGCCGATCAAGACCCTGATCAGAAGCGCCGCGACAAGAACATGTCGCTGATCGGCGAGGTGCGCGCATGAAACTGCATTTCGAACCCGACCTTGACTACCAGAAGCTGGCGATTGAAGCTGTCGCCAATCTGTTTCGTGGCCAGGAGATCAACCGCACAGAATTCACGGTCACGCGCCGACCGGTGGTCGAACGCACTGGGCAAGGCAGCCTCGATCTTGGCGGCTTCCTCGGCGCGCAAGGCGAGCTGGGCCTCGTCGAAAGCGAACTCGGTATCGGCAACCGGCTGACGCTGCTCGATGACGAGATCATCGGCAATCTGAAGGACATCCAGCTTCGAAACGGTCTCGCGCCTGCAACGGCGCTCACCTCTGGCGACTTCACAGTCGAAATGGAGACCGGCACGGGCAAGACCTACGTCTATCTGCGGACGATCTTCGAACTGAACCGGCGCTACGGCTTCACCAAATTCGTGATTGTCGTGCCTTCGGTCGCGATTAAGGAAGGCGTCTATAAGACCCTTCAGATCACCGAGGAGCATTTCAAGGGCCTCTATTCCGGCCAGCCCTTCGACTATTTCCTCTACGACTCCGCCAAGCTCGGGCAGGTGCGCAATTTCGCGACCAGCCCGAACATCCAGGTCATGGTGGTGACCGTCGGCGCCATCAACAAGAAGGACGTGAACAACCTCTACAAGGACAGCGAGAAGACCGGCGGCGAACGGCCCATCGATCTGATCCGCGCCACGCGCCCGATCCTAATCGTGGACGAGCCGCAAAGCGTCGATGGCGGTCTCGAAGGGCGCGGCAAGGAAGCGCTAGATGCGATGAACCCGCTTTGCACGCTGCGCTATTCCGCGACGCACACAAACAAGCACCACATGGTGTTTCGCCTGGATGCCGTGGACGCTTACGAGCGCAAACTGGTCAAGCAGATCGAAGTGGCGTCGATGGAGGTCGAGGGCGGGCACAACAAGGCGTATGTGCGCTTTGTTTCCGCCAGCAACGGCAAAGGACCAATCACCGCGCGCGTTGAGATCGATGTTCAGGACGGCAAATCGGTGCGCCGCAAGGAAGTCGTCGTTCAGGACGGCGATGATCTTCAGGAACTGACCAAGCGCGCCATCTATGCCGATTGCCGGATCGGCGAGATCCGGGCCGCGAAGAACAACCAGCTTCTCGAAGTGAAACTCCCAGGTGGTGAGAAGTTCCTATCGCCCGGCCAAGCGGTCGGCGATGTGGACGCCGACGCCATGAAGCGGCTGATGATCCGCCGCACGATCCAGGAACATCTGGAGAAGGAAAAGCGCCTCGCGCCGTTGGGCATCAAGGTGCTGAGCCTGTTCTTCATCGACGCCGTTGATCACTACCGGTCGTATGACGACGACGGCAGTCCGGTGAAGGGCAAGTACGCGCGAATCTTTGAGGAGGAATATCGCCGCGCCGCGAAGCTTCCGGAGTTCGTGAGCCTGTTCAAGGAGGTCGATCTCACCTCGGAAGCCGAAGAGGTTCACGACGGCTATTTCTCGATCGACAAGGCGCGGCGCTGGACCGATACGGCAGAGCACAATCAGGGCGGGCGTGATAATGCGGAGCGCGCCTACAATCTGATCATGAAGGATAAGGAAAAGCTGCTGGGCTTCGAGACGAAACTCAAGTTTATCTTCTCGCACTCTGCCCTCAAGGAGGGCTGGGACAATCCGAACGTCTTCCAGATTTGCGCCCTGCGCGAGATGGGAACCGAACGCGAGCGTCGGCAAACGATCGGACGCGGGCTGCGCTTGTGTGTCAACCAGAAGGGCGAACGCCTGCGCGGGTTCGAGATCAACACGCTGACGGTGATCGCCACTGAGAGCTACGAGGAATTCGCCGAGAACCTGCAAAAGGAAATCGAGAAGGATACGGGCATCAAGTTCGGCATCGTCGAAAAGCACCAGTTCGCCGCGATCCCTGTGGCGAAGGCCGACGGCTCAACCGGGATGCTGGGCTTCGACGACTCCGCCACCATATTCGAGCACCTGAAGACGCAAGGCTTCGTCGATGCAAAGGGCAAGGTACAGGACGCCTTGCGCACGGCGTTGAAGGACGGGACGTTTGCCTTGCCGAAAGCGCTCGAAGCGCATCTTCCCGCCGTTCGTGACGTGCTGAAGAAGGTCGCGGGGAAGCTCGACATCAAGAACGCCGACGAGCGTGTCGTCGTGAAAACCCGGCAGGCCATTCTGGAAAGCGCCGAGTTCCAGGCGCTCTGGGACAGGATCAAGCACAAGACGACCTATCGCGTTCACTTCGATAACGAGAAGCTGATCATCGACTGCGGCAAGGCCATTGCCAACGGTCCGCCGGTTTCTAAGGCGCGTGTTCGGATCAGGAAGGCCGATCTTTCAATCGGCCAGGGCGGCGTCGAGGCCAAGGAGCGCGACAAGAACAGTGGCGCGATCGTCACGATCGAGGAAGGCGACATCGCGTTGCCCGACGTGCTGACCGATCTTCAGGACCGCACCCAGCTCACGCGCAAGAGCCTCGTGCGCATCCTGACCGAGTGCGGGCGGTTGAACGCTTTCAAGCGCAACCCGCAGGCTTTCATCGAGATCGCGGGCGAGGTGATCAACCGCACCAAGCGCTTGGCTCTCGTCGACGGGATCAAATATCAGCAGATCGGCGCCGAGAGCTATTTCGCCCAGGAGCTTTTCCAGCAGGAAGAGCTGATGGGCTATCTGAGAAACATGCTGAAGGACGCGACGAAATCGGTCTTCGAGCACGTCGTCTACGATTCTGGCGGCGTCGAACGGACCTTTGCGGAGCAGCTTGAGAAAAACGAATCCGTGAAAATCTACGCCAAACTCCCGGCTTGGTTCAAAGTGCCGACGCCGCTCGGCACCTATAATCCCGATTGGGCGGTGCTCGTCGAAGTCAGCGGTGAAGAGCGCCTCTATTTCGTTGTGGAGACCAAAGGCAGCCTCTTCACGGACGATCTGCGCGATAACGAGGCAGCAAAAATCGCCTGTGGCGAAGCGCATTTCAAGGCTCTGGCCACCGATCCAAACCCCGCCCGCTATATCAAGGCGACGAAGATAGATGACTTGATGGAGCATTGTTGACCCATGAAGTTTTCCATGTGACGACCGTCTAGCTGATCGACGACCTTCGTGCCCCAGTCTTCTCTCCCTTGCCGGGAGAGGATGTCTCGTCCAATACCCTAATAGAGAACTATCGGTAGTGGTGGGTGCGCGTCAGGGTGGAGGGCGAGGTGGACGCGCGCATCAGGCGGCCTGCTTCAGGCGCTTTTTGGCGAACATCGCTCGAATGAACGCATCCCACTTCTTCATCGCGGCCCGCTTCTCCGGCATATA
>Ga0163152_10008384_pt1 | contig 11045 bp, 8 predicted proteins | sample OliLakLV19MP8IB2_FD_148635 | JGI IMG/M metagenome (GOLD analysis project Ga0163152, IMG submission 148635) | Freshwater microbial mat bacterial communities from Lake Vanda, McMurdo Dry Valleys, Antarctica - Oligotrophic Lake LV.19.MP8.IB-2 | ecosystem: Environmental > Aquatic > Freshwater > Lake...
GACTTGTTGTCGAAGACAGACAGCCTTGAGGGAGCCCCACCTCAATTGGTGGACCTCAACAGGTGGGGAATTTCAGTGAGCAGCTCCGAGGAGATTCACATGAGCGTGATCAACAATGCGCACCTGACAGATGAGTTGCCGAAGTGGGCTGAGAGCGTCGGCCGCAGCTTCGCCTTCTTCATGGAGCGGCCAAGACGCCATTGGCACCTGGGTTGCGGTCTCGGCGTGGCATCGGTGTCCAGGTAAAGCGGCTTTGGCACTGGCGTGATTCTGATGCTCTGTCATACGCGTTCTGCTGAATCTCACGAACGGAAGTTGGTGCTTCAGGCAGAACGGCGAATACCGAGGGTCCGTTCGTACTCATGTACGTATCCGGTTACAATATGCTCAATGGAGAAATTGTTCTTAATGTACTGAAACCCCTCCATGGCTAACGCCTCGCGGAGCTTCTCATCCTTGCCAAGGCGACTGATCTCCCTCGCGATCGCCCGCGGATCCTTGACGTCGACCAATGAACCCGCAACGCCGTAACCCAAGACCCATGGAACTGCCCCGCTCCTTAATCCTCCCAGAACGGCAGTTCCATTTGCCAATGCCTCGATCAGCACCATTCCGAATGACTCCTCGAGGGACGGGTGGACAAAGAGGTCGAGCGAGCTCATGAATTCGGGCATCTTCGGAGGAGGAAGGTGCCCGACGAACTCGACATTGCGGTCGAGACGGTGGGCTTTCGCCCATTGATGCGCAGCCTCGCCGACCCCATGGTCATGACCCGCAAGCCGGAGTACTGCATCCGGATATTCTGATCCAACCACTGAGAAGGCTTTCAAGAGAACCTGAACGTTCTTCAGTCGGCCGAAGCCGTTGTTCATTGCACCAATCACCAGGTACGGGTGGCGTTCACTGGTTGGAATCGTGGCGGAAAGGCCGAGCCCATTCGGTACGACCGGCACCGTACGGCGAAGGTAGCGGCTCATCTTCTTCGCCATGTAAGGGGAATTGGCCGTGAGGAACAACGCCTTCCGAAGAACCAACATCTGCATTCCGAGACGAACAATACGATATGGCGACCGATCATACTTCAATATCTCTGGTCCCCAGTCATGAAAAGAAACCAGGGTTGGTTTTCCACTCCGAAGTGCAGCGAGGGCGAACTCATAACTAAACCACGCGTGGACCACATCGCATTCGGATTGCTGGATCATCCCTAGAAGGGCAAGGCGCTCAGCACGGAAGGCGTCACGGGCGCGGTGACGTTGACGGTATGGCCCGACGTGAACGGTGAGCCGATCGCCGCAGAACGTTCCCCAGTCTCTGGAGTCTGGGGAAAGGGCAAAGACACTCACCGTGTGCCCGCGCCGCAACAGCTCAGTGGCCACGTCAGAGACCAGCGGGGATGAGACTCCCGAGGTCTGTAGCGACTGAGAAGCGTCCAAATGCAGCTGCAGACGGAGAAGGTCAATGGGACCTGCGATTCCGACGTGCATCTCAGGGACGTCGCTCGTCGTCGACCAGACGCGATGTCGCAGGCCCACGATCGCCTACCACGACTACCCGCAAAGCAACTGGGCTCATGATGCGAACCCCCTGTATAAAGCGACGTAATCAGCAACGCCGCGCTCTCGGCCGTAGGTGGCTTGGACCTCCGCAGCTTGTAGCGGGTCCGGGCTTCGGGCACCGTGCCTGATCTCTTCAATTAGAGCCGATGCAATGGAGGGCGGTACTGGTTCCACAGCCAGAATCGAACCAAACTGCACAGCAAGATCGTGTAGGCCAGGTACGTCCGACACCACGACCTTCAACCCTGTTGCCAACGCTTCGAGCGCTGCAATCCCCAGGCCCTCGTAGAGGGAGGGCATGACGTACAAATCGCATGCCCAAAGGAGCGTGGCGATGTCATCCACCGGGCCGAGAAACCGAACACGGTCGACGATTCCTAGCTCATCCGCGAGACATCGTTCAGTGACGCTGTCACCTTCGTCCCCTGCGTGCAGCACCGTGGGACGTAGGTTCGATGGGAGGAGTGCTGTTGCTCTCAAGACAGCGGCGTGGTTCTTCACGTCCGAGCAGTTCCCGATGATTGCCAAGGTGAACTCGTCAGCTGCGAGCGTGAAGTGCCTGCGAGCCCAAAGGCGTTCCGATTGTGTCGGCGCTCGGAATCGGCGGTCGTCGAACCAGTTCATGATCAGTTGCGAGCGGTTGTGGAAGCGTTCGAGTTCATTGGCCATAACGGACGGTGAGATCGAGACGAACGACACCCCGAGAGCTCGAGCGAGCCAACGCTCGAGTCGCTTGCGAACTCGCAGATAGCCGTCGAACCAGAACACGCTGTGCACTGTGCGTACCACACGGATACCCAGTAGTCGTGGAATCAACGAAAGCAGTAGCGAGATTCCCTCTTTGTGTACATGAACGCACGCCGGCCGAGTCGATCTGAGAAGTCGCAGGTACTGAAATGCGAATCGGTTACGGCTGACGGCTGGAATATGATTGACAGCGAACCCGGCTTCGACGAATTGGTGAGTGAGATGGCTTTCGTTCTCAGATGCGACTGCCAGCACCGTGCAGCGGACTGCTTGATTATCGAAGAGCGATGCCGCGCAGAGCAGCATCCGCTCGGCTCCAGATTGTCGAAGCGGGCCAAGAACGTGCAACACGTCCACGAGGGCGTCCGACACCGAATCAGTCTCGATCCAACCGGGGCGCCAGGAGAGCCCGAACATAGGGTGACGCGAAGTATCTCGGCCATCGCCACCCGCAGTAGCGACGCGTGAAGGCGTACCACTCACGGGGTGGAAGACCCTTGAACGAGTTGATCGCCCTCAAACGTTCTCTCAGGGGCACGGATCCGTCGCTCCATCGCGTCTTGCTGGGGTTCGGGCTGCAGGTCCCCACGAACTTGGGCGCGAGCACTACGCCGATGCCCGCTTCCCTCGCCCGGAATGCGTAGTCCATATCGGCCATGTTGTGCGAGAACCGTACGTCCAAGGGACCAACCACGTCCCTCACCTCGCGGGGAATCAGCACAACGTTGCCGTTCATCGTGTCAAGAGGCTGCAACGACCCGTCGGGCTCTAGACGCTCCATCACCAAGGGTCGTTTCAGATTCCGCCGCACGTAGCCACCGTATGAAGCTCGGCCGGTCATCGGGTCACTTGTCGGCCCAACGATGATCGAGTTGTTGCCCGCCTGCGTTGTTGCATCGAGCAGCATTCGCACGGCATGGGGATCCAACTGTACGTCGTCGTTGAGCCAGAGCAGGTAGTCCGGGCGGCTCACCCATGCCTCGGCGTCGGCAAGATGCATGCCTGCAGTCCAGTACAGTGATCCAGTTCCCTGGAGAACACGCACATCCGGGTGCGCCACGCGAACCGCCCTTGAGGTGCCATCGCTGCTGCCGTCGTCGACAAGGTACACCTGAACCTCGGTATCGCTGATGCCCTCTTGCGCAGCGATATCACCGAGGCACCGCAACGTTGTCGCCTGGCGATTGAAGCACGTGAGGAGCACAGCGAGTTGACCGGTCATAGGGACATCGCCTGCTGTCGGCGGCGAACCAAATTGGTCGCACTAGAGACCCCAGCGGCCCCGACCGCTAGTAGTTCCTCTGGGCGGAGCTGGAACCCGACGAATAACGGGGTGACGGCCCCGACTTGATCATCCCGGCGATTCGTGATGCTGGCGCCAGCCGTCGTGCAATTCCCGAACGGCTCGGAGGGGCCACGTTCAGCCCCGGTCCGAGCGTCACAGTTGTAGCGCCCATCAATATTTATGAAACTGGCCACTCCCGGTGGGGTCGGGTGGCTTTGCTCAACCGGCAGCTCCGCGCCAACAGCGAGAGCGCAATGCCTGTCCATGCCATTGAGGACTGTAGTCGCCAGTGCCGGCTCAACCACTCGCAGCGAGACTGGCAGGCGTTGTGGCTGATCGGGCGCTTGGTCTGGACGCGTTGACTAAATATCGATGTCCGAGAACTGGACGAGCCGCCAGAACGGCAACCACTGTGAGCATCGGCACCGACGAACTAACCGGCGACTCAAATAGTGATCCTGCGGCCAACACTCCGAGCAGTGCGAGTTGGAGCGAGTCACCCTCGCGTCGGCTGCGGAGAGCGAGCGCGAGGCCACAAGTGACGAAGAGCAAGAGGAAAATGGTCCCAATCAAGCCGGTTTTGGCGAGCGCGTCCAACACTTGGTTGTGGGCCTGGGCACCGAATGCTAGCCGCGTACCAGCAAATTCGTCCCGCAGAACCAGTGGTCCACCACCGAGTATGGGACGATGGATGAAGGCAGACCATGCCCCATCCCAGACCTTGTCACGACCCGTGAGGCCGTTCTGGCTGACTGATTGCCCCACTGCGAGCCAACCGAACAAACCTGCCAGCCCCGCCACAAGGCCAGTTCTAGCCCGACCAAATCGACCGTCCGACCAGATAAGAACGCCCACGAGAGCGGCAAGCCATCCAGACCTTGATTGAGTAAGGAGCAGAACAACAACCGATGTGAGTGTCCAGGCGCGCCAATACCGCCCCCGACGAATGTATAAATCTAACAACAACGAAAATGCTGCAATGAGACCGAGGCCGTTGGGATGGGGGGTCAGCCCAGCGAGCTGCCGAACCCCGAGGAACCTTCCGCCGTCATTGATGCCCACGAAAGTCGCATCGTCGAACCGGAGCAACATCTGGAGGAGACTTCCGGCGATGATCAGACGAAGGATCCATCGGGCGTGTTTGATGATCACGTCTCGCGATTCGAACCGGCACGATCCCGCGACGAAGACCAGTCCGATGAACAGCACGACCGGACGACTGAATCCGCCGTAGAAGACAGCCGACAAGGCAATTGCCATCGCGTATCCGAGTAGGGCGAGTAACCACGGCCGTACCGGGGAAGAGCGACGCATCAGCGCTCGTAGGACACCACATAGGATTAGGCCAGCCAGGATTACGGTTGTGGCCTGAGACAGCTTGAGCGCCGCTGGCGAGAGTAGGGTGGGCGCATCGTTGCCCTGGTTGTGGAAGAAACGTGGATCGATGGCTACGGCTATCGCTGGCGATAGCCCTACGAGATAGAGAACAGCGACCGGCAGCACGTGGTCGGACCGAGCCGTCGCCAATCAGAACACCTCCCAGAATGCTGCGGTCGTGGCGCTCATCGAAATCCAAAGCGACTCGAGCCGGGAGGCACTGGGGAGAATGTAGTTCTTCTGTTTTCGAGGTGACACCGATCCACCTTTCGGTCACCGTTGAGTGGATCACGGTGATAAAGCTTCTGTTCCTTCCAAAGAACTGGGGCTCACCACCGTGATCTTGAAGGAGATCATTTAGCACAGGGTGTGAGCTTGTAGATGGTACCGGACAAACCACGACCGCCAAGGCGTATCGCGTGTTCGGCGTCCCGGAAACTATCCAGTGCCCGCCGGTCACCGGGCCGGGCAGGGAGGTTGCGTTCCGTATTAGCTCGAGCTAGAGATGCTCAACCCGGGGGCCCTGGAGCCGGTGCCGGGTGTCGAGTACGGCGGTTGCCTCGGCAATGACCATGTCGTAGTTGATGTCGTCGTGGTCGGTGAGCACGACGACGAGGTCGGCCGCTTGCACTTCTTGGGCGGTGAGGTCGGCACGGGTTACACCTTCGCCGAATACGTCGAGCGTTGCGTAGGGGTCGACGGCATGTACGTCGGCGCCATCGGCGACGAGCAGCTTCGCGACCTTACATGCGGGTGATTCACGGATGTCGTTGGTGTTGCGCTTGTATGACATGCCGAGCAGCAGCAGTCGGCTCCGTGAGGTGGAGATACCTTGCTTGTTGAGCGCTGCGCGGATCCGTCCGACGACGTAGTGAGGCATGTGCTCGTTGATGTCGTTGGCCAACTCGACGAATCGAAACGGGCGCCCGACCCGGCGGCGAACTGTCCATGACAGATAGCTCGGATCGATCGGCAGACAATGACCGCCGACACCTGGACCGGGCGTGAACTTCATGTAGCCGAAAGGCTTGGATGCCGCGGCGTCGATCGCTGCCCAAATGTCGATGTTGAGCTCGTCGGCAATGACGGCGAGCTCGTTGACCAGTGCGATGTTGACGTGGCGGAACGTGTTCTCGATCAGCTTGGCCAGTTCAGCCACCTTCGTCGCCTCGACCGGTATCACGGTGTCGACGATCGATCCGTAGAACCGGGCCACGTTCTCTAAGGACGCCTCATCAATCCCAGAGACGATCTTTGGTGTGTTGCCGAACCTCCACATCTGGTTGCCGGGATCGATCCGCTCGGGGCTGTAGCCGACGAAGAAGTCTGCGCCTGCGCGCAGCCCTGACCCGGCCTCGAGCAACGGCACCATCATGTCCTCCGTGGTTCCGGGGTAGGTCGTCGACTCGAGGATGATCGTCGACCCGGGTCGCAGGTATCCCGACAAGGTGCGAGACGCATCGACGATGTACGTCAGGTCTGGGGCACCATCGTGCAGCGGCGTTGGCACCGTGATCACGGCGATGTCGAAGTCGCCGCAGGCTTCGGGTCGATCGGTCGCGCAATACCGGTTGGTGGCCAGCGCAGCCAACAACTCGCCGTCGGTCACGTCAGTCGTGAACGAGGTCCCCATCGCGAGGTTCTTGGTTCGCTCGACGTCGATGTCGAAACCGACCACATCGAAACCGGCAGCAACGGCAGCCATCGCTAGTGGCAGGCCGACGTATCCCTGACCGACCACGACCACGCGTTCGGCGGGCTTCATCCCTGCACCCTATGGTCGTTCGCGCTCGAAAGGACATGGACTCTCGCCGCCGACCCCACACTAACCATCAACCTGACCGACGGAACCATCCTCTCCAGCGGCCCATCCACACACAAGGGTGCTTGAGATGGTCGGGCCGTTCCCTTACGGGGCCGCGGTAGCGTGGCGAACGTCACTCGCTTACAGGAGGTACTCGCGTGGTTACCGCGCTGTTTGACGCAAGAATTTTCGTGGCCGGTCATCGCGGGTTGGTCGGGTCGGCCGTCGTGCGCCGTCTTCAGTCGGGTGGGTACACAAACGTGCTCACGGCGTCGCGCGGTCAGCTCGACCTACGAGACCAGGGTGCTGTGAACCACTGGTTCAAGGACCATCGCCCCGAGTATGTGTACCTCGTCGCGGGCACGGTCGGCGGCATTCTCGCCAACAGCACGCGGCCCGCCGAGTTCCTCTACGACAACTTGATGATTCACAGCACGGTCGTGGAAGCCGCCCGCCATTTCGACACCACCAAGCTGCTCTACCTTGGCTCGAGTTGCATCTACCCGCGCGCCGCCACCCAGCCGATCAGCGAGGATCAACTGCTTACCGGGCCGCTCGAGCCGACCAACGAGGCCTACGCCATCGCCAAGATCGCCGGCATCAAGTTGTGTCAGTCATACCGAGCGCAGTACGGCTGCAACTTCATCTCCGCCATGCCCACCAACCTGTACGGCCCTGGCGACAACTTCGACCTGGAATCCAGCCACGTGCTGCCAGCGATCATGCGCAAGTTCCACGACGCCAAGCTGGCTGGCCGCGACGAAGTCGAGATCTGGGGCACCGGCTCCGCACTTCGCGAGTTCCTCCATGTCGATGATCTCGCCGACGCTTGCGTGTATCTGATGGACCACTACGAAGAAGTCGGGCACATCAACGTCGGAACGGGTGTGGATCTGTCGATCCGCTCTCTTGCCGAACTCGTCGGCTCGATCGTGCACTCGGCGGCGTCGCTGGTGTTCGATACCACCAAGCCCGATGGCACGCCGCGCAAGCTGCTCGACGTCAGCCGTCTCCACGCGCTCGGCTGGCACCACACCATCGAACTTGAGCAGGGCATCCGCACTACCTACGACTGGTTCTTGCAAGCTGATCCCTCAACGTATCCCACTGGTGCTCGGGCGGGCTGACACCGATGGGCCCTGTCAATTTTTCTGTGTAAATGGTCGTGGTACTCATGTTAGTTGGCGGCGTTGATTCGGTCGCCGTAGTGGATGGTCAAGGTGTTCAGGATCGGCTTCCAGCCGTTGATGCGGCCGACGAGATCTGAGCGGTCGGGTCGCTGTTGAGTGGCGACAAGGTAGAGCACTTTCGTTGCTGCTTGCTCGTTGGGGAAGTGTCCTCGATGTCGCACGGCTCGCCGGAAGCGTGCGTTCAAACTCTCGATGACGTTGGTCGTGTACACGATCTTGCGCAGCTCGGCTGGGAACTTGAGTAACGGGATGAATTCGTTCTATGAGGTCTCCCACGATTTGATCATCGCCGGATATTGCTCGCGCCATCTGTCGGCGAAGTCGTTGAACAACGCTTCCGCGGCCAGCAAGGTTGGGGCGGTGTAGATGTCGCACATCGCGCGGGTGATCGCCCCCCAATATTTCTTGGACAGATACCGGAGCATGTTCCGCACCAGATGCACGTTATGCCGACGTCGGCATAAGCTGCATTATGCCGATGTGCGGGTTATGCCGATGTCGTCGTGTTCGTGCTGCTCAGGTCGGTCGTCGCCGTTGTTGAGGTCGGCATAACCAGGGGTTGGTTCAGAGGGTCTCGAGGAACGCGAGGAGCTGGTCGGGCGGTCGGTATCGGCCTGGCGTGGCGCCTGGTTGTGTAGTTCGAGCGAGGGCTCGTTCTTTGATGCCGAGATCGGCATGAAGGTAGATGGCAGTGGTGTCGACCTGTTCGTGGCCGAGCCAGAGCGCGATCACGGTGGTGTCGACGCCGGCCTCGAGGAGTCGCATCGCGGCGGTGTGACGGAGGACGTGGCAGGTCACGTGCTTGGTGGCCAGCGTCGGGCATTGGAGGGCTGCAACTGTGGTGTGGATGTTGAGGCGGTGCTCGATCGCGTCTCGGCTGAGCCGTCGGCCTGGTCGTGTGGCGAACACGGGGTCGTCGGGTTGGCCTGTTCGCTCGTGGAGCCAGGCTGTGATCGCTGCGACCGTCGAAGCGGTGAGCGGTGTGATCCGTTCCTTGCGGCCTTTGCCGTGGCAGCGGACGTGGGCGCCGGCGGCGAGGTGGAGATCTGATGGGTTGATTCCGATCAGTTCGGAGATTCGTAGTCCGGTCTGAACGGCGAGGGTGAATAGGGCGCTGTCACGGCGTCCGGTCCAGGTGTTCGGGTCGGGCGCTGCGAGTAGCGCTTCGGTTTCGGTGGTGGTGAGGAATGTGATCAGTGTGCGGTCGTAGCGTTTCGGGCTGATGGCGAGCACCCGTTGGATCGTCGCTGCGTGTTCTGGGTGCCGCAGCGCGGCGTAGCGGAACAGCGAGTGGATCGCGGCAAGGCGGGCGTTGCGGGTCCGGATGCCGTTGCGCCGGTCGTGTTCGAGATGATCGAGGAACTTGATAACGACGTCGGCGCCGATGTCGTCGATGTCGAGGCGGGATGGTGCACGTCCGCTGGTTGTGGCCGCGAAGCCGAGGAGTAGACGCCACGCGTCACGATACGCGGCGATTGTTTGGGGGCTGGCGTCGCGTTCACGGATCAACCGGTCGGTGAAGAACGCCTGCAGCGTCGGAGCCAGCGCGGTCATCGCTGGTTGTCCTGGTGTTGTTGAAGGCGATCAGCGGCGAGAGCGAGGAGTTCGGGAGCGCCGCTCAAATACCAGTAGGTGGCGTTCGGGTCGACGTGACCGAGATAGGTCGACAACACCGCCATCGCCGTGGTCGGTTCGCCGTCGTGACGGTAGGCGTCAAGGAGCGTGGCGACAGCGAAACTGTGGCGCAGGTCGTGCATGCGTGGGCGGCATCGCCCGGCCCGCGGTTCGAGGCCGGCTTGTTTGACCAGGATCCGAAACGTCGACTCAACGTTCGACGGGAGCAACCGGGTGCCTGCCGGTGAGACGAACACCGCCGGACACGCCGGCAACGTGGTGCAACGGCGCCGTTCGTCGAGGTAGGCGCGCAACGCAGTGGCAACCGAGGCGTGAATGGGGATGTGGCGAGATTTGTCGAACTTCGAGTGCCGGATGGTGAGCACCTGGTTGTCCAGATCGACCTCACCGACATCGAGACGGATTGCTTCGCCCACTCTCATGCCGGTCACAGCCAGCACACCGAGCAACGTTCGATAGGTGGTCCGACGGAATGGTTGCCGCAAACCTCCAGTCGCGTCGAGCAACCGGCATATGTCCTGATCGGAGTAGAGATATGGCACGGCGCGTTGTGCGCTGCCGGGGATTAGGTCGGATGGTGGGACCGGCACAGTCGGATCGATCGCGTGCAGGTAGACGGCGAAACCCCGGACCGCGCTCATCCGTTGGGCATGCCACCAGCTGCTGCGCTGCGGAGCGGTTGCCCATCTGATGGTGTCATCGATCGTGAACCCGTCCGGCGTGCCGGACTCGGTGAGGTGCGCGATGAACTGTCCGAGCAGCAACTCGACGCGTTCCAACTTGTAGCCCAACGCCCGACGCATCATCAGATAGTTGCCGAGTTGTTCGGTGAGACGGCCCGTCATGACGTCACCTGCGGCCAAGGGCGCACGATCGTGCGGAGCCGGACAAGATCGACCTTGGCGTAGATCGCTGTTGTCGCCCGATGTTGGTGACGGAGCACTTCGCCGATCTCGAACAATGACCCGCCAGCAGCGAGCATCCGGGTTGCTGCGGTGTGCCGCAGCCGGTGCGCATAGACAGTGCCGCAGCCTGCACGTTGACCCGCCGCAAACACTGCTTGGGTCACACCGCCCTTGGTCAACTCACGATGTGGAGCCCGAACTCGGACGAACACCGTTCGGCCCTGCGCCGTGGCTGGCCGATCACGCAGATAGGCGGCGATCGCCTCGCCGACATCGGCAGGCAACGGCAGCTGTGAGTCCTTCGGGCCTTTGCCCCGCACGACCAGTTCACCGGCACGCCAATCAATATCGTCCAACCCGAGCCGGGCAACCTCGCCCGCCCGCAACCCCAGGTGCGACAACACGACCAGCATCGCGAAGTCGCGCCGACCGGCGTTGGTCGTGCGGTCGCACGACTCAAGCATGCGAGCCAGATCGCCATCGGCGACGGGTTCGACGAGCCTGGCGAGTTTCCAGGATCCGACCCGTGGGACGATCTTGGCC
>Ga0163152_10008385_pt1 | contig 11044 bp, 8 predicted proteins | sample OliLakLV19MP8IB2_FD_148635 | JGI IMG/M metagenome (GOLD analysis project Ga0163152, IMG submission 148635) | Freshwater microbial mat bacterial communities from Lake Vanda, McMurdo Dry Valleys, Antarctica - Oligotrophic Lake LV.19.MP8.IB-2 | ecosystem: Environmental > Aquatic > Freshwater > Lake...
CTCTGCTGGCCTGGCTCACGCTCGTGCTCCTGTGTACTTTACTTGCGGATACGCGCGCCCAGCAGACCGCGCGGGACCCGAACAGACCAGCCGCCCCCAACCAAAAAGAATTGATCGTGATGGCCCCCTTCGCCGTAGCCGAGGATCCGCCAGGCTACCAGATGCTCCGGACCACCACCGGTACGCGGCTGAACACCGATTTGCGCGACGTCCCGCAATCGCTTTCCATCCTGCCGCGGGAACTCCTTGATGACACGATGGCCGATACCTTGGCGGAGGCTCTAACCTACGTGCCGAATGTGGGCCCCCGACAGAATGTGTCTGACGGAGTGAAGATTCGCGGGATTCGCACCACCCGGAAGTATTATAACAATTACCTGGTGCCTAATTTTGTTTCCGGCCTGGCGAACATCTCCCGTGTCGAAATTCTCAAAGGCCCGGCTTCGGCCATCTATGGTCGAGGCGAACTCGGAGGCTTGGTCAATTCGGTCTCCCTCCAGCCGAGCGACGAGGAGCGTCGGACCGTGCGCTTTACCGCCGCCAGTAACAGCCACTATGAGGGGAAAATCGATGCCACCGGACCACTGCCGATCAAGGGCGTGAGCTACCGACTGACCGCCAGCTACCTCGAGAAAGACTCCTACGCCACCTTTGCCAAAACTCAGCAGCACGGTGTCTTTCCCTCCTTCAAGTGGCAGATAACCCCGAAAACCACGCTGATGTACGATGGGATTTTCTTTAAAGGCCTGACTCCGGGAAACGAAGGAACTCCCTTCCTCACCAGTTTTCACGACGGCAGTCCGCCAAATATGCCTGAGGTGTTCGCTCCGCGCAGTCTTAATACTTCCGGCAGCGCCGGCGGCAATCAATGGGATCGTAAGCGGGACAGCATGCAGATGCATTTTACCAGCATTACGCATAACTTCGGATCGTTTCTCTATCTCCGGCAAGGTGCATCATTCTACGAACGGCGGACGGATACGTGGAAAATGGCAGTCTCCAATATCATGAAGCGTAACGCCACGACCGGCGTGATCAGTCTGGCGCGCGCGGCGAACAACACTGACAACACGGTTGAGGGTATGATTCTGCAGGGTGATGTGATTGCCCGATACGGTCTGTTTGGTCAGTCGTTCCTCGCCAGCAAACATGAAACGCTCGCGGGATATGAATACACCGATGACAAGACGTCTTCCGTGCGCTGGCCTGGAACCATCGGCGATCTCGAGGTGTACGCGCCTAATTACAACCAGACCGTCACCCTCCGCCCCATGGACCAAAACACGCGGAACACCAGCAATACCTACGGCTACTTTCTGCATCATGTATCCCGCTTCTGGGATGACCGGATCCAAGGTTCCGTCAGTTGGCGCTGGGATGACGCGAAGAGCACGGGGGCCAATCTGCTGCGCAACACCACCTCTCGAACCGCTCCGAAGTCTACCAGTGCTCCTCGCTTTGGATTGTCCTATCGAGCCACCAATTGGTTGACGGTTTACGCGCTGCGCAGCGAGCAGGAGGACCCGGTGACCACCGTCTCCACTTGGTTTGGTCTGCCGGGAGGGCATCCGGAAGCGGATCTGCGATTCACCAATCAGGTGACCGGCACCATCAATGAGGTGGGCCTCAAATCCGAACTGTTCCAACGCAAGCTCTCTGTAACCTTCTCGGTCTTCGAAATGTATCGCGACGGTTTTCTCCGTAACTCGAACCTTACGGCGGCAGAATATGCGCAACTAGGCATCCCGTTGGGTCAGGCCGGCGTCGGGCGCAACGTCGTCGTACAAGGGGAGAAGTCGACCGGTTTCGAGGTGGAGTGGGTCGGCCAGTTAATGCCCCGTCTGTCGATTTACGGGGGCTATGGCCAGATGGATGCCGAAGGGGAATCCCGGGGCGTCCGCTCACCCACGCGAGGCAATCCCGACTACAAACTCACGAGCTTCCTGAAATATGATCTGCGCAACCGCAATCTTCGCGGATTCCAGGTCAAGGGCGGGGTGTCCGTCCTCGGGCCGCAATACAGTAATCAGTTTACCGATATAGCCACGAAGCATGCCGCCACGCAGCGGTACGACGTGGGTGGCACCTACTCTTGGGATCGCTACACCGTGGATGTGCTGGTCAAGAATGTCTTCGACGAATTACAAGTCGTGAACGCCATCGCTCCGGGCAGCAATCTGTTGGCCCCGCCCCGTGAACTCTGGGTCACCGTGAGCGCCCGCTGGTAGGCCCCACTCGCCACGCGCGTGATTTCGGTGCGATCCCGCCGCACCGTCACGCGCCGGGGAATGGCAAGGTATCGGTGCCGAGGGCGACGGAGGTGCGTTGATCCTCTCAGTCAGATGCATCAGCTTCGGGCGAGCGGGCGAAAACGCGAAGCGGACGATCCGGGTTCGCCAGTTGCCTCGTTTCGCACCAGACCCATTGCCGTCCGGCGACACGCTCGCGTCCCCCGGTTACAACCAAGAAGCCTTCGCCGGCAACGCCACGCGCACTCGTAAGTCTTCGCAAACCCATCCCCCAATGAAAAGACCGCTCAAGCTGAAACTCCGCGCAACCCTGATTTTGGCGTTCTTGTCCTCTGTCGTAGGCGTAGCCCGCGCCGCCGATGGGTCCGCGGGCAAACCCGCCGCGGCGAGCACGCCGAATATTCTCTTCATCCTCGCCGACGACCTCGGCTGGGGTGACCTCCGGTGCTACGGCAATCCCCACCTCGATACGCCCGCACTCGACGCCTTGGCGCACCAAGGCATCCGCTTTACGGATCATTACTCGCCCTCGCCGCTTTGCGCGCCGGCCCGTGCGGCCTATCTCACCGGGCGCTTCAACCATCGCACGGGCGCCGTGGACGTACCGAGCAATCGCGGACTCGACCGGCTCGACCGGTCCGAGCTGACTTTTGGCGATTATTTTCGCCACGCCGGCTACGCCACCGCGCTCATCGGCAAGTGGCACAATGGACTCTATCATCGCGAGCACCTTCCACACCGTCGCGGGTTCGACCTGTTTTTCGGCTTTCCCAATGGCGGGCAGGATTACTGGAAGTGGAACCTCTTGCGCAACGACGACGCGGCCCGCCACGACGGACGCTATCTCAGCGATGCCTTGAATGATGAAACCATCGGCTTCATCCAACGGAACAGTGCCAAACCCTTCGCGATCTTTCTGGCCCATCACGCCCCCCACAGCCCGTTGCAGGCCCCGGCCGCGCTGATTGAAAAATATCGCGCACGCTTGGGGCCGGACGCGACCGAAGCGGTGGTCATCACCTATGCCATGATCGAGGCGATGGACGCAGGGTTGGGCCGGGTTTTTCAGACTCTGAAGGACGAAGGCTTGTGGCAGAAGACGGTCATCGTCTTCACCAGCGACAACGGCCCAGTACTACGGCGCGACGCCGAATTCGGTTCGCAGCTGCGCTACAATGGCGCCCTCTCCGGGGAAAAAGAGTCGGCGCTGGAAGGCGGCATTCGTGTCCCCGGGATTGTCGCCTGGCCCGGACACATCCCGGTTGGTCGCGTGGACGCCACTCCCGTCCACGGTTGCGACTGGCTGCCCACCCTTTTCAGCCTGACGGGACATTCCGCACCCGCGAGCGCCAAGCCCTTCGATGGCATGAATCTCATGCCGCTGCTGGCCGGAAACCCTGCGCCCGTATTGGACGACCGTGCGCTGCTGTTTCAGCGCAATCGCTACGCCCCCGTGCGGCATGCGAACGCCGCCATCCGTGAAGGCCGCTGGAAATTATATTGGCCAGGCGACCGCGCCTCTTTGACGAAGGATAGCGGCCGCGACAATCCATCGTACCGGCGGGGCCTGGTCCTGCCGCACTGGGAAATGCCGCTCGACAGGGAATTGGCTGCCCCGTCGTCAGTCCCTCAACCACCGCCGCGGCTCTACGATCTCGAAGCCGACCCCGGTGAACACCATGACCTCGCCGCCAAATTCCCTGAGATCGTCGAGGGTCTCGCGCGCAAACACGACGCTTGGTTCCGAGAAGTGTTCGCCGAGTGGAAACAATCCCACGCGCGGATTGTGGCGGATGACCGTGCCGCCTGGCGGGGCCGCACCGCACCGGACCCGGCGATGTTATTCAAGGAATTTTGGCAATGGAACAGCGCGCCAAAGGGCACGGACCCGAAGGCGACCGACCCGTTGAAGATTTTTCCCGGCTACTGGAGTTCCCAAAGTAATCAGCCGTAAAGCTCCCGCGTCCATCAAAATAGAAGCAACAGCCCACAACAAAAAGGGGCCGATAAAGGTGTGCACTGAATTGTATATTCGTGCTCCGGATTTATTTCCGAAGAGGTAGCCGAACATAAATAAATCGGGAGCGAGAAAAGCACGGCAAACGTGACCCAAGAGGCACCGAGGTGGCGGTAAAAAGCGACCGCAACCAGCAGAACCGCGAGTCCCTCGATGTGAAGAATGATTTTGGGGCCTGAGACTTTCATAGTTTTTGTCTGGCGGAGCTTGATCGTGATGTGGCGTTAAACGCACGAATAAAGTGCACACGGTGCGTCTTCCGCCATGTCAGGCAATCGGCTACACTCCGCTCCATGTTCAAACCAATCATGGCAGGACCGGTTAAGATAGTCACTGAAAGTGCGGAACTAGCACCCTCAGCACGATGGGCACTCGCGGGCCTTTCTCTCTCCATGTTGATGGCTTCGCTCGACACGAGCATCGCGAACGCTGGTTTGCCGACGCTAGCGCGGGCATTCAACGCCTCCTTTCAAGACGTCCAATGGATCGTCCTAGCCTATCTCCTCGCCATCACAACGTTGATCGTGAGCGTCGGCCGCCTTGGTGATATCGTCGGCCGCCGCCGGCTTTTGCTGGCCGGGATCGGGGTGTTCACGGTGGCTTCTCTCCTGTGCGGCATCGTATCAACACTCCCGTTGCTCATCGCAGCCCGCGCGGCCCAGGGCCTCGGCGCGGCGATCATGCTGGCCCTCACCGTGGCCTTTGTCGGTGAGACCGTGCCGAAGGCAAAGACCGGCAGCGCTATGGGGTTGCTCGGAACGATGTCTGCCATCGGCACCACGCTCGGACCCTCGCTCGGCGGCGTGTTGATCGCCGGGTTCGGCTGGCGGACCATCTTCCTCATCAATGTGCCGTTGGGCACCGCGAATTTTCTGCTCGCGCACCGCTACCTGCCCGCCGATTCCCAGACGCCGAAGATGGATCGGACGAACTTCGACCCTGTGGGAACGCTCCTGCTGGCGCTGACGCTCGCGGCCTACGCACTGGCCATGACCCTCGGGCGCGGCAGCTTTGGTTCGCTCAACCTGGTTCTGCTGCTCGCCGCGGGTGGTGTCCTCGCTCTCTTCGTGTTTGCCGAGGCGAAAGCAAAATCACCTATGATTCGATTGGCGATTTTCCGCGATCCCGTGATGAGCGCGAGCCTCGCCACGAGCGCACTCGTCTCGACGGTGATGATGGCCACGCTGGTGGTCGGTCCATTCTATCTCTCGCAGGCGCTCGGGCTCGAAACCGCAATGGTTGGACTCGCGTTGTCGGCCGGTCCGCTCGTCGCCGCGCTCAACGGGGTGCCGGCCGGCCGCATGGTGGATCGGTTCGGCCCACAACCCATGACTATCGTGGGACTCGTCGGAATCGCGGTCGGTGCCATCACGTTATCCCTGCTGCCAGAGAGGTTCGGGCTCGTGGGCTACATCGCCCCCATCGTTCTCGTTGCGGCCAGCTACGCGTTGTTCCAGGTGTCCAACAACACCGTCTTCATGACGAAAACTCGCGCGGAGCAGCGGGGCGTTACTTCCGGTATGCTGAGCCTGTCGCGCAACCTCGGACTCATTACCGGTGCATCTGTCATGGGCGCCGTGTTTGCCGCGGCCTCGGCGACGACCGACGTAACGACCGCGCACCCCGAGGCCGTCGCTGCCGGTATGCGGATTACATTCGCGGTCGCAGCGGGTTTGATCGTCGCCGCCCTCGCCGTCGCCTTTGGCAGCCGGGCACTCGCTCGACGCGCTGCGCTTCGGGCACGACCGATCAACAACGCCGCCCATCAATCATGCGAGCTATCGGCTTCGTCCCGGCGCGACTGAAAACCCTAGCCCATCCCTTTCCGCCGGATTCCCCGGTCGGAGTAAGCAACTAAATCCAAAAAAACATCATGTCCCGCATCCCTGCAATCGATCCCACCCATGCTACAGGCAAGACCGCCGAACTCTTCACTTTAGTGAAGTCCAAGCTCGGCGTTGTTCCTAATCTCATCCGCCCGTTCGGCCAATTACCGGCGTCACTCGAATCCTACCTCGGATTCAAAAACTCGCTTTCTGCGGGTATCCTGTCCGCGAAGGTCCGCGAGCAAATCGCCCTCGCGGTAGCCCAGACCAACTCCTGCGATTACTGTCTCGCCGCGCACAGCCTCATCGGGAAGGGCCTCGGCCTTTCGCCCGACGAGATCGCCGACGCGCGCCGCGTCGAGGCCAGCGACCCCAAAACCGACGTACTTCTGAAGTTCGCGGTGGCGGTCGTGGAATCGAGGGGACACGTCTCCGACGACACGCTCGCAGCCGTGCGCTCCGCCGGAGCAACCGATGGCGAGGTCGTCGAGGTCGTGGCCCATGTCGCCTTCAATATCCTGACCAATTACACCAATCACGTCGCCCAGCCGGTCGTCGATTTCCCGAAGGCCGCAGCGCTTCCTAGCCGCGCTCAAGTCGCATGACGACTATCGCCCTAAAGAAGTTGTGGGTGATCGGTGCATGCGCGATGGGCGTGTTCGTCGGTGCCAACGTCGCGTATGGCGGGCCCTTGACGCCGGTCGCGCCGGAAAAGGCGGCGAGCGCCAATCGCCAAGGCGCGATGAAGCCAGGCAAAGATGCCCCAACCCCCGCCGATCCCTATCCGCTGAACGCAGCCGGGTGGGGGCCGGAAGCCGGGAACGGCTTGTTTGTTAGCCGTTGGGCTGAGGACTGGACAGGAATGCGCGAGGCTGGGAGGGCGCCACCCCTCAAGGCCATGTTCCTCGGCGGTGAGGCTTTCCTGACCCTGAGCGCCGAAGCACGGCTGCGCTACGACAGTTACGACCATGCTCAGCTAACGCGGGGCGATGACTATCGGCAGAGCCTGCTCCGCGGCATCCTTGGCGCGGATTTGCTCCTCAATCCGAATTTTCGCGTCTATAGCGAGATCGGCTCGGGCCAGGTCGAAGGCCGGCGCGCAACCGCTCCCGGCAACTTTCAGAACAACGTGTCGCTGCAACAGGTGTTCGCGGATGCCCGCGGATATGTCGGTTCGACCTTGGTAGGTGCCATGGTCGGCCGTCAGGAATTCGCCGACGGTCCTCGCCAGCTCGTGAGCTTGAGCGACGGCCCCAACCTCCACCGCACCTGGAACGGCGTGCGCCTCTACGCCCACGGCGAAAGATTTCGGCTCGGCGCATTCGACCTACGGGCCAACCGGCTCGGACGTGAATCCTTCGATGAAAAAATTGATCACGCCGAGCGCCTTCAGGGGATCAACGCCAGCTTCGTTGTTTCGCCCGGTCCCAAGGGTTCCAATATCTATTTGGACCCGTTTTGGATTCACAGCGAGAATCCGGCGTTCCGTTCCGGCGGCCAGACTGGCCTCGATACTCGCGACGCCTACGGCGCGCGCCTTTGGGGTCGACGCGGTCAACTGAGATTCGACTGGACGCTGGCGCGCCAGACCGGCGACCACATGAATCGCGAGGTCGAGGCTTGGGGCCTTTTCACCCTCCAGAGCATGGCGCTGTCCGACAAGGGCTGGAGCCCTCGCCTAACGTCCCATATCGACCTCGCCTCCGGCGGCGGTGCCTACGGAACCGGAACCCTGAAGGGATTTAACCAGCTTTACGCCAGCTCCGGCTATCTCGGCGAAGGTCGGTTTCTCAGCACGAGCAACCTCCTGCTCATCGCCCCGGGAGTTTCCGTCTCGCCGACGAAGGCGACTAATCTTTCGGCCGAATACGGCTTCGCGCGGCGTCTCACGGCGAAAGACGCCGCCTATTCCGTCGGCATGCGCGCGTATGCCGGCACGCAGAATGTTCCCGGCCATGAAATCGGCGACTTACTCCGCATCGCCGGAACGTGGGCGGCCACCGAGCACCTGACCTTGTTCATGGACTACGAGCACCTCGCCGCCGGTGACGTGCTCAAGCGCGCGCGATTGCCCTCGGGAAGCTACGGCTACGTCGGCGCGACCTTTCGATACTGAGTCCCTGCGCGATATTAACCATTCGGCCACCGCGACGTTTATAGCCCAGCCCGCTCCCATGCAGAGTGTCCTTGCCAGTTCCCCTCGAATTCCCGGGAACAGAAACCACGGGAGATGCGTGAAGACGTGCGTCCCCGCGCCGATCCCGAGGGCATAAGCGCGGATCATCCAAGCTTCGTGTTGCGCGAAATCTCGCCTCAGGACCGCTGCAACACCGAGGTATAGGGACAACGCCATCGCCGACCCCGCCAACAGTCGGATTACGTAAAGGAACGGGCCATCGAAACTCGCGGGCAACTCTCCGACAAAAGTTGCGGGCGGGTGGACTAGGGTCATCCACAGGCCCGTTAGAGCGGTGATCAACCCACATACGACCAGGACCCGTCCGGCCAAACGATGCCACCTGGGGTTGCGCCGGCGGAACCCGGGGGCGAACTGGAGCGCTCCAATGATGCAATAGATCACAGAGCCGACAATATGCGCCACAATGGACAGCGGTGCGGCAACGAACCGTGCGTTCTCGGGTGTGATCTCCGCCCCACGACCGAGCTGAACCAGCCGGAAAGTGCCGCCGGCAATTGGGACGATGCTGAGAGCAATCAGCGCGCTGGGTATCAGCCAATTGGCTCTGGTAGTTGAACTCATTTTGAACCTACAAAAGGTGAAATCGCCGCTACAAGGTTTCCAGGTTCACATAGGCGGCAGGAACTAAGGTGGGGAATCATGCGCGCACCTCATTCCTCAGTAGAAACCAAGGCGACGAGTAGCGCGATGACGACGGTGAAAATGATCATGGCGCAACCTCGCTGATCATTTCGCGGCAATCTTTGTTACTGTTGGATGGACGAGCTTTCGCAGTTCAACGCTCCAGCGGTCGATAGCATAGTGCGCGTGGCCGAATCGAGTGTAGGCCCAAAGGCCCTCCAACGGGGTGGCGTTCGTGAAGCCAGCGAGGGCGACGAGTTGTTCGCCGTTAACGGCATCGCGAACCTCGTATTCGACGCTGACACCGCCATTGTCCACCGGACAAGCGACTAGACTCGTGACCACGTTGAGGGCGGGATTGGACGTATCTACGCCGGTGATCGCGGAGCGGATTCTTAATGTTCCCGTTTCGGCAGCGGTGACGATCTTCCACTCCTTCGCGAACGCTTTCCGCAAAGCTTTATCACCGTAAGCAGCAAGATCCGTTATTTCCTGCGCGGTGATTTTATTTTGATCCTCGGCCGTGAGGCGAACGACCACGGGCTCGATGAGCACGCTGGTGTAGTCTGACTTCTTCCACTCGGGCCGCTCATACACGAGGCGATGCGAGTCCTTCGTATCGGGCTTCAAGTGAGCGTAGTTATCGAGAAATCCACTGGAGCGGTTCGACAGGTTGGCGCACCCACCCACCAACAGTGACGCGAAGATCACCGGGAGGAGGGCCAACCGGGCAGCGCAGCTCGAGCGAATGGCGTAGGCTCCGTCGGGCTGGAAATACCTCAGCCCCAGAGTGAGCCGGGACTTCACGGTCGCGAGGAGTTTGGCGGTATGGCCGGAAGCCGCGTCGGTGCGCAGCGCTGCCGACGGCGAACCTATGACCAAGTGACTAAAGGGAACAGGAGTCCCGGAAACCAATGAATTGTTGTCCATATGTAAGCAGTGCTTACCGACGAAATGCTTGTCAAATAAAATAAGCAGTGCTTACATATTTCCGCTCCGCTTCCCTAATCGCCCTATGCCAACCAAGCCCAAATCAGGTCGCACCAAGACCACCGACAGCTACCACCACGGAATCTGAGGCAGGTGTTGATCGACACGACCCTGCGGCTCTTGCGCAAGTCGGACCCGAGAACGTCACGGTGCGCCTCCTGTACCGCGCCGAAACCGTCGTCATCGAAGGCAAGTCCTACCGCGTGAAAGACCGCATCGGCGACGAGCCGACCACCTGAACAACCCGCCGCCGGCGTCCTCAACGGACCCGGCGGCTCCGTTTTATCACAGGTGGTTTTCTAATCGCCAGAAACAGTCGATGTTCGCTCTGCCGCTCACACCAACCCTTGGACCCTTTTCTTGGCTCTAGCCAAAGAAGCTCACGACGATGCCACGACGGCGCTCAGGGCAAGCATACACAGTAACACCGGGAGCCAGAGTGCCCGCTCTCTCGGGCTTGGCGTGGCGGCGTTTACGATGACCCCAAGAAGACAGTATCCCACGACCAGCCAAGCGAGGAGAGAAATGGAAATGCCTACGCTCACGCGCACGATGCCTGCCCGCGCCAAGATGACGGCAGCGATTGCCAAAAGCAGTCCGAGAGATACCGCAGGGAGCGCGCGGACACGTGGTGGCAATGCCCCTCGCCACTTACCGCCAAGGGTCAGTTCCCCCCACGGAGCTCCGAAGATCAAGGCCAGCTGGAATGCGCATACGGTAACGCAGATGAGCGCGAAGAGGATCGCTGCGGCTGAGATCATTGCAGAGGAAAACGGAACGACACGGTGTTGAGGCCCGACCTCAAGGTGAGCCACGGCCAATCGGGGCCGTTGAGTCTGAGTTGGGGGTTTTGTCGGGTGTCTTCGCCCATTTCGGGTTCACGCGACCACCGCCCCGGTCGGCGAATCCTTTCAGGTAATCGAAGATCGGCGGAAGACCGGCACGAGCCCGCAAGGCGTCGACCTTGGCTTCATCATCAAGGGGCAAGGGCTCCCACTCGTCGGCAGCGTTCTTGGCGACTTGGCTGCCGTCGATCTGTTTTTGCCCTTCCCGCTGACGAACTCGATCTTCCAAAAAAGCCAGACTCGATGGCGGCATATCGCCTTTCGCGGCCGCATCGCGAGCGAGAGGGAGATACTCT
>Ga0163152_10008388_pt1 | contig 11043 bp, 9 predicted proteins | sample OliLakLV19MP8IB2_FD_148635 | JGI IMG/M metagenome (GOLD analysis project Ga0163152, IMG submission 148635) | Freshwater microbial mat bacterial communities from Lake Vanda, McMurdo Dry Valleys, Antarctica - Oligotrophic Lake LV.19.MP8.IB-2 | ecosystem: Environmental > Aquatic > Freshwater > Lake...
TGCGATCACCGCACCGATGGCAGCGGCTGCGATCACCACACCGGTGGCGGCGGCTGCGATCACCACACCGGTGGCAGCGGCTGCGGTCAGCGTCACGCGCGATCAGTTCAATGCGCAGCGGGCACGGCAACCGGAGGTTGCGACGGCGCCAGCGACGCAAGCAGCGCCTGCTGCGCCAGGCGGCCAAAACACTGGCACCGCTTTGCTGGGTCAGGCACCACTTGGCGCGGCGCACCGGGAGGAGCGGCGTGTGGGCATGCAGCGCCACGAACCGCTCGCGCAGGCGCCGCGTGCGGAAACTGCTGCGCACGGCTTTCGCACTGAACCAGCGGCCGGGATCCAGCGCATTGAATCGTCCGGCCAGCCGCATTCGCTTGAGCGAACGAGCATGCATCCGGGCGGCGTGCCACAAGTTCAACGCCCGCAAACTATTGTTCCGGCGATCGCTGTCGCGGCGCGTCCCGCCGCCGCACCGGCACCTGCATCAGCGGCACGCCCGCCAGGCAAGACCGGCGATTCGCAGCACCGCGCACCCGGGCCGCGCTGAGGAGCGCGCGGCAAACACAAGCTACGGCAGGCAAAGCGGCCCGCAGCACCGCTGGTCGACGCCCGCGACGGTGCCCGCAACGGCGCCGTCGCCTGCGACTACTGCGGCAGTTCGGCCTCGCGCGGCATCTCGGAGTACATTTCGCCGCCCCATTCCGGCATGTCCTTGAGGCCCCAGAAATTGAGTTCGATCACCAGGCCATCCGGGTCCTGAATGAACAACTGATACAAGCCTGACTCGGGAAAGCTGCGCGGCCTGGCGGCAACACCCAGGGTTTTCAGGCGCGCAATGAACTGCACCGGTTGGTTGGCCAGAAACGCGATGTGATCGATCACGCCTGAATTGTCTGTGGCTGACTTTGCCGTGGTACCGAGGTAAAACAGCTCGGCGTTTTCGATCCCGGCCTGCCCCATATGAACCTGAATGCTGCCGTTGATGCCAAGCCAATAGCCGGAAAATGGAAAGTTCGGGCGCGGCATGACCTCCATTCCAAGCACATCGACGTAGAAATCCTTGCTTTTTTCCAGATTGCTGGCACGCACGAAGTAATGGTTCAGCTCGGTGATTGGCATAGTGGCTCCCTGCGAAATTTAGTCGGGCGGCAATCGAACGCCGGCGCTTGTTTGAAACACGCTGCAGATCGACGATGGCCCGATCTGCACCATGGAATATACAAGAGCCCGATCCCCATTGCCAAGCCTGGACCGCGACAGTGTCGCAAGCGGGTGCGCTCGACCAAGCCACAAGACCCGGTCAGCCATTGCAAAGCCAGCGCTGGCCAACTGACGCGACGCGGCGATCAATCCCGGCGCGACCAGACCCGCAAGCCACAAATGCGCGAAAATCCGGCAACGTGCCGCGGCCACGGCAGCGCGCGCAGCACTATGCAACCCCTATGCAACCCCTATGCAACTCAATGGAGCGATATCGATGGCCAATCCCTTTTCCCTGACTGGCAAAGTCGCCCTGGTGACCGGTGCTTCGCGCGGCCTCGGGCGCGCGATCGCCGACGCCTTCGCTGCAGCCGGCGCACTGGTGGTGCTCAATGCCCGCGATGCGACAGCGCTTGACGTCGTTGCGCGGCAAATCGAAGCCGCCGGCGGCAAATGCGAAGCGGCAGCATTCGACGTGGCGGATGAAGCTGCCCAAACCGCTGCGCTGGCGGGCATCATGGCGCGTCACGGCCGCTTGGACATCGTGGTCGCCAATGCCGGCATCCAGCACCGCCAGGCCCTGGTCGACTTCGCCACTGCAGACTTCCAGCGCATTCTCGACACCAACCTGACCGCAGTGTGGACGCTGGCACGCGAAGCGGCGAAGCTGATGATTCCGAACAAAACCGGGCGCATCATCATCACCGGCTCGATCAGCGGCTATCTGGCACGCCCGTCGATCTCCGCCTACGTTGCCAGCAAGGGGGCGGTGCACGCCTTGACGCGCGCCCTTGCAGTTGAACTTGCACCGCACCGCATCACCGTCAACGGCCTGGCACCGGGTTTCTTCGCCACCGAGATGAATACCGCGCTTACTCAAAACGCGGAATTCTCGGCCTGGGTGGAACGCGTCACCCCGCTGGCGCGCTGGGGCGATCCGGCGGAAATCGGCGGCCCCGCCCTGTTTCTGGCCTCCGATGCCGCCACTTACGTCACCGGCCACATTCTCACTGTCGATGGCGGCATGACCAGCGCCATGTAGCCTTGCGCAATCACTCATGAATGCGCAAGCGCAGTTGCTGCAAAAAGCCGGCAAGCTCGAACAGGCCGGAGACTTTGTGGCGCTTGCGAGCATCTATCGCCAGATGCTGGCGGCGGATTCGGGCAACAGCGGCATCATGGTCGAGCTCGGGCGGACCGTGCTGCGACTGGGGCAAACCGCGGCTGCCGCCGAATACTTCAATGCGGCCATCACCCGCGACCCGGCATGTTTCGCTGCGTGGTGCAATCTCGGTACTTTGCAGCTAGACGCCGACCTGCATGCGCAGGCAATCGCCTCGTTCGAGAATGCCGGCCGCGTCGATGGGCGATCCGCACTGCCCCCGCTCAATCTGGGTCTGGTGCATCACCGCAAAGGCGACCTCGATGCCGCGCTCATCGCCTACCGGCGCGCCACGGCGCTGGCGCCGAACATGCCGGAGGCGCACTTCCATCTGGCCAATGGCCTCGCCGATGCGCACCGGCACGCGGATGCCATCACCGCCTACGAACGCGCTCTCGAACTGCGGCCGCGCTATACCCAGGCACGCTGGAACATGGCGCATTCGCTCTTGATGCAAGGCGAGCACAAGCGCGGCTGGGACGCATTCGAGGCGCGCTGGCAAACCGGGCACCTGAATCACGAGGCGCGCGCATTCGCGCAGGCGCAATGGCAGGGCGAAGCAATCGCCGGTAAAACCTTGTTGCTGTGGAGCGAGCAGGGCTTCGGCGATACCCTGCAGTTCTGTCGCTATGCACCCCTGGCGGCGGCGCGCGGCGCGCGCGTGATTGTGGGCACACGCCCGCAGTTGCGCGACCTGTTGGGCTCGCTGGCAGGTGTGGCCGAAGTGGTGGATCTCGAAGGCGCCCTGCCCGCATTTGACCGTCATTGCCCCTTGATGTCGCTGCCGCGCGTTTTTGGCACTACAGCGGCATCGATTCCGGCACACCTGCCCTATCTCAAGGCGCCACCGCTCCTGGCAAGCGGCTTCGCCGCCAGATTCAAGCCTTCGGGGCGCCTGCGGGTGGGGCTGGTATGGTCTGCCGGGTTCCGGCGGCACGATGCATCGCTGTTCCTGGCAGGCGCCGGCAAGTCGATGCCGGCGTCCCTGCTTGGCACGCTCAGGAACCCCGCCATCGAGTTCTTCAAGCTGCAAGTGGACGCCCCCGGCGTATCGCTACCACTGGCCATGACCGACTGCAGCGCGGACCTCAAGACCTTCGCCGACACCGCCGCTTTGATGCATTCGCTGGACCTGGTGATCTCGGTGGACACCGCCGCAGCGCATCTTGCGGGTGCGCTGGGACTGCCGGTATGGCTCTTGTTGAGCGACAACGCCTGCTGGCGCTGGGGCCGAGCGATCGCGACTTGCCCCTGGTACCCCGGCATGCGCATTTTTCGTCAGGCCACCGCAGGGGACTGGCGCGCCCCGCTTGAACAAGTGCGGCTGGCGTTGGCTGAAATTGTCGATGCACGCCCGCGACGGGCCGTCCGGCCATGGGGTGATCGACTCTCCCGCTATTTCACGGGCCCGCGCCGCTGAACGTGCGTCGATGCGCCGTTGTCGAAACTTCGCGCGCGAAGACTGTTGGCCTGGGTCGCTCTTGCCCAACCCGCTGATGTCAGCGCAGACATGCACCTCGAAGTGATGTTCGGGTAGGCGCCGACGTGGATGGTTTCGATGGCGGTGACACGCATGCATGCTTCTCCATTGACTTTTCGCGGCTGCGGGGCCAACGACAAACGCGGCTCGCGGCCGCCTTTGTCGGATCACCGTACACCCAAGCTTCAGGTGTAGTAACGCTTGGCGCGCTTCTCGGCTTGCTCGGCCGCATCCTTGGCGCTGGTCTTGCCCACACAGGCCGACGCGAACATGTCGACCACGATCCAGTCAGCCAGGCAGGCCGCCGAGGCGTATCCGAGGTTGCCGGCAAAGCTGTGCGGCTGCAGGCGCTCAACCACGCCCTTGAACGGCGCGTACTTCGGATCGTCGTTCCAGAACTTGTTGCTGTCGTAGGCCTTGAGCGGATGACTGATGTAGCCCAGCGACGCCGCCTGCCAGGGCTCGTACTGCTCACGCTCCCACATGAAGCGCAGAAACTCCTTGGCCGCATTCGGATACTTGCCGTACTTGAAGGCCATCGCCTGGGTCAGCAGATGCAGCTCGGTCGGCTTGCCGATCGGGCCGATCGGCATCTGCGCGTGATCCATGTCGGCCACCACCGCTTTTTTCGCCGCATCGGTCGAGTTCTTGCCGGCGTAATAGATCGAGATGCCGTTCGAGGTCAAGCTGATCTTGCCTTCGAGAAAAGCGTTGTTGTTGGAAACCCCGCTCCAGGCCGCCGTGCCTTCGATGAAGGTCTTCGACAACTGCTGCATGTACTCGATCGCGCGGATGGTCTCGGGACTGTTGATCGCCACCTTGTTCTTGTCGTCAACCAGCTTGCCGCCGAAGCCCCAAAGGATGTTGTGCATCCAGGTCTCGGAGTCCCCGGTGGCATGCGAGAGCGCAAAACCGCAGGGCTTGCCGTTTTTCTGCAGGGCCTGGCACAACTTCAGGTAGTCGGGAAAGTTGGTCGGAAACTTGTCGAATCCGGCTTCCTTGACCCAGGAAACACGATAGTTGAGCAGCGCACCGCCGGCGCCCAGCGGCAGTCCGACCCAGCGCCCCTTGGCGGTGGTGGCGTAAGTGCGCGCCGCCGGAAACCAGCCGCCGTACTTCTTGCCCAGGTAATCGGCCAGATCGGTCAGGTCGAGCAATTTCTCCGGGTACAGGTGCGGATCATCCATCCAGCCGACGATGATGTCAGGCCCGGCGCCGACATTGGCCGCCACTGCCGCCTTGGGCCGCACGTCTTCCCAGTTTTCGTGATCGGTGCGGACTTCGATGCCGGTCTTCTCGCTGAACTTCCTGGTGTTGGCCAGCCACATGTCCTCATCGGCCTGCACGAAGCGCTTCCAGCGCAGCACCCGCAGCTTGGCACCCTTCTCCGGCTTGAAGCTCATTTGCGCCTGGGCATTCTTGACCCAGATCATCGGCCCGACAGCACCGGCGCCGAGCGCGCCAATCACCGTACGTCGTTTCTGATTCGTCATTTCCCTGCCTCCCTTTATTGGTTGTACCGCTCGCACTCCCATGCCACCGCTATGCCGCCACCCTTGCAGGCGTGGCTGCCTTTGCCTCATCGCGTACGCGCGCCCACAGCGCGCGCACCATGTCCTTCATCAGGTTGGCTTCCTGCCAGCGATCCGACAACTCGTAGCCGTCGGCCCCTGTCATCGCGTATTCCTTCGGCCCCATCTCGCACAGGAACGTCAGCGTCTCGTCCGGGCCGGCCCGCCGCATCCACTGCCTGAAACCATATTCCCACCAGCCCATGAACAGGTCGACCCAGTCCTTCTGGTGCGGAAAGCTGATCTGCACCTGGATCTGCTCGCGGCTCGCCACCCGGCCATGAAAGCCCCAGCAATGGTCGAGGATGCGGCGCATCAGCGCGTGATTCTCTTCACTCAGGGGCCAGGCGAACTCGCGCCCCACCACATAGTGCGACAGGTCACCGGTGAGACGCAGATCGGGAAAACAGTCAAGCAGATGCAGGGTGAAGAACAAATCGGTGGTCATGCGATCGCGATGCGTCTCGATCTGCAGCTTGATGCCGGCGTCCATCGCCAGCCGGCGCCAGCCTTCGATATAGGGGATGCATTGCTCCAGCCGGTAGGGCCGCACATCGGGCTGCAGGTTGATATGGTCGGCGCCGAGTTCCCTGACATGCTCGATGATCGGCTTGAGATCGTCCACCGTCTGCGGATAGCACTGCGCCTGCCAGCTCATGCCGTGCGCGCGCAGGAAATCGGTCACGCGCTTCGCATACTTGTAGTCGAAGAACCGTACGCCGGCGCCATCGAAGCCGGCATCACGGATCATCGCAAGCTTTTCATCCAACGTCCATTCCAGCCCGTCGGGGCGACGCCGCTCCATCGCCCACAGGGATTGATAGACCAGCAGGCGCTGGGTCACGAAAGGCCGCTTGGAAAGCGCCGAACAAGTCGCTGGAATGCTGACTTGCAAACGCAGCGTCGTTTCGCTTCGACATGTGGCATAAGTGACTATTCCGACCTGCGGCCCTGCTCAGCGTTTCACTAGAACACCACGACGCTGCGAATCGATTCACCCGAGTGCATCAGGTCGAAACCACGGTTGATGTCGGCCAAGGGCATGGTATGGGTGATCAGGTCATCGATGTTGATCTTGCCATCCATGTACCAGTCGACGATCTTCGGCACGTCGGTGCGGCCGCGCGCACCGCCGAAGGCCGTGCCTTTCCAGGTGCGACCGGTGACCAGCTGGAAAGGCCGGGTCTTGATCTCCTGGCCGGCCCCCGCCACGCCGATGATCACCGATACGCCCCAGCCGCGGTGGCAGCATTCGAGCGCCTGGCGCATCACATCCACATTGCCGATGCACTCGAAACTGTAGTCGGCGCCGCCGCCGGTCATTTCGACAAGATGCGCTACCACGTCGCCCTTGATATCCCCGGGGTTGACGAAATGGGTCATGCCGAACTTGCGTGCCAGCGCCTCGCGCGCCGGATTCAGGTCGACGCCTACGATCATGTTGGCGCCCACCAGCCTGGCACCCTGCACCACGTTGAGTCCGATGCCGCCGAGGCCGAAGATCACCACATTGGCGCCGGCCTCGACCCTGGCGGTGTTGATCACCGCACCGATGCCTGTGGTGACACCACAGCCGATGTAGCAGATCTTCTCGAACGGCGCGTCTTCACGCACCTTCGCCAGTGCGATTTCCGGCAGCACCGTGAAGTTGGCGAACGTCGAGCAGCCCATGTAGTGATGAATCTTCTTGCCGCCGATCGAAAAGCGGCTGCTGCCGTCGGGCATCACGCCTTTGCCCTGGGTGCCGCGAATGGCGGTGCAAAGATTGGTCTTTTGCGACAGGCAGGACTTGCACTGCCGACATTCGGGTGTGTAGAGCGGAATCACATGGTCGCCCTTCCTGAGCGAGCTCACACCCGGGCCGATGTCGACCACGATACCCGCCCCTTCATGCCCGAAGATCGCCGGAAACAGGCCTTCCGGATCGGCGCCGGAGCGGGTGAATTCGTCGGTATGGCAGATGCCGGTGGCCTTGATCTCGACTAATACCTCGCCTGAGCGCGGCCCGTCCAGTTGCACCGTTTCGATCACCAGCGGCTTGCCGGGCTCATAGGACACGGCGGCACGTACATCCATTTGCAGTTCTCCAGGCGTTTAGGGGGAAGACCCAATGATAGCGCCGTCGCCTTCAGGTGTTGGCGGTCTTCTTGCCGCCTTCCTCGACGAAGCCGAAATAGCGCTTGCCGGCGGTCTGGTTCTCGTAGATCGACCCCTGGTTCCTGGCCGGCGGCAGCGGCATGCGAATCGGCGTGACTGTGACACGCGGTTCGATGGTCTCCTCACCACAAATCAGGCGCTTGCCGAAAGCCTGCCAATCGGTCTTGCCGACCGCCATCAGGGGATAGGCGTCCGCGGCCGTCATTTCATAGAGCAGGAGGCCACGCGAGCGATTCGAGGTGTTCTGTGCCGAACCATGCACGGTGCGCACATGGTGGAACGATACCGATCCGGCCGGCCCTTCGCATGGCACGGCCCTGGAAAAATCGACGCCGCAGGTGTCTGGATCCATCGCGCCGCAAAAATGGCCGTCAGGGCCGTGGTGATCGTATGTCGGGCCCTGGTGAGTACCCGGAATGACATACATCGCGCCGTTTTCAACCGTGGTGTCGTCCAGCATCACCCCCACGGCAAGTATGTCGTCGTTGGTGTGCGGGTAAAAGGCCCAGTCCTGGTGCCATTCCACCGGCGAGCCGAAATGCGGTGCCTTCAGGTTGAGCTTGGAGCCGTGCAGGCGCACGCTCTCGCCCAGCAGGTCTTTCAGGATGCCGACCAGCTTGGGCGTGTACATGAACTCGTTGAACACCGGGTCGACCTCATGCGGTTTCTTGATTCGTCGCACCCGTGGCTCTGCCGGGCTGTGCCCCGGCTCGAGATCGTAGACATCGTCATGCTGTGCCACAGCACGCGATTTCTCCACCAGACCGGCCAGCGAGTTCTTCATGCGCTGGCGCATCACATCATCGAGCACCCCTTCAACGATCAGAAAGCCGTCGGCATGGTAACGATCGATCTGCTTCTGCGTCAGAACATGTGGCATTTGCGTTCTCCTCGAATAATCGTAAGTTCAGACTGTGGCAGTCCAGGCGGATTCAATCCACCTTGGCACCGGAACTGCGCACCGCCTTGCCCCACTTGGTGACCTCGTTGCGCACAAAGGCCTTCATCTGCTCCGGCGTGCCGGGCGCTGCGTCCAGCCCAAGGCCGGCGAAACGCTCGCGCACATCCGCCATTTGCACCGCGCGCAGCATCGCCGCATTGATCTTCGCCACCACCTCGGCGGGCATGTTGGGCGGGCCGCTGATACCGGTCCATGATTCGGCTTCAAACCCGGGGAATCCGGACTCCGCCACCGTCGGTACTTCCGGCAATGCGGCGCGACGCGTCAGGCTGGTGACTGCCAGGGCGCGCATCTTGCCCGCCTTCACATGCGGCAGCGCCGAATCGAAATTGACGAACATCATCGGCACCTGGCCCGACATCAGGTCGAGCATCGCCGGCGCACCGCCGCGATACGGAATGTGCGTGATGTAGACCGCGGCGGCCGACTTCAGCATTTCCATCGACAGATGATTGGACGCACCGCTGCCGGTGGAAGCATAGTTGAGGCGCCCGGGCTGCGACTTGGCAAGCGCCAGCAGCTCGCGCAAGGTGGTCGGCGGAAACGCCGGGTTGACCACCAGCGCATTCGGCCCCTTGGCGATCATCGCGATGTGCGTGAGGCCTTCGACAATGTCGTATGGCATGTTGGCGTACAGGCTGGCGTTGATGCCCTGACTGCCCACACCCGAGACCAGCAAGGTATAGCCGTCGGCTGGCGACTTCGAGACGAAATCGGAGCCGATATTGCCGTTCGCCCCGGCGCGGTTCTCGACAATCACCGGCTGCCCCAGAATCTCGGCCAGCTTCTGCCCGGCCAGGCGCCCCATGTTGTCGGTGGTGCCGGCCGGCGGCATCGGCACGATCAGCTTGATCGGCTTGGTCGGGTATGACTGCGCGGCTGCCACAGCCGCGCCCAGGCAAGCCGCCGCCAGCACGGAAAAGCGCAATGCGTGGCCAAGCATTTCCGCAATCGCGCGCAAGCTGCCTGTATGGCTGGAAGTACTGGACATTCGTTTCGTCCTCGATCAAACTGTTAGCGCTAACATAGCAAGCATCGCATCGTATCCAACTGAGCCGGAATTGTCAAACCACAAGCCTGCGCCGAGTGCCGCAAGACGCCCGTCGGCTGCGACAACCGCGGTACAGATGGAGGATGTGGCGCGCCTGGCAGGCGTATCGATGATGACGGTTTCACGCGCCATTCGCGAACCCGCCAAGGTTGCGCCAGCCACCCGCGCGCGCGTGAGCGCAGCGATCGCCGATCTCGGCTATGTGCCGAACCTGACCGCGGGCAGCCTGGCATCGCAGCGCAGCGGCATCATCGCCGCCATTGTCCCCACCATCGACAATTCGATATTCGCCGAAACCATGCGCGGCCTGACCGCAACCCTGACCGCTGCGGGCTACCAGGTCCTGCTGGGCCAGACCGCTTATGACGAGAACGCCGAGGAGGCGCTGGTCGCGGCCTTCCTCGGGCGACGGGTCGACGGCATGCTTGTCACCGGTGTCAACCATTCTGCCCTGACGCGCCAGCGGCTGATCAAGGCGGGCATTCCTGTGGTCGAGACCTGGGACCTGACTGCCGACCCGATCGACATGGTCGTCGGCTTTTCAAATCACGATGCCGGGCGGGCGATCGCTCGATACCTGCTCGACCGGGGCTACCTGCGTCTGGGCTTCGCCGGCGGTAACGACGACCGCACACGCTCGCGCCTGGCCGGATTCGAAGCTGCCATCAGGCGTGTCAAGGGCGCAAGCCTTATGCGTGCCATGCTGCCGGCCGGTACCTCGTTTCGCGGCGGACGTGAGGCTCTGGGCGACCTGCTGGCGCAGGACCCCGGCTTGCAGGCGGTTTTTTGCAGCAACGACGCCATCGCTGTCGGAGCCTTGATGGAATGCCGGCGGCGCGGCATCGAAGTCCCGCGCGACCTGGCCATCGCCGGCTTCGCCGATCTCGATATCGCAGCCGAGGTGACACCGACCTTAACCAGCGTGCATGTCGGGGCACGGCGCATCGGGGAAGAGTCCGCGCGGCTGCTGCTGGCACGGCTGGCCGGGCTAGCCGTGGAGACGCCGGTACTTGACTTGAGTTTCCTGATCATGGCGCGGGAAAGCGCCTGAGCGTTTGGCTACAAAGGATTCACAAGCACCGGGAACAGGGGGAACAATTTTGAACGCTTGACTCGGCCGCCGAGGTTCCAGAACGTCAGCGTGCCCGGTTCGTCGCAAATCCAGACCTCCCGCGCGCCGGCGGCGAAGTACAGCGTTCGCTTGATGTCCATCTCGTTCTTCGAGTTGGATGGTGATTTGATCTCGACGCATAACTCAGGCGCTTCGGGTGCGGCCACCTTGCCTGCGAAGGCAACGGCCTGGGCTCGCGACAGCCACGCCACATCGGGCACCTCCACACCGTCACCCGTAACCACCGGACACTCGGACATTACCCTTCCACCGCAGCCGGATTCGCGCACCAGAGAGTGCAACAAGCCCACAATTTCGCCTTGCAACGATGAACGCCGCAGGTTCGCGGG
>Ga0163152_10008389_pt1 | contig 11041 bp, 10 predicted proteins | sample OliLakLV19MP8IB2_FD_148635 | JGI IMG/M metagenome (GOLD analysis project Ga0163152, IMG submission 148635) | Freshwater microbial mat bacterial communities from Lake Vanda, McMurdo Dry Valleys, Antarctica - Oligotrophic Lake LV.19.MP8.IB-2 | ecosystem: Environmental > Aquatic > Freshwater >...
TGTTGAAGGAAATGGTGAGGACCTTGCGGAGGTCGGTTGCTTTGTCAGAGGCGCTCTTCATCGCCACCATGCGCGCCGAGTGCTCTGACGCCTGGCTTTCAAGCAGTGCGTGGTACACGAAAATGCTTGCGAGGCGGGGTAAGATTGCGCCTAGCACCTCTTCTTCGCTCGGCTCAATCGTGTAGTCGTTCGGATTCTCAACATCGGCAGTGTTAGAAAATACACCTTTAGTTGGGCGGATGTCCTCTACCACCTGGCTCAACTCGGTAAGCGAGAGCGGAAACATCGTGCGGAGTGTCGGGCGCTGTTCAAACGTTGAAATAAAGTTTTGATACACAATTTTTACGGTATCTACCTCCCCGGCGCTAAAACGCATAACTGCAGCAGAAACAAGTTCTGCAATAAAATCAGACGAGATGCTGTCGATGTTGTGCGTTGAGCGCTCTACCGCAATACCGCGGTTAGCAAAAAAATCTGCTGCTTTGCGGCCGATAGCAATAATGGAAACTTGGTTTTCTTTAAGTCCAAGTGCAACAATGTCTGCCGCAGTGGCGCGAAGCACGGCCGAGTTAAGTGCACCTGCAAGCCCCTTGTCGCTCGTAAGCACTATATATAGGGCCTTGTTGACCGGGCGGGCTTGCGTAAGCGCGTGCATCTGCATCTGACGGGTACCAGAGACACGGGAGAGGATGCCTGCGGCCGCGCGAGCATACGCGCGGCCAGAAAGGGCACGAACCTGCGCCTTGCGCATCTTGGCAGCAGAAACCGCTTCCATCGCCTTTGTTACCTGGCGCGACTTTTCTACCGAACGGATCTTGGTTTTAATATTCTTAAGATTGGCCATGTGGGGTTATGCGAACAACTGCGGATGAGTTTCTTCAAACTTCTTAAGCTGGTCTTTAAGCTCCTGCTCGGTCTGGTTAACAATGTCGCGCGCCTTAACAATGCTCCCAAGCACTTCAGGTGCACTTGAGTCCAAGAACGTGAGGAACTTTTCTTCAAACTCCGGTACTTTAGCAACCGGCACTCTTTCAAGATAACCGTTTACTGCAGCATAAATAACTACCGCCTGACGCTCAAAGGCAATCGGCGCGCCGTTTTTCTGGCGCAAGGTTGCCATCATGCGCTGACCACGGTCGATGCGTTTCTTAGTTTCCGGGTCGAGGTCCTGGGCAAACTGCATAAAGGCCTCAAGTTCGCGGAATTGTGCCAACTCAAGTTTAATCTTGCCGGAGACCTTCTTCATTGCCTTTGTCTGCGCAGCAGAACCTACGCGAGACACCGAGTTGCCGGCGTTAATGGCCGGACGCATACCTTTGTTAAAGAGGTCAGTCTCGAGGAATATCTGTCCGTCGGTAATAGAAATAACGTTGGTTGGGATGTAGCCAGAGATGTCGCCTTCCTGCGTTTCGATAATCGGGAGTGCAGTAAGCGAGCCACCACCTTTTTCTTTAGAAAGTTTGGCTGCACGCTCGAGCAAACGCGAGTGGAGGTAGAACACATCACCCGGATATGCCTCGCGGCCCGGCGGGCGGCGCAAGAGTAGCGAGAGCGCACGGTACGCCACCGCGTGTTTAGAAAGGTCGTCATAAATAACGAGCGCGTCCCTGCCCTGCTCCATAAAGAACTCGCCAATAGCAGCACCCGCAAACGGAGCAAGGTATTGCAAAGATGCAGGAGCCGATGCACCAGCGTCTACCACAATGGTGTAGTCCATCGCGCCACGCTCTTTAAGCATCGCGACAAGGCGTGCGGTCTTGCTTTCTTTCTGACCGATAGAAACATAAATACAAATAGGACGGCTCTCTTTAGGCTCGGCCATCTGGTTCAGAATAGTGTCGACGGCAACGGTCGTCTTGCCGGTATAGCGGTCGCCGATAATAAGCTCGCGCTGGCCGCGACCAATCGGGATCATCGAGTCAATTGCTTTAATACCCGTGTGTAGCGGCTGATTAACCGACTGGCGGTCAATAACGCCGTATGCCTCGCGCTCAATCGGGTTTTGCTTTGTAGATTTAATTACCCCAAGGCCATCTACCGGCTCGCCAAGTGGGCTGACTACGCGGCCAAGGAGCGCTTCGCCTACCGGGATAGTAAGCATAGAGTTGGTTGCCTCTACCGGCATGCCTTCTGCCACCAACCCTGCGTCGCCTAAAATAATGGCGCGTACTGACTCCTCTTCAAGGTTCAAAATAAGGCCCATCACTTCGGTCTCACCCTCAACCGCATCTTTAAGGTTTTTGCCGTGAGCAATATTAAAACGCACCATCTCCGACATGCCCACTCCTTCCAAACCCTCGATTTCGGCAACGCCGTCAGAGACACGCGTTACCACACCACCACCAGCTTTACGCTCGCTCGGGACAAAGCCCTCGATCTCCTTTTTAAATTGTTCGATAAAATTAGCCATGGTTTGAAACAAATTTCTGATAGAGCTCTAAAAGTACTCGGGTCTGCTCGCTTTCGGGTGTTACTTTTTTGTACTTTTTTGACCGTTCTTCGCGCTCAAGCAGTTTTTCGTATTCCGCGACAATCCGAGGGAGAAGCTTCTCATGTCCGCGACGCTTAAGTGCTGCTACTAAATTTTTACTGTGCTCTTTAACCGACTTTCCCTGCTCTGCCTTATAAAGCGCTTCGGCATACATCTTGGCTAAAGTCATGATCGTTTTTCCTTTAACGTCTTTTCAATGCCAAGCACAATAAGTTTTGCGACCTCCTGCTTACTTTCGGCAATCGCCGTGTCCTTCATGTCTTTTGCTTGTGCCTCGGCCTCGGTAAGCACACGGGCTGCGGCTGCTTCTGCATTGCCAACAATCTCACGCTGTTTTTCAGTACCGGCGGCGCGGGCGCCAGAAAGCACGTCGTCTGCCTCTTTGCCGGCCTTAGCGAGCATCGCGGTACGCGCATGTTCGATTTTTTCTAACTCTTGCTTAGACTTTTCTGCTGCAGCAATACCCTCGGCAATTTTTTGCCGGCGGGTTTCAAGCATGCGTACTACTGGTCCATACAAGAAGTACCAGAGCACAAGCACCAAGCCCCCGAAGTTTACGAGGTTGATGACCAGAATCTTCCAGTCAATGCCGAATGCTCCGAAAAGCTCTGCCATGTGCCTTGAGTCAGGGTTATACGAACTTGATGATAAATGAGACGACCAGCGCCAAAATACCGAGCGCTTCGGTAAACACGATTGCAAGAATCATGTTCGACACAATTTTGTCTGACGCTTCTGGGTTGCGACCAATAGCATCCATAGCTCTGCCGCCGATAAGACCAATACCGATACCCGGGCCCAAAACTCCAAGTCCTGCCGCAATGGCCATGCCAATGAGGCGTGCTGATTCTATATCCATAACTGCTATTTACGTAACTATCCTTATAATTAAAGCCCGTTTGACCTTACACTATCACACCACTCATCGCCACGCTACGCATGTGCGCCCTTGGCATGGCCATCCCCTGCCTCGCCATGCCCGTGCGGCATAGCAACAGCAAGTTTGATGAAAAAGAGGGTGAGCATAGCAAACACCGTGGCCTGAATAAACGCCACGAAGAGCTCAAATGCCATAAGCGGCACCGGGAGCAGGTACGGTACAAAGAGTGCAATAACGGCAAGCAGAACTTCGCCGGCAAATATGTTGCCAAAGAGACGGAAAGAAAACGAGATAAAGCGAGAGAGTTCAGAAACCAGCTCGATTATGCCCACCACAAAGTTAACGGGCGAAGAGAAGTTGATGAATTTAGATCCGTAGCGGAAGAACCCAAGTGCTGCAATGCCCGCTACTTCAATAGAGATAACTGCCACGATCGCGAGAGCGAGCGTAAAGTTAAGGTCGGTTGTTGCGGCGCGCAGAAGGTGCGAGGTGTGACCATGGTCTGTGTAGGTAATGGCCGATATAAACGGCAGGAAGTGGAATAGGTTTGAAAACAATATAAAGAGAAAGAGCGTCGCAATGAGCGGGAAATACCGTATGGCAAGGGCGCGGCTCCCTAGTGTGGTCTCCATATAGCCGAGCATAAAGTCAAAAACAAGCTCGAAAATGTTCTGCACTTTGCCGGGCACCATGCGGACCTTCCGGCCTACCAGCACGGCCACTACTACGAGGAATATGGTCACTATCCAGGCAGCCAAAAGGGCGTTCGTAATAGGTATCCCGAACACTTGGCCGAGCGTCTCGGCCCCGAGTGCAATATGCAGACCCTCTTCCATAAAAGATGCTTATACGGTATCATAAAATACTTAGTAAGAGAATAGGTCTAAGGGCGTCTAAACAAAATATATGTCAAAAATAATCATTGCTTTAGGAGCAGTAATCGTGTTCGGCGGCGGGGTGTCCCTAGCTGCCAGCCAGGCAATGCCGGGCAACATACTTTATGGTTACAAATTAAGCGTTAACGAGAAGGTTGGCGACATGCTCGCAACGTCAGAAAGTGCCCGCAGTGAGCGCGATATCACGCTTGCAGAGCGCCGTCTTACCGAGGCGTCGGTAGCCGCAAGCAAAGGCAACGTCGACGGAGATGTGTATGCTTCGTTAGTAGCCGACTTTAACCTTCGCATGAAGAGCCTTTCTGACACGATAACCAAGCTAGAGTCAGAAGACCGTGGTGATGAAGCTAAGACACTTGCGAGCAACGTAGCCCGCGTACTTAGCCATCAGAGCCAAGCTCTTCTTGCAGCGCAGGCTGCTGCAACTACCCGCGGCGACATTACAACCGGCCAGTCGCTCGACTTCATCATTCTTAATGTAACGCGCTCACTTACGGCAGCAGCCGTTATTGCAACCGGCCAGACCTCAATTGAAGGCGGGGCTGCAGGCGGCACACAGCTCGAAGGAACGCCAGAAGTTCCGGATGCTGAACTCAACCCATAAGTAACGTAGTAATAAAAAACCACCCCTCTTACTATGAGGGGTGGTTTTTTATTCTGCCGGCTCTTCGGTGTGCGTAGGTTCAGGCTGTGGATCAGTAGCGGGTTCTGGTTCTGGGGCAGGCTCCGGTGTCGTGATTTCTACAATAGGCTCGCTTACCTCGACGACGGGCTCTAACGGCGCAGGCTCTTCAGCGGGAGTCTCTTCCTCTTCGTCAATGGTTGTTTCAACAACAGGCTCGCCCACTTCGACAACCGGTTCGGTAGAAGTTCCCGCTACTTCTCCGCTTTCAATCACCGCCTCCTGCGGCTCATCGAGCATAAGGCTAAAAAATGGAACTACTTCCTCGCCCCATGTCCCTGCCTGAAATATATTTTCGGTAGAAGATTCGGTATCACCGTACGCACCCAAGGTAGCAAGCGGGCTAAGCGGAACAACCGCCGCGGCAAGTAAAAGCAGTGTAGGAATAAGGTGGGTTTTTTGCGTGTTAAAGATCATATGGTGGGTATACGGTCGTCGTCACTATAAAACCTTGGCTTTTGCGGTACCGGGATAGGCAGAAGGCCTTGTGCATACTCGCCCCTTCTGCGGCGACGTAGGTTAACCACCTCTCTATATATATTGACACTCTCGTCGAGCACGATCATCGCCGCCGGCACGCCTATAAGCAATGCAAACCCAAGAGGCTGGCGCGCAAAGTCTAAGATGTAGCCCGCGTAGGGTACATGGAAGAGCACTTTGCCGATAATCTCTTTTGCGGCAATTTCGCGCGGGTCCTGCTCTTCGTTGGCATCGCCCCTAGTGGTGTAAAAGTCACCCTGTACATTTTCGCGGACACTTACTATGCGGTGCGTGGTCGGGATCTCGCTTTTAGTATCTTTGCCAAAGGTAATTATGTCTCCCGCTTTGTACGTTTGGCTTGGCATTACGAGCACAATAGAGCCGGTCGGAATAGTCGGCTCCATCGAGCCCGACTTAACAATCTTGAGCTCAACATTGCCGGTTATCGGGAGGAGCGAAACCAGCAAAAGTGCGCCCACGCCAACAAGGAGCGTGATAAAAAGTCCGTATAGTATTTTAAAGACAATATGCATACGTTACTTCTTTTTGAACAGGTTCTGTAAGAATGACCCAATCGATATGTTGGTTGTATTAACGACGTTCGTTGTGGAGGTTTGAGAAGTCGAGGTGCCTGTTATTATCGTACCGCCGCTGCCTGCCGAGTTGCCGCCCGTGTTAGAGCTTGAAGACGAGGTATTGGTAACCGAGCCACTGTTATTGACGATAATAGTTACCGAGCCCACCTCGCATTGCTCGCCCGGCGGGGGCACATAAATGTCTTTGCACTTAAACTTCTTTTCGTCTTTGGCCGATGCCGCAACCAGTTGTACGTCTACCGTCATGCTGTCGGTCTGCGCTTCGTTGCCTATGGTGTTGCCGTCGCAGGAAATAGTTGCCGTAGCAACGTTAACCGTCATATTGCCTGCACACCACTGCACGCCAAAGTATTTGGTTGTGTTTTTAGGAATTGGCGTGCCGCTCTTGTAGTCGGCAATCGCGTACACTTTGTTGTTTAAGACCTGTACCGCACTTTGCGTAGTCGTGCCAAAAATAGGCTTCTCCCCCACTTCAAAGATATTGTCGCCGTCGTCGTGCCAGGCAAAGAACTCCATACCGTCAGCAAGCTCGCCTTCTGCCGCTGTGCTCGTGTCCACCAGCCCCTCGGGCTCGTTTTCGCCATTTTCCTTTTCCTTCAAGTTCAAAAACTCTAAACACATCCACGCGTCTTTGTTTACGTGGATAGAAATCGTGTTTTCGCCCTGGTCGCCTGGTTTTATATCGTTAAAGTTCCAAAACTTATCTTTTTTTGGCTTTAGATTTTTTAATGACCATGTGCCGCTGGGCACATCAACGCCGTTGTAGGTTGCTTTGGAATCTATTTTAAGGTCGAGGCCATTACCGGTTGCAAACGTAACTCCTGGCTCTTCGGCGCTTACATACAGCAAACCCACGGCGAGCGAAAGCACTCCTGCTACAAGGAGCACTCTCGCCCCTATGTGGGTTGCGTGCTGCATTTAGATTGTGGGGAGCATTAATGAGTACTAAACCTGCTGGACTGGTGGCACTGCACAGTTGAGAGCGCTAAAGGTGTCGAGGTCAAAACCGTCTGCCGTTGCCTCAAACGGTGCTATTGGCGAAACTTCGGTTATGCGGACAAACTTTGCCCAGCTAAGGCCCGAGCTTGCAATGTCTGCCTGCGCATCGCGCACCAGGTCAGCCGCAACCGTAAACCAGTTGGTGCCGTCTTGCGACACATCGATCTTTATGTGCTCGTCTGGATAGCTAGTGCCGCCCGTAACCTCCCACACCTTAAGGTCATTGCCTGGGCCGTCGACGATAAGATTGTTGGTAAACTCAACCACAATTTCGCCGCCCGGCGTTGCGCCGCCATTCTTAAAGCCCAAGCTGAAGAACGTGCTGTCTGCCGGAGGCGGATTGTCGTAGAAGTTTCCTACCGTTTGCGGGGCGCCAATTCCGGCTGCCGGGTTTGAGCGTGCCACTAAAACCGGCGTACCGTTTTTACGAACGCCCTGGCTCGAAGAAACTACGCTGTCTGCATAGGCGAGGCTCGGTGCTTCGCAGGCCAATGGTTCGCTGTCATCGTTTGTTATCGAGCAGGTTACGTTGTCACCCTCGGCAAGAGTAACCGTGTTGGAGTCATTTTGTACTCCGCCCTCGCAGGTCCACGCGCTTGCGGTATAGCCCAGAGGTCCTGATTCAGAGAGATCGTAGGACCCTGGCGTTACTACGGCGTTGGTAACAGATGAGTTTCCTTCAACTCCAGAGATGTCGGTGGGGCCATCGGCAAGAAGCGTAAAGTCGCTGTCATCTGCCGTACCAAGGTCGTCGTTAATAACGGTCTTGATGAGAGTGAGCGTTGTTGCCTCTGGGTCCGGTACATCGTCTGGGCAGCTAATCTGGAACAAACGTACATTGTCGAGGAAGGTACCAATTGAGTTGGCGGTACCAAGATCGGTAAAGCGGAGCTCGGTCGAGGCGTCTGTTGCAACAAAGTTAACGGTCTTCTCAACCCAGATAATTGGTCCAGCTGCGCCTGCGGTAGGCCCTGTAGTGTTGAGCGCTACACCCTCTACCTTAAGCTCAAGATTATTCTCTGCAGCTGATGTGTCTGGACGTGCGGCAAAGCTGTACTTAAGTGTGTAGCTTGCGCCCGGTACCGTAGCAAAGGTGCGGTAGATGCTTACTGAAGCAGGTTCGCCCGTGCCAGCGTCTGATGGGCCGCCCCAATCGGAGTCGAGCTCGACATACTGGTCGCCATCTGCAGCTGCGCCGAGCACTCCTTCGTGGAACTCGAGGTTAGCAATTGCCGGACGGTTTTGCGGGCCAAAGGTTGCCGGTACATCACCGCGCCAGTCAACATTCCAGCCATCTGCAGGCGATGGAAAGATATCCCACTGCGCGCCATTTGTTACTTCTGGAGATTCAAACTTGGCACTTGCCACCAAAAGATCAACTTCTGCGTCAAACTTACATGCAGAATCCTCGCACAAGAAGTTTGGGTTATTGCGCGACTGTACTGCGTTAAAGGTAACGTTGGCAGTAAGCGAGTCGGTCTGGGTTTCGTTGCCAAGCGTAGAGCCGTCACAGGAAATACCGCCGTCTTCTGGCTCGCCTGAAGTGCCGTTACCGTTGTTGTTGCCAGCCGGAGACATAAGCGTGCCAGAGCCGTCTTGGGTAACCGGCGCTGCACCAATACCGCCAAAGCACCATGCTTTACCTATGTAGAGTGTCTCGTCGCCCGGTACCGGGCCGCCGACACCTGTCCAGATGTTGGTTGCCGAGTCTGCAAGAGCAAAGGCAAATGGTTGGTTAAGCGTAAGCGCGCCAATTGGGCCTTGAGAGATAACGTCTTCACCTGTTTCAAGCACGTTGTCGCCATCGTCTGCCCACCAGATAAAGTTAATTGCATCGGCAAGCTCGCCGTTGCCTACGCCATCGGTCTGGTCTACCAGACTCTCCGGCTCGTTAAGACCGTTGTCGTCATTTGAAGTCAGAGTTACTTCAGCACACATGTAAGCGTCGTTGGTGTCTACATGTATTGAGATAGTGTCCTCGCCATAGTCGTCGGGCTTGAGGTCGAGAAAGTTAAAGAACTTCTCGATAGTAAGGTCGACAAGCTCCCAACTTGTCTCGGGAGATGCTACACCGTTGTAATAACTTTCGTTATCAATTTTTAAATCGATAGCGCCAGCGGCAAAGGTGTTGCCCGTTGAGGTTTCTGTATCGCTAAAAAACGCGCCTGTAACACCTATGTACATCACCGAAGCGGCCCCTACTATCGTCACAAAACCTAGCAGAATTCTTTTCATATTCGTTCAGAAAATTAGTAAATCGAACTTAGTAAATTAAACCAACGACGCTGGAGTTCCCTACCAGCCCGCACAAGCGGATAGAATCCGCTTGTGTTCGGCTAGATAGAACTAGTTCTGTGGGAACGCGACCACTGCTTCTGGTTCGAAGTCCACATCCACAACTGCGACTACGTCGCCGTCAGATGCATCTGTGTCTCCCCACCAGTTGTTTTCTGCATTCGTAATACCGTTGTTGCCAGTATTGACGTTCTCTGAGTGCTGGAGATTTAGACCAGCATCATTGAAGTTGTTCTGGTTGTAGTTGTTACCATCCCCCCAATCTTCAACATCAGTAAAGCTTGTTACAGCTGAGAACTTGTTAAGCGTAATACTGCTTGCGCCAGCTTCCTGACCAAGTGCCAAACTACCTGCGCCAGTAAACGAGTTTTGAGTGAAGTCAACGTTTGTTGAAGCCACGTTTACGCTCGCCAGACCGTTTACGTAAGCAATCGGCTGACCTGCAACACCGTTGATAACGTTGTTGCTGATCGTGTGGTTAGACTGGCCGCCGTCTGTAAGGAATGCGTTACCACCAGTTACTGCATTAAGAGTGTTGCTCATAACAGAGATACCAGTGTGAGCTCCCGAGATGCGAAGAGCTGCAATGCCGCCCACAGCTTCAGTAATGTTGAAGCCCTGAACAGTTGCACCGTCTGCAGTAATAACTACCGCACCAGCCTCACCCGAAGTCTGACCAACGATATTCGTTGTTCCTGAACCAGCTCCCGCTAATGTAATATCTTTGTTAACAACTACATCCTCAGAATAAGTTCCTGACGCAACACAAACTGTCTGTCCTGGAGTTGCTGCAGCGATACCTTCACCGATTGTATCGAGAGGACCTGCAACACTGTCATCAACAGTAACGTTACATGCACCACCTGTTGGGGCTACGTATGTAGCAAGATCTGCACCAACTTCAATAACTACTGGCTCTTCATCGCCTCCAACGAACGGAGGAAGGTCTGCACAGGTAAACTGACCATTGTTACGAGCCTGTACTGCGTAGAAAGAGACATCTACAGTGACGCCGTCAGTCTGCGCGATATTGTTATCGCCAGAACCATCGCAGGTAAAGCCAGTGTCACGGACAAGCGGTCCGTTAGTACCTGTCTTACCCAAGCCGTCTTGAGCTACCGGAGCCCCAGTTAAGCCACCAAAGCACCATGCCTTTGCAACGTAATTAGTTACGCCACCCGTAAGCACTGAAGTAGTACCAAGAGGTGCCCAAGAACCGTTGAAGATAGTATTTGCTGGGCCTACGAGCTGGGTAATCTGAGATTCACCAACTTCATAAACGTTGTCGCCATCGTCATTCCAGAAGACAAAATTTAAGAAGTTCTGAAGTTCGCCACCCAACACGCCGTCAGTTACATCGCCCGCATCTCCTTCCGGCTCAGTGATGCCGTTGTCTGGAGTTGCTGTAATATCTGCAGCCATACATGCGTATGCATCGTTGCTGCCCGGATGGATAGAAATCGTGTCCTCACCAATGTCTCCTGGCTTTACGTCTGTAAAGTTAAAGAAGAGTTGGTTGGTAAGGTCCGCAAGTGCCCATGTATTTGTTGGGCTTGCTACAAGAACGCCTGCAGCATTTGTTACATAGCTTTCGTTATCGATCTTCAGATCGATGTCGCCTGCGGCAAACGTGTTACCCGTTGAGGTTTCTGTATCGCTAAAAAACGCGCCTGTGGCAGAAATTGCCATTGCGCCGATGACCAGAAGTGTCGCACCGCTAATAAG
>Ga0163152_10008390_pt1 | contig 11041 bp, 10 predicted proteins | sample OliLakLV19MP8IB2_FD_148635 | JGI IMG/M metagenome (GOLD analysis project Ga0163152, IMG submission 148635) | Freshwater microbial mat bacterial communities from Lake Vanda, McMurdo Dry Valleys, Antarctica - Oligotrophic Lake LV.19.MP8.IB-2 | ecosystem: Environmental > Aquatic > Freshwater >...
ATCCGCCCATGCCGAGATTGAGGTAGGCGACGGCGTTGCGATACGTCGTCGTGTCGAACGTGAGCACGTCGAACGGCAGCGCCTTGATGCTCATCAGGTAGATCGCGACGAGCGCGAGGAGCAAAAGCAGCTGGCTCCACTGCCCCGCATCGCGGAAGAAGGTCCGCGCGTCCTTCGCGAGGATTGCGCCGGCGCGGGCGCCGAGAGTCCCGATGGCCATCCGGTGAAGCCATTCCCCCTGGAAACGATTGAGCGTCGCGCGACGGCCTTCCTGCGCTTTCGACCAGCCGCTGAAGTAGAGCGCCGACGTGATCCACGCGGAGAGGAAGACGAGCGCCGCCGAGGTGAGCGCGAGCGTTCCCGCAGGCGCGGCCCACCCGGCGCGTCCTCTCATCGCGAGCCCGAGAGCGCGCGTCGCCCACGTCGAAGGAAGCCACGCGGAGTCGGGCACCGCGAGCGCGCCGAAGAACTGGGCAAGGTTCGCGAACGCATTGGGATCGACGAGGCGCTCCGGCCGGATCGCGCGGAACATGAGGAAGGCGAGACCGAGGAACACCACGCCCAGGATCATCAGGAGGTCGCGGGCGCGGCGGGCGGGAAAGATGTTCACGAGCAGCGTCGTCGTGACGACGCCGATCGCGGCGGGGATGAGGAAGTAAAGCGGGCCGACGGCGAGCGCGAGGAGGTAATACGCGGGGCCGGCATCGTGGACGACGCCGTAGGCGAGCAGAACCGGTGCGCCGAACACCACGACCATCCACGAGCTGCCGGCGACGGTCTCGACGAGGCGCGCGTAGAAGATCCGCAGCCGGTCGATGGGCGCCGCGTTCACGATCGGCAGGTCGTCCGAGAGATAGAAAGACGCGAGCGAGGTGACGACGTTCGAGAACAACAGGATGCCGGTGAACGAGAGGAAGAACAGGGAGAGCAGCCGGTCGACGAGGAACTCGCCGAAGAGCTCGATCCGGTAGCACGCCTCGAGAAGCTCACGGATGCCGAAGAAAAGGCCGACCCACACGAGGGCGATGAGCGCACCGGATCCCGCCACCCAGCTCCAGCCCGTCGAGTCGAGCTTCCCCGCCGAGTTCACGAAGCCGCGCCAGCGCGGATAAAGGAGCGAGGTCGCCGGAACCCAGCTCACTTGGGATCCTTCTTCTTCTTGTCTTCACCCTTCACGGGCACCTCGTCGACCGCTTCGTTCTTGTCGATGGTGTGGCGAATAACGCCTCGAAGGATGCGGTTGCGCTTCGCGCCGCCGATGAGCGCCATCAGGTCGTCATACATCGCGGGGTCGTTGATGAGCGCGCCGACGGTGCCCTCTCCCTTGTCGACCCGCTCCATGATGCTTCGCAGGCTGGCGGCGGCGACCGCCGCGTCGGTCGACGCCTTGTCGAGGTTGGCCATCGAGGCGAGCGCCTTGTCGAGCGACTCCTTCGTCTTCGGATCGTTGAAGAGCGCGGGCAGCACGCCCTTCCCGTCGCGAAGCTCGCTGCTCAGTGCGGCGAGGTTCGCCGACGCGACCTGCAGGTCCTTGAACGCCTTCGCGGCCTCGTCGTCGTAGATCAGCGTGTGCAGGATCCCGTCGCCGGTCTTCACCTCTTCGAGGATGTCCTGCGCCGACGCGAAGAGGCCGCCGAGGCTCTTGATCGCGTCGCCACCGGTGGACTGCGTCATCATCACGTCGACCTTCGTCGCGATCGACGTGAGCCGCCCGAGCAGATCACCGGCGGAGTCGGCGAGCGCCATGTAGTCGGCCGGTTTCTCCGAGGGGATCGTCGAGTTCTTCGCGATCGGGTTGCCGGTCGTGCCGAGCGTGATCTTCACGAACTTGTCGCCGAGGACACCCTGCGTGGAGATCGAGGCCTTCGAATCCTGGCGGATGCGATCGCGAACCGAGTTCTGGATGAGGAGGCGCACCTTCAGCTTGCGACTGGTCTCGTCGTCCGGAAACGAGATGCCGTCGACGATGCCGACGTCGACGCCGGAGAGCCGCACGGGAGCGCCCTGCTTGAGACCGCTCACCGACTCGAACTCGGCATAGAGCGGGTACTGGCGCTGGAACATCTGCTGCTTCGATCCGAGGACGATGATGAGCGCCCCGAAGGCGATGATGCCGATGAACACGAAAACGCCGACCTTCAGCTCGAACCGCTCGCGTTCCATGCTCATACCGCCGCCTTCTCCCCGAGCCGACCTTCGATAAACTCCCGGATCACGCCGCCCTCTGCCGCCTTCGCGTCGGCGACCGTGCCCGTCCACGCGATCGTCTTCTCGTGCAGCATCGCGAGCCGGTCGCTGATCTCGAACGCGCTGCCCATGTCGTGCGTGACGACGACCGACGTAACACCGACGCGTTCGTTCACATCGCGGATGAGCTCGTTGATGCGGCGCGTATTCGTCGGGTCGAGACCCGTCGTCGGCTCGTCATAGAGGATGACCTCGGCCTGCGTCGCGAGGACGCGCGCGAGTCCGACGCGCTTCTTCATGCCGCCGGAAAGATCCGACGGCTTCAGGCGCTCCGTTCCCGGAAGGCCGACGAGCTCGAGCTTCTCCGCGACGGTCTCGCGAATCTCCTGCTCTTCCCAGTCGAAGTGCTCACGGATCGCGTACGCCACGTTTTCGTACACATCGAGCGAGTCGAAGAGCGCGGCGCCCTGGAAGACCATCCCGATCTGCCGGCGAACGGGAAGCAGGTCCTCTTCGGAGAGCTCGGCGATGTCCTTTCCGCCGACCCAGATGTGGCCCTTGTCGGGACGATGGAGCCCGATGAGGAGTTTGAGCAGCACGCTTTTGCCGGTGCCGCTGCCACCCATGATCGTCAGCACTTCGCCGCGTCGGACCTCGAGGTTCACGCCTTCGTAGATCGACTTCGAGCCGAACGTCTTCCAGACGTCCTCGAAGCGCAGGATCACCTCGCCTTGCGTCTCCGCACGGCGGATGAGCGCGCCCGTGACTTCGCGCCACTCGTCGGTCGAGCGAGGGCGTCCGGGTTTCCGCTTGGACTTCGGTTTGGTCACAGGATCCAGAAGAGCTTGGAGAGGAAAAAGTCGCTGATGAGCACGGTGATCGACACCATGACGACGGTGACGGTGGTCGAGGTGCCGACGCCTTCCGTGCCGCCGGTGGTGCGGATGCCCTGGTAGCAGCCGATCAGGCCGACCGCGAACCCGAAGAACACGCACTTGGCGATGCCGTGCACCACGTCGCCGACCTTCGACGCCTCGACGACGCTCGTCCAGAAGTAGCGCGGCGTCATCCCGACGTCGCTCATACAGACCACCATGCCGCCGAAGAGACCGATGACGTCGGCGTAGACCGCGAGCAGCGGCATCATCACGGTCATCGCCACCACGCGAGGCACGACGAGCTTTTTCACCGGATTGGCTCCGAGCGCGCGAACGGCGTCGATCTGCTCGGTGACGCTCATCGAGCCGAGCTCGGCGGAAATACCGGCACCGACCTTGCCGCCGACCAGGAGCGCGGTGAGCACCGGGCCCATCTCGCGGAAGAGCGAGAGCGAGACGAGCTTCGCGACATACATCTGCGCGCCGAACCGTTCCAGGCCGTACGCGAACTGCAGCGCGAGCACCATGCCCGTGAAGATCGAGGTGATGATCACGATCGTGAAGCTCTTCACGCCGAGCAGGTGCATCTGCCGGATCGTCTCCCGCCACGGGAACGGGCCCTTCATCGAGACCGCCGCGGTGTTCACCGCGAGGAGCGCCGTGCCGCCGAAGAAGCGCGCGAGGTAGTCCGTACGCCATCCGATCATGCGGAAGAACTCCCGCATGCCGCCCGGCCTCGCCGTTCCTTCGACCCGCACGTCCGCCATCGTCCTAGTCGCTGAGCTTGAAACCGGTCACGAAGCCCTGGAACTCCGCTCGAGCCTTGTCGAAGCTCTCCGGCTTCGACACGAGGTTGAGGTCGTACACACAGCCGTCCTTGCGAAACACGACCATGTTCACGCGCATCTCCACGCCGTCGACGCTGCCCTTCACGATCCACTCGAGCGCTTCGCGGCCGTCGACCAGGACGCGCTTCTCCTCGAGGATCTCGCGCTGCTCGAGTCCGACGAGCTCGCGCTGTGCGAGCGACCCCAGTGTGTAGTCATTGATGCCCTCGCAGAGCGGCGCCACGCCCGCCGTCGCGCCGTACTCCGCGTGGTAATACGCGGTCGCGAGGCCCTTCACCTCCGTCTTCTTCCAGCCTTCGGGCAGCTGGCCGTGCGAGAAGTCGGCGACCTTCCCCGTGACCTTCGCCTTGGGGGTGCCGCACGCCGCGAGCAGGCACGCGAGGAAAACGGGAAGGATCCGCCGCGTCATTCGAGGCCTTCGCGCTCGACGGGAATCGGCGGCGGCGGCTCGTCCGCTTTGGGCGCTGCCGGCTTCGCGTCGTCGGGAATCGCGCCGACCACGGCGAGATCGTCCTGCTGCGCTTCGGCCGTCAACGCGAGAAAGATGCCTTCGAGGTCCTTGCTGCCCTTCGAGCGACCGCGCAGCTCGTCCATCGTGCCGATCGCGACGAGCTTCCCGCGCGAGAGGATGCCGATGCGATCGCAAAGCTCCTCCGCGACGTCGAGGCTGTGCGTGGAGAGGAACACGGTGCGATCGTTCCGCGCGACGCCGCGAAAGATCTCCTTCACGAGACGCGCTCCGCGGGGGTCGAGGCCGACCATCGGCTCGTCCACCACCAGCACCTTCGGATCGTGCACCAGCGCTCCTGCCATGATCAGTCGCTGCTTCATCCCGTGGCTGTAGCCTTCGACGAGCTCGTCGGCCCAGTTGGCCAAGCCGAACATGCGCAGCATTTCTTTCGCGGCTGCTTCCCCGTGTGCAGAGGCGACGCCGTAGATGCCGCAAATGAAGCGCAGGTACTCGCGCCCGGTGAGCTTCTCGTAGAGGTAGGGCCGGTCGGGGATGAGCCCGAGCAGTTTTTTCGCCTCGATCGGGTTCTTCGAAATGGAGATCCCGTTGAGCCATGCGTCGCCGCTGGTCGGTTTGATCAGGCCGGCCATCATGCGGATGGTGGAGGTCTTGCCCGCGCCGTTCGGACCGAGGAACCCGAAGATCTCGCCGTCCTTCACTTCGAGATCGAGCGACTCGACCGCGGTGAAGCGCCCGTAGCGTTTGTGGAGCTTCTCGAGCCGGATCACGGTGTGGTTTCTCCAGAAGTGGTCGTGCGGAGCGATCCCGCGGTGTCTTCAACGACCGGCGCGAAGGGCGTCTCGAACGGTAGGACTTCGACCTCGAGCTTGCCGATGAGTTTGAGGAGGTCGACCTGGCGATCGAGGCCGCCGACGAGAAAGCGCAGATGGCCCGCGTCCGCGGGCTCCTGGCCGAGCGTCGGATCGAGCGCGTACCACCCGCCGAGCGTCTCGGGCGTCGAGAACGCGGCGATGCCACTGACGCCCGCGTACACCTCGGGCCACGCGTGGTAGTAGAGGCCGGGCCCCGCGCCGCGCGCGTTCGCCCATACCAGTCCGACGGCGATACGCGCGGGGATTCCCGACGCACGCGCGAGCGCGACGAAGAGCACGGTGTGCTCGTTGCAGTCGCCGCTCATGGTTTGCAGCACTTCGACGGCCGAAGGAACGCCGGCGGAGTTCCGCTTCTCGACGTTCTCGTTGACCCACTTGTAGATGAGCCGGGACGCACGGAGCACGTCGCGCTCGTCGTCGACGATTTGCCGGGCCGCCGCGATGATCGCCGGATCCTCCGATTGCACGAGCGGCTCCGACGCGAGCCACGGATCCAGATCCTTCCCCTGATAGGGGATTGAATACCCGCCGAACCATCCGTTGCTCTTCAGTCGGCGCTGCTCGACCGTGAGGATGTCTTCGTGAAGGAGCTGCCGCCCGCCGTTGAGCAGCGGGAACTCCTTCGGATCGATGTTCTTCAAGCGCAGGCGGACGCGGCTCTCGGCAACTTGTGCGGCGAGATCGCCGTGCACGGGAACGGCCACCGCACGGACGAGGTCCGGCACGGGCGCGTCGTCGGAGAGCGCGAGCGCGATCTCGCGCGGTTCCGCCTCGATGCGCATCCCGAGCGGCGACTCCTCCCGGACCGTCTCTCCTTCGTCGTCGACCCAAACGCGCGTCTTGATCGATCCGCGGAGGATCTCCGTGATGCGCCAGGTATCGATGCGACCGAGCTTCGTGTCGAGGGTCTCGCGATCCTCGACGACGACTTCGAGATCCTCGATGCCGCGTGCGAGCGGATTGAAGATGGGGATCACGAAGCTGTCGCCGGCTTTCGGGCGGCGAGCAGCGATCGACGCGCGCACGAGCCCTGGCAGCATCGGCGGCGCATCGAGCGGAACGCGTTCTTCGTAGGAGCGGCCGGCGCTCTCGATGCGCACGATGAGGTCGCTGCCCTCGACGCGGCCTTCCGCGACGATGACCGCGACGCCCGCGTCGACCTTGGCGCGGAACGACTTGAGCGTGAAGTCGTCGCCGACGAGCGCGCTCGTCTCGGAGACGAGCTTCGCGGGAACGCCCTGCAGCACCATGCGCCAGACGGCCTGGTCGTTGAACATCCACCCCGACGGCCCGCGGGTGCGCCGGCTCGCCGCGTAGCCGATCTTCACGTCGCCGTGGTACACGCCGAACGTTCGCGTGCGATCCGCACCCTCGCCTTCGAACATCTCCGTGAGGCCGACGTCGGGGAGCGACGAGCGTCGCGTCCACTCTCCGTGCGCCTTCTGCCCCATCACGAAGACCCACGCGATCACGCACGCCGCACCGGCGACATGGTGGATCGTGCGGAACGTGCCCGGCCTCATCAGGCCATCCCGATGCCGTCCCGGGTCGAGTTCTTGACCTGGTACATCGCGTTGTCGGCCAGGCGCAGCAGGTCTTCCTTGGTCTTTGCGTCGGTCGGGAAGGCGGCGACGCCGAACGACGCCGTGAGCTTCACCGGCTTCGCGTCCGGGCCGCGCTCTTGACCTTTGAGGAAGTCCATCTCGTTGAGCGCGCGGCGAAGGCGGCGAGCGACTTCGAGCGCCTTCTTCTTCGGCGTCTGCGGAAGCAGCACGACGAACTCGTCGCCGCCGTAGCGCACACCGAAGTCCGACTTGCGGAGGCGGCCGGCGATGACGTCCGCGACTTCGCGCAGCAGGCGGCTGCCATTCATGTGGCCGTGCTCGTCGTTGACTGCCTTGAAGTGGTCGAGGTCGAGGAACACGACGGACATCTCGGTCTTGTATCGCGCGGCGCGGGAGAGCTCGTGATCGAGCACTTCGTGCAGGAAGCGCGAGTTGTAGAGCGAAGTCACGTCGTCGGTGACCGTCAGCTCCTGCACGCGCTGGAAGTTCCGCGCGTTCTCGATCGCGATGGCGGCGTAGTCGGCGATCGTCGACAGCGCTTTGAGGTCGGCCTCGCGGAAGGGTTCGCGCCCCTCCTGCACGTTGATGAGCTCGATGACGCCGAGGACGCGGCCCTTGGAGACCATCGGCACGCAGAGGATCTCGTCCGTGGAGAATCCCGTCGCCTGGTCGACCTTCGGCGTGAAGCGGGAGTCGCGATACGCGTCCTTGACCCAGACGGGCTTCTTCTCTTTCGCGACCCAGCCCGCAACGCCTTCGCCAACCTTGAGGCGGAGGTTCTTGATCTTCTCGCGTTGCTTCCCGACGAAGACCTGGAAGTACAGCTCGTTGGTCGCTTCGTCCAACAGCAAAAGGGACCAGTTCTTCGGCTTGAGGAGGGCCGAGATCCGATCCATGATCGACGCAAGCACCTGGTCGATATCGAGAGAGGACGTCAGCGTCCGACCTATCTCGTTGAAGACCGTGAGCTCGTCGACCGTGCGTTGGAGCTCTTTGAGGAGGTCCTTCGCTTCCAAGCCACCGTCACTGTAGCGCTTTCGATCTCCTACCCGCAATGCCCGACCGACTCGTCCTCGCTTCGGCCTCCCCGCGTCGAAAAGAGCTCCTCGCCTCCGCCGGTTTTCCCTGCGAGATCGACGCCGCCGACGTCGACGAAACACCGCCCGAGGATCTCCGCGAAGCCGCTCCCATCGCGACCGCGCTGGCTCGACGCAAGGCCGCCGCGGTACTCGCGCGACGCCCGAAAACACCTGGCGACGTGATCCTCGCGGCCGACACGGTGGTCTGGGTGGACGGCACCCTCCTCGGCAAACCGGCCGACGACGCCGACGCCCGCCGGATGCTGGGGTTGCTTTCCGGCAAGGAGCACGTCGTCGCAACGGGCTTCTGCCTGATACGGGGTGAGCGCGAAATCTCGGGCGCGTCGATCACGCGTGTGCGTTTCGAGCCGCTCACGCCGGGCGCGATCGACGCGTACGTCGCGACGCGCGAGCCGTTCGACAAGGCCGGCGGCTACGCGATCCAGGGCAAGGCCGGCCTCTTCGTGCGCAGCATCTCCGGCAGCTACAGCAACGTCGTCGGCCTCCCGCTCGCGGAAGTCGTCGAGGCGCTCGCGGCGATCTCCGACCTGCGGCCGTTCGGAGTCACGACGTGATTCCTCCCACTCTCCCCCCTCCCCCCGGGAGGGGGGCTGGGGGGGTGGGGGAGTTGCCCGCTTCCCGTCTTGATTCGGCGGACATCGGAAATTTCGCGTGAGCCGCCGTCTTCCCTCTGCTGCGGATGTGCGCGCCGCGATCGTGTACGCGCGACGCGCGATGATTCTCTTGGCTCTGCCGATTCCTCCCTCCGTCACCTCCGTGAAATGGTCACTCGGCGCGTCCGGCGTCTGCGGGTTCTGCGGATTCGAGGGCGCGGTCGTGCGCCCGGATGTCCGCCCGGCGTTCGCGCTGTGCGAAGTCACGCTCGCCGAGCTTCACGCGGCGACGCGAGGCACGCGCCCCGGCGCAGCAGCCGAGGAGATCCTCGCGGCCGTCGAGCGCTGGGTCGGCCCCATGCGAAAAGGCGAAGCGCCGCCACAGCTCCCGCCGCCATCGGCTCCCTGCGCGATCTGCCGCCGCGCGCCCGAGTCCGTTGCCGATCTCGCCGCCGGTCCCGTCGACGCGATCTGCGGCGACTGCCTCGCGCACGCGACCACCGCGATCGATCCCGCACTACGCGACGACGCGATCGCGACCGAGGCACACGCCGCGAAACTGGAGATCGAGGACTTCGAGCGGCTCGTCGCGACCGAAGGCCCGGCGCTCGTGCGCGAGAACGCGACGCTCGCGCTCTCGCTGCTGCGACTGCTCAGCGCGCCCGGCGACGACGCGCCCGCGAAGATCCTCGCGCTCGTGAAGCGCGTCTGCTGATCTACGCCGTCGGCGTTCGGACGAATACATCGCGTGCGGCGAGGAGACAGGGCGCACAGATCGTCGTCGTTTCGCCACGAGCGGGAGGCCGGAAAAAGTCCGTCTCTTTTCCGCAGAAGGAACACCCGGGGACCGTCGGCGGCGGCGCCGCAACCTGAGACTCGCGGCGATGGCGCTCGCCTTCGGCCGTTCCCATCTCGTCGCAGAGGTCTGCGAGACCGGCGTGCGCCCGAGGCATGAGGCCGGCGATCCCGAGACGCAGGACCATCTCGTAGGACGCGACGGCTCGGAGAGTCGCCCCGGCCTCGCGATAACCTGCGGCGGCAAGGAAGTAGTGATGTGCCGCGTCGACGACGCGTCCGACCTTCACGCACAGCTCGGCGAGCGTGATGCGGGCGCGGACGTTCTCCGGCTCGATGCGAAGACTCGATTCCAACGTGAAGATATTGTCGAGCGCACTGCTCGCCTTGCTCTCGCCGGTCTGCACGTAGGCATCGCGAGACGTCCCGCCAGCAAAGGCCTCGCGGACCGACCGGAAATCGCGGGGGTCTTGCTCGATCGTGAGCCCGCGCGGGAAATCGGGATCGAGCGCTCTCACCTGCTGCAGCATCTTCGACGCCTTCATCCGCTCCCCGGCCGCGTCGAGCGACACCGCGAGCTCGAAGAAGAACGCGGCTTTCTGGTGATCGGTCGTTCCGGGCGTCTTGATCGCCGACGAGAACGATTGGATCGCACGATCGTTGTGTCCCTGTCCGCGGAAACAGAGCCCGATCCATCCGCGGCACTCGGCGCCGCGAGTCAGATCGGCAGCAGCGATTTCGAACTCCTCGATCGCTTCTTCCAGAAGCCCCATCTCGAAATATGCGACCCCGAGATTGAAGTGCGATTCGTGATCGTCGGGACCAATCTGCTCCTCGATTCCCTTCCGAAACGCGGCGAGGACATCGCTCACGGAAACTTGTTCGAAGGGGTCCGTGGGGAGCGCATTCGTGCTTTGGCGGAAGCCCGCAGGAACGACGTCTTCGGAGATGTCGTGAAGCGCTGGCAAGTGTCGCGGCCCCCGGACGAACCCGAAGACACATATCCGGCAAATCCTCGAGGGCCGCGTGGGATCTCCGGCGAGTGGCGAAAAACGAGCTGCAAGCGCATCGCAGAAGCCACGCCGGCCCAGGCTGATCGTGAATCGGGCCATCGATCGATTCTACCCTACGGATACCGGCTCGGCCGCAGCTGTGAGGGCTTTGCCGCCATTCGACGCCGAGCTCTCCCGCGTCGAGAGCGAATTGCCATCACCTCCACTACTGGAGGCAACTCCGGTTGCCACCTTCGAAGCGCTCTTCTTCGCTTCCATGAACGCCTCGCCGAACGTCTCGCGTGCGTGCTGATCGTTGTGCTTCCGGCAGAGGAGGCGTGCCGAGGAGACGTCCGTCGCTCCTTCGGCGGTTCCATCTCGGCCTCGGCGGGCTTGGCAGGAACGGCCGCGACCTCGGGCGCTGCGTTCTTCGCGCGCGGCTTCGGCGCGATCGCTCCGCGACGCTTGCCGTATTTCTCGATGAAGAGGTCGAGCGCGAACTCGAGGATGGCGACGGGATCGCCGGTGGGTACGACGTGGCTGCCGAGCTTCTTCGCGAGCTCCAGCTTCTGAACCCATTCGCGAGAGACCGGAAGGCGAGCCGAGTATTCCTGCGAGGACGTCGGTCGAACCGTCGGGCGACGACGCGGGCGAGGAAGTGGCGTCGGTTCCGCTTCGGGTTCTGGCGTCCGTGTCAGTTCCGGCTCCGACTCGGTCGGACACGGCGGAGGAGTGGTTG
>Ga0163152_10008392_pt1 | contig 11039 bp, 12 predicted proteins | sample OliLakLV19MP8IB2_FD_148635 | JGI IMG/M metagenome (GOLD analysis project Ga0163152, IMG submission 148635) | Freshwater microbial mat bacterial communities from Lake Vanda, McMurdo Dry Valleys, Antarctica - Oligotrophic Lake LV.19.MP8.IB-2 | ecosystem: Environmental > Aquatic > Freshwater >...
GCTATCGACATGGCCGCCTCGACCGGCAGCGGAGTGCTGGCCGCACGCGGTGGGGTAGTGGTGGGGACCGGCAATACCGACGCGACATGCCCCAACGCCTCCTACGGCAAGTGGGTGTTTATTAAGCACGACAACGGGCTCTCCACTTTGTATGCACACCTTTCGGTCATAGGGGTCTCTACGGGGGAGAGCGTAGAGACGGGGGAGATTATAGGATCGTCCGGCAACACTGGCTACTCTACCGGGCCGCACCTGCACTTCGGCGTATATGCATCCTCGGGTTCCAAAGTAACTTCGTTCCCAAGCTCAAGCTGCCGCGGCAAGACCTACACCATGCCCGTGGCCGACTCGACTGCGTACTTAAACCCGCTCTCGTACTTGCCTGCGCGCTAACGTAGCTATCCCCACCACCCCCTAGAAAACGGGCCTGAAAGCCTCATACTGAAGGAGCGGAATCGGTCGAGCCGCATACGCATATTTCCGTACTTCAAAATACTATGAAAACTGTAGAACTTATCGGCTACATACTTGTTATGGTCGGTGCCCTCAACTGGGGCCTCATCGGACTTGGTGGCTTTATGGGTGCAGACTGGAACGTGGTCAGCATGCTTCTGGGCGCTTGGCCTCAGGTAGAGTGGCTTGTCTACATCCTCGTCGGCCTTTCGGCTGTTTGGATGCTGGTCTCCCGCAGCAAGTCGGCAATGTAATCACCTGTTCCTCAAGCAAAAATCTCCGCTTTGGGCGGAGATTTTTGCTTGAATATGGTACTATTATTCCTTCATATGGAAGCTATTGTCGTTAAAGACCTGCACAAGCGCTACGACACGGGCGTAGAGGCCCTAAAAGGGGTAACGCTTAGCGTTAAAGAGGGGGACTTCTTCGCCCTGCTTGGCCCCAACGGCGCCGGCAAGACGACCCTTATCGGCATACTGACCGGCTTGGTATACAAAACCGGGGGAGAGGCGAGCATCTTTGGCCATGACACTGTTACGGACGCTTCTCGAGCTAAAACCTACATCGGCATAGTGCCGCAGGAGTTCAACTTCAATATTTTTGAAAAGGTAGAAAATATTATCATTAATCAGGCGGGGTACTATGGCATTCCGCGCGCGCAGGCTATCAAGGATGCGGAGCCGGTCTTGCGCGAGCTTGGGCTGTGGGAGAAGCGCCACGAAGTATCACAAAAACTCTCCGGCGGTATGAAGCGCCGGCTCATGATAGCCCGCGCGCTCATTCACAAGCCAAAGCTTCTTATACTCGACGAGCCGACCGCAGGTGTTGATGTAGAGCTGCGCCGCAGCATGTGGACCTTTTTGCGTAAGATGAACCAAGAGGGGACCACTATTATCCTCACTACCCATTATCTTGAAGAGGCCGAGCAGCTGTGCCGCACCGTGGCCGTCATCAACAAGGGTGAAATACTGATCAACGAGAGCATGAAGGACCTGCTTGGACGCCATGCAGGAAAACTCGAGGACATTTACCTAAAGCTGATAGAAGGGGAGGCCCCCTCAAATATATGAGCCCTCAAAAAATCTGGATAGCCTACTATACGATGATGCGCGCGGAGCTGGTGCGCATCGTGCGCATATGGTCGCAGACTATTCTGCCGCCCGTGGTTACCACCTCGCTGTACTTCATCGTCTTTGGCGCGTTTATCGGCTCCCAGCTCGCTCCCATCGAGGGCTACACGTATATGCAGTTTATCGTGCCGGGCCTCATCATGATGTCGGTCATCACCAGCGCCTACTCAAACACAGTCTCGACCTTTTACTTTGCCAAGTGGACCCGCACCCTCGATGAGCTTTTGGTGTCGCCCATGCCCGACTGGGTCGTGATAGTGGGGTTTGTCAGCGGGGGAGTACTACGGGGGCTTATCGTCGGCTTCTTTGTACTCTTGGTGTCGCTCCTCTTTACGGACTTGGTTATCTTTAATGCGTTTGTGCTAGTGGCGGCTATCGTGCTTACGTCGGTACTTTTTTCACTCGGAGGGCTCATCAACGGCGTATTTGCCAAAGGCTTTGATGGCATCTCTATCGTGCCGACCTTCGTGCTGACGCCGCTAACCTACTTGGGTGGTGTCTTCTTCTCTATACAGCAGTTCCCGGACCTCTGGCAGAAGGTATCGCTCTTTAACCCGATACTGTACATGGTCAACGCCTTTCGATACGGATTCCTCGGTATTAGCGATGTCCCGCTCTGGATCTGCTTTAGCGTCCTCATCGGCTTTACGCTCCTCTTTGTCCTTATTGTGCTTTGGCTCTTCAAGCGGGGGATGGGGGTCAAGAATTAGAGTTTTTTTATCTTCCCGTTTTCGCCCCACTCGGTGAGGTCGAGCATTTTTCTCTCTAGAGGGGAAGCGCGGCGCAGCTTGCTCATGGTAGCCTTGCTAGCGACAGGGGAGTGGGGAGAGTCATCGAGCATTTCTATTAGGTCGGAGAGGTCTTCTTCTGCAACCGCCCACTCGGGTGCGTAGCGCGAAAGGTCGAAGGGTTTTGAGTAGGCGCGCATGGTCTTTTTGCCCGGGTCCAGAATGTACTCGTGGAAGTATGAGAGAGCAAGTTCTCTTGGAGTCCGATACACGGGATCCCGCCACCGTAAAATGGCATGATTGGTCTTGCTTATGGCTCCCCACCGCCCACCCTCTTTAAACAGTGCGACCACGTGGTCATAATCATCCGGCGTAGTCTGGATATCCATGAGATATGGCGCTCGGCCGTGGTACGCAAGCGCAGCTGCGGCAAATAATGCTCCCTCAACGCAATGTGCAGAACCTTCGCGCAGCACTCTGCGCGGTGAGTAGATCGTTTCTCCCTTTAGTTCAAAGTTGATAGGTAGCTTGTCCAAGTAGTCTTGAATCTTTTGCGGCGTGTTGAGCATCTTAAAAACCGTTCGCTCAGCGGGGGAGAGAAGTGCCTGCAGCTCCTTTGCGTACCCTTTCGTCATATCGCCAGCATACCCCATTTCGCCTATTTTAGCGGAGCCTCCCCTGCTCGTTTTTAAATTTTGGCGGGGGAGGGGTTTAGAGAGTGGTACGGTAGCACCAATAATTTTCTGCCAGATATTTTTAGAGGCGAGCCAGCGCGGGGGAGAGTAGGGGCGAGGTTTGGTACAGACCTGGTACATAGGTAGGCGAGGCCTCCGGCTCTAGTGTATATAGGTCGCACAATATACCTTTTGCGACGTATATACTTAGGGAGCTTGGGAAGAGCCCTCTCCGAACTCTGGCTCGCCTTCCGCCTTTATAGCCCTTATTCCTCGACCGCCCGTGGGTCGGTTTAAGGCGTCTACATTCCTGCGGCTGATACTTCCCTCGCCCCATCCATCCACACCCAATCTAAATCTCGCCTAACCAGGGGAGTCACTTCCCTGCTTGTACACAGCCCGGGGCTGGGGGGCTAGGGCGCGTGGTAGCCTGAGGGTGTAATATCCTGGCCAGGAATTACAGGGTAAGGCGGCTAGTGCCACCAAGACGCAACCAGTCGAGGTGGGCTGCCTTATAGAAAGACCGCTGGGAGGCGGTCTTTCTATTTTCCTGGGCTACAGGGGAGTCCTCTCCCCCATCTATATAAACAAAAACACCCGCCGGTTAGGGCGGGCGTTTTTGGTATTAATTACTTATTGAGAGCGAAGTGGGCTTTGGCTACCTTGGTCTTGCCCCAGCAGTTCTTCGACTTAAGGTCGGCCTCCCAAGGCTTGGTGCCTTGCTTTTCGTAGAGGTAGCGAGCATACGCAGCGTTGCCCTGCATCGTATAGATGTCGAGACCGAGCTTCTCTGCCACCGGCTGGTGGATCGAAGCCATAATCTGGAACATGCCTGTAGCGGAGCTGCCCAAGCCGTTCTTGAGCACCTGTCCATTCTTGTTGAAATGGCGAAACTCAGACTCGCACTTGGCGATCTCGATCATGACAGGCACATCGGCGAAGTACTCACGAACGTACTCCTCGACGGTCTGTGCAGCGGGCATCGGGGTCAATGTGAGCTTGGACACCGGAGCGGAAGAGCCGCTTAGCGCCAAAGTGACAGCGAGAGCGATACTAGTTGCGAAAGGCATTGTATTACGTTCATAAGTTGTGCGGTTAAAAACCCTTTTCTCTGCCTACCTAGGCAATAAAAAAGCCCCGGCTCGACACCGGAGATAAGATAACACTATCAGATTTTGTCAATAGCGTCAAGGGAAGTGCTTGACAAAGAAAAAGGGTCCCCGGAACATCCGAGAACCCGTTATTTGACAAGGGATTTTGCTGTGGTCAGTCATTCACAAAGAAAAACGGCTGGAGAGCTCTAAAGTCTCACTAAAACGCGCAGACAAACCTTCAGAAATACGGTATGTTGATAGAGCTAGCAGCTTTAGATACGTGAAAGATCTAGGAGAAAAAACGGGCCGTAGTATACCGGCAGTACACATGCATGGGGTGCATGTAGACCGGGTTCAATTCCCGGCGGCCCGACACGCAAGGTTTATCTACGGGTAGTCCTCCCGGCGGCCCGACAAACACATGCACAGGACTTTTTCATATCTGCGTGCTACAACTACAGAGGATACACACACTGACGGAGGGCGTCATGACAGCCTCGGCTTTGTCTACCGGCCCGCAAGCGCACAAGCGAGCCGCAGTATCGGAAAAGGTCGGAATATTTATTCTTCTGGCTTTCGCAGGATTTTGGTTTATGCTCGGAATGACCGTCTACACCGCATGCAGGGTTGCAGCAGCCTTATCTAAACTTTGAGTCGCACACATATTGTGCGGCTTCTTTTTTATTTGAGCCAGGGGATGCTGAACTGCTCGAACTCTGGCAGGAGCTTTTTATCGTACAGCAGACGAGAGATCACCTCGGCGTGGGCCTTGGCCCCAGTGAGCGCGTTGTGTGGCGTAGGCTCCTCGGGGATACCACAGTACAGCAGTATGGAATCGAGGTTTAGTGCCGAGCGCTTTTTCTCCGCATCAATCGGGGGAGTCAGTCCCCTCTTAACCATGTGCATCCATGCAAGCGTATGGGAGTCGATAGTACGGTGTGCAAACGGCCAGTTGGTATGCCCAGCGCGGGCGGCCGCAGCTTGGAGTATGTCGCGGTCAAACGAGACGTTTTGTCCAGCAAAGGTGGTGTCGGACATGCCTTCGGCCCAGGTAATAAACTTATGCACTGCCTCTGCCTCGGACTGCTTAGCGGGGTCGGTAATCTCTTCGCGGGTAAAGCCGTTTACCTCGAGAGCCTCGTCATTGATATGGGCGCCCTCCCAGACCCGGCACTCTTCGTACAGTTGGCGGGTGGGGTCCGAAAGGTCGACCGCACCAATACTTACTATGGAATGGGTCTCCGGTCCGATACCGCTTGCTTCTACATCGACAGCTATCATGGGCTTGAGTATACCCGAAAAATGCCTACAATGTGGGGAGTTTGTACTAACCGCGGGAGATGACCCATGTCGTTGGCAAGAGCCACCCCATTCCAAACCTCGTACAGCGCCCAGAGGAAGAGAAGCATATTAGAGCTGTGGCGCATAAGCAAAGGTGTTGTTTTGACCGACAACATCGCGCCTCATGAGATAGCGCAATGGCAAGCAATCGAACGAAAGTTCGGACCATCGGGACTATGCTTGCAGGAGGTGCCGTTGGAGCTGGTGCGCAACGCAACTATCCCGCCTCCGCTCTACATTCGAGCGACTTTTAACGGCAAAGGCAGGGTCGAGCGTATCTACGATGTGCTTGGGTTCCCCATCGGCCAACCTTTCAGTATGTCTCCGCAGGAGCGCTGGATGTACCTGGTGATACGGTCCCAAACGGCCACCGCGGGCATCTGCACTATTGTCGATCTCGCCCACGCGCTATGGCACACAGCCGAGCCCCGGCTGCCGAGCATGGATATCTTTAGAGTACTTCGGCGCAAAATAAACAAAGCGCTGGAGTATGAGAAATCCCTAGAGCGAGTGGAGACAGTAGGAGGCAGGGGCTTTCATCTTGCAACAAAAACGCCGGGATAATCCCGGCGTTTTCCTTATACTTCCGGTGCGCCGAAGACTTTGGTAGTCCATCCGTGGGCCCTCTCAACCACCGCATGGAGCTTGGGGTACTTAACGGTATGCTGGTCTATCCAGCCGCGCAGGCGTGGAGAGTACATAGAAAAAAGAATTGCAGAGATGGCAAAGAAAAACCATCCTTGTAGGACAGGCAAAATTGAGCCTACTATGCCAAGCAAGAAAAAAATGACAGCGAGCGTCAACACGATGAGTCTTTTGATTTGTCGTTTAAGCATTGCCATGTCTTTAGAGGCCCGGGCAGTTGGCGGCGGGGGTGTACCCGGCAGCCTCGGCCTCGGATGCCGAACTGAACCATACCTTATTTTCCTCCTTTATACGTGAAGCCCCGCTACAGGAGGGCAAATAGTAGCGGGTGCCGCTCTTTGAGGCCATATAAGCCTGGGTTTTTTCCTCCCCTGCCCCAACTGAGCTTCTTGCGGGCTCTTGGGCTTGGGGTACACTCACCAAGGCCGACGCCGTCTGGGCAGACCCATCTGGCATACGGATGATAAGACGCGGACCCTCCTCGCCCATTACCGAAATACGGCCTAGCCCAAAAGCCGAAAGCCCCACCAGGAATAAAATGGCCGGCAAAACGAGAGCCTCTCCCCCACTCTTGTATCTATTGAGTATTTCTGTTATCTTGTTAGACACAACCTAAGTATATATGGCATCAAAAAAGGCGGGCGGAACAGCTAAAAACTTAAACGACTCAAACGCTAAATACCTTGGCGTTAAGCTTTATGCTGGACAACTTGCTAAGTCTGGCGCCATTATCGTACGCCAGCGCGGCCACAAGATGATCCCCGGCAAGAACGTCGGCTCCGGCAAGGACCACACGCTCTTTGCTCTTAAGGAGGGGGTGGTCGCATTCCGCACGGTACGCAAGACCACCTTTGCCGGTCTTAAAAAGCTCCACTCCGCCGTCGACGTCATCGTCAAATAATTTTAGAACGCATCAAAAAACCGCCCCTCGGTGGGGCGGTTTTTTATTTACCACCAGCCGCCGTTCCAGCCCGAGTAATAAGGGGAGGCCGCGCCTGCGTATGAGTACGAATAACTATACGACTGCGGATAGTAATTATACGAGGGGTAGTAATAGGTCTGGGGGTAATACGGTTGGTACGAATACGAAGGATACTGGTATTGATACTGCGGGTAAGACGGGTAATAGCTCGAGTCCATGTGCTGGTTCTGCCCGTAGTAATACCATCCATTATTGCCACCGTAGTAAGCTTGCGCCGCTGGAGCCGACACAGCTGCCAAGCCAACTACCAACCCTGCTACGATAAGCGTGCGTTTCATATCCCTCAAAGAATACCCTTAGTGGATAAATAAAGAGTGAAGGCTACACCGCAGCCACAATAACTACGCCTAGCTCAGCCTTTTGTCCCTTGCCAGAGACAAGGACCACATGCTCCCCGACTGTTTTTATAGGCTGCGGAAAGTGTATCGCCTCCTCGGGGATAGCGAGTGAGTGCTCGCCTAAAATTGCCTTAGCAATGTCTTTTTCGTGCACGGCCTTAAAGAGCCCGCCCTTTTCAGTTGCCCGGACTGATATAGAAACTTTTTTACCGCGCAAAGCCGCCACCTTGTTGTTGGTTTGTTCCTCTTCTTTTGCGATCTGCGCCTCGCGCTCGGCTTGCTTGGCCGCAACCTCAGCAATCTTGGCGTCAGTAGCAGGTTCGGCGAGTTTTTGGGGAAAAAGTTTGTTAACTGCGTATCCGTCGGCGACATTCTTTATCTCGCCGTGGTGCCCCACCCCGCGCACGTCCTTAAGCAAAATGACTTTCATGCAGAGACTATACCAAAGCGGCAGCCCCAAGACTACTGGGTGGCAAGCCAGGTCACTGCCGCGTCTTTTTGCGGGTCAACGCCTGCGGCAAACTGCTCGGCGGTGCGCTCCGCTTTGATGTCGGGTGTAAGACCGCCGTCAGAGATGGACTGTCCGTTAGGGGTCAGCCAGTGCGCGATGGTTACCTTCAGTTCTGCACCCCCGCCAATCTGCATCAGCTGCTGGACGGAGCCTTTGCCGAAGGTCCTGTCGCCCACCAATGTCGCAACACCGTGCTGGCTAAGCGCCCCGGCAAGAATTTCAGACGCGGAGGCCGAGCCCTGGTCGACCAGTATCGCCATCGAGAGTTTTTTGTTGGCAAAGACATTGTAGCCCACCGAGCGGTGTGCGCTATTTTGCTGTTTGCCGCCGTAGTCTTCCGTAACGATAACCTCGCCCACCGGGAGGAAGTAGCTGGCCATCTGAACCGCAGCCTCCAAGTAACCGCCTGGGTTGCCGCGCAGGTCGAGTATAAGTTTGGTCGAGCCCGACTCAAAGTATTGCCGCAGCGCTTGGCGGAAGAGGTCCGTAGAATTCTCCGAGAAGCTATAGAGCTCTATGGCAAAGATGCCGTCCGCGCGCTTGTACGCATTGATGACGGGGATCTGGATCGTCTGGCGCACGATGGTTACCTCGATAGACTCCGCCGCACCCGCGCGTTTCAATATGATTGTTACCGGTGTACCCACTTGGCCGCGGATAAGTTTGACCGCAGAGTCGACAGCCATCTTTTCGGTGGGTTTGCCGTCTACCGCGAGCACTACGTCGCCGCTGCGCACCCCCGCGGCCTCCGCCGGAGAGTCTTTAAGTGGTGCTACTACCGTGAGCGACCCGTTGCGTTCGCCGAGCTCCATGCCCACGCCACCGAATGCGCCGCTGATGTCCTCATTAAACTGCTTAGCGTCTGCGGGCGGCAAAAAGACCGTGTACGGGTCGCCATAGCTCGCAGTTAAGCCCCCAATGGCGCCATAAAGGCGCTCTTCTGCTGTCGGGATGGTATTTGAGGCGTGCGTCTGTACGAAGTTCTCCTCAAGGAGCGACCAAGCCTGCCAGAATTTTGCAAAGTCGACATTTTTGGGTTGCGAGTTCGAGAGTCCGCCACCAAGCGTGATAGAAGTGCCCGGGATAGTAAACTCCGCTGCCGATACCACATTTGGCAATCGCTCGGAAACGCCGGCATATACCCCAATGCCGAAGGCGGCAAACACGGCAAAAGCAAAGCCCGCCGCGGCTATCCGAGTCCTGTTCATATGTAAAAAGTATAACATATTTGGCCTGTATACTGAGCGTATATGATCACGCGCTATGCGCAGCGCAATTTGACATGGGTCGACCTGGTTAACCCCTCTGCGGCAGAAGTGCGCGAAGTGATGACCGAATTTGACCTCGATCCACTTATCGCCCAAGAGCTTTTGATACCGTCTTTTAAGCCCAAAGTCGAGCGACGAGGCGAAGCAATCTACCTCATACTCCACTTCCCTGCTATGCGGATAATGGGCACCCGCCCCGAGCAAGAAATAGACTTCGTTATCGGCAAACACTTCCTTATCACCACCCGCTACGAGAACGTTGACCCTCTGCACTCCTTTGCTAAAGCGTTTGAGGTCAACACGGTGCTTGGTCGCGGGGGTGCTACGCACGGCGGACACCTATTTATAGAAATGGCGCGCAGCCTCTATGAGGCGCTCGGTGACGAGTGCTCGGGTGTGCACCGCACGCTGCAGGCCATCGAGGAGCAAATATTCCGAGGCGACGAGCGCGGTATGGTGGTCGAGCTCTCGCACGTCGGCCGCACCATACACGACTTTCGCGAAGCACTACTCCCCCATGAAGAAATGCTTGAGTCGTTTGAAAGTGTTTCAACACGATTTTTTGGCGCAGAGTTTGGTTACTATGTCCGCCAGCTAACTGGCACCTACCAGCGTCTCGAGCGCGGGCTTACCCATCTGCGCGACTCGCTTACCGAGCTGCGCGAGACCAACAATTCGCTCCTGACTACTAAGCAAAACGACACCATGAAGGTATTTACCGTGCTGGCCTTCCTCTTTCTGCCGCTCTCTTTTATAGCGGGTCTCTTCGGGATGAATACGCAAAACAACCCTATAGCCGGCCATCCGCTCGACTTTTGGATTATTGCCGCAGGGATGGCAGTTCTTGGTATTTCGTGTATCTTCTACTTCAAGCACAAAGGCTGGCTGTAACACATGGGACTTCTTTCTTTTTTAAAAGCACGCACGCCAAAAAACCTTCCTCCCCTGCAGCTGCGCAACACCATGAGCGGCCAACTGGAGATGTTTGAGGCAATGAACGGCATTGTCCGTATGTATAACTGCGGGCCGACCGTTTATGACCGCCAGCACATAGGCAACCTACGTCCGTACGTATTTGCCGATGTCTTGCGCCGCACACTCGATGCGTGGGGCTACAAGGTTAACCAGGTCATCAACATTACCGATGTAGGACACCTAGTGTCTGACGGCGACGAGGGCGAGGACAAGATGGAAAAAAGCGCCAAGGCAACGGGCCGCAAGGCGCAGGATATCGCCAAAGAGATAACCGAGTGGTGGCTTTCTGACCTCGACTTGGTCGGAGTAAACCGTAAACGCATCCAATTTCCCCGCGCGACAGAGTACATCGGCGAGCAGATAGCGCTAGTTAAAACCCTGCTCGAAAAAGGCTACGCCTACCAGATAACCGACGGCATCTACTTTGATACCGCCAAGTTTCAGGGCTACGGCAAGCTCGGCTCCTTAAACCTTGCGGGCCAGCAAGCCGGTGCGCGAGTTGAGGAAAATCCCGAAAAGAAGAATCCCCACGACTTTGCACTTTGGAAGTTCAGTAAAAAAGACGAGGCTCGCGAGCAGGAGTGGAAGTCGCCCTGGGGCGTGGGCTTCCCCGGCTGGCATGTCGAGTGCACCGCCATGATTTTTAAGCTTCTCGGCAAGCAGATAGACATCCACACCGGCGGCATAGACCACATCCCCGTTCATCACAACAACGAGATAGCTCAGGCCGAGGCCGCAACTGGCAAGCAATACGTGCGTACGTGGATGCACAACGAGTTTATTACTATCGAAGGCAAGAAGGTCTCTAAGTCCTTGGGTAACACCATCTACCTCTCGCAGCTGGTCGACCGCGGACTCTCCCCACGTGCCCTACGCTACCTGTACCTCACGGCGCACTAC
>Ga0163152_10008393_pt1 | contig 11038 bp, 7 predicted proteins | sample OliLakLV19MP8IB2_FD_148635 | JGI IMG/M metagenome (GOLD analysis project Ga0163152, IMG submission 148635) | Freshwater microbial mat bacterial communities from Lake Vanda, McMurdo Dry Valleys, Antarctica - Oligotrophic Lake LV.19.MP8.IB-2 | ecosystem: Environmental > Aquatic > Freshwater > Lake...
GTCGGGGACATGCCGAAACGCCGCTTGAAAAGTCGCGGAAACGTCCCGACGTCCGTGAAACCCACCGTCAGAGCGATTTCTTTCACTGGAGCCGTCGTTGATTGCAGAAGGTCTGCGCCCTCGGTGAGCCTGAGATCACTGAGGAAGCTGGCAAAGGAGACTCCAACCGCTTCCTTGAAACGATGGGCGATCCAGGAGTCCGAGCGCCTGTGCGCCCGAGCCACCGCCGCTCTGCTCAGCTCTGGATTCCGTGAGTGCTGGCGGATGTAACGAACCATATCGTCGATCGCGCCACCGTCGAACCCAGTCTGGCCGACCAGTTTTTGCCGGATGTCCGTGACGACACCCAGTAGAATCAGCCGTTCTGCTTCGCTTCGAGGAGCACGAAGGCCTCCCAGTGTCAGCAACTCGACAGGCGAGGCGACCTCGCGCAACGACGCGGAGGTCCAAATGACCCTGCGGGCACATTCAATCAGGTGCTTCGTCCAGATTGGGTCGAGCATGGTCATGGAGTCTAATCGAAACCGCCAGAGGTGTGGCTGCGTCTTTGGCCCACCTCGGCCGGGCTCGACGGCCTCAGCGGCTGCACAAATTGCACAGTCAACAGCACGTCTGGCCGGGCCAAAAGCGTGGACAGAAGGCGGTCAGCAGCCTACCTTCGTCAGGAGCTCTCGGCAGCGCCCGTGCCGATCAGTTTAAAGGTAGGCTCCGTGGCGATGTCGGAGTCGCACCGCTCACACTGCCGTACTCCATCGAGGAGCGATTTGCGAACGGACGCTCCGATCAAGAGATTGGCATCGGCGCGCAGTTGGTCGACCCGCGGGACCGGGTCGCCTTCGCTCAGCAGCACTCGCTGTCGGCTATCAATATTCCTGACAATGAGATGAGAACTCGCTCAGCGGTCGAGCTGGATCCGTCGCGACCGGTGTTTCTTGATTGCAGGTACGAGGATCGAGCACGGTGCCGGATTTTTGCCTATATTCTCGGAGACGTTGGTTTTTTGACGATCATCGCGGTCTTGCCCTAGCATCGACAGATGGGTTATTGATCATCGGAGACAAACGATGCACATCGCCGGTTTGATGCGGTCCCCGATCATTGTCGTGTCCGCGCTGGTGTGTGTGCTGACGGTCGAGCCAGCCACCTGCAAGCCTGCAGGTGCCCAGATGCTCGAGGTACGTCCGGGATCGACTGACTTCGACCTTCCTGCTCAAGGCAAGCGGTCCACTGGCTCCTCATCACTGACGGGCGTGGTGGTTGATGCGCAGACCGACGTTCCTGTCGAAGGGGCTGTCGTCAGCCTAGGTCGAACTGGAACCCAGGGGAGCCTCATGACTGCGGTCGCTGATTCCCAAGGGCGCTTCGTCTTCGTTGAACTTCCTGCCGGTACGTCGTACACGCTGCTCGCCTCGCGTCACGACTACAGCGAATCGGCATATGCCGGGAACCGGGACGGTGACAGTCCACCACGTCGGCCGATTGAGATCGCCCTGGCAGACAAAGAGTGGCGGCAGGGCGTCAAGATTCAACTGTGGCGCCTCGCCGAGATCAGCGGCGTCGTTGCCGATGAATTCGGAGAACCTCTCGTGGGCGTCACGGTGAGGGCGTTCACCAGAACCGTGGTGCACTCGAAGGCCTATCTCGCCGGATCGCCGCTGGCGGTAACAGACGACCGGGGAGTTTATCGGTTGCCCAGTCTTCGGCCGGGGTCGTACCTCGTCGGGATCGTCGGCTCGCAATCGACGGTCCCAGACTCGATCTCGGAGGTGCCCCAGCGGCGTGCAATTGGTGAACTGATGACTGGCGGGCGGTCGGTGGACGACGAGGCCCGGGTAGTCAGCGGTCCCGTGGTGTCTAGCGGCGACGGGTATCGGCTCGTCGTCAGCCCTTTACTCCGTGAGCCTGCCGGTCCGAACAAGCCAGCTCGTCTCTACCAACCACAGTTTTATCCAGCAGAATCCAATCCGGCCCTCGCACAAGCGGTGTCCGTGGGCTATGGCGAGCGGCGCGAGGCTGTGGATTTTCATCTCCGGGCAGTCAGAGCCTACCGGGTCAGCGGGAAACTGCCTCCCGACGCAACACCCAGCTCTGTGCCGTTACTGCGACTGATGCCACGTGGGTTCGAGGAACTCGGACTTGGCAACGAGGTGGCCACGACGGTGGTCGCCGACGATGGCTCGTTCACATTCCTTGGTGTGCCATCAGGTCAGTACACGATTTCGGCTCAAACCGTGGGGCTGGAGTTCGTCACGCAGCCCGGAGGGCCGCGGGTGCCGAATCCTGCAGGGTTTTCGGCAGGACCGGTCGGGGGCGGCACGTTTCCCCGTACGCCAAATTTGTCAATGGTGGATCGCACCAGCACGCGGGCCTCGCATTGGGGCTTCGTGCCTGTCGATGTGGCCGACGCAGATGTCGCCGGCCTCGTGCTGCCTTTGCGTCCGACCCTCAGCATTCGCGGGCGCGTCGAGATCGATGGTGGCGCCGTGCTCCCGCCGTCGCAGACTCGCATTCATGTCACGGCCGAACCCGCCAATGGTGATCCGACCTTGGGCCGACTAAACACATCGGCAGGGCGTGGCCTGCCCGGGGACTCGTTCAGCCTAGATGGACTCCAACCAGGCATCTATATCCTTCATGGCTCATACTTTCCTGTCCGGTCTGTAACCTGGCAAGGAAGAGATGTCACAGATGTTGGCATCGACGCGTCGGCAGGTAACGACATCGACGACGTCGTGATCACCTTAACTGCTGCGCAAACCGAGTTGAAGGGCACGGTAATCGGTGCTGGCAAAGACGGTTCGCCTGCTGCCGTAGTCGTCTTTCCAACCGATCCTGCATCGTGGTCCAACTATGGCTGGATGCCACGCCGCCTGAGATCCGTCTTGGTTGGAGGCGACGGCTCATATTCGTTTCGCAATCTCCCTGGTGGAGACTATTACCTGGCGGCAGTCGATTCGGTATTGGCTGACGCTTGGGTGGATCCGCGTGTGCTCAAGGAGTTTTCGGCGCAGGCAACGAGGGTCACATTTCGATGGGGAGACCGGATCACGCAGGATGTGACCCTGCGTGTGGTGCCAGTCAAGTGATGACTTCGACCCGTTTTCTGGCGTGGGTCCTCTGCGTGTCGGGCGCGTCAGGACTGATGCAGCTAACCGGCACGGCCGCCTCTCCTCAGACTGGCGTGATCACCGGGATCGTGGTGAACGACGAAATGCCGTCCCGGCCGATTCGTCGTGCCGTTGTAACGGCAACTGCAGTCGGACTGGCAGCGAGCCATAGCAGCGTCACCGACGACGAGGGACGCTTCACCCTCGACCAGGTGCCGGCAGGCAGCTACACCATCACGGCCGCTCGTTCGACATTCATCACGTCAGCATATGGTGCGCAACGGCCAGCGAGACGTGGCCAGCCGGTGCGCGTCGCTTCGGGTGAGGTGGTGCCCGACCTGGTCGTCCGACTCTGGCGCGGCGCCGTGCTCTCAGGGACAGTCAGAGACGAACAGGGCAGGGCCGTGCCGGGGCAACGCGTGCGCGCGATTCCGGCAGTCACGTCTGGCGCGGTCTTTCTCTCCCTCACCAATAATCCGTCCGTCTCAAATTCCGCGGGCGAATTTCGAATTTTCGGCTTGGAACCCGGGGATTACTACCTGACCGCGCAGCCGGACGCGTCACCTCGCGGCGCGACATTGCTTCAGGATGCCTACATCGATCAGGTCCTGGATGCCCTTCGGCGAAACGGACGAGGCCTGCCACGACAGAGCGAGACCGCCCCTGCGGCAGTTCCCACGCGTGCCGTGATCGATTCTCCCATCTACTGGCCAGGGACCGTGCATGCGTCCCAGGCGATCGCCGTCACCGTGGGTGCTGGTATTGAAAAGGCGGGCTTGGACTTGCGCCTGATTCGGGTGCCGACTGTTACTGTCACCGGACGAGTCACCCAGGTCGACGGCATGCCAGCGGTCGGAGCAACGGTGCAACTCGCTGACGTGAGAGACGTGCCTCAACTGGCAGCGCTCACCGTCGCTCTCACGACCGCTGCCGGTCCGGGTGGCTTTTTCGAGATCGATGGTGTCCCTGCCGGTTCATATAGGGTCATGGCTTCAATGATGGAACCGGCGGTGGCGGTCGGGGCCCAGCGGAAAACATCGTGGGCGGTTGAGCGCCTTCACACCAGCGGTGAAAATGTCGACCTGGCGTTACGTTTGCAGCCGGGTCTTACCATCTCGGGCCGAATCCAGGTCGCTGACGCTGGCGATTCGGGCGGCGTACCGCGGGGCGTGTCCGTAGCTCTGATGCCTGCGAATGTCGGGTACGTCAGCTCCACGGCATCACTTGAGTCGGCGAGGGGCGGAGCGGCGGTCCGACCCGATGGCACATTCGTCGTTCCGGACCTCAGGCCGGAGGTGGCGTACCGCCTCTTTGTGAACGGTGTGGGTGAAGCCTTGTGGCCGGTCTCCGCAGTGATCGCGGGGGCAGACCTCTTCGATGGGCCTACGGTGCTGGGTGCAGATCATTCATCTCAGCCTCTGACGGTGACGTTTTCCCGCGTGCGTACCGAGATTTTCGGAACCCTGACCGGAGACCCGCTGATCAGTCCAATCTTTGTTGTAGTCTTCCCGGTCAACCGGGCGCAGTGGGGACAGGAGCGTCGAACGCGCGCCATGCAACCGGACGCCTCGGGCGGCTACCGATTCGAGAACCTGCCTCCCGGAGAATACTGGATTGGCGCGATCGGTGATGTGGATGCCGAGGCGTGGACTTCTCCGTCCTTTCTCGAACTGCTCCAGCAACAGGCCCTGAAGGTCGTGTTGGGGCACGGCGAACGTCGGCAGGTCGATCTCAGGACAAGGTGATGAACATGACGATGGCAACTTTTGTGACAGTGACGTGGCTCGCGCTTGGGCAGGCTGCGGCCGTTCCTCCACATCAACAGGCTTGGGTGAAGGCCTTTGAGGGTTCGTGGGTCCTCGAGAATGCACCGGGCAGAAACGAGGAAGTAGTCGTGACGATCACTATCGAGAAAGAGATGTTGGTGCTCAAGACCGCTGTCGGCAGTAGGCAGATGCAGACTCGCTACGATTTGTCGGGGGCCAACTTGAACAACACGACGGTCCGTCCTGCGGTCTTCAGGACCCGCTTCGAGGGGCAGAAGATCGTGACAGACATTTGGGACTCAGCAGAGGCAGTAGGTCCGCCCACGAGAGTCGAAACCCGCTACCTGTCGTCACCAAATCGCATGGTGGGCGAGGTACGAAATGTGTCAGATGGACGCATCGAAAATCAAGGGGTGTTAGTGCGCCGAAAGTAGGACTCAGAACAGTCGCCAAATCTGTGCGACGAGGAAGGTCACGAGGAACGCGAGGCCCAGCGGCAACAGGGTGCCGATAGTGGTCCACTTCACACTGAGCGTTTCCTTGTAGATCGTGATGATCGTCGTCGCACACGGGTTGTGCAGCAGCGAGAACAACATCAGGTTGATCGCCGTCAGCAGCGTCCAGCCGTGTTGGTCCACAAGGATGCCGCGGATCGTGTCCATCGACTCGACCTCGGTCATCATGCCCACGCCCATGTACATCATCATCATCGTGGGGACGACGATCTCGTTGGCGGGGATGGCGATGATGTAGGCGAGCAGCACCACACCGTCGAGACCGATCGCGTGACCGAGCGGATTGAGACTGTTGGCGATGTGGCGGGCCAATGACGCGTCGCCCACGGTGATGTTCGCCAGAATCCAGATCACGGCACCAGCGGGCGCCGCCGTCCACAACGCGCGCATCAACACAAAAAATGTCCGGTCGATGAGCGACGTGTACAGGATGCGCAGCACGCCAGGACGACGATAGGGTGGGAGTTCGAGCGTAAACGCCGACGCCTCGCCCTTCAGGACCGTGTGCGACAGGCCCCACGACACGGCCAGCGTGAACATCACGCCGATGATCACCACGCCCATGACCGCTGCGGCCGCGGCCAGAGACGCCAATGCCGGCGGTACGGTGGCGCCAACAAAGATGGTCGCGACCATGATGAGCGTCGGGAAGCGGCCGTTGCAGGGCACGAAGTTGTTGGTGAGAATCGCGACGAGTCGTTCACGCGGGGAGTCAATCACGCGAGTCGCGATGACGCCGGCCGCGTTACACCCAAACCCCATCGCCATCGTGAGCGCCTGTTTGCCGTGCGCACCCGCGCGACGGAAGAGGAAGTCGAGGTTGAAGGCGACGCGCGGCAGATAGCCGAGGTCTTCGAGCATCGTGAACAGCGGAAAAAAAATCGCCATCGGTGGCAACATCACCGCGATAACCCAGGCGAGTCCGCGATACACGCCGTCCCAGACGAATCCGGTGACCCACCACGGCAGGCCGAGGCTTTCAAAGAGCAGGATGCCCTGGTCGCCAATCCAGAAGAGGCCCGTCGCCAGCATCGCGGAAGGCACGTTCGCCCCGGCGATGGTGAGCCAGAATACGGTGGCCAGCATGAAGGCCATGATGGGCAGACCAAAGACGGGTGACGTGACGAGGCGGTCGATCTTCTGGTCGAAGTCGTACCGGCGCGAACCACTCTCCTGCGACGCCCGTCGCGCGATTCGCTCGGCTTCGGCGTAGAGCGACTTCACCGTCTCATCGCGAAATTGCGACTGGAGTGTGGACCGAAGCTCGGCGGCACGTGTCAGAACGTTCGTGGCTGTGGGGGTGCTCACTACTGCGTCCCCTGCACGGCCATCTTGCGGCTGAAGCGTTCGGCGGTCTGCTGCTGCGCCGCCGTGAGTTCGACCAGACGACCAGACGTCAGCGCCGCTTCCACTTCCGCGTCGCCGTCAAGCAGGCGGATGGCGATCCAACGCGCATTGGGCACGCCCGGCGCCATGGCTTCAATCATCGGTACGAGCTCGGCGATGGCGCGCTGAAACTCCGGAGTGCCGGTGACACGCAGGGGTTTGGTGGCGGTGGCGCCTGACGCTACTCCGTCAACGGTCGCAAGGAGCGCATGGATGCCTTCGCCCGTGCGCGCGACGATTCCGACCGCCGGCACACCAAGGTCGCGCGACAACGTGCGGACGTCCACGTCGATGCCCTTGCGCTTGGCTTCGTCCATCAGATTGACGGCGACGACGACGCGGTCCGTGATTTCGAGCACCTGCAGCACCAGATTCAAATTGCGTTCGATCGCCGTCGCGTCGATGACGACGATCGTGGCGTCGGGATGACCAAAGAGCAGAAAGTCCCTGGCGATCTGTTCGTCGTGTGATGCGGACAGCAGTGAATAGGTCCCGGGAAGGTCTACGAGTTTGTAGCGAATGTGACTGAACTCAAATGCACCTTCCGCTCGTGTGACGGTCTTGCCGGGCCAGTTGCCGGTGTGCTGTTTGAGGCCCGTCAGCGCGTTGAACAGGGTGGACTTGCCGGTGTTTGGATTGCCGGCGAGCGCCACAACGCGATCAATACGATCGAGCGAGACGCCCATGCGCGCCAGTTCGGCGTGGGCGACGCAGCTGCCGCAGTTGTGCTCAGACATTGTCAGGCCTCACATACACCAGACGCGATTGATCGCGTCGCAGTGCGACAAGCGTGCCGCGGATTTCATAGGCACGCGGGTCACCGGAAAACGTGCTGAGCGCGGCCTTGATGTGCGCGCCCTGCGTGAATCCGAGATCCATCAGGCGACGTCGGCTGTATCCCTGGCACGCGTCGTCGAGCGAGATGATCTCGCCGGAACGGCCCGTTTGAAGTTGGGCGAGAGGAATCAGTCCGGTGAGGGTCTCGGTTACCGGCGCGGGCGCGAGAAAGATGTTGGCAGCTACGGCCGGAGCGAGTCGGAACTCGTTGAGGCCGTCGGTGAACACGAGACGATCGGGTGTGGACTCGATGAGGCGCATCGTCTGGCCGACACGGATCCCCTCGGCGACAAGTTGGGCGTACGAAATGGGTGGCTCGTCTTCGAGGTGGACCACGCGCGCGAGCTGGTTGAGCGGCCAGGCCGTCGCAGGCACTCCGGCTGCGGGCGGCACATAGCCCTCGCGCGTGGGAATCGGATCACCGTGCGGGTCCATGGCGGGATGTCCCATGGACGCAGAGAGGCGATCGGCATCTTCAGGGGAGAGTCTGTGTTCTCCTCGTTCGGCTGCCGCGTGGACGTCCTTGAGCGGGAGCCGTGCTTCGTCGGCGAAGTACCGCTCGAGAAGGCGATGGGCGCGAATGACCTGCAGCGCCAGACGTTCGCCCTCAGGTGTGAGATCGAACTCACGGTCGCGCGCGGTCAGCAGACCCTGGGATTGCATGCGGGCGACCAGATCGAGCACCACGCGGTCGGGAAGCCTGAGCGCCCCGGTCAGGGAGGCGAGTGTGCCATGACTGCCGCGGTACTCGAGGTCGAACAGATGTTTGAGGGCGTCCTCGAGATGCTGGCGGCCGCGCGCGAACATTCGACGTTCACGCCACCGCGCGAAGGCATAGGCCAGTCCCGCCAGCAGCAGGCCGACGACGAGGAAGGTCATCAGGCCACTCATCGCGTGTGATGCCTCGCGACCAGTATGGCGACGGCGCCTGTCAGCGTGTCGCCGCGAAGGTCGGTGGCCACCAGGCGCCCACCGGCGTCATACAGGAACGAACGTGGAAGTGAGTCGACATTCAGGCGAGTCGACAATGGACCGCGCAGTCCGCGACCGTCAAACAACTGTGGCCACCTGATGTCCTTGCGTGCGAGCCACTGCCGCAGGTCTCGCCGTGGCAGTGAGTCCACGTTGACGCCGACGATCCGCAGGGCATCGCCGTGGGTCTCGTGCAGTCGTTTCAGTGTTGGCATCTCGGCAAGGCAGGGCGCGCACCAGGTGGCCCACACGTCCACCAGCACCACACGCCCGCGAAGGTCTCCCGTCGAGAGCGTCTCACCGTTCAGGGTGGTGATTCGTCCAGTGGAGGTCAGCCGCTCGAGCGGAGACGAGGGCGCAACGGCGAGCAGCGTGGTGACGACAAGTGCCAGGAGTGTCTGCATCAGAACTCCATCCGCGCGGACAGTCCGAACGACCGCGGCATGCGTGGGCCATAGACATATGCGGCATCCCGGAGCGGGCCACGATCGAAGTCGCTCTGGTAGGCGTTGCTCAGGTTGCGGCCGATGGCGGTCAGCGTGACCGGACCCAGTGCGCGCGACACCGACGCATCAAACGTCACAAACCGATCGGTGTGTTCGAGTCGGGTGGTCGCAATAAAGCCGGCATAGTGCGGGGCCGTCATTCGTCCGGTGAATTTTACGCCGACAAATGCCTCCCAGCCGGCGTGTGATCGCCAGAGGGTGGTCAGTGACCCATAGTGGCGCGGCGTGCGGAAAAAGTCCCGGCTGCCGAATGTCGGCTCGGGTGCATCAAACACGGCGCGTTGGGACACGATGCCGCCCTGGATCACGAGGTCATCCCCAATGCCCCAGCCAAGGTTGATCTCGACGCCTTCGACACGTGCGCCGCCGAGGTTCGTCTTGAACAGGGCGGAGTCTGTCGTGAGGGTGTGGAACAGGTTCGTCAGTCGCGTGTGAAACAGCGTGGCCTCCACAAGCGCCTGCCCTCGACCGAGCGCCGGCTTCCACTCTGCGCCGGCCATGATGTTGGTCGCACGTTCTTCGCGAAGGTTCGGATCGAGTTCGACCAGTCGCACGTCGCCGCCGACGGCGGTGAGGTGCAGGTCTTCGTCAAAAATTTGTGGCGCTCGGAAGCCTCGCCCCACCGAGACCCGCACATCGAGATCGTCCTTGGGGGAGTAGAGGAGCGCAAAACGCGGCGACACAATGGGCGCGTCAAGCGCGTTGTGCCAATCGGTGCGGACGCCCGAGAGCAACTGCCATCCGGCACCGAGTGTCCAGTCGTGCTGCGCAAACACTCCCGTGGTCGTGTGAGCAAGACGCAGCGAACGGCCGTACCCCGGTTGTTCGTCGTTGGTCCGGTCATGCGTACGTTGCAGGCCCCACGAAAAGATATGTCGTTCCCGGTAGTGGTTGACCTGCGCATCGCCAAGAAAGAGATCGCTCGTGGTGTTGCCGTAGGCATTCGGGTCACGACCGAGGCCGTAATAACTGTCGCGATCGGTTGCCGCGCCGGCGAGTGTGATCCGGTAGTCGAGACCCGACGAGGGCTGGTGATACCAGGTCAACGCACCGGACGTGCGGCGGCTGTCGATGGACTCCGCCACTTCGGCTTCGTGCGGCGCAAGATCCAGCCTGTCGCCGCCACGACGCGCCTCCGACACAAACGACACATCCATCGTCAATTTAGCGCGGCCCTCTCCAAAAAATCGGTTGGCGCGCGCGCCGCCGGCGGTGAGCGCGCGGCGACTCACTTCCGTGAATCCATCGCCGTCAATATCGAGCGGCCGCACGAGGTCGCGCTGTCCGTAAAGGCTGATCGAGGTCCGTCGATCGGCTGCGGCCCAGTCCGCTGCGGCATTCAACGACCCGCCACGTTCACCGCGCGCCTCGATGACGCCACCCGTGCGCGCCGCCTCTCGCGGAATGATGTTGATGACGCCCCCGACAGCGCCAGAACCGTACAGGGCCGATCCGCCACCCTTGACGACCTCGATCCGCTCAATCATCCGGGCTGGAATGTGTTCGATGCCGTAGACCTGCGCCAGAGAGGACACCACCGGATGACCGTCAACCAGAATCTGCGTGTACGGGCCTTCGAGTCCGAGCAGTCGAATCTGTGAGAAGTTGCAGTTCTGACAGTTGTTTTCGACGCGCACGCCCGAGGTGAATTCGATCGCGTCGGCCAGGGTGCGCGAGGCCGAGGCATCGATTGCGTCACGTCCGACCACCTCGGTTCGGACCGGAACGGCGTTGGTCAGTCGTCGGGTGCGAGTGGCGGTGACGACGACGTCTTCGGCGAAGGTGGCCCGGAGGGTGAGGTCACGTTTGAGTGGGCGTGGGGTCTGCGCCCCGAGTTCCACCCGGGCCGATCCAAATCCCACCAACGTGGCTTCGATGACAAATGCCCCGGCCGGCAGGCGCAAACAGTACCGACCGTCAGGTCCGGAGACGGCCGGGTCACCCACACC
>Ga0163152_10008395_pt1 | contig 11038 bp, 8 predicted proteins | sample OliLakLV19MP8IB2_FD_148635 | JGI IMG/M metagenome (GOLD analysis project Ga0163152, IMG submission 148635) | Freshwater microbial mat bacterial communities from Lake Vanda, McMurdo Dry Valleys, Antarctica - Oligotrophic Lake LV.19.MP8.IB-2 | ecosystem: Environmental > Aquatic > Freshwater > Lake...
GTTCCCGCTGCTCCACCTGGCCGACGGCTTGAAGTCGGTCATCTCGGGCAGCAGCACGGGCAGTGCGTCCTCGGGCACCGGCACGATCGAGCCGTCGGCCAGGTGGAGCAGCGGGAACGGCTCGCCCCAGTAGCGCTGACGCGAGAAGAGCCAGTCGCGCAGCTTGTACGTGACGCGCGAGCGGCCGCTCTGGCGTTCCTCGAGCAACACGATGGCGCGCGCGGTGGCCTTGTCCGTGGGCAGTCCATCGATCGGACCGGAGTTCACGGCCGTGCCCTGTCCGGGGTAGCAGACGCCGTCGGCCAGGCCTTTGACACCGTCGGGCGGCTTCACGACCTCACGCACGGGCAGGTCGAATTTGAGCGCGAACTCGAAATCGCGCTCGTCGTGACCCGGCACCGACATGATCGCGCCCGTGCCGTACGTCGACAGCACGTAGTCCGCGACCCACACCGGCACGAGGCCGCGCGGATCGCCGGCGTCGAAGACCGGATTGCGCGCGAAAGCCCCGGTGAACACGCCGGTCTTCTCCTTGGACGCGTCGGCGCGGTCGATCTCGGACTTGCTGGCCGCCGTCGCGATGTAGGCTTCGACCGCCTTGCGCTGCTCGTTCGTCGAGATCCGCTTCACGAGGGCGTGCTCGGGCGACAGCACCAGGAACGTCGCGCCCCACAGCGTGTCCGGCCGCGTCGTGAAGACCGTGATCGACTCCGACGCCTGCGCGTCGAGCGCGAAGCGCACCTCCGCGCCCTCCGAGCGTCCGATCCACTCGCGCTGCTGGATCTTGATCGATTCGGGCCAGTCGATCCCCTCGAGATCCGCCAGCAGACGCTCGGCGTAGGCCGTGATCTTGAGCATCCACTGCTTCAACGGCCGGCGTACGCACGGGTGGTTGCCGCGCTCGCTGCGCCCGTTGATGACCTCCTCGTTGGCCAGGACGGTCTTGAGCTCCTCGCACCACCACACGGCGACCTCGGCCTGGTACGCCAGCCCGCGCTCGTAGAGCTTCAGGAAGAGGAGCTGCGTCCAGCGGTAGTAGTCGGCGTGGCTCGTGTCGATCTCGCGCGACCAGTCGTAGCCGATCCCGATGTTCTCGAGCTGCCGCTTGAAGTTCTTCGTGTTCTCGTCGGTCGTCGCGCGCGGGTGCTTGCCAGTCTGGATCGCGTACTGCTCGGCCGGCAGCCCGAACGCGTCCCAACCCATCGGGTGCAGGACGTTGAAGCCCTCCATGACCTTGCGCCGGCCGATGACGTCCGTGCCGACGTACCCGAGCGCGTGTCCGACGTGCAGCCCCGACCCGGAGGGGTACGGGAACATGTCGAGCACGTAGAACTTCTTCTGCGCCGGATCGAAGCCCGGCTCGCCCGGGTTCTTGGCGCGGAAGACCTGCGCATCGCGCCAGCGCGCTTGCCAGCGGGTCTCGAAACGGGACGGCTCGTAGGCTTGCGTCACAGGGTCGGATCGGGGGGGTCGCGCGGCCGAGGAAGCCGTTCAGGACGGCCGGGGAGGATAGCAGCGCGCACCGGCGGGCTCGCGACGGACTCCGCCGCCGTCGTCGTTGACACCCTGGCCCCCTACGGGCATCTTGCTCCCCCGCTCGCGCGACGAGCGGCCCCGGACGTCGAGTCCGGAGCTGGCAACCCGGGGGATTAGCTCAGTTGGTAGAGCGCGACAATGGCATTGTCGAGGCCAGGGGTTCGAGCCCCCTATCCTCCACCAGACCTCCCGCGGGAGGCGGATGAGGCGCCCAGGTGACCCGTCATGCGCGGCCCGCTAAGTGGACCGCATGAACCGCTCCCTCCGTTCTCCGTCCGCCCTCTGCGCGCTGGTTCTAGCCGGCTTCGCGCTCCCCGCGCGGGCCCAGATCACCGAGGCCTGGTCGCAGACGGACTCGACCTTCTCGGCCGGCGGATTCCAGGTGGACGCGAGCGGCCGCAGCGTCGTGACCGGAGTCTCGGTGACGCCATCACAAGCATTCCTGATGCTGCGCGACGCATCCGGAGCGACGACGTGGTCCAGGACGTTCGACCTGGGCACGGCAACGGACGAGACCTTCGGCGCCGCCCGTTTCGCGGCGAGCGGCGACTTCCTGATCGCCGGCAGCGTAGCGAGCGCGCCCAGCGCGCCGTTCTCGTACCACGCGCTGCTCGCGCGCTACGACGCAACCGGCAACCTGCTCTGGTGGCACACGACTCCGACCCAAGTCCCGCCCGGTTACGAGCAGCCGGGCCCCATCATCGAGGCGCAAAACGGCGACATCCTCTGCGCCGGCAGCGCGGCCGGCCCGACATCGGAGGACTTCGCCGTGTGGCGCTGGGATGCGCAGGGGAACCTGCTGTGGAGAGCGACCGTCGGCGGCACGCAGAACCGGCTCGACAGCGTGTCGCGCATCGCGCTCGCTGCGAACGGCGACATCGTGGTCGTCGGAACGGCGAACTCGTACCCGCCCGTGAACAGCGACATCCTCCTGGCCCGCATCTCGCCCACGGGGACGGTCCTCTAGTCGCGCGAGTACTCGGCCGGCAACTCCCAGGAGATCGCCAGCTCCCTCGTGCTCGACGCCGCGGGCCGGATCCTGGTCGCGGTGCGGCTCGCGTCCGGCACGAGCTACGACGCCGGGCTGCTCGTCTACGACGCGAACGGCACGCTTCTTTGGTCGCGCACCGCCGGCCTTCCGCGCGGGACCGGGACGCAGGTCGCGCTCGCGCACGGCGACATCGTGTTCCTGGCCGACACGGTCGACGCGGCCCTCGTCCACGGCTACGAGCTGCGGGACCGCGTGCCCGTGCGGCAACGCGAGCGCGCCGATCGACCGCTCCGGATGCCGGCACTCGCTGGGCGTCGGCGGCCGGCTCGACGACGCGGGCGCGCCAGACATCTCGAGCGACACGCTGCGCATCGACGTGACGAACGTGCCGAACTCGACCGTCCTGTTCTTCCAAGGCACGACCGGTGTCGCCAGCGGCGCGGGCGCGGTGTTCGGGGACGGGCTGCGCTGCGCCGGCGGCAACATCCGGCGCCTCGCGACGAAGGCCGCGGTCGGCGGCAGCGCAAGCTACCCGCGGGCCGGCGACCTATCGAGCTCGTCGTGCGGCCAGGTCGCGGCGCCGGGCCCGCGCTGGTACCAAGCCTGGTACCGGAACAGCGTGAGCTTCTGCACGCCGAGCACGTTCAACCTGTCGAACGCGCTCGTCGTCGACTGGTCGTCGTGAGCTGAGAGGGCGCGACGCGCGCCAATTTCGCTACCGGTCGCGGCGACTCTAGAATCCGGCCGCCTTCCCGGTCGCCTTCCCGGCCCCGCTCGCCATGACGGATCGCTGGTCTCGCCCACAGCCTCGCGACGATGAAGAACCCATCGGCGCGCTCGAAAAGGACCACGTCGAGGAGATCCTCGAGCGGCTCCGTACCCACCAGGCCCGCAGCACGCGCCACGAGACGGTCCGTCCGCTGGGCCAAGGCGGGATGGGGGTCGTGCTCGAGGTGCGCGACGGCGATCTGCGCCGTCCGCTCGCGCTGAAGCGCCTGCACGAGAAGCGCTCCGCCGAGACGGACCCGGAGAGACGGCGCCACTTCCTGGCCCGCTTCCTTCAGGAAGCCCAGGTGACCGGGCAATTGGCCCACCCCGGCATCCCGCCGATCCACGAGCTGGCGCTCGACGCCGAGGGGCAACCCTTCTTCACGATGCCCGTCATCCGCGGGCAGAACCTGGACGAGGTCTTCGCGCAAGTTCGCTCCGGAGCCGACGGCTGGACCCTGCCGCGAGCGTTGACCGTGCTGCTCAAGGTGTGCGAGGCGATGGCGTTCGCCCACGCCAAGCGCGTCGTGCACCGCGACCTGAAGCCCGAGAACGTGCGCATCGGCCGTTTCGGCGAGGTCTACGTAATGGACTGGGGCCTCGCGCGCGTGCTCGACCGCGAGCGCGCCGACCTCGTGCGCTGGGGCCCGGAGGGCAAGCTGACGACCGTCCACACGGATCGCGACGAAAGCGACGGCGATGCCAACGCCGTGCTGCAGACGCTCGACGGGGACGTGATCGGGACGCCGTTCTACATGCCGCCGGAGCAGGCACGCGGAGAGCTCGAGGGCATCGGGCCCTGGTCCGACATCTATGCCCTGGGTGGCATGCTCTATCTGCTCCTGACCGGATCTGCGCCGTATCAACCGGCCGACGGGCGGATCTCGGCCCGGACCGTGCTCGGGCTGGTGCTGCATGGGCCGCCAGCCGATGTTCTGACCCGCGCACCGGCCGCCGACCGCGACCTGGCGGCGATCTGTGCCAAGGCGATGGCGCGCGCGCCGCGGGACCGGTACGCGAGCATGGAGGACCTGGCGTCTGACATCGAGGCCTGGATCGATCGCCGGCCGATCCGCGCGAGCGCTCCGAGTCTGGGGCACGCCCTGAGGCTCTTCGCGGAACGGCACAAAGCCGCGGTGGCCACGGCCGCAGCCGGCCTATCCGCGCTGCTGGCCGCCGGAGGGCTGTTCGTCTGGCAGGTCACCAAGGAGAGGGACGAGAAGGAGCTGGCTCGACTCGAAGCTCAACGCCGAGGCGACGCGATGGCGGCTGCTGCGCTCGAGGAACGGCAAAAGGCGCTCTGGCCAGCCACACCTCGGCAGATTCCTGCACTCACTTCCTGGCTTGCGGATGCGAGCGACCTGCTCGGTCGCGCGTCGACCTACCGTTCAGCACGGGCCCTGGCGGTAGGAAGGCAAGCGGAAGAAGTCGAAGCCGTCATGGAGAGCACTCAGCGGGTTCAGGCGCTCAAGCCTCAACTCGAGGCGAGGCTCTCAGCCGCGGAATCACTGCAGAAGGTCTCGATCGAGGACGAACGAGCCGCTTGGGACAGAGTCATCGCTGATGTTGCATCTGATCTCCGGTTCGGAGGCGTCAAGCTGATCCCACAACTCGGAATCGTTCCCCTGTGGCAGAGCAAGGAGTCAGGACTCTGGGAGTTCTGGCACGTCGCAAGCGGAACGCGTCCGCAGGAGAATTCGGCGTCTGACCGCGATGGAATCGTCCTGGTACTGCTGCCTCCCGGCGTCCTCATCCATGGCGTACCGCTCGAGCAGACGGAGACCCGTGCGAAGCGATGGCAACCTGACGACCAGGAGATTCCGTCAAGGATTAGTGCGCTTTTCTTCGGCAAACATGAAGTGACACAAGGACAGTGGGAGCGGCTGACGGGTGGCCGCCCCTCACGTTGGCAACCGGGCGTAACTGCTGGGGCACCCGATTGCCCTCGTTGTCCCGTCGAGAGCCTCAGCTGGGTCGAGGCGGCTGATTTTGCGCGCAAGCTGGACCTTCGCCTGCCCAGCGAGCATGAGTGGGAATATGCCTGCCGTGGCGGTTCGACCTTTCGCGACCTCGTCTATGGAGGGGATGCCGATTCCGTACAGGGGTACGAGAACATCCGCGACGGGCTCGCAGGTACTGTTGCAGGTTCTCCCGCGGTCGGATGGAGCGATGGCTTCGTGCAAGTCGCGCCGGTTGGAAGCTTCCAGTCGAATGGCTTCGGGCTGCACGACATGCTGGGGAATGTCTCCGAGTGGTGTTCGGACGAGTTCCTGCCGGTGCCGGCTGCGGAAAGACTGGCTGGAGAGCCGCCTGTTCAGATCCGGGTGTTCCGAGGAGGGAGTTGGTACGGCTCCGTACTCACCAATGCGGGCTACGCTTGGTATCGACAGTGGGACAAGACCTCGTCCTTGAATCACGCTCGCGGACTTCGAGTCGTTCGAAGTCCGCGGGACAGCGAATGACCCTCGTCAGCTTCAGCGTTTAAGTGCTCGTCCGGCGAAGAACGCCAGAATGATCGCAGCGACGATTACGATATCCCAGACAGCGCCACGCGGGAGGAAGCCTTGGCCCATAGTAGATTCGGGCTGCAGGATGACCCCGACTTCGCCGCCCGGAGCAATATCAGCACCTTTTGCACACCTTTCAGCATTCCCAGTCGTGATCCGCTGAGAATCGGCGGAATCTTCGTCGTCGTAGTACTTGTTCGAACCTTCCATCCAGAAGAGCCGTATGCGGTCGGCAGAGGGAACCAGTGCCCAATCGGCCTTGAACTCTCCATAGGTGCGGTGCTCCTTGGAGTAGTCGAACTTGACCTTGTAGTTCCCGGTCTGTTGCTTGTCTTGGACCACGCGTTCCCTGCCTTCTAGGTTCGAGGGCTGTCGGGTGCAGGGTGCTGCACGGCCCTCATGAGGGCCGAACTCTAGCTGGGTCTTCTTGGAGATGCCACTTCACCTGAGTAGCCTGGGCAGACTCTGTATGACGGATCTCGCCCAGCCCGACCGCCTCGCCAAGCTCGAGACCCTGCGCGGCCAAGGCATCGACCCTTATCCGGCGCGCGGCGTCGACGCGCAGCCCGTTGCGGGTCTCCTGTCGGGCGCCGGCACACCCGAAGCGCCCGGCCCGCTCCTGGGACAGCGCGTCACCGTCGCCGGCCGGCTGCTGCTCCTGCGCGACTTCGGCAAGCTCGTCTTCGCGCCCGTCCAGGACCGCACCGGCCGCATCCAGGTCGGCCTCGAGCGCGACAAGCTCGGCGAGTGGTGGCCGCAGCGCAAGCTCCTCGACGGCGGCGACCTCGTCGGCGCGACCGGCGTGCTGGGTCACACGAAGAAGGGCGAGCCCACGGTCTGGGCCGATGAGGTCAAGCTGCTCGCGAAGTCTGTCGCGGCGCCGCCCGAGAAGTGGCACGGGCTCGTCGACAAGGAGCTGCGCTACCGCCGCCGCTACGTCGACCTGTGGGCCAGCGAGGGCATCCAGGACGTCTTCGTCAAGCGCTCCAAGGTGCTGTCGACGATCCGGCGCTACCTGGAGGACGAGGGTTACCTGGAAGTCGAGACCCCCACGCTGCACCCGATCGCGGGCGGCGCGGCGGCGCGGCCGTTCGTGACGCACCACAATGCGCTCGACTGCGAGCTCTTCCTGCGCATCGCGCCCGAGCTGTACTTGAAGCGGCTGATCGTCGGCGGGCTCGAACGTGTGTTCGAGGTATCCCGTAATTTCCGCAACGAAGGGTTGTCGCAACGGCACAACCCGGAGTTCACCATGCTCGAGCTGTACGAGGCGCAGGCCGACTACCGCCGCATGATGGAGATCTCCGAGCAAATCGTCGAGCGCAGCGCGCGGGCCGTCAGCGGGCAGACGAAGGTCACGTTCCGCGGCGTGGAGTACGAGCTGAAGGCCCCGTTCCCGCGCCTCGGCTACACGGACCTGTTCCGCGAGAAGAACGGTTTCGACTTCGACGACGCCGCGCGCGTGCGTCGCCGCGCGAAGGAACTCGAGCTGGCCGACGTCGCGGATCGTTGGAAGCAGATGAACGACGTGTTCGAAGCCACTGTCGAGGAGAGCCTGAGCGGGCCCGTGTTCGTCACGGACTACCCGGTGCAGATCTGCCCGCTCGCGAAGCAGAAGCCCGGCGATCCGCGGCTGGCGGAGCGTTTCGAGCTGTACGTGGCCGGCATGGAGCTCGGCAACGCCTTCACCGAGCTGAACGACCCGGCCGAGCAGGAGCGCCGCTTCGTCGAGCAGGTCGCGACGAAGGATCCCGATGCGCCGGGCGAGGTCGACTGGGACTACGTCCAAGCGCTCGAGTACGGCATGCCGCCGGCCGGGGGCCTGGGCATCGGCATCGACCGCCTCGTCATGGTGTTGACGGGGCAGGACTCGATCCGAGACGTGCTCCTCTTCCCGGCCATGAAGCCCGAAGCGCGCGCGGTGCGCACCGGCCCCGCCCCGAGCGGAACCTGAGCGACGCACAACCGCCGTGTACCGCTTCTTCCTGTCCTGGCGTTACCTGACCGCGCGCCGCACGAACATCATCGGCATCATCGGCATCACCGTCGGCGTCGGCGCGCTGATCCTGATCCTGTCGATCATGACGGGGTTCCTGCAGGAGACGAAGCGCAGCCTGCGCGGGACGTTGTCCGATCTGATCATCGAGCCCGTCCACCTCGAGAGCCGCGAGGGCAATCTCGTTCCGTTCGCGCCCGAGCCGATCCTGGAAGCCGTGCGCGCGGATCCGCGCGTCGCCGGTGCCGCGGCTCAACTGATCTGGGGTGGGATCCTGGGGCAGAGCGGGCGCGACGCCGCGATCGCCAACGTGCGCATGGCCGACGCGCAGGCCGGCAAGCACTCGTTCGTGAAGCTCGTCGGCATCGACGTCGAGCAGGAGTACGCGACGACCGAGCTGCGCGTCGCGCTGGAGAGTCCCGAGGTCATGGGCTCCGGCCGCGTGCACGACGTCGACCGGCCCTTCGATCCGCCGCCGGGTTACGCGCCGGCTGTACGCACGCTCGCGACGGTTCTCGTCGGCCGGCAACTGGCCGAAGCCTGGCGGCTCCAGCGCGGCTCCGAAATCGAAATCATGACGGGCGTGCCCGACCCGATCACGGGCGACTGGAACGTCAACAACCGGCGCTACGTCGTGGGCGGCACGTTCCGCTCGGGCGAGAACGAGATGGATCTCGAGAAAATCTATGTCGAGCGGCGCGAGCTGGTCGACTTCCTCTCGTCCCCGCGCGAGTTCAGCCAGGTGCTCGTCAAGCTGCACGACTACCCGCGCGACGGAAAGGCCTTGCGCGACGACCTCGACGCGAAGCTGGCCGCGAAGGGCCTGATCAGCCGGCGCAGCACGGGCGAAGTCCGCACGTGGGAGGACTTCCGGCGCTCGCTCCTCGGCGCGATCGAGAACGAACGCGTGCTGATGGCGATCATGCTGTCGCTCGTCGTCGTCGTGGCCGCGTTCACGATCTTCGCGATCCTCTCGATGATGGTCACGGAGAAGCGCCGCGACATCGGCATCCTGTCGGCGCTGGGCGCGACGCCCAGCGGCGTCACCGCGCTGTTCCTCTGGATCGCGTTCCTCGACGCTGCGATCGGGTCGCTGCTGGGCGCCGCGCTGGGCACGGTCGGCGCGATCTACATCGACCAGATCGAGCAGTGGCTGTCGCGCACGCTGGGCGTGCAGATCTTCAACCGCGGCGTGTACCTGTTCGACCACATTCCAGCGGTCGTGAACCCGCTGTGGGTCGGCGTGATCGTGCTGGGCGCGTTCGTCTGCACGCTCCTGTTCGCCGCGATCCCGGCCTGGCGCGCCGGCCGTCTCGATCCGCTGGAGGCGCTGCGCTATGAGTAGCCGCGCCTCCCCCGCTACGGCGCGCCCGGCCGCGAGCCCGTCGTCGACGACCTTCGTCGCCGCGCGCGACGTGCGCAAGTCGTTCCAGGTCGGCGACCGCCAGCTCGAGGTCCTGCACGGCGTCTCGCTCGAAGTCGGCCGCGGCGAGCTCGTCGGCCTGATGGGCGCGTCGGGCGCGGGCAAGTCGACCTTGATCCAGATCCTCGGCCTGCTCGAGGAACCGACGTCGGGCGAGGTGCACTTCGAGGGCATCAGCGCCTGGAAGCTGCCGATCGCCGAGCGCGCGCGTTTGCGCAACGAGCGCGTCGGCTTCGTGTTCCAGTTCTACCACCTGCTGCCCGAGCTGACGGCCGTCGAGAACGTCGTCCTGCCGGCGATGATCGGCAGCTCGTTCGGCGCCTGGCGCAAGCAGCGGAAAGAGCATTTCCAGCGCGCCGAGGAAGTGCTGGCGCAGTTCGGCCTCGGCCAACGCCTGAAGCACCGCCCCGCGCAGCTCTCGGGCGGCGAGCGCCAACGCGTCGCGATCGCGCGCGCGCTGTTCCTCGATCCGCCGCTCTTGATCGCGGACGAGCCGACCGGGAACCTCGACAGCGCGACGGGCGAGAAGGTGCTCGAGCTGCTGCTCGTCGAGCGCGAACGCCGCGGTTTATCGATGCTGCTCGTGACGCACGACGAGCGGCTGGCGACGCGCTGTCAGCGCGTCGTGACCATGGAGGACGGCCGCGTGACGGGCGACGTGAGGACGGCGCGCTAGGGCCGAAGCGCGAGACGGAGGCCGGCGATCCCGTCCGCAGGACGCGGTGTTCCTGCAGGCGCTGTTCACCGACGTCCAGGGCCAGAGCTTCCTGAGCGGCGCGCTGAGCATGACCGTCCTGCCGTGAACATGCGCCGCTACGCGGTCAGCGCATCGTGATGCGGGAGGTCGGGCTCGTGGCGGGCGGCGTTCGGACGGTCAGCCAAGGCACGCTCGTTCGGTTCGACGGGCTGGCGAATGTCCGCCGAATCAATTCGCGGACGACCTGTTTTCCGTGTGCGCGGTGGCCCATGCGCTCGGCGATCCTGGTCCGAGCATGCGACGAATCGGATTGGCCCTCGCTTGCCTCACCTGATGACACCGAGCAGCGCTGGCCAGCCCCGATCGTGTGGAGTTGGGTGGGCAAGGACGCACAGAAGACTCGTCAGGATCGGGTCCCCCCTTCTTCCTCGGCGCTGAACGTCCGCCGAATCAATCCGAGCCTGATCGGCCCGACACCCGCACCAGTCAGAATGGTGCGTGCGCGTGGTCCGACTGGGCTGGCGAGGTACGCGCGCGCGCTCTCAAGGGAACGCCCGCGCGCTCTCGGCGTCGCGTCAAGCTGGCTCGCGCTCCAGGCGTCCCCGTCAGCGCTCGCTGCGCGCGCGCCAGAGCCACAGCCCTGTGAGCGTGGTACCCGCGAGCGCCAGCAGCGCTCCGCCCCAGAACGCGGCCAGCCACACTCGCGTCAGCCGGAAGAACTCCATCACCGCATGGTTGCGGCCTGCTGGCTCCTCCGCTTCGACGAAGGCGATCAAGGAGACCCGTCCCACACGGCGAGCGCGAGACCCACGACGACCAGCTCGACGCCGATCCATAGCCAACAGCGCGGCGGAGATCGAGGTCCGGCGACGTCGGGCCGCGTGCGCGCCGACTGCACGGCCGCCGTCCCTCAGAGACTGAAAAGAACTCGAAGTCTCTCGCGCCGCGGAGCGGCGCCACCAGGATCGGAGAGACCGTACGATCGATTTTTTCGGCGCTTCGGGAATCCGTGTGGGTAGCCCGGTGTTTTCCAGGATCGACCAGCGGCCGAGCGTAGCGCCCATGGGGCGCGCGGAGCTCGGCCGCCGGCAGGAGTATCCTGTCGCGGATGAACGACAAG
>Ga0163152_10008396_pt1 | contig 11037 bp, 10 predicted proteins | sample OliLakLV19MP8IB2_FD_148635 | JGI IMG/M metagenome (GOLD analysis project Ga0163152, IMG submission 148635) | Freshwater microbial mat bacterial communities from Lake Vanda, McMurdo Dry Valleys, Antarctica - Oligotrophic Lake LV.19.MP8.IB-2 | ecosystem: Environmental > Aquatic > Freshwater >...
ATACACACGTTGAGAAAACTGCCGACCATCAAGCCGAACACTCCGACGAGGGCGATCTCGGGAGCGGTCATGACGAGCCCAACTCCCGAAGTTTGCGTTGCGCGAGGTCGCGGATCCACGGCTCCTCGGACTGCGCGAGCGACTCAAGAATGGTGCGCGCCGTGGTGCGGTCCCCGCCGTCAATGAACATCTCGGCCGCCAGCGGTTTGAGCCAGATCGGCGCACCGGGCATCGCGGCCGCGCGTGCAAACTGGCGGCCTGCCTCCTGGCGATCCCCGCTGTGCCAGTAGTGGAGGAAGCCGAGGTACTGCGCATATTGCCAGCGCGTTGGCTCTGCGCGCAACCCTTTCTCCAGCATCGCGATGCCCAGGTCCAGTCGGTCCGGCCCCATCGGCAGCGGCTCGGAGAGAAACAACGCGCCAAACTGAACCGCGGTCGAAAAGAAGGGGTCGAGCGTGGTGGTGATGTCGATGAGTGGATGCAGCAACTCGTAACGACCGGCATAGGTCAGCGACCGCCGATCCCGACCGTAGTGCTGAATCGCGCGAATCCAGTAGAGGTCGGCGAGCGCGCCGTCAAACCCCAGCGCCAGCCTGCCCACCGTGTCGCCCGAAGTGACATACAACTCGCGCGTCTCGGCGGGGGATCGGGGGTACCACCGATCCCGTGCGGTCAACGTCGCCGCTGCCGCGAGGATCATCGCCAGCACCACGCCACTCGCCGCGACCGACCTGGCGGCCGGGCTCACGTAAACTCCTTGCGCGAGAAAATCGCCACCGCGCCGCCCACGAGTGCCGTCGCGTACGTCGCGGCGTACACCACCGTGAGTCCGACATACCCCCACGACACCGGCGGCCGACCGTTGACAATCTCGGCCTTGATGTCGAACGCCGAAAACGCGGGCACGATCGCGCCGATCGTCTGCACCACCCACGCCACCGCCGGCGCACTGGCCACCGACGAGAAGCCGCGCAGGTCCTCACTGAGCAACCCGACCACCCAGACGCCAAGCGTCAGCACCGTCGACATCACCCCACTCGACGAAAACGTCGACACCAGCAGCGCCACGGCCGTGAGCAGCAGCAACTCCGCGGCAATCAGCACCAGCACCTTGAGCAGCGCCGGATCCACTGCGGGCACAGGCCACGCGCGCACGGTCGCCTCGGGAGCCGTGGCCTGGAACCACCACAACACCACACACAGCGCGACCGACATCAGCGCCAGGTTCACCACCAGCGTGCCCGTCAGGCCGAGGAATTTGCCGACCACAAACTCCCAGCGATGCAGCGGCTTGGCGAGCAGACTGTAGATGGACCGCCGCTCGATCTCGCGCGCGACCAGTCCGACCCCGATAAACACGGCCATGAGCACGCCGGACAATTCGATGGTGGCCAGCCCAAGATTCTTGATGATGCGCACGTCCTGCCCTGCCGTGATCTGCCCGATCAGTACCGAGGCGGCCACCAGGACCACCGCAAACCCGGCGATCGCAAAGAGCACCCGATCACGCACGCTCTCCTTGAAGACATGCCAGGCGACCAGACGAACGCGGGTCACGACACACGCTCCACAAAGACATCCTCAAGCGTGGCCCGCAAAGGCGTCACCGATTCCAGCGTGCCCCCCTGCGCGGTGATCTCGGCCACCATGCGCTCGGGCCGCTGATCAGGTCCCAGTTCAAAGGTGTAGCGCCCATGGGTGATGCGTGTCGCCCGGAGGGCGTGTGGCTGCAACGCCGAAACGGCAGCCGGCGTAAGCAGGGTCGCGGTGACCTCCCAGCCCCTGGTGTGTCCACTCGTGAGTTCGCTGGTGCTGCCTCCCGCCACGAGTCGGCCGCGACGCAACATCGCCACGCGACTGCACAACATCTCGGCGTCCGAGAGAATGTGCGAGCTGAACAGCACCGTGCATCCCTGGTCCCGCAATTCGAGGATGAGCTCACGCACATCGCGACGGCCGAGCGGGTCGAGCCCCGACATGGGTTCATCGAGAATGAGCAGCGCCGGTGTGTTGATGATCGCCTGCGCGAGGCCGAGGCGTTGGACCATGCCCTTGGAATACTGGCGCACGGCGCGTCGGCGTTCGGCCCCCAGCCCCACTCGTGTCAGGATGTCGTCCACGCGTGTGCGACGGGTCGCCCCGTTCAGCCCGCACAACCCCGCAAAATACGACAGCAGTTCCTCACCCGTGAGGTGGTCGTAGAACGTCGGGTGTTCGGGGAGAAATCCCACCGAGGCGCGCGCGCGCGGATCCTGCGGCGCTCGATCAAACAGCGTCACCCGCCCGGACGTGGGCCACAACAGGCCTGTCACCAGTTTCAACGTGGTGGACTTGCCCGCGCCGTTTGGCCCGAGCAGGCCAAACACCTCGCCTCGGGCGAGTTCCAGCGACAGGCCGTCGAGCGCGCGGAGTCGCCCGCGCCCGAGGAACCCGGTGGCAAACTCCTTGGTCAGTTCCTCGAGGCGGAGTACCACATGCGCTACTGCGGAGTGCCCTTCTTCAGCTCGTGTTCGATGAGCACCTCGAGCCACTGCGGCTGGAGATTGCCAAGCACCCGAACGCCGTTGATGAAGTAGGTCGGCGTCTGCCCGATTTGCAGGGCCACGCCGTCGGAGACGTCCTGCCGCACACCGGCGAGCATCGTCGGGTACCGCTCGGTGAAGTTGTTCAGCCCGGTGACGGACGTATAACCCTCTTTCACCACGTCGGTGGTCAGACGGGCCTGGTTGTCAAACAACCACTTCTCCATCTCATCAGCCTTGCCGGCTTCACGCGCCAGACGGAGTGCCACGGAGGACTCACACGCCGCATAGTGATTCATGTTCGGCGTGGTGTAGTTGCATTCGCCCTCAAGTGGAAAATCCTTGACGACGTATTTGATGGCCCCCGGATGCGACTGCGCATATTTGGCCAGCACCGGTTTGTACCAGACAAAACCTTCGCGACACGAGGGGCACTGGAAGTCGTTCCACTTGACGATGACGACCTTGGCACCGTCGGCGGGCACCCCGACGTCCACGCGCGGTTTGGATTCAAAGTCCGCCAGCCACTTGGCCACCGCATCTTCGGCCGGTACGGCCTGCTGGGCTTGATTGGTCGGGGCGTCGCCCGCTTTGGGCAAGTTGTCCTTGGGCAGATAGGCAATCGCCGCCACCGAACTGCCGACAAACAACACGGCGACGGTCAGCGCCACCGGGCTCATCGCCTGCAGGTCCTTGCCGACACGACCCGGCAGGTCGGCCACGGAGACCGACTGGCTGGTGCCGGAGAGCAAAAAGATGGCGAGCACGGCCACGTAGGTGCCCAGGCACAGCAGACACGCGGTGCCCAGGACGAAGAACGAGGCGTAGGAAAGATACAGCACGACGGCGAGGCCAATCGTGGACCACGCGAAGAGATACGCCCCGGCCGCACCCAGGGGCCCGCGCGTTCCGCCGTCTGCGGCCGGAGCTGAGGCCCCGCCAAACACCGCCAGCAGCAGGGCGACGCCAAACCAAATCAGGCCGAACAGGGCCGTGGACACGCCCTGAAACGACCCGTATTGGCTCAGATAGACCTGCGAACAATTAAACGTCGCGTTGACGTCACAGAAGCTCGTGTACGAGGGGTCGGTCAGCAGCCGATGATGCACCGAGAGCGACGCGCCCGAAAACCCGAGCCCGGCCAGGGCGGCCACCAGAATCAATGTGCGTGAACGTGGAGACATACCCGGGATTTGTACCACATCAGGAAGGGTTCTGGGTTCAGGGTTCAAGGTAATGGGTTCTGTTCCTGGTTCCGGAGTTCATGGTGCTGGGGTTCAGGGTTCAGCACCTTGAACCCTGAACAGAACCCAGCACCTTGAAACCCAGAACCCGGAACCTCTCGAGGGTGCCTGTTACTAAATCGGCGTCGCGGGGGCGCCGAACGGCTCCGTGGGGGCGGCGGCGGCTGAGACCTGCCACACCGTGTTGGCGGCGTTGGTCGCGTAGGCCTTGCCGCCGGTCGTGCCAAACGTCTGCGGGATGGCCGTGGCGTAATACGCCGTCTGCGTGGCCGTGCCGTTGCAGTCGTTGGGACCAGCGGCACCGCCGGCACCGGCGGCCAGCGTGTAGTTGTAGCCGCTCTTTTGCGGCGCCGCGACCGCGCCGAGGTCGGGCGAGATGAACGGGACGGTGGTCCCGGGAGGCGGCGTGCCCAGCACGGTGAAGTCCACCGCATAGCCGTTGCTGCCGCACGAGGCGGAGTACGCCACTTCCGAGGAATTCACCACTTTCAGCGACGCCATCGCCGAGGTCTCGTTGCCGGTCATGCGGGCGCGCAACAATCCGGGCACTGCGATCGCCGCGATGATACTGATGATCGCGACGACGATCAGCAATTCAATCAATGTAAAACCTTCGTCTCGTTTGTGTGTCATGACGCGTTTCCCTTCACATGGCCGCACCCGGTGCCTCGTGATTGAAGCCCGCTGAGGTGTGGCAACCTCCGGGACCTTCCTAAGGCAACCTTGGTACCAGATCGACGCCGCCGCGAGACAACCAGCCCTAACTTGCACACCGGCCACCACTTGCAGTCGTCGCAGCGCGCGGCGCGTGAGCGGCGCGTGTCCATGCCGTCCCATCACGCGCCGTCACAATTGTCAGTACACCACGAAAAGGGATGGGGAGATGGTCAGGCCAACTGATTGATGAGTTCAAACAGCGGCAGATACATCGACACCACCACGACGCCGACAATGATGCCCAGGACGGCGATCATGACCGGCTCGAGGACCGTCACCAATCCCGCGACCGAGACGTCCACCTCGTCCTCGTAGAACTCGGCAATCTTGGCCAGCATGACGTCGAGCGAGCCCGTCGTCTCGCCTGCGCCAATCATCTGCGCGACCATGGGCGGAAAGACGCCAGTGGCGCGCAGCGGCGCGGCAATGGTCTCGCCGCGCTCAATCCGTCCGCGTGCCTGCTTGACAGCGGTTTCGACGACGGCGTTCCCGGACGTTTTTGCGGTGATGTCCAACCCCGACAGAATCGGCACGCCGGAGCTGATCAATGTGCTCAGCGTCCGGCAGAACCGCGCCACGGCCACCTTGCGCAGGATGGGCCCGAGCAGCGGCATCTTCAACATGATCGCGTCGACTCGATACCGTCCCGCCGGCGTCGCATAGTAGCGACGGAACAAGAACACGCCACCCACCACGCCCACCACCAGCAGCGGCAACGTGGCGATGAACAGATCGCTGGCCGCGATCACCCCGCGCGTCATCCACGGCAACTCCGCATTCAGTCCCGCGAACAACGTGGCGAATGTCGGGATGACTTTCCACAGCAGTCCCGACACCACGACGCCGGCGATGGTGAGCACTGCCGCCGGATAAATCATCGCGGACCGGACCTGCGCCTCCAGCTTCACCTGCTTCTCAATGTAGGTGGACAGCCGTTTGAGGATCGTATCGAGGATGCCGCCCGCCTCGCCCGCGGCGATCATGTGCGTGAATAGCGGATTGAACGCATGGGGCTGCCGCTCCATCGCTTCCGCCAGCGACAGGCCCGCCTCCACATCACGCTGGACAAGATCAATCGCCTTCGCGAGCCGCGCATCCGGCTCTTCCTTCGCGAGCATCTCCAGACACTGGACCAGCGGCAATCCCGCGTCGATCATGACCGACAGCTGCCGGGTCATGACAGCGAGGTTCTTCGACGGGACTCTCCGCTGCCGTCGCTGCACTTTGGGCCTGACGACGGGCCGGGCGCCGGCCCGGCCCCCCGTGCGTTGCGCCGGGGCCGCGGTTCTCACGCCACCACCCGACCGCGCTCAAGCATGGTCAACAGCTCTTCGCGATTTGATGTCGACGCCAGAGCCGTCTCCCGCGTGATCTGATGACTCTGCGTCAATCTCGCCAGCGCCTGGTTCATCGTCTGCATCCCGAACTTCTCCTGGCCCGACTGCATGGTCGAGTAGATCTGGTGCACCTTGTCGTCGCGAATGAGGTTGCGAATCGCCGGTGTGGCGACCAGCACTTCCAATGCGGCTGCGCGTCCCTTGCCGCTCGCCTTCGGCAGAAGGGCCTGACACACGATCCCCTCCAGCACCAGCGATAACTGCGTGCGGATCTGCGACTGCTGATGTGCGGGAAAGGCGTCGATCACACGTGTCACCGTCTGCGCCGCCGAATTGGTGTGCAGCGTGGCGAGGGTGAGGTGCCCCGTCTCGGCCAGTTTCATTGCGGCCTCCATTGTCTCGAGGTCGCGCAGCTCGCCGACCAGCACGACGTCGGGGTCTTCACGCAACGCCGCGCGCAGCGCATGGCCGAACGACTGGGTGTCCGAGTGCAGTTCGCGTTGATTGACCAGCGACCGCTTGTGTGGATGCAGATACTCGATCGGATCCTCAATCGTGAGGATGTGCGCGGGGCGCAATTGATTGACGCGATCGATCATCGCGGCGAGTGTCGTGGACTTGCCGCTGCCGGTCGGTCCCGTCACAAGCACCAGACCGCGGGGACGATCGGCGAGCCGCGAGAGTACGGGCGGCAACCCGAGATCGTCGAGCGTGCGAATGGTTTCCGGAATCAGGCGGAACACCGCGCCGACCGCGCCCTTCTGCAGAAACACGTTGCAGCGGAAGCGGCCCACGCCCTGCAGACCAAACGCCAGATCGGCCTCCCATGTCTCTTCGAAGATCTTCTTCTGCCGGTCGGTCAGGACGCTGTACGCGAGCGACTGTGTGACGTCAGGCACCAGATCCGGTGCCGCGATCCGTTGCAGGTGACCGTCCACACGAATCTGCGGCGGACTTCCCACTGACAGGTGCAGGTCGGATCCGCCCATCGTCGCCGTCATCGCCAACAGGTCGGGCAGAGTCAGCGTCGCCGCCTGTGTCATCACATCACCGTCTCTCTCACCACATCGTCGAGTGACGTCAGCCCTTCGCGGACCTTCTCAAGACCGCTCTGCCGGAGCGTGACCATGCCGTCGGCCATCGCCTGGCGACGCAGGTCGCTGACGGGCGCGCCATCAAGAATCAAGGACCGGAGGGCTTCTGAGGACGCCATCACCTCAAACAGGCCGACGCGACCCCGATAGCCGGTGCCCGCACATCGGTCGCACCCACGCCCGCGCCAGACCTGAAATGTCCCGACATGATCGGCAGCGAACCCGGCCTCGACCAAGGCCTCGGGCGAGGTCAGGTCTTCGGTCTTGCAGTGATCGCAGATCCGTCGCACCAGGCGTTGCGCACAGACGAGGTTCACGGAACTGGCGACCAGGAACGACTCAACACCCATGTTCACGAGCCGGCTCACGGTACTCGGGGCGTCGTTGGTGTGCAGCGTGGACAAGACCAGGTGACCGGTCAGAGCCGCCTTCACCGCAATCGCCGCGGTTTCCCCATCGCGGATCTCACCGACAAGAATCACGTTCGGGTCCTGGCGCAGGAACGAACGGAGCGCGGCCGCAAACGTCAGCCCAATGCTGTCGCGCACCTGGACCTGGTTGATGCCCGCGAGATTGAACTCCACCGGATCCTCGGCGGTGAGGATGTTGACGCCAGGTTGGTTGAGTTGGGAGATGGCGGAGTACAACGTGTTGGTCTTGCCGCTGCCGGTCGGGCCGGTGACCAGCACCATGCCCCAGGGCCGGCGAATCGCCGCTTCAAAGCGGTGCAGGGCATCGGTCTGGAAGCCGAGCTTCGTCATGTCGAGCCGCAGTTGGCCCCGGTCGAGCAGCCGCATCACGATCTTTTCGCCGAACAGTGTCGGCAGGCATGAGACGCGGAAGTCGATCTCGCGCGTCTGGCCATGATCGTTAAAACGTGCCTTGATGCGGCCATCCTGCGGCAGACGTTTTTCTGCGATGTCCATCTGCGCCATGATCTTGATGCGCGACGTGATCGGGTCCCGATACTTGAGTGGCGGTGCCATCACCCGGTGCAACACGCCGTCGATGCGAAACCGGATGCGGAGTTCCTTTTCGTAGGGCTCCACATGAATGTCACTGGCCCCGCGCTGGATGGCCGACAACATCAGGGCGTTGACCAGTCGGATGACTGGCGCTTCCCCGCTCTGCCGCTCGAGCGTGGACGTGTCGATCGCGTCGGCATCCGACACCACCTCGATGCCGTCGTCACTCCCCGAGCCGAGATCCTCGAGTGCCCGTGAGACCAGATCTCCTGGCGCCGACTGGTCCTGCTCTGCGGCGCCGGTGCCGTAGTAACGGGTGATTGCGTCGCGCACGGCCGACTCCGACGCGACGACCGGCTCGACATGCAGCCCGGTCATGAACTTGATGTCGTCCATCGCGAACACGTTGGTCGGATCAGTCATCGCCAGTGTCAGCGCGGTGGCCGTCCGTCCCACGGGGATGACCTGGTATTTGACGGCGGTTTCGGCGGGCACCAGGCGCACCACCGCCGAGTCGAGATCAAATTTTGCGAGGGTAATCGCCGGCACACCGTATTGGCGGCCCAGCAGGCTGGCAATGTCCTCGTCCTGTACAAAGCCCAGCTTGACGAGGTTCGTCCCGAGCCGGCCGCCATTGGTGCGCTGGTGATCGAGCGCCTCCTGCAGCTGCACGGGCGAAATGCGCTTGTCGCGCAGCAATAATTCTCCGAGACGAACAGCCACGGCCCTCCACGTGAGTGGGCCACAGCCGACGGCCGGGTGTTACCAGCCGGCGCGCAGTCCGATGCCGAATCCGCGTTCCCCCGCCGAGCGGCCCATGGTCGCGTGGGCATCAAGCCACGTCCCGGGTCGTAACGCGATACTCGCGCCCGCCGCGCCCACCGTGGCGCGCGTGCCTTCGAGATTCCGCCGAGCACCGGCCCGAAGGACGATGCGCGACGAGAACTGGTGTTCAACACCAGCCGCGAGCACTCGCGAAGGACCGGTCGGCACGTCGGCCGTGTCCAGGTCCAGGTCTATAGCAAGGGTCAGGCCAGCTCTGGGGAGGATGGCGAGTCCTATGCGGGATCGGCGCTCCAGCTCGCGGACCAGCCCCCCTGGCCCCTCAAAATCCGGGGCGCGGAGGTTCTTGATGGTCGCGCCGATGCGGAAGACCCGGGCGTCGTACATCGCCGACACGTCGAGGTCGAAGGCCCCACTGCCCTCGCCATCGAGATCCCGCCCGGCATCGAGCCCCTGACCGGCGGTGGCCATGTCCATGACGCCTGACGCGACGCGCCCGCGGACATACTTCAACGTGCTGCCAATGACGAAGCCTTCGGTGAGGGTCTGCAGGATGGAGAGTCCGTAGTGCTGCGTGGTGAACCGCTCGACCCGGTCTGGGGCGACCAGACTGACCTCATCAACGCGGGTATAACTCAACCCGATAGGCCATGTGCCCAAACTCGTAAAGCGGGTAGAGCGTTCCCAGGGGCCCCTCGTCGCGGCGGCGTCTCGATCACCACTTTGAAAGCGGCCCCACTCTATTGTCGCGCCTGCGGGTTGCCCGCTGGCCAGGCCTGCCGGGTTCCAGAACGCGCCAGAGGCGTCATCGGCCACGGCCACAAATGCCCCCGCCATCCCGAGTGCGCGGCTGCCCACCACCTCAAATGGCTGGGCAAAAACCGGGGTCGCAGCGCATAAAGCGCACAAAAGGACCACGGCACACAGAAACTGGCGAAAAGGCGGCATGTGCCCGAGCCTATCAGGAACCCCGAGATGATTCGGCGCGTATCTGTTCGCGACGGTACAATTGCAGGATTCACTCTGCAGCCACTGCTGCGCCCAGGAGAGTTCCGCGATGACCGAATCCACCATGACCCCAGACGCCCTCGACCCGACGCCCTTACCCGGTCTGTTTGCTCGCTTCATTGGCGTCATTACCTCACCAGGTGAGACGTTCAAGCAGGTCGTCCGGACGCCAAAGGTCAGCGGGATGTTGTTCCTCATCTGTGCGCTGACCGCGCTGGCGCAGGGTCTGCCCCAGTTCACCGAGCAGGGCCGGGCGGCCACGCTTGAGATGCAGGTGCAGCAGGCCGAGCGGTGGACGGGTCAACCGATGACCGATGAGGCCTATGCCGCTGTGCAGCAGCAATCGCAGTACGGCCCTTATCTGGCGCTCATCGGCAGCTTCGTGTTTGTGCCCTTCATGGCGGTGATCTTCACGGCCTTCCTGTGGGCCATCTTCAACACGGTCCTGGGCGGCACGGCCACCTTTAAGCACGTCATGGCGGTGCTCGTGCACTCACAGGTCATCGCGACCCTGAGTGCCGTGGTCGCTGCGCCGATTATGTATGCCCGCGGCCAGGTCAGCGCCTCCGGCATCGCCAATCTCGGAGCCCTGATTCCGCTCGACGAATCCTCGTTTATCGCGAAATTCGTCGGGATGATCGACCTCTTCATCGTCTGGTGGGTCGTGGTGCTGGCCATCGGCCTTGCCACCCTCTACAAACGCACCACCACCGGCGTCGCGACGGGTCTGTTCGTCGCCTACGCCGTCATTGCCCTTGCCTTCGCCTACTTTGCAGGATAGCCACGTTATGAACCGGAAAAAGCTCATCATCGGCCTCGTCATCGTCATCGGTCTCGCGGCCGTCATCTACGCGAATCTCAACATCAACCGCACCACGGGTGTAGAGGTGGAAACCGAAAAAATTGCCACGCACGATCTGGAAGCGATCGTGTCGGCCAGCGGCAAGATCCGCCCGCAACGCTCGGTCAATGTCAGCGCCGAAACGATGGGCAAGGTCGTCGGACTGGCGGTCAACGAGGGAGACGTCGTCACGCAAGGTCAGTTCCTGCTCCAGATTGATCCGCGCAACCTCCAGACCCAGGTCAACAGTCGCGGAGCGAGCCTGGCGGCGGCACGCTCGCAGCTGATCGAAACCCAGACGAGCATCGAAAATGCACGCACGAACCTTCGGCAGGCTGAGGACAACCTCGCCCGCCAACGCGAGCTGTTCAAGGCCGGCCTGACCCCGCGTGAGACGCTGGACCGCGCCGAAAACGAGGTCAAACTCCGGCAGTCCGATTTGTCGCAGCGTGAACAGTCGGTCAAGACCCAGCAGACACGCATCGGCCAGGACGAAGCCGCGCTGGAAAATGCGCAATTCGACCTG
>Ga0163152_10008398_pt1 | contig 11034 bp, 13 predicted proteins | sample OliLakLV19MP8IB2_FD_148635 | JGI IMG/M metagenome (GOLD analysis project Ga0163152, IMG submission 148635) | Freshwater microbial mat bacterial communities from Lake Vanda, McMurdo Dry Valleys, Antarctica - Oligotrophic Lake LV.19.MP8.IB-2 | ecosystem: Environmental > Aquatic > Freshwater >...
GGGCGCAGAACGAGGGGGTCTGGGTGCAGAGGGTGGGGGTCTGGGCGCAGCGCGAAGGGATCATTCCGCCCTCCCCGCTTCCGCATCCAGCCGCTCGATCTCGCCGGCCTCAACCGCGCCATACGCCTCGCGGATGCGCACCGCGATGGCGAGCCCGACTGCCAGCGTCGAGACGCCGACCACGATCGCCGTCAGGATCAGGGCGTGCGGAAGCGGATTGGAATAGACGACGCCCTCGACCCCGAACTGGGCAGCGTAGCCAGGCGGGAGCCGCTGTCCCAACGCCTGTCCGGCCTCGCTTGTCGCCTCGATCGTGATCGGCGCCGTGCCGCCTCCGACCTTCCCCAGCGCGATGAAGAGAAACGCGGCGGAGGTCTGGAAGATCGCGAGGCCGATCATTCTCTTGATGAGATTGCCGCTCGTGAACACGATGTAGAGCCCGCCCATCATCAGGACGATGACGACGGGATGCGTGTAGTGCGACAGCAGCCACGACGCGCTCATGCGCCAGGCTCCGGAACGGCGTCTCGCAAGCGTCCCGCGAAGCCGTAGAACACGGTCACCATCGTTCCGGCGACCGTGATGAAGACAGCGCTTTCGACCGCCAGCATCCCCAGATGCTGGCCCCAGTCATGCGCTCCGCCGCTTATCCCGGCACTTTCGAGCCAGGTTTGCAGCCGCGTCTGGAAGGCGGGCGGCAGCAGGAAATCATGGTCGAGAAACATTCCGCCATTGACGATGGACGCAACGCCCAGCCCGCAATAGGCCAGCACGCCCAGCGCCGCCAGCGCCCGCGCGGCGCCAGGCCGCACGGCGACCATCGTGTCCGCAAGGCCGAACACCAGAGCATGCAGGATGATGGCGACAGCGGCGACAACGCCGGCCTGAAACCCGCCGCCCGCGCCGGTCTCGCCATGGAACAGCACGTAGAAGGCGCACAGCGTGATGACCGGAATGAGCAGCTTGGCCGCCACCCTCAGCACCACGTGGTGATCGCTCTCCGGCAGCGCGTCCAGCCCGCGAACCCGGCTGCGGCGCGGATCGTCCTGCGTGGCGCGCGTCCCGAATCCCAGCATCAGCGCCACTCCGACGCCCGCCGCGAAGATCACGCTCGCCTCGCCCAGCGTGTCGAAGCCGCGATAGCTCGCCAGCACGGCGGTCACGACATTGTCCGCGCCCGTGTCCCGCCCCGCCGCCTCCAGATAGAGGCGCCCGACATGGGCGTTGGCGGGCGAGGCCGGATCGCCCAGGGCCGGAAGATCGATGGCCGCGTAGACCAGCAGCCCGCCCAGAACGAGCGTCACGGCGGCCGCGGCGGCCACGCGCCAGCGGCCGGCTTTGGCAACCCGCTCGCCGCGCGTCAGGAGGACGGCGCCGAGAAGCACCACAGTCGATACCCCGGCGCCCACCACCGCCTCGGTGAAGGCGACGTCCGGCGCGTCCATGAGCAGCAGCCACATCGTCGAGGCGGCGGAATAGACGCTCATCAGCAGGATCGCCGTCATGGTCCGCCTCGACAACGCGATGGCGGCGACGGTCGCGACCAGCATCGTCAGCAGGCCGAAGCCCAGCAGCGTGTTGGCGTCGAGAGGCGGGGCAATGCCTGTCACGCTCCATCCCCATCGTCCGTTTGATCCCCGTCTTCCGCTTGCGCCGGCACAATCCGCCAGAGGCCGATCTGCGGCCGCAGGCCCGAGCCATGGGCGGCGTTGGCCAGGGCATGGGCGGCCGTCGGACTCGTCAGCATGATGAACAGCCACGCCAGCGCGAGCTTCAGCGTCACCAGGGAGAGGCCGGCCAGCAGGCCGAGCCCGAGCATCATCAGTGTCGCGCCCCCGGTATCGGTGAGGCTCGCGGCGTGAATGCGCGTGTAGACGTCCGGAAACCGCAGCGCGCCTGCGGCCCCCGCCACCGTCAGCAGCGCGCCGAGCAGCGCCAGCGTCCCTCCGGTCCAGTGGATCGCCTCAGCCACCGCCCGCCTCCCCCGGTCCCCGGTGAACGGAGAGCGACGCCTGCAGGGAACGGTATCGCACCACCTTCATCAGCGCGATCGTCGCGACGAAATTGATCAGCGCATAGGCGATGGCGAGGTCGAGAAAGTCTGGCCGTCCGAACAGGAACCCCGCCAGGCCGATGAACAGCACGGTCTTGGTCCCGAACGAATTGGCCGCCAGCATGCGGTCATAGGGCGAGGGTCCGAGCAGCGCCCGGATCAGCATCAGCGCCATCGCCGCCATCAGGGCCGCTGCGGCCGCCGCGAGCACCGGATCAGCCCCTGCCGTCAGCGGCGCGCGCGGCGCGACGGTTCATTTCGGCGAACCGGCCCGGCCGGGCGCCGTCATCCTGCAGCGCATGCACCAGCAGCACGCCGCAGTCGATGTCGACCGTCACCGTGCCCGGCGTCAGCGTGATCGAATTGGCGAACAGCGCCCTTGCAAGGTCGCTCTGTCCGACCGCCTCGACCCTGGCCATGCCCGGGCTGATCGCGTGGCGGCCGCCGAGGATCGACCCCAGCACCGCGACATTGGCCTTGGCGATCTCGCCCAGCATCCAGAGCGCATGGACGCCCAGCTGAGGGAGCCGGTGATAGGGCGAGGCGTCGCGGTCGATGATCTCCAGCCGGGCGCTCAATCCGAGGGCCGCAAGCACCGAGACGGCGCCGAACGCCAGCGACAGGATCGACGCCTCGCCCGAGAGCGCGAACCAGAGCGCCGCCAGCGCCGCGCAAAGCCCTGCCAGATAGATCATTGCTTTACGCTCCGCTGGAGGTCCGCGCGCCAGATAAATCGCCGGAAGCCAAAGCCTCCACGATGGAATCACGGGAGCGATTCCGCTCCGGCTGCGCGAACCTATCGCCCCGCCGGGAAAAGACCAGAAAAAGCGGATGCCGCGCGACGCGTTGGAACTTGGGCATTGAACCTGGACCAGAATGTCATCCCGGCCGCAGGCGCGAAGCGCCGCAGAGCCGGGACCCATTCATCAACGCTAAGGCTCGCAGTGATTGCCCGCCGGAGAGCCGGTTACCCCGAGGCGTCGCGCGAGGCGGCGTCTCGAAGAGCGCCTCCGGAAGCCCCCTCAGTTCGCCTGCAGCAGCTCGATCTGGTTGCCCTCGGGATCCTTCATCATCACGTATCTCGCGGTTGGCGCCTTGGGTTTGCGAAACACGGTTCCGCCAGCCGCCTCGGTCGCGGCGACCGACCGGGCAAGGTCGGTCACGCCCAGGATCACATAGGCCAGGCCGCCCATCTGCAGGTTTTCCGACTTGGTGATGATCACCAGCGAGGCCGCCCCGGCGGGCGCGTCCTTGGCGCGCATGATAACCTCCAGAAACCCGTCGCCATTGATGCGGCGCACCTCCTGAAAGCCATACGCGGCCGTATAGAACTCCGCGAGCTTGGCCGGATCGGCGGCGCCGATGCGCGACGCGCGCAGTGTCGCCGGCTCTTGCGCCAGCGCCGCGCCCGCCGTCAGGGCCGTCGCGGCCAGCCCGAGAATCAGAGCGGCAAGCGGTTTCTTCATTTCAGTCCCTCCCATTCGACCGGCGTGTCGTCTGCCGGTTCACAGGGCGACCATACACCTTCCTGGGCCACGCAGAAGCCGGGTCCGGACCTCATGGGCGTAGCCTGACCTTACCGGCCGTAGAGCGCCATCGAGGGTCGCAATTCGGTGAGGTCCGGCCGCGCCGCTTCGTCGAAGATCGATTCGCGCTCCTCGAGCGCATCCGGGGTAAAGGCCGAGCTCAGCGACCAGTTCCAGTAGCGCAGCACCGTCTGCGCCTTGGCGACCGCGATCGATTCATAGACGCCGGAGACACGCTCGAAACTCGCGTCGGCATCGGCGCCCTCGCGCCGCAGGGACAGCCACAACTCCTTGAGGTAACGCCGTCTCAGCCCGGTCGCCTTGCACAGGATGGCGAGACCTTCGCCGCCCGGGTCGGCGAAGATTTTCTCCGCCGTGAGCGGTTTCACGCCCGAAAGATGCGCGATTTCCGTCATCAGCTCGGGATTGAGGCCGGTCGCGCTCGCCAGCGTCACGGCGGCCTCGAGGCTTTCATGCGCCGACCTCGCGAGCGCGCCGCGATTGCGCTGGCGCCGTTCGATCACCTGCAGCGCCTTGCGCACGACCGGGTCGGACCAGCCCTCATCGGCGGCGAGACGGAAGATATCGGCGCATCCCTCGATCAGCAGCATGCGGTCGGCCGAGAACCGCATCAGTATTTGTCGCCGCTCGGGGGCTGCCGCCCACCAGAACATCACCAGTGCATGCGCCGGCCGCAGCTCCTCGCGCTGGATGAGGTGCGGCACGAGGTAGAGGGCCTTGCGCGAGGCCCCCACAATGACATCGACCGCGTGGTCGGAGAGCCGGGTCGATTCATTCTCCATCATCGACTTCATCGCCACCGGGTCGCCGGTCTCGGCGATGGCCGAAGACACCGCCGGGCCGACATCGCGCCGGCCGGCTACGGCGACGCGATGGGCGGTCGATCCATTGGCGACGACATAGGTGAGGTCGGCCTCGTCGAACGCCTTGTTCTCGGCGAGGATGATCTGCGCGACATGCGGTGCGTCCAGCGCCAGGAAACGCAGCAGCCGCTTGGGGGCCTGGGACATGTCCCGCAGTCGCCGGGCGCACAGCTCGCGCGCCGTGACGTCCGACTCGATGAGGATTTCCAGCAGGAGGTCGCCGGCGATGGCGCGGTCCTGCACGCTGCCGCGCGAGGAAGGCAGCGCCACGACGTCCATCAGACGCCTCAGCAGCGACCGCCGGGCGAACCCGTCGCTCACGGCTGCCGGCGCGGCGTCAAGCCGGGCGACGTCCCCGGCGCTCTGCAAGACGTCCGTCATGGCGGCTTTGTCCAGGCTAGAGCAACCTGATGCTCTGGATGAGGCCGCAGCATCGAATCTCCCGGTTAAGCAATCCTCAAGGGGCGTCGCCGGGAATCAACGCGCGCCACAATCTCTGCCGACCCTTCGCTGGAGGGAAACCCGCGCCTAACGCCCGTGCGTGACGGCCGCCTTTGCCCGCCCCGGATGCACGAAGATCAGCAGCAGCGACGCCGCCAGCAGCGCCAGCGCGAGGTTGAACAGCTGGCCGCCATCCGTCTCCGTCGACCCGAATTCGCTCGGAATCGCCGTGCCCAGCCACAGCGCATGCGCCGCCACAGCTCCTGCCGCGATCAGGAAGGCGAGGATCGCGCCCACCCGCCTTGTCCACGGCGCCAGCACGAGCAGGGCCGCCAGAATGTCGAGCACGCCCACCACGAAACGTCCCGTCGGCTCGAACAGATAGATGCCGGAGGACTCCGACAGCAGCGGGAACACGACATTCTTGCCCGGCGAGGGCGGAAACAGCGTCTGGTCGCCGATCCAGAGGAACATCACCCCCAGAAACAGCGCGAGCACCCAGCTCGCCATCGTCCGCACGCCCCGCATCTTTTTTCTCCCGGCCTTGGCCTGGCGCCATCCTGCCCTGAAACCCGCGCGGGCGCCTATGGCGTTCAACCGCCGGATGACCTCCGCAAGCTTCCCTATCGACCTGATCCGGTTATGGTGCGCCGGGCCGGAGGGACCTGTTTGAACAACGCGCTCGACAAGCTCGACGAGGAAATCGCCGAGGGGGCCCACTCGCCCGTCAGCGGGGTCGGTTCCGCCATCATCGCAGGAGAGGGGGTCGCCGGAGAGGGGGTCGCCGGAGAGGGGATCGCCGTCGCGGCGCGGCGGCGGGTGCTGCAGGAGCTGCCGGCCTACCTGCTGGTCCAGATCGCGTGGTTCACCGCATTCGGCATGCAGATGGTGCTGTTTCCCTATCTCCTGAAGAACGTCCTCGAGGTTTCCGGCACGCTTCTGGGCGTCGCCCAGATGGCGCTGGCGGCGCCTTCCGTCGTCTTTATCCTGCTTGGCGGAGTGATGGCGGAGCGCGCCGACGGCCGCACCCTGCTGATCGTCTTCAATCTTGTCGCCGCCCTGCCCGCCGCCGCCCTCGCCTTCGCGATCGACGCCGGCCAGCTCGAATACTGGATGATGCTGACCTACGCGCTCGCCCTTGGCACGATCGGGGCCTTCATGATGCCCGCGCGTGACGCCATCCTCAACGAGATCGTCGCCCGGCGCCGCGAGAAAGGCTCGGTGATCACCCTGCAGCAGGGCGTCGCCTTCGCCACGCTCGCCCAGTTCGCGGCGCAGATCGTCGGCCTCGGCATTGGCGGCGAGGCGTCCAACATGCGCAACTGGCCGATGTTCCAGGGCATGTCCGAGGACACGCCGGGCGAATATGTGTGGCCCCTGCTCGCCATCCAGGCCGCAATCGTGGCGTGCGGGGCGCTCGCCGCCTTCTTTCTCGACCGCGGCCAGATGATCCAGACCGGGCGCAGCGGCATCGGCGCGGTCTTCGGCGACATCGCGGACGGCATGAAATGCGTGCGCCGCGACCCGGTGCTCGTCTCGATGGTGATCTCGATGTTCGGCGTCGGCGTCTTCGTGATCGGCGGTTTCCTGGTCATTCTGCCGATCATCAACGCCGACGTGTACGGCTATAATTCTGGCGGGCTCAGGAACATCTTCGTCACCTTCTGGGCCGGCGCCTTCTGTTCCTCGGTCGCCCTATCGCGCTTCCGCAAGCTCAATCGCCCGGGGCGCCTCCTGCTGGCGGCGCAGTTCATCGGCTCGGCGGGCATTCTCATCCTGGTCAATGGCGCGCCCTACTGGGCCTTCCTGTCGCTGGTCTTCATCTGGGGCCTCGCCGCCGGCATCTCGATCATGATGAGCCGCGGCATCGTCCAGGCGGCCGCCCCGCCCCAGCTGCTCGCCCGCGTCCTGTCGATCTACCAGCTCGGCTTCATGGCCGGCGCCCCGATCGGCGCGGCGCTCATGGGCGTCGTGGCCGACCAGGCCGGACCGCGCCTCGTTATCCTCGTGCCGTCGATCGGCATGCTGATCATGATCGCCTGCATGGCCTTCTTCACCCCGATCTGGAAAATGCGCCCGGTCGCGGGAGTGTGATCCGTTCCCGACTGACGCCACCCCGAAACTGGTTTAATGTTGAACGGACACGAGAGCGTTCGCAGGCGGCCGATCGTCCCTGGGTTCGAGAACCGGAGCGGGTAGCAATTCCGTTGAACGACCGACATCCCCCGCAAGGCAGGCGACGGCGCTGGGCTCAATGTGCCGCGCTCGCGTCAACCATGGCCTTGTCCGCTTGCGCCGGCGGAGAGGAGCGTTTCCCGACCTCGGAGGATTTCCCGGCGACGACCATGAGCCGCGTCAGCTTCCAGGCGGGCGGCGGCCATCCCTGGGCTCTCTCGGCCCTGCGCACACCGCGCAGCGCGCCATGGAAAGTCGTCATCGTCACGGGCACGCCGTCCTGGTCGGAATACTGGGCGCCGACCCTTGCGGCCTTGCCCGAGCGCTACACGATGATCGTCGCCGACCGGCCGGGCTTCTCGCTGAGCGAGCCCAAGCAGGCCGTCGGCCTCATCAATGAGCAGGCCGACGCGCTTTCCGCGATGCTGGAGGTCGAGCCAGGCCAGAAGGTCATCCTCGTCGGCCAGTCCTACGGCGCCCCCATCGCCAGCCTGATCGCGGCGCGCAACCCCGACAAGGTCGAGGCGCTGATCCTGATGAGCGCCTTCTTCGGCGAGCGCGGCAGCACGGCCAGCAACCTCATGGGCCTTGGCGGCATGGTCCGTCCGCTGCTGCCGCGCGACCTCAAGAATTCGGTCTCCGAAGTCAATGGCCAGCTCAGGCAGCTCCCGGCCGCGCGCGAGGCTCTCGCCAGCCTCACCATTCCCGTCATCGTGCTGCACGGCGACCGTGACACCTTCGTGCCGCCCGCCGCCGCGAGGCGGCTGGCCGAGGAGGGCCGCAAGGGCGGTCCTACGCTTTTCATCAACGTCGAGGGCGGCGATCACTTCCTCAACGCCTGCTGTGTGCCGGCCCTCACACGCGCTCTCGACGCCGCCGTCGAGATGGTGGCCGAGGCGAAGTCTGTCACGGCGCCCTGACGGAGCGGTCTCCCTAAGCTTGAGCAATCCTCCGCCGGCGCCAAGTCCTCCACCGGCAAAGCCGGGGGAGGTAGACGCCGCGCCTCATCCTGAGCCGGGCCGAAGGCCCGCGTCGAAGGACGCGGCGAGACGGAGGGGTCAAATCCCCTCCATCCCCCTCAACCCTGCGGCAGATATTCCTCCAGCGACAGCCTGCCGTCGCCATTCTTGTCCAGCTTGACGAACTGCGCGGTCACCGTCTCCGCCGACATCATCGGCTTCATGTCTTCCGTCAGCTCCTTGCCGTCCGTGTCCGCCACCACCATCACAACCGGCGCGCTGATCTTCGCGTACTCGGCCGCGGTCAGGAACCTGTTCTTGTCGGCGTCGAGCATGTCGAAGCCCGCCGTCAGCTGCTGCCGCTGCCGGCCCTCGTATTCGGCGTAGGAGACCTTTCCGTCCCCGTCGGCGTCGAAGCGGTCGAACTCCGACTTGTGGAACCCAGCGGCGATCTCTCTTGGATCCCCGTGGCCGGCCGCGCCGTCCTTGACGATCCGCGTCTCGCGGCGTTCCACCACCACCCGCTTGCCGTCGGCCGTTCCCGGCTCACCGCCATCGCCCAGCCAGAATGTGACGGCCTTTTCCGACACGCCGGGCGTCACGGCCGCCACGCCCGCTGCCGCCCCGTCAGCCGATGGCGACACCCGCTTGTCGATCACCACCACATGGCTCGCTCTGTCGAACGGCCCGCCGAATTCCTCGGCGGACAGCACGCCGTTCTTGTCGATGTCGAGGCGCTCAAAGGCGCCCTTGATATCCGGCCCCGCCGCGCTCGGCATCGCCACCAGCACAGCGAGCCCGACGGCCCCGGCCGCGCCGGCGAGGTATCTTGTATTGCGCATGGTTTTGGGAATCATGGTCAGCAGCCTTCCTGTTTCGGGTTGAGGGTTTGGCTGCCCTGGAATCAAACGCGCCCGCCCGGCCAGATAGGTGTGGATCGAGCCCCGCACCACTTCGCTCGCCGTCGTTCCATCCTCGCGGCAGGCGTCGAGAAACGCCCGCTTGGTCGTGAAGGGGAGGCGGACTTCCAGCGTTTCCGACTTCTTGGACTTCGGGGCCGGATTCGGAGGTTTGGCGTCTTCGGTCATGTCTGATTTCCAGGCTATCTCGGAGTTGTAGAGCAGCTTGTCTGCGTCACTGCGGACGAGAGATTGTTCCAGGCAGCCGCGCTCATCAGGCGCCGGCCGCGCGCCGCTGGCCAGCAGATTGGCGCCCCGGCGCACCCTTGACCATGCCCCCGCCCCCGCCCTCGCACGCCCCCGCACACGCAATGGCTGCACTATCTTGTCCGGACATCCCCAGATCCCTGTCCGGACACCTCGGCACTTTGATTTTCAGACCCTTTGCCGCGCCGCCGGGACCTCGTAATGTCGCCTTGCGAAACTCCGTCAAAGGCAAAGCCATGCGCACCATTCACTTCAAGGACCTCGAATCCCTCGTCGGCACGGAGGTCGGGGTCTCGCCCTGGCATCGGGTGACGCAGGAACAGGTCAACCTGTTCGCCGAGGCGACGGGCGATCACCAGTGGATTCATGTCGATGTCGACCGGGCGACGCGCGAACTCGGCTCGCCCATCGCCCACGGCTATCTCACCCTCTCCTTGCTGCCCATGCTGTCGGCGGAGATCATGAAGGTTCACGGCGTTGCGCGCGGCATCAATTTCGGCTGCAACAAGGTACGCTTCACCGGCATGGTTCCCGTCGGCTCGAATGTGCGCCTCACCCAGAAATGCCTGTCGGTCGAGCCCCGCGCCGGCGGCAAGCAGATGACCATGCAATCGACCATCGAGATCGAGGGGCAGGACCGCCCGGCCTGCGTCGCCGAAACCATCGGCATCACCTACGGCGAGTGACGCGGTCGCTTCCTGCGCGAATTACAAAATCGACAGGTCGGGCTTGTCCTGATGGACTCCCGCGCCATCTGTTGCTCTTGTGCCACACTTCGTCGCTCGCCTGCGACGGAAATGACGGGCCGACATGAGGGGGCGCAGCAGGAGCCGTGAAAGTCATGCCGGAAACCGCTACGCTCGAACTCCCCACACTCGATGCGCCCCTCTTTGACCCCCAGGCTGGCGTGCCGGAGGGCGACGACGCCTGGCGCGCCCGCCTCACGCCCGAGCAATACCGCATCGCCCGCAAGGAAGGGACCGAGCGCCCGTTCACGCCAGGCGCCCATCATGACGAGCGCCGCCCGGGCGCCTATCACTGCGTCGGCTGCGGCGGGGAATTGTGGAATTCCGAGCACAAGTTCGAGTCGGGCACGGGATGGCCGTCCTTTTACAGGCCCGTCGCGCCCTCGGCGGTCAGATCGAAAACCGATTTCAAGATGATCCTGCCCCGCACCGAGGTACATTGCGCCGGCTGCGGGTCTCACATGGGCCATGTCTTCCGCGACGGCCCGGCGCCCACCGGCCTGCGCTACTGCATCAACGGCACAGTGCTGAAGTTCGCCCCGAAATAGGGTCGGCCCGCGAAGGCGGCCGACGCGCCTGTCCCGCCGCAAGGTGGGCCTATCGCCTATGGGTGCAAAGCATTCAGGAAGTCATTCTCGGGCAAGCGAAGCGCGACCCGGGAATCTTGACCTGCCGCCACAATTGGGTTCTTCGCGACGAAGAAAGTTCCTCGGGTCAAGCCCGGGAATGACTCCACCACGATGCGATAGCCTCGCCTGAAAGGGGCGCCAAGTTCGGTATCAGGCGGCGTCCGCCTCCTTCACAAGCGTCTCCAGAGCGCCCGTGACGATTTCGTTGAGCGATACGCCCCGCACATCCCTCAGGGCATACCAGATCATGGCATAGCCGGCCGATTTCCTGTGCACCACCCTTCCGGCACGTCATCCGCCCACACATCTTGAATCATCAGACCTTGGTGCGCGCCGCGAACCGCCTGACAAGGCGGCAAGCAGGGTCGCGGCCGCTGCCGTCCTATCGCCTTGTCAGAGAAAGTTCACAGCGTTTGTCCAAGCCCGCCCCCCAGCCCGAATCCTCCAGCCTGCCC
>Ga0163152_10008400_pt1 | contig 11032 bp, 7 predicted proteins | sample OliLakLV19MP8IB2_FD_148635 | JGI IMG/M metagenome (GOLD analysis project Ga0163152, IMG submission 148635) | Freshwater microbial mat bacterial communities from Lake Vanda, McMurdo Dry Valleys, Antarctica - Oligotrophic Lake LV.19.MP8.IB-2 | ecosystem: Environmental > Aquatic > Freshwater > Lake...
CTCCCATGCGCCAATGATCCGCGCGGCGAGTTCTCACATCGCCTTGCCACGGTCTTGGCCCATCCAATTCTCTTGATCCCAGGGAGGGGACGCATGTTGTCCATTCGCTCTTGCATGGCTCGCATCGCCGTTAGCGGTGTGCTCTGTCTGTCCATCACGCTCGGCACGATTGTCTCCGCGGAAGAACCGGCCGCCGTGCCACCCGCTCCCGAGACAGAGTCTGGCCTCACGCTGGAGGTGCTGACTTCGATCGCCGAATCCACCAGCCCGAACCTGACCCAAGCGGCAGCGGACGTTCAGGCCGCACGCGGTCGCGCTCACCAGGTGGGGCTGTATCCCAACCCGGTGGGAAGTGGCGGCGCGATGCAGTTGGGCGGCCGGGACAGCCAATACTTCGTACAACTCAGCCAGGAAATCGTCACCAAGCACAAACTGCAACTCTCCGAAGCGGCAGCCTGCCGCGAAGTGTTCCAGGCCGAGTATCGGTTCGTCAGGACACGGTTCGATCTTCTTACCGCCGTTCGTCAAGGCTACTACGCCGCGCTCGCCGGTCAGAAGCGGGTCGATATTCTGCGGCAGTTGGTGGGCATCGCCACCAAGTCTCAGACCGCTGCCACTCGGCTCAAGGATGCCGGCGAAGGCACCCGCAGCGATTCGCTGCTGTTCCAGATCGAACTCGAAAAGGCCGAAGTCGCGTTCCAGAACGCGGAAGCCGTTTTGGCGGCTGCTTTACGGCAACTGACGGCGACTCTCGGCGCGCCGGAAATGGAACTGGACCGGGTGGAAGGTGATCTGCGCATTTCCTTGGTGCCATTCGCCGAGCAGGTGGTCGTCGACGGTTACATTCCCTACAACGCCGATGTCTCAGTTGCCGAGCAGGAAGTTGATCGCAATCGGTTGCTCTTAAAGCGGGCGGAGGTCGAGCCGTTTCCGAACATCACGGTCAACGCCGGATATATGCGGCAGTTCGTCGCCATCGAGAACATCGCCATTATCAACTTGTCGGCACCGCTGCCGCTGTGGAACAAGAACCAGGGCAACATTAACGCTGCGGTGGCCAATGTGACCAAGGCATCGGCGAACGTTGCCACAGTACGGAACACCATCGCCAAGCAAATGGCCGACGCGCGGGGACGCTATCGGGCCGCTGATCAGTTGGTGGTGCGCTACGAAGAGAAGATCATTCCGCTCGCCCGCGAGAGCGTGAAGGTCATTCAGGAAGCGTTCGATCAGGGACAGTTCGACTTCTTGCGGCTGTTGCAGGCCCAGCGGGCCTTGGTCGAATCTCAGTTGGGTTACATCAGTGCGCTGGAGACGCGCTGGACGACGGCCGCCGAGTTGGGGGGCTTGGCCCAAGTCGAAGCCTTTCCTTAAGTGACGTGAAAGGCGTTCGTTGGACTGATTCGCATAGCCTGTGCAGGAACGATTGGTTCGCATTGGATGCTGCGATGTAACGCCTTTGCTAGATGTGAATTGCACTGCAATTCGCTCTTGACCTATGAGCGGACATGACGATAATTGCCGCGGTCGTCGAGGAATTGTTCCATGCGGACTTGGTTCACACTGCTGGCGCTCGCTTGCTTCGTGCCGCAGCAATTTACTTGCTGTGCGCAAAGCTGCGGCACGTGCGCCGACTCAACTGATGAGCACGAGGCCGAGTCACCGTGTGAACATGACGGGGAACACGGCCACGAATCTCCGCTTCCCACTCACGATCACTCTTCGCACCACTTGTGCGTGGCCACGCACCTGTTCTATCTGACACGGAGCGATGATGGCTCGTCATCGCCAGACCTGAGCTTGAACCCAGTCGTCCTTCCCGTCTTGGATGCGGCTGTCGATCAGCAACTCACCAGCCCGAGGGCTGTGATTGCTTCGCTTTCCGTCAGACCGCCAGCCCCCCAGCGCCTGCGCGCCGTGTTGGGCGTGTGGGTCATCTAATCGCGCCCAGGCTTTCTTTCGCCTGCGAGCTGCGCTCTGCCGCATGACGGACCCCGAGTCGGTTTCGCCTGCGCGCTATTCCCATCGCTGACCGTTTGGGACGACGGTTGGCGGTTGCTTCCGCTCGACGGATCATGGGATCCGTTTCGGGCACGCACCAGTACTCCCGTGGCGTCGACATCATCGACGCCCGCCTGGACGCGCTTTACCGCATCCAGTACCTCATCACGAAAGGATTCTCTCATGGCTGGACTCTTGTTGGCGCGGCGGGGCCTTGTGGACCTCGCCTTGATCGGTGCCGTCTTCTTCCTCGCGCTGGCGTCCTACGTCTGGTCGGCCCCTCCCGCGCCTGCCCACGCCCATCCTGAAAAGGGACCGCATGGCGGACCGCTGTTGGAGTTGGGCGACGAGGAATATCACATCGAGGTCATGCTCGATGAAAAGACCAACGTCCTGACGCTCTACGTGCTCGATGCGGCCGCCAAGGCGATGGTGCCGACGGACGCCAAGGAAGCCGTGATCAACCTCAAGCACGGCGGCAAGCCCGAACAGTTCAAACTCCCGGCGGTGCGACTCAAAACCGACCCGTCGGGCCTGGCGTCGGCGTTCCAGTTGAAAGACGAAGAGCTGGTGCATGACCTGCACCACAAGGGCAACGATGCCCGGTTGGCGGTGAAGATCAAAGGCAAGTCCTACACCACCAAGTTCGAGCTGAAGCACGACCACGACCACAAGCACTAATCGCTGAGGTCTCCCGTTGACGCGCCCGGTTCTGCCCGGTGGCGACGATTATTCGTTGCGCCGGGTGGCGCTGGGGGCTGCCAGCAAGCCCTTGGCTCCGGCCCGCGGCCTCAATCCGCACTTCCGAAAACTCGTCAAAGAGTCACGATCATGCGTCTGCCCAAACCACTGCTGACCGTCGGAGTGTTCGCCGTCCTCGCGGGACTGGTCGCCGGAGCGACCATCGCCACTCGCGATCGTTGGCTCCCGCTGCTCACGACCAAAAAAACTGCGGCTGAAGGCGAAGCGGGCCATGATGACCATGCTGGACACGATCACGCTGGACACGATCACGGCGCCGAAGGAGGAGATGGAGCGGAGAGTAACCAAAACAACGTCCCGCTCTCCGATCAAGCGCGGGCAAATCTTGGGCTGAAACTCGGTGCAGTGGAACTGTCCAGCTACACCAAAAATCTCGTGATTCCGGGCGTCGTCGTCGAGCAGCCCGGACACAGCGAGCGCCGCATCACCACCTCGCTCGCCGGCGTCGTGGTCAAGGTGCATGCCTTCCCCGGCCAGGCGGTGAAGCCCGGCGACCCCTTGCTGGACATTCAACCGACCGGTGAATTGCTGACCAATGCCCAAGCCCAGTTGCTCAGATCGCTCCAAGACATGGAGCTGGTCGACATCGAACTCAAGCGGCTGACGCCACTCGTGGAGAACGGGTCGATTCCCGCACGCACCAAGCTGGAGAAGGAGTACGAACGCAAGCGGCTCGATTCTCAGAAGCTGGTGCAGATTCAGGAATTGCTGGTTCGAGGACTGACGCCCTATCAGATCACGGAGATGGTCGAGCACAAAACCTTGCTCCGCGAGTTCACGATTCACGTTCCCGGCGGAACGCCCAAACCGGCACCCAAGGAAGACGGCCACAATCATCCGTCCATCGTGCCGACCGGCTTGGTTCGTACTCCCGAGAGACTGAAGACCGTTGCCGATGACGTCGTCTATACCGTCGAAAACATCGACATCTTTCCCGGCAAGCTCGTGCAACCCGGCGACGAACTGTGCGACCTGGGACTGCACACGGAACTGTATCTGGAAGGCCACGCCTTCGAGCGCGATGGCCGTCAAATCGCTCTCGCCGTTCAGCAGCAGCGTCCGCTCACGGCGCTCTTTGAGGGCGAATCCGACAACCCGGAATTGCGCGAGGGTCTGCTGATCCGCTACGTCGAGAACTCGCTCGACGCGGCCACACGCACGTTACGGTTCTTCGTGCCCCTCAAAAACGAAGTCGTTCGCGATGCGGAAGCTGATAACGGCGTGATTTACCGCTCATGGCTGTTCAAGCCAGGTCAAAAGGTGCGGCTGCTGCTGCCCGTGCAGAAACTCACCGAGCAGATCGTGTTGCCGGCCGAGGCCGTCGTGAGCGAAGGACCGGACGCCTATGTGTTCCGCGCCAACGGCGAACTGCTGGAGCGCGTGCCAGTGGTCATCGACCACCGCGATCCCAGGTTCGTCGTCCTTCGCAACGACGGCGGCGTGTTCCTGGGTGACGAAATCGGGATGAATCAGGCATATCAGATCAATCTGGCCCTGAAGAAACAGCAGGGGTCGGGCGTCGATCCCCATGCCGGCCATAACCACTGAGTTGATGGTTCGGACACCGCGCAGGCCAGTTGAGGATCGACGATGTCATCCGAGGAAAATCGACGTGCAGCCCGACCGGAATCGGTGGTGTTTCGCGTCGACGGCATGGACTGTGCGGAAGAAGCCGACTTGCTGCGTCGTGAGCTAGTGCCACTGGTCGGCGAGGAGACCCTGGCCTTTGATTACCTCAACCGCAAGTTGACTGTCCACGCCATGCGTGGCGGAATCACGGTGGATGCCATTCTGGCGGCGATCAAGCGGACGGGGTTGCGAGCCGAACCCTGGCGCAATCCCTCGGTGTCGCCCACTTCACAGCCATTCTCGTGGCTGCCGACGCGAACGGCGATCACTGCCATCTGCGGAGTGCTGTGGTTAGCCGCGTGGGCGATTCAGATCTGGTCGCACCGAACTGAATCGCAACTCCCCACGCCGACCGAGAATTGGCTGTTCCGCGCGCTGTGTCTGGCTTCGATCGCCGTCGGCGGCTGGCCTATCGCACCCCGCGCCTGGGCCGCGCTGCGCCGTCTGCGTCCCGACATGAATTTGTTGATGACGGTCGCTGTCATCGGGGCCGTACTGCTGGGCGACTGGCTGGAAGCCGCGACCGTCACGTTCCTGTTCTCCATCTCCTTGGCGCTGGAAAGTTGGAGCGTCAGTCGAGCGCGGCGCGCGGTCGCCGCGTTGCTGGAATTGACGCCGTTGGTCGTGCGCACGGTCGACGAAACCGGCAACGAGAAATCGCGTCCCGCCGCGGAGATTCCCGTCGGAACGCTGTTCGTCGTCAAGCCCGGCGAAAAGTTCCCGTTGGACGGCGAAGTCACGACTGGCCAGAGCGACGTCAATCAGGCACCCATCACCGGCGAGAGCGTCCCCGTTGCCAAGCAGCCGGGCGAGACGGTGTTTGCGGCCACGATCAACGGAGACGGGCAGTTGACGGTTCGTTCGACCAAGACCGCAGACTCCACCACGCTAGCCCGCATCATTCATCAGGTGACCGAAGCCCAATCGCAGCGAGCGCCCTCAGAACAATGGGTAGAACGGTTCGCTCGCGTCTATACGCCCGTGATGTTCGCAACAGCGATTCTGGTGGCGTTGTTGCCCCCGCTTTTCCTCAATCAAGCCGTGACGCTGTGGACCTACCGCGCGCTCGTCTTGCTGGTCATTGCCTGTCCCTGCGCCTTGGTGATCTCCACGCCGGTCACGATCGTCTCCGCGCTGGCTGCCGCCGCACGGCAGGGGGTGTTGGTGAAAGGCGGGTCACATCTGGAGCAGGCCGCCCACATCCAAGCGTTGGCGCTCGACAAAACCGGAACGCTGACAGTCGGACGCCCTCAAGTTGTCCAAGTCGTCCCGTTGAACGGTCATTCCGAAACGGAGTTATTGCAACGTGCCGCAGCTTTGGAAGCCGGCAGTCTGCACCCCTTGGCGAAAGCCATCATCGATCATGTTCGCCAACAGAGCTTGTCCTATGAGCCGGCCAGTGACGCCCGGACGATCCCCGGTAAAGGAGCCGAGGGACGTTGGGACGGCCGATTGTTCTGGCTCGGCTCGCATCGCTGGTTGGAAGAGCGCGGGCAGGAGACGCCGGAAGTCCATACGCAACTCGAATCCTTGACTAATGCCGGCTTCACCGTGGTGGTGGTCGGCAACGAGCAGCACGTCTGCGGGATGATTGCGCTCGCCGATACCGTTCGCCCCGGCACACGTGAGGTACTGCAATCTCTCCGTAAGGCCGGCGTGGCGTCCATCGTCATGCTGACGGGCGACAACCGCGGCACCGCCGAGGCGATCGCCAGCCAGGTCGGGATCGACGAGTTCGAGGCCGAGCTGCTGCCGGATCAGAAGGTCGCGGCCGTCGAGCGGTTGCTCGCCCGACACGGAACGGTCGCGATGATTGGCGACGGCGTTAACGATGCCCCCGCATTGGCCCGCGCCACGTTGGGGATCGCTATGGGCGCGATTGGCAGCGACGCCGCGATTGAAACCGCCGATGTGGCGCTGATGTCGGACGACCTCACGCGGTTGCCGTGGTTGTTCCAGCATGCCCGGCACACACTCTCCATCATCCGTCAGAACATCACGTTTTCGCTGGGAATCAAGGCGCTGTTCGCCGCACTCACGTTTTGGGGTTGGTCCTCCATGTGGGGCGCGATTGCGGCCGACGCGGGAGCGTCGCTGCTGGTGGTGATGAATGGCCTGCGCCTCCTGCGCAGTTCACCAGCGGTTGAGTCTGCAAACTGACGCCTAAAGGATTGGCACTTCGATGAATTGGCTGATTCGCTTTTCGCTGCATCACCGCCTGCTGGTCGTCAGCCTGGCGATGATTGCACTCGTCCTCGGCACTTGGACGATGATCGGCCTGCCGATCGACATCTTCCCCAATCTCACCCGGCCGCGTGTCACGGTCATGACCGAATGCCCAGGCCTCTCGCCGGAAGAGGTGGAGACGCTCGTCACGTTTCCGATGGAGACGGCGTTCAACGGGGCCACGGGAGTACAGGCGGTTCGCAGTTCGTCCGGCATCGGCCTGTCGGTGATCTACGTCGAGTTTGGCTGGAACACCGACATCTACGTCGCTCGACAAACCGTCAACGAGCGACTCGCCACCGTCAGCAGCCGCATGCCGGAAGGGGTGAAACCGGAACTCGCGCCAATCAGCTCCATCATGGGGCAGATCATGATGGTGGGCATGTACAGCAAAGAGGGGAAGACGCCTCCGTTGGAAGTCCGCACGCTGGCGGATTGGGTGGTCCGCCCGCGGTTGTTGACGATTCCAGGCGTGGCTCAGGTGATCACGATGGGAGGCGGACGCAAACAGTTCCAAGTCATCGTAGACCCCGAACAACTGACTGCCTTCGGCGTCACCTTGCAGGATGTCGAAATCGCCCTGCGTGAGAGCAACCAGAACGCGACCGGCGGCTATGTCGAGCAAGGTTCGCTGGAGTTTTTAGTCCGCGGTGTCGGACGCATTCAATCCGTTGCAGATTTGGAAGAATCAGTCGTGAAATCGACAACCGGACGAGCCGTCCTCATTCGCGACGTGGCCAAGATCCGCGAAGGCGCGCAAATCAAACGTGGCGACAGTTCCGTCAACGGCCACCCGGCGGTCGTGTTGACCATCGCCAAGCAGCCGCAGGGGGACACGCGGCGATTGACCGAACACGTGACTGCGGCATTGGAGGAGGTCAAGAAGGCGCTGCCAGCCGACATCGTGATCGAGAGTGAAATCTATCAGCAGCGCGAATTCATCGACCGCGGCATAGAGAACGTCCTGGAAGCGCTCCGCGACGGGGCGATTCTGGTCCTGATCATTCTGTTCCTGTTCCTGCTCAATTTCCGCACGACGTTCATCACACTGACGGCCATTCCCCTGTCGATCGTGCTGACGGGTCTGTTCTTCTACTGGACCGGCATGTCGATCAACGTGATGACGCTCGGCGGCCTCGCGGTCGCGATGGGCGAACTGGTCGACGATGCCATCGTCGATATCGAGAATGTCTTCCGTCGGCTGGGGCAGAATGCTTCGCTTGCCAAGCCCCGTCCCGCATTGACTGTCATCTACGAGGCCAGCGTCGAGGTTCGCAGTGCCATCGTGTACGGCACGATGCTGGTGATTCTGGTATTCGTCCCGCTGTTCGCGTTGTCGGGGGTTGAAGGCCGATTGTTCGCTCCGCTGGGAGTGGCGTACATCGTGTCGATTCTGGCCTCCTTGCTGATTTCGCTGACCGTCACGCCGGTGTTGGGGAGTCTGCTGCTGTCCGGCAAGGCGGCCCAATCACACGGCTCCAAAGACAGTCCCCTGTTGAGGTTCTTGAAAGCGATCGCCACTCCGATCATCCGCACCAGTATGCACCCGTTGGGACTCACAGTGATCCTACTGGTGGTGGGAAGCATGATGGTGGGCAGCGGCATCCTCATCACGCAGCTTGGAACCGACTTCTTGCCTCAGTTCGATGAAGGAGCCGCTCAAGTCAACGTTGTTCTGCCACCGGGTTCGTCGCTTGAAGCGTCGAATCGTGCGAGCGCAATGGTGGACACGGCATTCCGACGACACATCGTCGACGCCGAGCATCCGAAGGGACTGGTGCGGCATTGGGTTCGTCGCAGTGGTCGTGCGGAAATGGACGAGCATGCCGAAGGCGTGAACACTACGGAGTACATCGTCACGCTCAATCCGCAGAGCGGCGTCTCGCGCGTGGACACGTTGGCGACACTCCGCAAGGAATTGGAGGAGATTCCGGGCATCGAGTACGAGGCCGAACAACCGCTAGCCCACTTGATCAGCCACATGCTGTCCGGCGTGTCGGCCCAGATTGCCATCAAAGTTTACGGCGATGATTTGGATGTGCTGCGTCGCAAAGCTCAGGAGGTCAAGAGCGCCATTGCCGGTGTGGAAGGACTGGCACCACCGGTTGTCGAAGCCCAGCAACTGATTCCTCAACTTCGCATCGACCTCAACCGCGAACAGTTGGCTGCGTATGGACTGACGGCCGGCTATGTCAACGAGTTCATCGAAACTGCGCTGAATGGTCGGGTGGTCTCCACGGTGTTGGATGGGCAGCGGACCTTTGACTTGCTGGTACGTTTGGAGGACGAGTACCGCACCGACTTCGATCTAATCCAGCGGCTGTCGGTCAATCTGCCACAGGGGGGACGCATCCCTCTGTCCACGGTGGCGAAGATTTACGAAGCGGGCGGCCCAAACACGATCAATCGCGAAAACGTCCGCCGCCGGATCACCATTCGTTGCAACACCACCGACCGCGATCTCGGCAGCGTCGTGGCCGACATCAAGCAGTCCGTCGAGGGTAAAGTGCAGTTACCCGAAGGCTACTTCATTCAGTACGGTGGACAATTCGAGGCTCAGCAGGAAGCCACGCGGATGATCACGCTGCTCAGTTTTGTGTCGCTGGGAGGCGTCTTCCTCGTGCTGTATACGCTGTTTCCCTCGGCCCGCATCGTATTGCAAATCATGTTCGCACTGCCCACGGCGTTCGTTGGGGGCGCAATTGCACTGTGGTTGACGGGGCAGACGTTGACCGTCGCAAGCATGGTCGGATTCATCTCCCTGGGCGGCATCGCCGCGCGGAACGGCATTCTGCTGGTCTCCCATTACATGCACCTGATGCGTGAAGAGGGCGAGGCCTTCACTCCACAAATGGTTCTTCGCGGCAGCCTGGAACGGCTGGCACCAGTGTTGATGACAGCGCTGACCGCGGGCATAGGATTGGTGCCGCTGGTGTTAGGGGGCCATCAACCCGGGAAGGAGATTCTGTATCCGGTAGCCACCGTCATTCTCGGCGGTCTCATCACTTGCACGATCTGCGAGTACGTTGTCCACCCCGGCCTGTTCTTCCGTTTCACCGGCAAAGACGCCAGCCGACTGACGAGTCATGGAGAGATCGACGAAGAGGTCAGTCCGGCCCCGGCCCCGTCAGCGGTTTGAGGGTTTTGCGATGGACGAGAAACGTCGCCGCGGTCGCCCCCCGACATTTTCCGCGGCTGATCGCCAGCAGCTTGCCGAGCTGATTCGACAGCACGGCATCCAGGGGACATTGCACGCCACAGAAATCCGTATTTCCCCGCACACTCTTTCCAAGATTGCGAGGGAATTCGGTATCGTTCTTCAACCTGGTCGCCGTTCCCAGCGTGCGGCTTGAAAAGCCAAATGTGTACGACACCGCGAATATACCGACCCCGGCGATAGTGATGGACAACGGACATTGTATTTACTGCCTCGCATGCGCCGGAGTGCGCTGCCCCCACGTTTTACGCAACCATTCTGTCAGATCACGATGCGTTCGATCTCGTCCAAGCTGACGGTGTCGCCAGTACGGTCATAGAGCTTGGTCGTTCGCGCGGATTCATGCGCGGCAATCCGCTGTGCATGCTCCAGTGATCCTCCGCCGAGGAGATAGCATGTGATTCCGGTCGCCCGAAACGTGTGACAGCCGATGTGCGTCGGCAGTCCGGATTGGGCCGCCCGACGCTTAATCATTCGCAGCACGTCGATGCGGTGCATCCGTCGATCCGTGAGCTTCCGCTCACGAGCCACTGTGCGAAACAGCGGCAGGGTCTTTGCGCCACTCGCTCCCGCAGCTTCCAGATAAGCATCGAGGTATTCCTCGGCGTTGTGGTGGGCGGGGACAGCGTGGTGTTTCCCACCCTTCTCGTGCAGCCGAAACCACATTCGTCGCCCCTGCGGATAGTAATCAACAACGTTCATGCCAATCGCCGCCGAGACGCGGGCGAAACTGTAGACCAGCACGCCAATCAGCGCGCGATCGCGCAGCCCTACAATACTGCGGCAGTCAATGGCGTCCAAGAGTTGCCGCGCTTCGCTCGCACTCAGCACAGGCGTTTTGCCCGTTTTGACGATGTGCTTCGGCCCGCGCACTGACGCGGCGGGGTTGACCGGCAGCACCTGGCCCACAACCAGCCAGTCGAACAGGCGGCGAATCGCCGCCAGATGCTGCTTCACGGTCGGAGCGCTCCGTTGCTGTGTCAACTGCTCAATGTAGGCTGCGACCACAAATGGCGAAACGGAGGGCAGCGCGATGCCACGCTGTTGGGACCACTCACAAAAGAGGTTCACCGCGTGCGCGTACACACGGCGCGTCCCGGAGTTGCGGATGTCGGCGGTAAAGAACTCCATAAAGCGGCGCTCAGCCAGAGAACCCGCATCACGAATCAGCGCCGGGAGCGCGGGCATTCGCATCAA
>Ga0163152_10008401_pt1 | contig 11031 bp, 7 predicted proteins | sample OliLakLV19MP8IB2_FD_148635 | JGI IMG/M metagenome (GOLD analysis project Ga0163152, IMG submission 148635) | Freshwater microbial mat bacterial communities from Lake Vanda, McMurdo Dry Valleys, Antarctica - Oligotrophic Lake LV.19.MP8.IB-2 | ecosystem: Environmental > Aquatic > Freshwater > Lake...
CATCGGCACGCGTTATCCGCGTCGTCACGGGCGCAGATACGGCAGGAATCGCGAAGGGAGTAACGGCCATACGGCAGAGTATGGAATGGTCGGAAGTGAATTGTCAATACGCAGGCGTATGGAATCCCCTCCGGAGGCAGGAAAAAGCGAAAACTGACGCCTTCGGCTTGCGCCTGTGGCCGGCATCGCTAGACTCCACATATGTCAACAGTCATCAACAAAGCTGAACGTGCTCCTCGCTTGTCTGCGGGCGACTGGGCGCAAGCGGCCCTCGACCTGCTCGCCGAAGCCGGCGTTGTGGGAGTTGCGGTCGAGCCGCTCGCACGCCGATTGAACGTTACCAAGGGCAGTTTTTACTGGCACTTTCCCTCCCGCGATGCGTTGCTGGCGGCCGCGCTGGAGCGCTGGGAACAGACCGAACTCGAAGAAGTATTCGCGCGCTTGGAGGGCATTGCCGATCCGCGCGAGCGCATGAACGAGCTGTTTCGTCGCGTCGCCGTGGAGGCGAAGGGACACATTATTTATTCCGAACTGCTGAAAGCGCTGGATCATCCGCTGGTGCAACCGGTGATGGAGCGCGTGTCCAAGCGGCGCTTGGACTATCTGGCATTGTCGTTTCGCCAAATCGGAATGGCGCGAGCCGAAGCCCAGCAGCGCGCGCGCCTCACTTACGCGGCTTACGTTGGATTTTTGCAGCTATCACTGCAACTCAAGCAGCCGCGCTTGAGTCATGAGGATTTTGATGACTACGTCGCACACGTGGTGAATACGCTGATTCCTTAAGTGGATTTGACTGCCGCGCGCAATGTTCTGCTGTCGCTCGACTCATCAGCTCTCGTCACGTCCAGGATTTCCCTGTGAAAATGTGCACAGGAAGTCGCCCCAAAAGCGATTGCAGCGACTCGACTAACCTTTCCAACAAGCGCTAACCACCGAGCCCTGTTCCACCGGTCGACATCCAACCCTCGCCAGCCCCGGCTAAAATCTTCCGCTAATTCCCGCGCAAGCCGGCGCAGACCGACGGCGCTTCAGCTTGCCAAACCCCACCATTCCGGCGCACGTGCCGAGGAGCCTTTCATTCTCATGCCAAGCCAGCTTGCTGCCCTAAACCAGTGGGTCGAGTCCGTTGCGCAGTTGACCCAAGCGCAGGCGATCCACTGGTGCGATGGATCGGAAGCGGAGTACCAGTTGCTGGTGGACGGCATGCTGGCGAGCGGTGATCTGTTGGCGCTCAACCCGCAGACACATCCGCGATCCTACCTGCATCGCTCGCATCCGGGGGACGTTGCGCGTGTCGAACATCTGACATACGTATGCACTGCCGAACGTGAGGATGCTGGCCCCAACAATCCGTGGATGGCGCCGGCAGAAGCGCACGCCAAAATGGATGCTCTGTTTGCCGGCTGCATGCGCGGGCGTACGCTCTACGTGGTGCCGTACTGCATGGGGCCGATCAACTCAAAACTGGCGCGCTGTGGGGTCGAGATCACCGACAGCGCGTACGTGGCAGCGAACATGCGGATCATGACGCGGATGGGCGCGGCAGCGCTTGCGCGGATTGAGCGCGAGGGTATTTTTGTGCGCGGTCTGCATTCGATCGGCGAACTGGATCCCGAGCGTCGGTTCATCATGCATTTTCCGGCCGAGCGGGCGATCAAGTCGTTTGGTTCCGGTTACGGTGGCAATGCTTTGCTCGGCAAGAAGTGCCATGCGCTGCGAATCGCCAGTCATCAGGCGCGCGATGAGGGCTGGCTGGCTGAGCACATGTTAATTCTGGGCATCGAGAATCCTCAAGGCGACACCCACTACATTGCTGCCGCTTTCCCCAGCGCCTGCGGCAAGACCAATCTCGCCATGCTCATTCCGCCGGAGGGTTATCGGCAAGCCGGCTGGAAGGTCTGGACAGTGGGTGACGATATTTGCTGGATGCGGCCCGGTAGCGATGGCCGCTTGTGGGCGATCAACCCGGAGGCCGGCTTTTTTGGCGTTGCCCCTGGCACCAGTGCTTCGACCAATCCCAATGCATTGGCAACGCTGAGTCACGACGCGATTTTCACCAATGTCGCGCTGACTGCAGACAACCAGCCGTGGTGGGAAGGACTGCCGGGAACGCCGGTCACCGATTGGCGGGGCCGCGAGTACGACCCTGCCAACGGACCCGCAGCGCACCCCAACTCCCGCTTTACCGTGAGTGCCAAACAGTGCCCGAGTTTCAGTCCGCGCGCCGAGGATGCGCAGGGCGTGCCGATTTCGGCCATTGTGTTTGGTGGTCGCCGTGAGTCCTTGGTGCCGCTGGTGTTTCAGGCACGCGACTGGCGGCATGGCGTCCTCGTTGGCGCTTCGATGGCATCGGAAACCACGGCCGCAGCGACTGGTGCAGTCGGCGTGGTGCGCCGCGATCCGATGGCGATGAAGCCCTTCTGTGGATACAACTTTGGCGATTATTTTGCGCATTGGCTGAGTTTTGATACACCCACCGCCAAGTTGCCGCAGATTTTCCACGTCAACTGGTTTCGCAAGTCGAGCGACGGCAAGTTCATGTGGCCCGGATTTGGTGACAACCTGCGGGTGCTGGAATGGATGCTGGCCCGGGTCGATGGGAAAGTGGATGCGCTGGCGACACCGATTGGCTTTCTACCGAAACCGGGAGACCTGAATCTTGATGGCCTCGATCTGTCGGCGAAGGCTGTCGACGCGCTATTGCACGTCGACTCCGCAGGATGGCAGGCAGAGTTGCACGCCGTTGCGGCATTCCTGAGCGAATTCGGGGAACGCTCGCCGGCTGTGCTGAGCAGCGAAATCGAGCGCGCGGCGACTGCGTTGGCCAATCAGGAAGCGGGTATGCCGCTGCGCCGGGCTGCGGTTGGCTAGCGGCAATACGTTGCCTTGGCCTTGCCCATAGCGCGCCGCCTGCGTGCGCGCGTTCTACTGTCACCAGTTCGTTCTACCGCTGCCGCCCGAGCATCGTTTTCCAATGGACAAGTACGCGTGCCTGCATGCACGCGTGCTGGCCGCCTCATCTCGCCTTGCTATCGAACTGATAGCGCCCGCGGCTGCCAGTGAGGCCGATCTGCTGCGCGTGCACTGTCCCAACTACGTGGCGCGCATGCTCTCCGGCGAAGTGACTGAGGCGCAGATGCGGCGCATAGGTTTCCCGTGGTCACTGGCGATGGTCGAGCGTTCGCGACGCTCGTCGGGTGGAACCATCGCCGCGTTGCGGGCTGCTATCGGCGGCGACCGCGTCGCCGTCAATCTGGCCGGCGGCACCCACCACGCAGCGTTTGATCGTGGCGGTGGCTACTGCGTGTTCAACGATGCGGTGATCGCCGCCCGCAACGTGCAGCACGACGGTCTGGCTGGCCGCGTGTTGATCGTCGACCTTGATGTGCACCAAGGCGATGGCAGCGCCTTGCTGTGTGCAAACGACGCCAACATCTACACCTTTTCAATGCATGCAGAGCGAAATTATCCTGCCAACAAGCCACCGTCTGATCTGGATGTTGCCTTGCCCAGTGGCACCGATGACGCACGCTATCTGGATAGCTTGGCGCACTGGCTGCCGATTGCCTTGGAGCGGGCGCAGGCCGATGCCGTCATCTATCTGGCGGGCGCGGATCCCTACATCGGTGATCGTCTCGGTCTGCTGGCGATGAGTAAGCCGGGCCTGGCGCAACGTGATCGCATGCTGCTTGCCGCCGCCCAGCGCATGAGTTTGCCCACCGCAATCTGCATGGCGGGTGGTTACGCCAACGATGTCGATGACATTGTCGACATTCATTTCGCCACAGTGAGCATGGCGGCAGCGTTCGCGCGGATAGCCGATGCCGCCCTTTGATTGACGACTCACCAAGCAATAGGCTCGCCTCACTAACCGTCATTTAAACCCTCGCGGTGCCTCCTGCATCCGAACGATCATGCTTGCCATGCTCCCGACTTCTGATCTGTCCACCTCCGCGGCCCCGGCCGATGACGAAGCCGAGCTGGTGCGGCGAGCCGCCAGCGGCAGTCAAACCGCGTTCGAACAGCTGTACCGACGCCACGTCAGGCGCGTACACGGCGCGATTTGGCGCTTGCTGGGGGGGGTTGAGGCGCGCGCCGAGGAGTTGACTCAAGACGCATTCGTGCGCGCGTGGCAAGCACTTCCCAGTTTCCGCGGCGAGAGCGCGTTTGCCACTTGGCTTTACCGGTTGGCCATCAACACGGCCTTGATGGATCTGCGTCGTCGCGCAGGTGGAGTGGCCAATGAGACGACTGACGAAAGCCTTGAACTGCGTTGTTCGGCGGCGGCCGAGCCCAGTCTCAGTATCGATCTGGCTGCTTTGGTTACCCGTCTGCCGCCACGCGCCCGTGCGGTGTTGATCTTGTTTGATATTGAAGGCTGGACGCACGAAGAGATTGCCGTGCAGTTGGAAATGGCCGTCGGCAGCTCAAAAGCCCAGCTGCATCGGGCGCGCGGATTGCTGCGGCAACACTTGGGAGGAAATCGATGAACGAATTTGAATTGCGACGCCAACTGCGAGAGCTGCGGCAAGGACGCAAGCCTGGTCGCGACCTGTGGGCGGAAATCGCCACGCGTATAGCCAGCGAGCAGTTGCCAGCGTCGAAGGTGCCTACTCTGCGTCGATGGAGTGGATTCGGCCCTGCCATGGCTGCCAGCGGCATCGTTGCTGCGTTGCTGCTCGGGTTGGCAAATCTACTACCGGCTGAGATGAGTGAAGAAGGACTTCGGCGTTCGCCAGAAACCGCCAGCATGCTTTCTCGCGACGCTGACGGACTCGCGCTTGAGTACCAGGCGGCGTTGACCAGCTTGCCTCCGGTGGCCGTGCCGCCCGAACTGCAATCGACCTTGCAATTGCTCGACAGCAGCGCCGAGCAACTGCAGCTCGCCTTGCGCCAGCAACCGCAATCCCTTTTCCTGCTCGAGCAGTTGCGCCGGGTATACGCCCGCCGGCTTCAGCTCAGCCGACCCACTTGGCTAAGTTAGCCATTCGTTTGAGGACCCAGATATGCGCACCTTTTGCCCCGCTGCGATTACTTCGTTGTTCGTTTCCAGTTTGCTGGCGATCACATCAGCGCAGGCCAGCGAGCCAATCAACGAAACGCGGGAGATTGCCACTGATGGCACCGTTGAGATCGAAAACGTACGTGGCAGCATTCGGGTCGAGGCGAGTAACCGCGCGGACGTCGTCATCACCGGCACTCTGGGCCAAGGTGTCGAAGGACTGCGAATCAGCGGTGACAGCCAACACCTGAAAATCGCGGTCGAGTACCCGGATTCGGGCGGCGGCTGGTTTGCTGGCTGGGGCGGTAGCAAGGCGGAAAGCAGCGATCTTCGGATCCAGCTGCCGGCAACCGTATCCATCGACGTCAGCAGCGTTTCGGCAAGCGTGGAAGTCACCGGCTCCGCCGGCAAACACAGCGAAATCGATAGCGTCAGCGGCCGCGTTGAATACACCGGTAGCGCCGATGAATTGGAGATCGAAACAGTGAGTGGCGACATCGCGGTTTCCGGCTCCGCCATCAATGCAAGCCTGCAATCGGTCAGCGGTCGCATGGATGTGAAGGCGGCCGTCACCGAGCGATTGGTGGCTGAATCGGTTTCCGGTGATGTCAACGTGGGCGCGCAACGGCCGTTGCAACGGTTGCAGGTGTCGACGGTGTCAGGCGATCTGCAACTCTCCGCTCCGGCCGCCGATGGTGCGCGCTTTGATATTGAGAGTCTGAGTGGTGATGTGCTGTTGCAGCTCGCGCCAGGCACATCCGCACGCGTGCGTGCCGAGACTTTCAGCGGCGACCTCAGCAGCGACGTGGGTAGCGTCGAACGGGAAGAACATGGGCCTGGCGCCCATCTGGACACGCAACTGCTCGATGGTGACGGCGACATCCGGGTGGAGTCTTTTTCGGGTGGCATCCGCGTGCGCGGCAACTGATCCGTTGTGCACGGGGCGCTAACGGGCGAGCAAGACTTAGTCCATCGGTTGATTGTTGCAAAATAGCAACACTCGTGTTGCGCCGGGGTTTCCCTGTTAAATATTTGTTGATAGACTCCGCCACACCCGTGCGCCATAGGCAAGCATTGCCTGCTCGGCCGGTACTTCCAAGGATCGGCAGAATTAACCTTTTCTGATCCGCGACGCTGATCTTCTGATTTGAATCAATTGATCTGAATCAATAACCACCCTCTGACGTTGGAGAGAGCCAATGAATTGCAACCGTAATCTGCTGAGCGACGCAGTGCGCCTCGGCCTTCTGGCCGGTGCCATCGGCCTGATGAGCCTTACTGCAACCCCTGCGTTCGCGCAGAGTGATGAAGACGACAAAGCCGATGCCGAGACTCTGGACACGGTGACCGTCACCGGTACCCGTATCAAGAGCCAAGCCATCACTGCCTCTTCTCCGGTCGTTGAGATTCAGCGCGAAGAGTTCCAATACGCAGGCGCCACCCGCGTCGAGGACCTGGTCAACCAGTATCCGCAGCTGTCACCAGCGTTTGACTCCTTCAGCAACAACCCGTCGACCGGTTACCCGACCATCGACCTGCGTGGCCTTGGCCCGCAGCGCACCTTGACCTTGGTCAACGGCTTCCGTCTGGCTACCGGTGCAGCAGAAGTCGCGGACATCAGCATCATTCCTGCCGCCCTGATCAGCCGCGTTGATGTGCTGACCGGTGGTGCGTCGGCCGTTTATGGTTCTGACGCCATCGCCGGTGTCGTCAACTTCGTGCTGGATACCGAATTCGAAGGCGTCAGCGTCACCGCGGGTTACTCGGCTTACCAGCACGACAACGAGAACGAATACGTTCAAGGTCGTCTGCGCGCGCGCAACTTCAACGTACCTGATGGCAACTCTGGCTTTGACGGCATTTCCAAGAACATCGACATTGCCATGGGCAGCAGTTTTGCCGACGGTGCCGGCCACGCGATGGCGTGGTTGACCTACCGCGACAATGACCCGCTGTTTCAAGGTCAGCGCGACTATTCGTCATGCGCCCTTAACATTGCTGGTACCGCTTGCGGCGGCTCCGGCACCAATGCGGCCGGCAACTTCTATTTCTACCAGCCGAACACCGGCTTTGGCACCAACGCCAGCCTCAACCCCAACGGCACCTTCCGTAACAGCTTGGGCGCGCCCTACAACTACGCTCCGATCAACTACTACCAGCGTCCGGACGAGCGCTATACCTTTGGTTCGTCGCTGAAGTACGAAGTCAACGAACACTTCAAGCCTTACCTCGAAACGATGGCAGTCAACCGTCAGGACTCGACCCAGATTGCTGAGTCCGGCGTATTCTTTTTCGGCACTGCCATCACTGCTTTCGACTGCAGCAGCCCAACCATTGGCACTGCCTGCCGCGACTTGGGCATCGATCCTGCCGGCGGCCCGCTGGTCATCTACCCCGGCAAGCGCAACGTCGAAGGTGGCCCGCGTATCCGTGTCGACGAGAACAACGCGTTCCGCGTTGTTGCCGGCGCAGAGGGCGCGATCACTGACTCGTGGTCCTACAACGCCTCCTTCCTGTATGGCCACACCCGCGACGATAGCCAAGGCTTCAACGATTTCATCAGCGCGAATATCGTTGACGCCATCCTCGGTTGCCCGGCCGGTTCGTTTGCCGGTTGCATTCCTTACCGCATCTTCGTGCCGGGTGGTGTGACAGCTGAGGCCGCCAATGCACTGGCTGGAATCAGCATTCAAGAAACGGCCACATCATTGACTGCCGTCAACGCCTACGTCACCGGCGACTTGGGCTTTGGCCTGCCGTCCGCCAAGGGCGATACGGTCTCCTTGGTCGTTGGTTTTGAGTCGCGTCGCGATGAGTACGCCTTCGCCGCTGACAGCATCAGCGCCACCGGTGGTTTTGCCGGCGCCGGTGGTTCGGCGACCCCAGTTGACGCATCAATCAAGGTCAAAGAGCTGTTCCTCGAAAGCAATATTCCGATCATCAGCGATGCCGGCATGCTGCAGAGCTTGGTGCTCGACCTCGGTTACCGTAATTCCGACTATGATCTGTCGGGTAAGGCGGACACCTACAAGATCGGTGCCGGCGCGGACTTTGGGACTTTCCGCGTACGTGGTGGTTTCAACCACGCGATTCGCGCACCGGGTACTAACGACCTGTTCGGTCTGCAGTCCTTGGCGCTGTTTGGTGGTGAAGACGGCTGCGCCGGCCCAACCCCGACGTTTACTCTGGCGCAGTGCCAGAACACGGGTGTGACCGCCGCTCAGTACGGCAACGTCCCGGATAACCCGGCCGCGCAGTACAACCAGTTCATCGGCGGCAACCCGAACCTCAAGCCTGAGTCAGCCGACTCGATCACCTTTGGCTTTGCGATCACTCCGATCGAAAACCTGCAGTTGACGATCGACTACTACGACATCAAGCTCGAAGACCGCATCGGCACCATCGGTGCGCAGACCATTCTTGACTTCTGCGCCACGACGGGCAACCCGTTCCTCTGCCAGAATGTCCGCCGCGGAGCGGCGGGTGATATCTGGCGCGGTCAAAATCCAGCCACCTCTGGTCAAGTGATCGCCCTTACCGAGAACTTTGGTGAACTTGATTTCCGTGGTATCGACCTCGGCGCGAACTATCGCTTCGACGTGCTCGGTGGGTCGTTGTCAACTTCGTTCCAGGGCAGCTACCTGCTCGATGAAACCGTCACCCCGTTGCCAGGTGTTGACGAAACCGCGACCTTCGACTGCGTCGGCTTGATCAATCTGCAGTGCCAGACGCCAGAGTTCCGCGCTATCACCAACGTGCGCTTTGCCCGTGACTGGTACACGGTTGGCATGCGTTGGCGCTACTTTGATGGGCTTGCTTACGAGACCGATGCTGGCGTTGCAATTGCCACTGATCGCCTGGTCTGCGCCCCGGGTACCAATGCAGCCTGCATTGGCACCGGCGGTATCGGCAGCTATAGCTACTTCGACCTGTCCGGCTCGGCCTTTATCGGTGAGTTCGGCGAGTTCACCGTCGGTGTCAACAACATCGCTGACAAAGAGCCACCGCTGGTCGGTACGGCCTTGGCCCGTAACGGCAATTCGCCCGGCGGCTACGACCAGGTCGGTCGCTACTTCTTCAGCAGCTTCACGGTCAAGTTCTAAGATCTAAGTCACAGTTACACGCGCCAACTCAAAACGGCGGGCCTCAGGCCCGCCGTTTTTTTGCGTGATGGTTGGTCATTCGAGGATTTCGCAGCGGGTCTGGTCGTAGGGCGACGGTGTGCTTTCGACGCAGCAAGGCCAGTGGGTGTGGCGAGTGGAGGTAGAGGCCATGTGGGAGCGGCGGAAGCCGCGAAAGTAGCGCCGCGAGGCAATGCCGTTCGCGGCTTCCGCCGCTCCCACAGGTGCGCTCATACTCGCGACTTGAGCTGCGGACCCAGCTGTCCCGGTAAAGCGGTGACTTCAACAGCGACGACACGCTCATGGAGAGCTGCGGCTCAGGCTTGATTCCATCAAAGCCGATTGCACCCAGCCAGATTCCACCAAGCCAGATTCCACCAAGCCAGATTCCACCAAGCCAGATTCCACCAAGCCAGATTCCACCAAGCCAGATTCCACCAAGCCAGATTCCACCAAGCCTTATTCCACTAAGCCTTATTCCACCAAGCCAGAGTCCACCAAGCCAGATTCAACGCCAACGCCAGCTTCAATCAGCGCCGCCTTGAGCGGTGCCAGTTCGGCTTCATAACGACGCCACTTCTGCACCGAGCGGCTATGGATGGGCTGGCGCACCTGTGCGGCGCTGGCGGTGGTTGCCAATGCGTTACTTGCCGATGGGTGCAGACACGCGTCCTGCCACTCCAATCCGCAGAACGCGAGCATCCTGCGGGCTTGCGACCCGGTGTCGGTCAACAAAGCCTCGTAGCTGACATCCAGAATCTGCCCCGGCATCACCGCACGCCAATGCTGCATCAAGCGCTGGTAAGTGGCGTAGTAGCCGGCCAATTCAGCCAGATCGCAGGAAAACGGGTAAGCCTGATTGAACATCGTCTGATAAATGGCGTAGCAGGTATCCATCGGCTCGCGGTGGACGTGGATGATGCGTGCATTCGGCAGCGCCTTCTTGATCAAGCCGCAATACATGAAATTGATCGGCATCTTGTCGATGATGAAACGGCTAGGCGGCGCCGCTTGGCGGAGGCCGGTCATGTAGTCGGCACCGAGCTCAGCAAAGTCGAGCAGTCGCGACACCTCGGCCATGGGCATTCCCGGCAGAGTGAGTGCCCGTGCTTGGGTCGCCGTGGCTAGTGATTGACCAAAATCGAGCAACTCGCCGGCCGAACTTACTTCGCTGTGGCAACCCAACATGCGCTCCACCAAGGTCGAGCCAGTCCGCGGCATGCCAACCACGAAAATGGCGCCTGCCTCGGGATGGCTGGGACCGGCTTCGTCCATCACCGCTTGGCTGTAAGCCAGGCGAATGGCATCAATAGCGGCGCGCTCGCTTACCGCGTCATAGCCCAGAGACAGCCGCTTGAGCGCGGCGGCCTGGTTCAGTGCCGTAAACGATTCCGGATAGCGCGAGAGATCTTCGAGCTCTTTGGCCAGCGCATACAGGCAGGCGACGCGCGTGTTCGAATCGGTGTTGGCCGCTTGCAGGCGTGCCTGCAAATCCTCGACATGATTGTTCTCGGTCGTCTGTTGGCGCAAGGTTGAGCGCCGATACACGGCGTGGCCTGCCTGCGGCGCGGCTACCAACATCCGTTCAATATTAATTTCCGCCCCAGCAAAGTCGCCGGCAAAGAATTGTCCTACCGCCAAGTCATAGCGCAAGTTCGGGTCGCTGCAGCCCGCATCCAATGCCTGTTGGTACAGCTCGCTGGCCCGCGCAAGCGCGTTGCACTGGCCAAACACACGCCCCACCGCCCACAGCGCCTGACCATCTTGGCCTGCCAGCTCGCAAGCGGCCTCGGCGGTCTCGCGGGCGGCGGCTCGCCGCCGCAGGGCGAGGTGAATACGGGCTTTTTTTAGTAACAAGGGCAATTGGCCCGGTGCCGCCGAAATGGCGGCGCTGATGAACTCGAGTGC
>Ga0163152_10008402_pt1 | contig 11031 bp, 6 predicted proteins | sample OliLakLV19MP8IB2_FD_148635 | JGI IMG/M metagenome (GOLD analysis project Ga0163152, IMG submission 148635) | Freshwater microbial mat bacterial communities from Lake Vanda, McMurdo Dry Valleys, Antarctica - Oligotrophic Lake LV.19.MP8.IB-2 | ecosystem: Environmental > Aquatic > Freshwater > Lake...
ATTTGACGAAGCCGTCGAGACGGCGAATCGCATGGCCGAGCAAAAATCGCAGAACGGAGATGCCTTCGCCCTGGCTGCCGTCGAGTTTGGCCGGCTGGCGATTGAGCAGAAAACGAAAGCCAAGGAGCACGCGGCCCGTTCGCTCGAATTCTTGCGAAAAGCGAAACAGGCCGGCTACTTCGGCGGAGCGGACGACATCGCCTGGCTGAAATGGGAGACGTTCTTCGACAAGGTGCGCGAGGATCCCGGCTTTGCAATGCTTCTGAAGGAGTTGGAAAAGAAGTAGCCGGCGATTATACTTCGGATGTGAAGGCGAGCCGAGCGGCGTAAGCCGCCGGGTGAAGCCTACACCACACCCGGCGGCTCGGCTCGCCGGGAATTCGGAGGGATACTACCGTGCCACTACGATACCGCGTTGTCGAAGGTAAAGACATCGAAGGCCTTGAGCAGGAGGTCAACGAGTATCTCCGCGATGGTTGGGACTTGCAGGGCGGAGTGTGCGTCGTAAATTCTCAGGCGAACACGTATGCCTGGTGGTTCTATCAGGCCCTTATCCGCGAAGACGTCGATCGGTCGGAACAATAAGAACTGGGTGAGCGAACCGGCATCGGCCTTGTGAGTCGTGCCCAGTTTGAATAGCGTACCTTTCGAGTTCATGTCCGTGGTCGCCCCGCAGAATCGCAGGGGCTTCAAGACGTCGTTTGACGGAGGCTTTGATGGCTCACCCGGCCCAGCTAACGCGGGCGATCGACCAACCGGAAGGTGTGGTCGTGGTCGACGTCACGCCACTCGATCGACGGGTGGTCACGGGTTCCGAGGCGGGCCCTGATGCCGATTCGACTTTCCTGGCCGATGAATTCTGGCACATTGCCGATACGACGTCTGGTCCGATTGTCGTGAATCTTTCTGCAGTGGATTGGATCGATAGCGGTGCCTGTGCCGTGCTGATTCGCTTCTGGAAAGATCTGCGGGGCAAGGGACGCGTTCTGACGCTGGCGGTGACCGACGCGGTTCGCGAGACGTTTATTATTACCGGTCTTGTGCGGTTGATTCAGTGCTTTGGCGATTTGAACTCGGCCATCGAGGCGGCTCGGACTGCCCAGCCGCTCGTTGAGGCCGGCAAACGGTCAGGATGACCCTACGCGGATGTTCTTTCCTCCTGATTACGCAACTTCGCGTTCCCGATTCCGGGAAGCCGCCAAACGCCTCGGCTGGAATTTGCACGCCCAACTCATTGAAGGCCGCGGACCGAACGGCGAAGAACTCACGATCGACGCGGCCATCTCGCCGAGTCCCTCATCCAAGAATGCCGTTGTCATCTCAAGCGGATTGCACGGCGTGGAAGCCCCCTTCGGCGCGGCCGTGCAACTCGCGGTGATGGACGAATGGCAACGCGGAAATGGCCTGCCCGACGGCGTCCGTTGCGTCTTCCTGCACGGCTTGAACCCGCACGGCTATGCCTGGGAACGGCGAGTCGATGCGAACAACGTCGATCCCAACCGCAACTTCCTGCTACCGAGCGAGGAATTCACAGGTAGCCCGAAAGGATACAAGTCTTTCGATGGTTTGTTGAATCCAAAACGACCGCCGCGACGCTGGGATTTTTGGACGTTACGTGCCTGGGGGTCGCTGCTGCGACACGGCTTGCCGGCCTTGAAAGAGGCCATGGTCGTTGGTCAGTGCGAATTCCCGAAGGGCCTGTTTTTTGGCGGGAAGGGGCCGGGGGCGACTCATCGTGTTCTAGGCGAACATTTGCGGCAATGGATCGGCTCGGCAGAATCGGCAGTTCATCTCGATTTTCACACGGGACTTGGCCGCTGGGCATCCTACAAGCTGCTGCTCGATGGCCACTCGATCTCGAAGAACCTTCAAGTTCAACTCGATCGCTGGTTCGGTGCCGGGAACTACGAACAAGATGATTCCAAAGGCGTCGCCTATCAACCGCGTGGCTCGTTCGGCCCGTGGTGTACGTCGCAAAAGCTGGCGAGCAACTATCTCTACCTCGTGGCCGAGTTTGGAACCTACGGCAGCGTGGCCATGCTCGGCGGGCTGCGGGCGGAGAACCAGGCACATCACTGGGGCAAACGCGATGGCGTCGTCGAGCAAGCAGCACGAGCACGCTTGAAGGAACTCTTCTGCCCGGCCGATCCGAATTGGCGATCGCAAGTGCTAGAGCGGGGCAAGCAACTCGTTCGACAGGCGATTAACGCGATGGCGGAGGCAGATTGAGCAACCTGGGAATGGCGAAGGCGGCCGACTCCGTGGTTACTCAAGGCGAAAGATCACGGGCACGGTGAGGAACCACAGGGATCGGCTGGGACCATGTAGGTAGTTGTGGTGCCGCACCCGGCTGCGACCAATAGCAATAGGACGACGATGACTTTTAGGCACTTCATGTGGAAACTCCCGGATAGTTGGATTGAATCTAATCGGTGCTCGAAATGGTCACAAGTGAATACGCTGTTGTGTGCCCGACGAAGCGGGAACGGAAGGTGCGAAGAATCAGTTTGAATCGAGTTTTCGGGTTAGCTGGACTTTATCGGATTCCGATCGTGACGGTCGTATGAAATGCAGGGCGAGAATCATCGTCGAGGCCATCCGCCGCGCTCTGGCTTTTACGTCACGATGCAGCTGAGAGAATCTGCGAAACCTGTTCTTTGGCGATTTCGCGATCTTTTTTGTTGAGTGTCGTTAACGAACGGTCCGCTTCGTTCACACCGGCATTGGGAGTTTCACGAATCGCCCCCTTCGTAGAGCAGGACGTCGTCGAGCATCAACGTCTCGCCTTTCGGCAGCTTGAAGGTCAACTCGTTGGCCGTCGCGTTTTCACCGCTGACAGTGAGCGTGGCTTCCGCCCACTGGCCTTTGGTTTCCGGCTTCCACTCGATCGGGGTGACCTTGCCGTTTCCGAAATCGCGTAGCCCGATGGGAACGGCGTCCGTGGTGCTGCAGTTGTACTTGAAGGTCAGGCTCGTTTTCTCGGCCAGCTTGCGTGGGCCACGTAATCCAATCACCACGCTATGTTGGCCGGATTTGGCATCCTCGACCGAATGAGCGAACTTCCAAATTCGCGGCGATTTGTGCGGCACGATCTCGAAAGTACCTGGCCATTCCACACCTTGCTTGCCGGTGTCGAACAGACCGGTAAAGAGAACTCGTTTCGGGAATGGCCGCTTTTCGCCGGCAGCGGCGGCCTCGTAAAGAATCATGTCGTCGATCAGCACTTCCGCACGAGGATCGACATAGAACTGAATATCGTCGATGCGTTCGTCGGCCGCGAGGGCACCGCCGGTGCCATCGGGTCGGCGCATTTTCGTCATGTCCACGCAACCATCCAGCCACTTTCCTTGCTCCAGTCCGGTCAGTGAAAGATAGCGGTGGTAGCCATTGGTGAGTGAGTAGAGTTGCACTCGCAGTGTGTTGGTGCCGGTTAGCTTGTATTTGAATCGCAGGCGAGTATTTGCCCCCATTGGCGGACCGGGCACAGGGTTGAAAATCACGGCACGGTACATCGAGCCGAGTTGCCCCTGACGATCGTCGAAGTCTTGCGTCAGAACCGAACGACCAACCCGTTTTCCGGGCGAAGGCACGTCCTTCGTTTCCAGCTTGCCACACATCCACCAACGTTTTTCGATGTCGGTCTCGAAGTCTTCGAACGCGTGGATGCGAGTTGGAAAGTTTCCTGGCTCAATCATGGTCGTGCGATTCTCGGGCGGCTTCGGCGGAAGTTCCTTTCCGAACGAACGCACGCGTTCGACGTACCACTTCACGAACTCATCCGCGTTTGACTTCGTGGCAAATCGAGCATTGGGTAGGCCTTTGCTCACGGTAGTCATGCCATCGTCGTTTACACTGAGCGTCGCGTGACCCAGCGTGAGAAATCGATCGTTGAAGGCAGCGACCAAGGCAACAGGATCGAACAGGATCGGCGTTTCCTTGTCCCACAATTCGTAAAGATTCTGCACTTGATACGTGAGCGGCGTACGTGCCGAGAAGAGCCGATCTCGTTGATCCTTGTCCAGTTTCACGGTGGCTGTTGCATCGAGCGGCACAATTGTCAACGGCAGACCGGACTGGAATACCGTCTTCGCGGCCGGGATATCCGACTTAATGTTCCACTCCGGTTCCGGCTTCGGCTTGCCGTCGTAACCCACGCCGATCGATCCACCCATGACGACGAATTGCTTCACTCGCTTGGCCGATTCGGGTTGTTCCTTGATGAAGCGAGCCACGTTCGTCAGCGGGCCAAGGGCGATGATTGTCAGGCCTTCGCGTTCCTTGGTGAGCCGGGTCATCAGTTCGACGGCCGACTCTTTCGTTGGAGTGAGAGTGCGATTGTAAATCGCGGCCGGATGCCGACGATACTGAATTTGCCAGTCGATCTCCGACTTTGGCTGCGGATCGGCACCGGCCGCGACGGGGATATCCTTCAAGCCGACCTGAGTGAGAAATCGGCAAACGAGCCAGGCCCGATCCTCATCGCGATCCTTGGAGAGATGACGAACGTACGGATCGCGTTTCTCGCCCTTGCCGACGGTGGTGACGCCAACGAGTTCAACCTCCGGCGACGCGATGGCCAAGGCGAGTGCGAAGGCATCGTCGATATCGGCACCGATGTCGGTGTCGATGAGGAGGGGGATCCTGTCGGCGGCCATCACGCTTTGGGTGCATAAGCAGAAAGCGGCGCTGACGAGAAAGAGTTTCGGAAACATAGAAGACCCCATAATTAGACAGGATTAACAGGATTTACACGATGAAGGAAGAAAGCTCTTTCTGCATTTCTTTATCCGGTACATCCTGTAAATCCTGTCAAAAAGTGCTCTTCATCGGGCGACTAACGCCGCTCCGCTCGCCCGTGACTACTTCCCAACCGCAAACCGCCGCTCTATCTTCGTCACATTCCCCTGCCTGTCCGCGATTGACACGAACAGCCAGCCTGCTTTCAAATCCGTAATCGGCTTCGTCAGTTTCAATTCCCAGACGCCTTGCGTGGTTGGCTGGAACTGCTTCGCCAATGGCTCGCCGGCTTTCACGCCGTTGATTTCGAAATCGGCGACGACTTGCAGGCTCGCCGCATCGAGGCCTGTGCCGTAGTCGTGCATGCCGATCACGATTCGTGCGAGTTCAGTGTTCTTCCCTGGTTGCGGATAAGTGAGTGACAGCGTTGGCCGTTGGTCGTCAAGCATCCAACCGAAGCCGGGCTTTTCGGGATTGGCCGGATTGTAATCCAGGTCGATGGGACAGCCGAGATCGATCCAGCGGACGATCGTTCGGCGATCTTCATCGCTTAACGGCTTGCTCTTTCGGGCTCCGTAGGCGGGCATCATGCTGCCGACGTGATCGACATCGAAGCGGCTCTTGTTCTTGCTCAGATCGACCGGCTGGCCCTTCAGTATCAGCTCGCCTGATCCCGGCTTGCTCTCGGACGGATGATCGTCGTTCGAGAAACCATCGAGCCGCTGGCCAAATATCTTCCATACCAGCAGGCTTCGCCGCGACTGGAATTTTCGAACGTAACGCGAAGCATTTGGGCCACCCCAGCTATCCCAGCCCGGCGGCTTGTGGCCGAACTTGGCGCGTTCGTCCATTGCCAGTCGATAATAAGTTCCAGGGAACGTGCCACGGTGCTCGGCGTTGATCATCTCGCCGTCGGCATCCAGATCGAGCTTGGCCGCGGGCACTTTGCCTTCTTTGGATGTGTGGCACTCAATGCAACTTTGGTTCAGAATCGGCTTCAGGTCACGCCAGTACTCGACGTTCAGGGCACTCTTGGCGAAACGCAAACCCGCTGTGCCTTCGACATCCCACTTGGTTTTGCTTTCGTCTCGCTTCGCGTCCGAGACGATCGGCGTCGAGTTCACGAGGTCCCACACTTTGTACTCGGGCTTCGCCGCAAGCGTTAGTTTGAACTCGGTTGGCTTCTGGCTGTGAGCGTGGCAGCCGCCGCAATCGTTGCGAATTTCGCCCGGCCGCAGTTGGTGCCAGGTTTGCGACATGTTCAGCACCATGCCGTGTTTGTCGATGGTTTGAAACGTGAAGCCCAGGTCGGCGGGGATTTTGGCGAGAAAGCTGGTGTCCGGGTTGCCGTCGGGATCAAGCCCAGGGACGGCCGTCCCTGGGCTTGATCCGAATTTGCGAAGGGGAATCTCGCCGAGAATTCGCAAGCGTTCGCCGGCATGGTTGAAGTAGCGCCGGCCGCTATTTGCACCTTTGCGGTCGGTGGTTGGTTCCATCGCCAAAATACGCACGGCGTGGATGTCCGAGTTTTCGTAGAGACCCGCATCGGCCCCCTGATTGTGCCAGTTCAACGCCGTGCCGTTGCCGTGGCTCGTGAAGGCGTCGAGACCTTTCCACGGATCATTCTTGCCCGCGAAGATGGCCGTCGTGCCTTTTTCTGGAACCGAGCCGTTGGGATAGGTCTCGCGTTTGTAGAAGCTCGAACTCCCCACGAGGGCGAAAGGCGTTCCTTCCGGCAGTTGCTTGGAAAGTTTGCCGTCGTTTGCGATTCGCGGCAAATTCGTTGGCTCGTCGGTGCCGTAGATTCGCTTGTATGGAACCACGGCTCGTGGCCAACACTCGTTGAAATTCGGGTCGTTCTTAATCAGCCGCATCTGGGCCGGTTCGTTCAACACTTCGCCTTTCTTGATCAGGTAGATGCCACCATCGACCTGCGGCAGGTACGTGTATTGATGATTCACCGGCCCCGGCGAATAGCACGTGAGCAGATGATTGTCCGGCGCACCGGCGGGATGCGTGTACTTGCCGACGGCCGGTGATTTCTTGTCGCCGGGGATCGACGGATCGGCCGGGCCTTCGAAGCCCATGCTGAATGGCGTGAGGGAGATGGAACCCGTCGGCATGAACGGCATCTTGTAATTTCGCGGCGTGCCGTTGTCGTGGCGGCCATAACGCCAGGGCTTGTTGCGTGGATCGTTCATGTTAGCGGGGCCGAAGGCCGCGTACCCCTCGGGCGGGCTTGGCGGCATCTTCAAAAGCGAGCCGAATCCCGAATTATTCTGGTTGTAGTATTCCTCGAAAACGATCTCGCTGTTGCTCAGTTGCGTTTGGAAGTGGAAGCCGTTGGGTGCCCCACCCGGATCGAACGCACTGACGAGCGGAGCCCAGTTCGAACCATCGGGGTGAATGGTCCAGATACCCCAGAGTATGTCGCCTCGGGCTCCCTGTGATTCGAGCGAGCTATACATGATCCGACCATCCTTCAGGACGACCGGATGCAAAGCGCCGGCCAAATTCAGGTGGCCAATCTTCTCCAGGTTCGGCGGATCTTCGATGTCGCGGATGTCCGTATCGGTGTCGTCCATCACGAACAGTTGAAGTGCGATCGCTGGGTATCCCTTGGCGGGCCGAAAGCCATCGCGGTTGCTCGTGAACGCAACGCGGCCTCCCGGCAGCGGGCACGGGCCCATGTTGTACACGCCGTATTCGAAATGCGATTTGCCTCGTTCACTCTTTCGAAAGTCCGTCGACCAGTTGGCTGCCCCAAGATTCGGGCTGAATCGCTGGTTGGTGAGTTTGACGATCTTTTTGGACTTCACGTTGATCTTGTAAATATCCGCACCTTGCTTCGGCGGGTTCCACTGGCTCGCTTTGCGAAGGTCGTGAATGTGTACGTAGAAGACCCACTGGCCATCGAGCGAGACCATCGGATCGGTCACGGAACCATCGCCCCCTTCCACGAGCAATTCTTCCTTGCCGTCGGGATGGAGCAGCATCAGATCTGCACCTGGCTCCATCGTCACCGGCGAGGAGAAGTCCGTGAAGAAGCGCTTGTGAACCTTGTCCCCCGCACGTTGAGCACGGACGTAGACGATGTCGTAATCGATCTTCACGTCCTTGTCGGTCGAGATGTGCGGAACGTTTACATCGATCAGATCGAGGTATTTTTCTTGCTTCTTCTCTTGGGCAAATACCAACGTGAGAGGCATTAGAAGCAAGGCGGGGAGAGTTTGTCTGGCTCGCATGAATCATGCCCTTTGACGGCGTGCGTAGTGGAAGTGGGCTCTGGCGGATAGAGGAAGAATACCCGACTTTGGACGTGATCGCAATAGTCTGCTTGGGATTATCGACAGTAGCATGACCTACTCAAGATCGCGGTGTCAGTCGGCTCGCCAGAGCATCCGACCAACGAGCAAACCGACGCCAAACGCGACGAGCATCAAGAAACCGACGGCCGCGACGAGGAGGACGATTTTGCCACCGGAAAGAACGATCCCTTTCGGGCGAGCCGGTGCTGGCAATGGAAGTGGAGCGTACGGCTGACTGTCCTCAAAGGCGTGCTGGCGTGGCTCGGGTGCGTACTGTCGGGACGAGATCGGGGCCGTGGCTGGCTGCGGCGGCTTGACAGCGGCCTTTCGCATCGGCTGCGATGGGGGTTCGGGCGGAGCCTGCACCGTGGCGTCCGCTTCCAGGAGCACATCGAAGTCGTCGGCTTCGAACACGTTCCCTTTTGGGACCGTCATCGGAGCGGGTGCAGGCGCGGACTTGACTCCGACCTGAGCCGGCAGTGCTTCAGGCTCTGGTTCCGGCGTCGGCACGATCAACGGCTGACCGCATTGCGGGCAATTCACAACCGTGCCGGCCTTGCGAGTGGCAATACCGAGCAGCTTATCGCAATACACACAACGGAAACGGATCGGCATGACTGCGCCCCTGGATGAATCTATTGTGCGATTCCGATGGCTCCCCTGCAACTCTCTGCTTGACGAATTCGCGCCAACGAACACAATGGCGAACGGTTATGTAAGCGGAGCCCGAAGCGAAGCGAGGCACGGTGGCTCGAGGCTGACGTGCCCGTGCTCGTTCATCTTGAACGGTTTGCCTCGCTTCGCTTCGGGCTCCCCGCCGGGAAGCGCACACGAAAAATGATGGCGGGACTAATAGATTAAGCCTAAGCACGCAACGCCCCGTCACGGAAGCCAATCATGCCGCTCTCCTTCTACAACGTTCGGGCTCTCTCGGCGTTGGTCCTCGTTGTGACCGTCGCCGTGATCGCGGTGCACGGCAACGTGATCATCCTGAAAGATGGCTACACTCTGTATGGCGTGAAAACGATCAAGGAAAAGAAGGGCCTAGTCGACGACCAGACGGGGGAAGTATTTATCACGGACATGCCCAACGGCATGACCGCCATCGACGATGGCCCGCGTTGGGTCGTGTTTCCGAACACGCCCCTTCAAGTTGCGGACGTTAGCGATACCAACATTTTCCAGAACTTTGCCGCCTATACCCGCGAGCGATACCGCGGCGAACACAGGCTCCCCTCGACGGCTCGCGACCCCAAACTTCTGAAGCCTTGGGACCTCAAGGAGTGGACGCGGGTGATCGAATTCAAGGACATCGATCCGCGTTTGAAGCACACGGTCAAGCAGCACATCAACGTGATCACGCCTTACTACGTGCGAATGGGTTCGTCCTCGCACATCCTGAGCCATTATTTTCTGACCCGCGAGTTCAAGCCGGAAACGATCCGGGCCATGCTCGTCAATCATCCGACTTTGCTCGAAATGCCCGGCAAGCCGGATCCGGAGAAGCGAGAGCGGCTCGTGCGTTTCTGGATTCAGGCGAACTGGCTCGACGAAGCCGACAAGGAGCTGGGCGCTCTACTCACTGCACTTCCCGAGGAGAAAGAACGCCACGCTCGGCTAAAGAGCGAGGTGAATGGAATTCGGGCAGAGAAAATGATCGTCGAGATCGAACGAGCCCGCGATTCGGGTCGGCACGACTGGGCGGCGAAGGCGATCGCGGCCTTCCCGAAGGACGATGTGCCGCGTGCCGTCGCTGTCAAACTGACTGGATTGCAAGCGGATTACGAACTTCGCACGACCCGATTTGCTCTCGCCAAGCGTTATCTGGAAGAACTGCCCAAGCTCGTGAATGACGGGTCGCAGTTCCTCGTCGAAGGAGCGGCCGCAGTTCGCCAGGAAATTCATATGGACACCCTGTCCCGCCTCGAAGTCTTCGTCACACTTGCGGACCGAGCGGAAAAAGACGCCAAGGCGGGACGCAGGCCGGCTCAAGTCCCCGAGGAACTCTTGGCCGCTGCCATCACGGGCTGGCACCTGGGCAAGGTCGCGGCCGAGCCGAAAGTCGGCAGTGCATACAAGTGCTGGATGACTCGAAAGGTCGCACTCGACTATTTACGCAACACACAGAAGGGTGGGCGAATCAAAGACCTCGAGGCCTACCTTGCGTCGCCAAATGCGATGGCTTACGACGAATTGGAGAAGCTCGTTTCGTTGTTGCCGCCGCCAGATGCGCCGGCCGTTGTCCCAACTGGGACCGTCACTCTGAAAATGCCACCCTCCTCGACTTTCGGCACTGGCATGACTTACGTGCTTCGGCTTCCGGATGAATACCAGCCGGGGCGTTCATACCCGTTGCTCATTGCCCTGCCGGACCCGGCACTCGATCCGCAGGACGACAAGGCCGCGGAAAAAATGCTGAACTTGTTTGGAGACCTTCCCAATCGGCTCGGCTACATCGTCGCGTCGCCTATTTGGTGGGGACCAATCGAGAGCGGGTACAAGTATTCTGCCGAGGAGCAAGGCGAAGTCTTGGCGCTTCTGCGTCATCTGCGACGATCGTTCCAGGTCGACTCGGATCGCATCTACCTTTGGGGCAATGGCGAGGGTGCCAGCATGGCCCTCGACATGGGAGGCTCGCACCCGGATCTTTTCGCGGGCGTGATCCCCGTGAACCCGGCCGTGTGCCAGCCGTTGTACATCCCGGCTGAGTATTGGGTGAACTTTCATCAGCTTCCCGTTTACATGATCATGGGGGACAAGTTCGGCCCATCGGTGAGTGCCATCCGCATGTTGTCCGAACGGTGGATGCCACGAGGCTTCCCATCGCTCATCGTCTCCTACAAGGGGCGTGGAGCAGAGTGGTTCCCCGAAGAGCTTCCATTCGCGTTCGACTGGATGGGCCGTAAGCGCCGGACCAATCCGGAGAAGATGGTCGGACCGCCCGCCTTTTCCGGACGAACCATGGCGGCCGGGTTCAGTTCAGTTC
>Ga0163152_10008403_pt1 | contig 11029 bp, 12 predicted proteins | sample OliLakLV19MP8IB2_FD_148635 | JGI IMG/M metagenome (GOLD analysis project Ga0163152, IMG submission 148635) | Freshwater microbial mat bacterial communities from Lake Vanda, McMurdo Dry Valleys, Antarctica - Oligotrophic Lake LV.19.MP8.IB-2 | ecosystem: Environmental > Aquatic > Freshwater >...
GGGGAATATCGACGCCGCCGTAGGACTCGTAGTTGTCCAGGCATACGTCGGCTGCATCGGTATCGAATTCTGTCCCGATCTCGCCGACCCGCGTCATCGTCATCGCCTGGGTGCTGTCGTACCAGTCCGGGTTGGTCTTGCCCACTAGGTCTTGAGTGTGTTCCTCGTAGTCGAGATCGAGGATCGTGGGCTGGTAGCCCTGTCCGTCGGCGAAGTAGTAGCCCGACTGCGCCGATGACGAGCCGACGAGCGGCAAGACGACGTCGACGTCTTCGGCTATGAAGCGTTGCATGGCCACGATGTCTTCTGGGCCACCCATGCCGATCCCGGTAGACGTCGACTCGGCGACGATCTCGTGGCCAGCGGCAGCGAGTTCGTCTTTCATCGCGTCGACACCCGCCTGGAGCGGGGTCTCGTAGTAGAGACCGAGGCGCTGACCCTCAAGGACACCCGACTCCACCATCCAACGTCCGTACGTGCGGAGTTGAGTTTCGGTGTCGGCTCGGAGGGTGAACATGTACGGGGCGCCGCGTTCGTAGCTGTCGCGGCTTGCCCCGTCGGCACCGACCACGGGGATCCCGTAGCGGTCAGCAAGACACTCGGTGCCGCGGAGGAATTGAATGCCGGCGGCGACAGCGAAGACATCGTGGTCCTCGGCAAGCGACACGCACACGCCTTCCTGCTCGGATCTGTCAATGATGTTGTAAGACTCCGTGACGAGATCGATCGTCATTCCAGCCGGAAGCAGGTCGTCCTTCAGCCATCGGTTGATGACAGCTTCAGCTTGGAGAGCTGGATCGCCCAGGCTCGCTTCCGGCACAAGCGCAGCCAGGCCGCTGAGGTCGGGGTACGCGAAACCGATCTTGATCACCCTCGCGGGTGCCGTGTCGACGGCCGTGGTGCCCGGCGCGCTGGTGTCGCTGGTGTCGGTCTTTGAACCGGCGCATGAGGCAGCAAGAAAAGCGGCGGCCGCGAGCGCGAGCAATCGTCCACGCCGACGCGACTGAGCAATGCAAACGTTGCGGTGCATCTTGACCCCCAAGGTATTCAGGACACTGAGCGATTCAGGATACTATTTATCGATCGATTGGTCGTCAAGGGAACTGGGTGCGCGCTGTGGTACTTGAACGCGAGAGGTTCGGAGTCGGAGTTGCCGGGACAGGCTTTGGCCGCCGGCTGCAAATGCCGGCGATCGCCTTTTCGTCAGGGTTCCACCTGGTTGCCGTGTGTAGCGGCACGTTGGCGAACGCCGAGTCGGCCGCCACCGAGTTCGGGGCTGCGCATGCGACCGACAGCTTCGAGGCGATGTTGGCCGATGACGCGGTCGATGTCATCGTGGTCGCGACGCCACCGCGGCTGCATCGGCCGATGGCGATCGCTGCGCTCGAGGCAGGCAAGCACGTCATCTGCGAAAAGCCGCTCGCACTCAACGTGAGCGAAGCTGAAGAAATGACCGCGGCTGCGGCCAACAGCGGCTGCGTTGCGGTGCTCGATCACGAGCAGCGGTATCTGCCATCGAATCGCCAGTTCCATCATCTCGTCGCCAATGGGTACTTAGGTGAACTGCGCTATCTCGACGTGCGGGTGTGTCTGCCGCTGACAATGAACCCTGCGATGCCCTTTGCGTTCCATTCGTGGCGCGACGACGTCGCGGGCGGCGGCGGGCTGTTGAGCGGAATCTTCTCGCACTACATCGATCTGATCTGTCACAGCTTCGGGCCGCCCACAGAGATTTACGGGTTGGCGTCGACCGCACTCACCTCCAAGCCGTTCGCCGCTGCTGCAGGAAAGCAGGGCGATGGAGAAGTGACTAGCGACGATCGAATTGCCGCGGCCGGTCGGCTTGCCAACGGCGCGCTGCTCTCGCTGGCGGGAAGTTGGTCGGTGCATCACGGGCCAGGGCTGCGTGTGGAGGCCTATGGCGCAGATGGCACGTTGGTGATGCCCGACACCGAACGGTTGCAGGGAGCAACTGGTGTCGAGCAAGAGTTGACCGTGATCGAATCCGACTTCCCATTGCCCGAAGGAACCGAGAGCCAGATGGGCGCATTCGTGCATCTGCTCAACGATCTCGAGGCCGTCCTTCGCGGCAACAAAGCATCGGGCCACTACGCAACTTTTGCCGACGGTGTCGCTGTGCAGCGAGTCATCGAAGCCATTCGCGGATGATTAGGTCGGCGCGGGCATAACGCTCTCAGCCATCAGCTTGCGCGAAAGAAGGCGTCAGCAACTCGCGGCGCAGTGCCATCAGCTTTGGCGATGGCTCGGCAGCTGCCCACGGATCGGCAACGAGTGCTCGCTCGTAGCTCTCCCACTCGTGGCGGACGCCGGCGAGATCGCCGTTGCGTGCTTGCGATCGCATGCGCAACGCAATCAGTTCCTCGTGACCGGCGAGCACCTTCAAGCCTTGGCCGGTAGCCCAGAACACACCTTCAACGTCGCCCAGCGACAAGTAGTGATTGGCGAGTTCGATCGCCGCACCGGTTGCGAGGAGAACCAGCGACGACGTCACACCTTCGGCATCGGGCCACAGGTAACCGGTGCCAGCAAACGGCATGCCGGCAACCAGGTCCAAGCCCGGTCGAAGAATTTGGATCGCGTCTAGTGCTGGCAGGCCACGGGCATGCTCGACGCGAGCGGCGAGTAACTCCGCGTCCGTGACGACACCAACGTGAAGCGGCAGGTCCTCGGTCAGCGTGCGCGCGATCCATTCGTCGCCATCTGGCGGTGCGACAGCGCGAGCGAGTGCGCGGCGCGCGTCGCTGACCACGTTGGCAAACGTGGCATCGCGAACATCGAGATCCCAGAGGGCTGAGCGCGCCGCATTGCGAGTTGGGCGTCGGCGGTGCTGGCTGAGCCACACCACCAACTCGAGAGCCTTCGAGCGTTCGAACTCCGCAACCGTTCCATCGCGCGAGCTGGCGTCAACTTGGCCAAGCACACGAACCATCACGGCCCAATCGGGTTCGATGAAGCGACTCGCGGAGTGAGATCGCTTGACGTCCACCCGCTCGACCGTCGCGACGTCTGTCGCGGCAAGAAGTTCGGTGACCGCGGCGATGTCGGTCGGGGCACAGCCGACCGGCGCAACACGAATGCCGATTGGTTCAAGTATGTGTCCATCGCCATCGGCTCGCAGCTGCCAACGAATCTCGGCGACATCGAGTGCAACATCGACCATCACGGCCAGGCCGCGTCCGGGCGAAGTGATGGCGGCAAGGTGAGCGAGCTCGCCGGGTTCGTGTGGCCCAGCAGCGACGACGATCGCTGGCTCCCACGCCTCGCCACCTGCGCCCGCCACCCGCAATCCGAACGTTGACGTTGAGCGACTTGCAGCCATCGTGCTGCCCAGCGCCATCGTCGCCGCATCGAGTGCGGCGTCCAGCGAGTCGACCTGTTCGACGCCGTCGTTTTCGATCGCCGCATCGCCAACACCGACGGTGAACAGTCGCACCGTGTCGAGAAACGGTGACACCGCCAATGAGGCCGCGGCGTGACGGAGAATCGCGGATGAGTGAGGTGATACGACCGACAGCACTCCGATTGCTTCAAGGTCGACGAACAACTCACCACCGTGTACCACTCCGCCGAGATGCACCAACGCCGGACACGGCTGCGCGCACAGCCGGGCGTTCGGAGCCAAGGTTTGCAATGGTGTGTCGGCGGAGAGTCGCCATGTGTTGGCCTGGAGGTCGAGTTGCCAAACGGCGTCGCTCGGAGTCGCCGAACCGCGTATGAACAGGCACACATCACCTGCATCACCAAGTACAGCCGCGAGCACGACCGCACTCTGCGCCGCAAGATCGGCCGCGGCCGCGCGCAACGCTACATCGAGGCGCGCCAGCCGTTCGGGCCCAGCGAGCGCTCGTAGGACCGTCTCGGTGCGAACCTGCGAAGGAGTAGGCATGGCCAAGCGAGTCCCGACGACGGCCGCGCGCCATTGGCGGCGACGACGCGACTCGAGCATTCCGATCGCTCCCCCAGAGAGCAGCAGCGCTGTCCCGAAACCGGCGACGTACGACGCTGTGGCCGACGAATTCTCCGCGTTGGCCGTCGCTGTAGCAACGGCTGGTTCAGCAACGACTGGTTCGATGACGGGTACGACGGATTGCGCAACGGGTATCGCGATCTCGTGCGCAGCGATAGCGGCACCGCTCAACACGACCGTTTCACCAGGCAGTATCAGCGCGGGGTCGCGATGGCCGAGCAACGGGTGATTGAGCGCAACCAACTCGTTTGTGTAGTCGAAGACTTCGCGAGGCGTCGGTTCGCGTTGCATGGACAGGGTCAGCTGCTGGTCGGCGATATCCCAGTAGCAGTCGCCGCTCACCACTTGATGCGTCGCCGCCGCCGTGTTGGTGGGTTGCCCCTCGGCATAGAGCGGCCGCGGTGCCGATATCAGACTGCCCATCGCTGCGGTCGCGGTGACCGACGAGAACGCAATGAACCGCATCAGCTGGCGAATCCATCGGTCCGGACCATGCGGAAGTGGCCGCAAGACTGCCGCCGGTCCGTCGAAACGACACTTGATGACGTGCAGCAACTCAGCCAGTGCGGTGAGTACGAACCACAGCCATAGGACGGTGAAAATGGCCGCACCGACGGACAGGACGAGGTCTGAGTCGATCTTGTTGTGACGCCATGCATCGCCGAGCTGCGTGGCGCTCGGCAGCGGGAAGCCGACGAGCCGCTTCAGCCCGAGCGGTACACCGACCATCACCGCGATCAGGAGGGTCGATGCCAACACCCGCAATGTTCCGCGGCGCAGATTCATCTTCATTGGCTTGCTCCTACAGTCCTAGTCGGAATACGCGACGCGGGCCGTACCCGTCGCACGCACTGTCATCGTTTCCTGGCCGCCAAGAATCAAGAACACTGTCGATCGGCGCTCGGTAATTGTCACCGTCACATAATCGAGACCTACTTCCACCTCGATATCGGCTGCCGACACGCCCGCCCGACTCGCGTAGACGACAGCGGCGGCGCGCGCCGACACGCGGTCGAATCCACTGACGGGTGTCGCTGTCGAGACTGCCGCGCGTGCCGCCGCCTCAGCTGTATTCGATGCATGTCGCCGGGCCACCATTGCGCGGCCTCCATCCAAGATCAGCCCGCCACCCGCAAGTGCCATGACGAGCAGCAGCATCATTACGACGGAGATCGCCCCACCGTCTCGCTCGCGCGCTCTCAACTTCATCGCTGATACCGATCGATCGGTTGGGTATCGGTCACCGCAACTGTGCGCGAGCCCGGTGACCAGACACCGGTGAGGCTTTGGTTGCGCACACTGCAACTGACGCGAACAGTTACGGACCCGCCCTGCCACGAGCCCGATGGCGACGGGGCCCACGACATCACGACGGACGGACCACCGATGCAGCGCGATTGCAATCCGTACACATCCACGGCCTCCAGCGCAGCGATCTGCGCCGATGTCGGATCTGCAGCCATCGATGCAGAACGTGCCGCGTTCTGCGCTGCATTCGTAAGTTGCAGACCCGCTGCATGGAGGCGCCCGACGAAACCCAGGAACACGACCGCGATCATGCAGAAGACGAGTAGGTACATCATCTCCACCGGCGTCGCAACGCCCGCATCGTCACCGCAGCGAGTCCTCATGCGCTTCGTCAGCGTTCCTTGGGGGCCGATTCGCTGACGCGCACGCTGAAGCCGAGCGCACCAGCGAGCACGCCGGGCGAGCTGCCCGAAACGGTGACTGTCACCACTGGCCCATCGGTGCACGACACGCGCACGTCGCGTGCCCACGCACCCGCCGACTCTCGTACCGATAACTCCGCGGCGGCGATGCCATCGGCACACGAGCCGTCGAAGGCGGCGGCAACGCGCACTCCCTCGGCAGCCGCTTCGTTGTAGACGTTGCGACCATGCCAGTACGTCGAGGTGTCGAACACCAACAACATCGCAAACAACACGGCGATCATGCCAAAGAGCATTTGAATCGAAACATCGACCGCGCCGGAGTCGCTGGTCACGGACCGACCGGATCGGGAACGTTGTCTCGCGCCTGGTTGAACTTTGCTGTGAAGAACGTCGTGGCAGCGATCGCCACCACAATTCCGACTGCCAACCAAATCATCTTGGTCACGGCTTCGTCGACGCCATCTTCCTCGTGGCGCGAGTGCCATGCATGCGTCAGGCGCGCGCGGCAGTCGCCGCACATCACCTGTACCCACACCGCGAGTGGAAGCAGTTGCTCATTCATTTCGCCCGTCCTTTGTCATTGTTGTTGTTGTTGTTGTTGTCGAGAACAGTTGGGAACACACCGATAGCGGCGGTGCGCCGTCCCGGCCTAACCACCGAACGCCTCGCTGATGCGCTGCGCAAGTGGATAGGCCAAAAACACGATCGTGGTGACCACGAATCCAACGGTCGGCCCCGACAGGTTGGCGTTGGCCTTGTCGGCGGCTCTTTCGAGATCGTCAAGCGCCTTCGCCCGCATCGCCTCCGCAAGTGACGCGACGGTGTCGCCAATCGACACGCCCTGCAAACCTTGGCGTTCGATGCTCGCTGCCAACTCACGGATCTCTCGAATGTCGTACGTACGACCGAACTCGTCGAGCGCCTCCCACACGGCGACACCCCGCTGCGGCGCCGTCGAGATCTGCTGGCGCAACGTGTCGAACGCATCGCTCGCTCCGACGGCCAGAGCGAATCCGATTGCCTCCTCCACGCTCTGATCGGTAGTGAGGCCAACAGCAACGAGTTGCACGAAGTCGTTCGAAGCACGTCGCACGGCGCCGCGTTCTCGCTCGATCTTGTTCGCGACGTCGGTGAGCGAGATCCAGCCGGCAATGGCTGCGCACAGCAATGCGACGATTGGCCACAGAGGGGACAACGCCAGCGCGCCAACCGAAATCAGCGCCGCGAACCCCGCAAGCAGGGCGAACAACATCGTGCCCACGGATACCAATACCTTCGTCACCACCGCGGTCGGCGTCAGTTGCAACATTTGCAGGTCGCCGCCAAAGCGCTTGGCCACCCACCCGCCGAACGCGCCGGATGCCAACGAATCTGCCCAGGCAGTGCGTGCCTCGGAACCCTGCATGTGCTGGCGGGCGATTGCCAGTGAGCGCGGGGCGCGCCGCACCGAGAAGACAACGCACCAGCAGCCGGCCGCAGTGATGACGCCGACCAGAGCACCGACCTGCAACGGATTCATCGCGCCGTCTCGTAGCGACAGAGCGAACGTAACCACAACACACAACCGAGCCAGAGACTGAGCGGCAAGAGAAGAACGACTTGACCGACAGCCGTGTTGTACGGATCGAGCAGACCCCCGGCAGCGAAACGCAAGTACCCCACCAACAGCGCTCCGATCACGATGAGTCGCTTCATGCTCGACTGGTACACCGCGCGAGTTCGGTCGATGCGCTCGCGCGCGGTGACTTCGAAGCGCGCGGCCGCTGCCAACGAGTTCACCGTGCCGTACAGGCGACCAGCACCCGTCGAACCACCGATCACCAACGAGATCGCCGCGACAGCGGCGTCGGCGGTGGGATGCGCAAGTTCGTCGGCGAGGTCCGTCAACGCGTCCTCGGTTCGATACCCCTGTCGGCGGTGCTGCACAAAGTGTTGCAGCGGCGCGGCGATGGCAGTTGGTGGACGCAAGGCAACCTGCTCGAGTGCTTCTTCGGCACCGACGGCTGAGCCGCGCAATGTGTCGCGCAGATCTTCTAACCACTTTGCAATTCCCTCGACGCGCCGACGCTCGTCGTCGGCTCGCTGATCGTGCAGCAGGCGCTTCCACGAGAAGACCACCGCCGCGACCAAGAGTGCCAACATCAGCCAACGAGTTGCAAGAAGCACCAGGAAACCGGCGGCCGCGGCGATCGCCACACGATTTCCATTGACGCTGTTGGCGGATCGCTTCACGCGCACTGGCGTTGCCGCTGACGTGTCTGCCTCCATTGGTGCTGTCCTGAATGCACGGCCCGCGGCCAGAGCAGCACCGCCCAGCAACACAAGGGCAGCCAACGCCACGGCGGTTGGGGGCAACGCGGCCGAGAGCATCGCTCAGACTCCGACCAATGCGAAATCGGACCCAGCGCGCAGCGGGCGATGTGTGTCGCCAGCGCTGTGCCACCAATCTGTGCTGAACCCCGCATCTGCAGCACGCAAGCGCTCCAGCATCGGCCGCTGCGGTTCGGTCGCAGGGCGCGCACGACCATCGACCGCGTCAGGCCGGCTGGCGAAGAGGCGATGCATGATGAAGCGCGCACCATCCTCCTCAACCGATGGCGCCACGATCTCGGTGACATAGCGACCTGTGCGGTTGTTGCCGGTGACGTGCACGACGAGATCGACGCTGCGATACACCTGCCAGCGCGCCATGCGGAGTTCGATTTCGTGGTGGTACGCGATCAGTTCAGCGAGTCGCTCGATGCCGTCTTTTGCCGAACCGCCGTGCACCGTTGCCATCGCGCCCTGGCCGATCGACATTGCTTGCACCAACGCGCCGCCTTCAGCCCCGCGCACCTCACCGACCACGATCCAATCGGCGCGTGTACGCAGCGCGGGCACCATCATGTCGTGACACGAAATGCCCACGCCGTCGGACGTGCTGGGCACTCGTGCTTGGTAGGCGTGCACAAACCGATGCCGACCCATGCTGGCCAGGTTCAACTCGAAGTCGGTCTCGACCGTGACAATCACATCGTCGATGTCGGCTTCGCAAACGAGCGAACGCAAAAGCGTTGTCTTACCCGAGCCCATGCGACCACACACGACGACATTCATGTCGGCAGCGATCGCGCCGCGCAACAGAGCTACGGCACCTTCGTCGAGCATGCCTTGCTCGGCTAAGTCCATGAGCGTTACTCCGAAAACGGCTGCGCGCCGCACTGTCACCAATGGCCGCTGCACGACATCGAAGCCCTCCCCGTGGAAGCGGACGCCCGGTTCCAGTTCCAGATCGACGAAGGGGTGCTCGCGGTTGAAGGGCCGTCGGCGCGAAGTAGCCGTGTCGTAGATGATGCGCTCGAGGTCACGATCGCGACGCACCAGCGGCGGCAGCAATTGCTGAGTGCCGTCAGTGCGCTCGACGCGCACGGGGTCGGCGCCGAACACCAACACGTCGGTCACACCGGGATCGCGCAACACGGTGAGCAACCGCGGCAGACCGAACATTTCCGAGACGATCAGTTCCGCCAGCGCTGTGTCTTCGTCAGCCGTCAGTGGCGCGAGCCGAGACGAGACGCGTTGACGAGCTAGCTCCGGCAAGACCTCGCGCTCGATGACATCGCGAGTGATTTGCTCGCGCAGGTCGCGTTCGGCTGCAGATTCACCACGACTGGGCACAGGAAAGCGTTCGCCCCAATTTCGTCGCACCTCGACGACGAGGACATCGAGTTCTTCGTCGGTCATGCGTCGATCCGCACTCTTGTGATGTCGACCGTCAGGCTGTTGACCGCGGCCATCAGTCCGCTTCTACGTAAACGCCGATCATCGGGCAGTGCACCGCGATGAGCTAAGTCCACTGCGGATGGTTCCCAGGGAAGCCACGCAGCGAACTGATCTCCGAGTTCGCCGGCCAGCATCGTGCGTGGAAACGCGATGCCCGCCGGTGCGTCGACGAAGACGTAACGCGTCTTACCGGTCGCAAGCCCGGGATCAGCGGGTGACACGCGACCATCGGCCCGCATCCATTCGCTCGCAGAAACCGCGGCGCTGACCTCGGGTGAGGTGACCAGTAGCACGCAGTCGGCGATTGCGAGAATCGGCCACACCGGGGTTCCGCTGCGCAACCGACCAACATCAACAACAACGTGGCTGGAGAGATCGCGTATTGATGCGACCCACGGCAGCCGTGGCTGATGGCAGGCATGCGCGCGAAATGGATCGGACGGCGCGGTGACGATTCGTAGTCCAGCGCTTTCGTGCGCGACGATGTTGAACGCCTCGACCGGCGAGACGCGCTCGGTGGGAAACGCAACTCGCTCGAGTCCGCCGATGCTGTGGGCGCCGAGCTGCATTCGACCCGCGAGAGCGCCGCCGGCTGGGTCAGCCTCAATCAACCAGCTCTCCGTTGCGTCGGGCATCGCGAGGCTGGCAGCGAGGAGCAATGCCGTAGTGGTAGTTCCGGTTCCACGCCAAGAGCCGACCGCGATGATCATGCGCCACCGTCGATGGATTGGCCAACGAGCAGTAACTGATTCGTCGCTGCCAGCTGCGCGACGCCAACACTGTCGGCGTGAGCGACGGCGAGCGTGATGAGCAGGTCGCCGTTCGGCTGCGCCTGCACAGCGATCACGCGCACGATGGTCGGATCGGTCGCAATAGCTGTGTCGATCGGCGCCGCGATTGCTAGATCGCCGCGCGCTAGTCCGGCTGGGAAGCGTCCCGAGGCCAGCAACGCACCGACTGCTTCTTCACCGGAGGCGAGTTCGGGCACGTCGCTCCACATGCCGACTTGCATCAACGTGCCCGGCTCGAGATCGATCGTTGCGACGCGACCCGCCAACGCGTTGAGTGAGGCGAAGGGTACGAGTCCTGTTATCTGTGCATCGAAAGCGACGTCGGCGACTGACAGATCGCCTACGGCGATCACATCGCCAGCGCGAACGGGCTGCGCCACCTGTACTACTTGCACTCGGTCGGCGGCTTGCGTGAGTGCCCAACCGACCAGCACCGAAGCGAGCACGACGAGCGCCGCGCCCAGAGCGAGCCATTGCGTTCGCACGCGACTGCGCACACGATTCGTCGGCCCTCTCACGACAGCCATCCGTTTGAGGTCATTGCGGTAACAAGCGCCAGCGCCGATGCCCAGCCGAACCAAAGTGCTGGCCCGAATGCAACCCGTCGACGACTTGTCAGGAATCCGTAGGTGGCCGCGGCGAAGGCCGCCATCGCGATTGCGATGGGTGCAGCGAGCAACCTGTTGGTGGCCGCTGCCGTACTGGCACCTACGACAGCAGCCATCTTCACGTCGCCCATTCCGACTCCGCGACTCAGATGCGTCAGCAGCAAGAGTCCGCCTGCAAGCACCATGCCAAGTAGCGCGTTGCGCACG
>Ga0163152_10008405_pt1 | contig 11028 bp, 5 predicted proteins | sample OliLakLV19MP8IB2_FD_148635 | JGI IMG/M metagenome (GOLD analysis project Ga0163152, IMG submission 148635) | Freshwater microbial mat bacterial communities from Lake Vanda, McMurdo Dry Valleys, Antarctica - Oligotrophic Lake LV.19.MP8.IB-2 | ecosystem: Environmental > Aquatic > Freshwater > Lake...
GCGCATTATTGATTGCTTGTTGCAAGTTTCCCCCAGCGTTAACTGTGATGGTCTGCCCCGTTTGGGTAGGCATAGTGGTGTCAACATAAACACGGGGTAATTCTGGAAGATTGGAGGTGGTCGACGCAACCTGCGCCAAATTTCCATCCTTAGGTAAAACACCAAACTTATAAACCAACCCAAAAACACCGACAAGTAAAACAAGGAGAACTAGAAGTGATTTTTTCATATTCATATTGCGGATAATTTAAATGCTTAGAACGACCATGTGTCTATTAAAATAATTATATTCTTATTATAAAACGTAAAAACCCTGTTTGCAAGCAAAAAATAAACAAGTCAGAAAAGGGGTTAGGGATGATTTTTAATTACAGAGCAACCCGTTAGCAGTCATAGTACACCCATGCGGTACAGACCCCGACAGAGTCGTACTTTTCACTTGTTGTGTAGAGTAAATTCGAGCTTCACTTAGAATTTGATTTTGTTCTGTAGTAGAAAGATCGCTCAATTGTCGAATAGAAGAAATTTTATCCCAGAAGAAGCCATAAACTTGTGATCGTATGGTTACATCATTAAGTTGTGTCCAAGTTAATGGTTGGATAAAGTTATCAAAATACCAATAAGTTACTTCAGTTACTCCATTACTGTAATTTATGGTATGTCTCCAATATGTCACTCTGAGGTAAGAAGCATTCCAGGGGATAGCCACCACATCAACCTGCCTACCTATTTCTGCCGCAGTCTCTTCTATATAATTTTCTGCACTCCAGCCCTTAAGTTGAACAACGAATGGCTGCGAAGACCATTGGATTAGACTCGAATTTCTGTAATCTATTTCCCACCAAGTGTAGCCATTGGCTTGTACCGGTCCGCCAATAATAACTCCCCTAGCCCCAAAAGGTTGAGACCCTAGTAGGCTCCCTGAGATTGATGGTTGACTTCGAACATTTATAGAAGAACTCGTAACTTTTATTATTTTGCCAATAGTAAGTCCATTACCACATGAATTTATCACCACAGTAGATGGGGCGGAAGGAACAGAAGAAACACCTCCAGAACTAATTGCAGTTACAGTGTAAGTATATGTACCTGAGGCAAGACTACTGTCTTGAAAAACAAAACCCAAGGAGCCGTCTGTGCCACTAATCAAGGCACCATTTCGAAAAACTCTATAAATAGTAGCTCCAGTCACAGGAGAAAAGGACCCACTAACACTTCCGCAAGCCGCTCCAGTGGTATTTAAAGTAGTACTCCCAATGGCTACTACATTTTGCGGAGCAGTAGGAGGGGTTGAGGTTGTTGGAGTGGTGGAAGGCGACGCAACACAGATTAGTGTGCCAGCTAATGCGGCACGTAGATAAATCTCGGCGGGGAAAGGTCCAGCGGCGAAACTAATCTGTGCTGCTTTAGTTGCCACATTCGCTGGTTCTATGGCCGCTATGAAAGTATTCAAAAAATTACGCCAAGCTGTTTGCTGCTCTGAAGTAAGTAACTGAAAAGCACTTGGTTGATTGTGCATTAGAGCGTGCAGTGTAGTCAATCCCGTAAGCGAGTAATCCATAAACCCGGCACGAGCTGCTTCTTTCAGTAAATACGGATCCCCTACAGCCACTTGAACAATTGGCCAAGCAATGCCGACGGGGTTTTCAAAATTACTCCAAAACAATGGAAGAGTGCTTACTTCTATCTGTCGAGCTATGACATCAAAAGTCACGTTAGCGCTACTCAAGTTTGGTAGTCGCACACCGATTGGCCCTGTACCACTCGTTCCAGTTGTGGTAGTCGTGGAACAGCTTGATGGAGTTGTGTTTATACCAATAGGAACGGTCGTGTTGTTTCCACAAGACTGTCCAGTTGTTGTGCTAACTCCTGTAGTTGAAGGACAGCCCGGAGGAATCGTTGTGCTTGGAACTCCTGTGTAATTACTACAAAGTTGTCCAGTGGTCGCACTATACCTAGTGGTTGATGTACAGCCAGATGTCGTAGTGCCTGGAACAGTGGTACCTGGAGTAGATATAACTCCAGAAATATTTACTGTCACACTGTCTGAAACAGTTCTACTTGTAAACGAATCTCGGCAAGAAATTGCAAAAGTAGTCGGCGTAGTTACACTATATGTAGCAAAACCGATTAGAGGCTTGGCGCCTGGCCAAGTGCTAGTGCCACCCGAACCAGTACAAGTTAAAGTAGAAGGTAGATACGGGCCTGCAGACCAAGTTATGTTTACTCTATTTGAAGTAGCGCCTGAAATATTAATTGACTCGTCAAGGCCATTGGCAGTCAAACTTACGTTAAGAGACACTGGGCTACTTTGTGTACTAGTTGTAGTAGGACTTGAGCTTATAGAAGATGGCGAAGTTGTTGCCGAACTTGGTGAAGTTGTGCCGGAAAGTATTAAATAATTCCCCGCACTCCAACCATCTGCTCCGTTGGTATAATTAACATTCCACCAAGTGTAGCCATTTGCTTGAACTGGGCCAGTAGTAATTTGCCCTGTAGCGCCTGTAGGTTGAGTGCCGACAATCGATGCTCCAGTAGTTCCAGAACTGCGAACATTCAGACTTGTGTTGGCACTAGTGCTAACAATAATGCTACTGCCGATTTGGAAAGATGAAGTTGTCTCAAGATTGGATGCTGTTTGAGACATTGCAAGTTGAGATGAAAAAACAAAAAAAGTAAACAACCCAAACACTAAAAAATTTAATTTATATTTCCTCATTTTTCAACTTTAAAAACTTTCTAAACTATTTAACATTCTCCTTTACGAACTTTATAACTTTCTACTACCCCCACCTATCTCTCTATCACCGTAGGAAGTTTGTTGTACACAGTTACATTTGGATTGGTAACATTTGGATTGGTCGCACTCGCAATACAACTGCCAACCCCGACATTCCCCACTGAATCTGTGACAGTAACACTGGCGTCTTTTTGCCCGGCAGTTGGATAGCCGATGGTGTATTTATTTATAGCTGGAACTCCTTGAGTTCCGAATGTCGGAATATCTGAACCAGTCCAAGTATAAGAAGTATAGGTACCACTTCCGCCTGATGCGTTAGCAGTCCAGATTACATTTTGGTTTACCTGCACTGCATACAAGTCTGAAGAACAAGAGACTGAAACCGTACTACCGGCTGGAGTAGAAAATGTTGCATTAGCAGAATAACCAATACCCGAAGTAGCATTATTTGCATAACCACGATAGTAAATAAGGGTTCCAGACGGTAAGCCTGAGCGAGCGTGAGTAAACAAGCCAGTCGTCAGACCACTAGCAGGAGCACAGTTTTGTGTTATTGTAGCTCCTGTGGTGTTCCAGCAAGTTCCACGAGCAGAGATTGAGGCGGGAGAACCGAGGGAAGTGACAGTCGCACCTAAGGTCGCACTAGTCAAAGTAATATTGGAAGAGGTTGGAGAGGTGACGGTGGGTAAAGCATTAGCTGCGCAAGTAGATCCATTCCAAGTAGAACCAGAGGCACAAGTTGCAGTTACGGCAATGCCGGCACCATTAGGAGAAGTGGGAACAAGCGACTTGGCATTGTTGTAAAGATAAAATGTTCTGCTTGAATATGGAACAGTAACACTCGTTTTGGTTCCAGAGTCTGCGGTTCCTGTGCTTACCGGGGGGGCGACAACCGTTCCGGCGCTAGGATAAGGAGAAGTTACTTCGGACCCGCCGACATTTTCTGGGTTAGATACATTCCAGGTAAGAGTTGTGGTACAACTCGACGCCCCGGAACTAATTGTGCAGTTGGGACCGGAAAGGGTGCCGGACATACCAGCATTGGCAACGCAGGTACCAGTGCCTACATTCCAAGTGGATCCCGATGCGCAAGTTGCATTTGCTGGAGTGGCATTGGTGTTGGCGAGCTCTGATGAATTGTGAAAGAGATAGAAGGTGGTTGTGCCGTTGCCGAGTGTTACCGCTTGCGACCCGCTGGCCAGTGGTGAGGGCGTGAACGATGCCGGATTACCCGTGTTTCGCGTAATCGCTGTCGGATTGGCAGTAAGGTTTGCGGTGGTCCATAAAACTGAAGCGGAACAGGTTGAAGCGTTCAGCGGAATGGTGCAGGAGGTGGCGGAGAGGGTGCCGGAGGGGCCCACACCAGATATCGTCGTAAACGTTACGTTAGCGCCATAGGATGTTCCCACACTGTTGGTGGCATAAGCACGAACATTGTAAAGAGTGCTAGCTGTTAATCCTGTCATGTTGCTTGTCCAGGGGCCACCGATTGCCCAGCCATTAGTTGTTTTTGTAGAAAGAGTTGGAGCTCCTGTTGTGGGAATTGCCGAGGTGCTCCAGACTATACCGCTTACCGTGACTGTTGCACCTCCATCTGAAGATATAGTTCCGCCACCAGTGGCTGTAGTAGCAGTAATACTGGTGACTGGGGTTGTGGTGGTGACGGTGGGGGTTGTATTACCTACACAGATGATTCCGTTCCAGGTACAGCTGGGGTCCAGATTCGTGGTAACGGTCGCGAGGGCAAGAGGAATGGCACTGTTGTTGTAAAGATAGAAAGTTGTCACTCCTCCCATCCCAGAATTGTATGGAACGGTAAATGTTGAAGAACTGTTGTTTCCGCTTGGTGAAGCTGGGGTAGCGCCTCCGTTGTTAGTAACAGCCGAAGTAGCAACGGGATTTGTAGTAGTCCAGGTTAGAGTAGAGCTGGTACAACTACTTGCTCCTACAGAAATAGTACAAGAAGAGGAAGCTGGGAGTAGGGTTCCAGACATTGGTGAAGGAGCTAGAGTATTAAACTGTCCATTCGTCGAATACCCCCACAAGCTAGCCGAGTTCGTAGCATAACCGCGATAATAAATAGTAGTGCCTGAAGGCATGCCTGTGCGAGCGTGCGAGAAAATACTAATAGCGGTGCCACCTTCGGAGGTACAATTTTGAGTTATTGGGGCACCGGTTGTATTCCAGCAAGTTCCACGAGCAGTTAATGATGCTCCCCCATCTGCAGTAACGGTGGCTCCGAGAGTTGCTCCGGTGGTAGTGATAGCAGTGTGGGTGGGTGTAGTGACGGTGGGCGGAAGAGTGATAATAGGTAGAGTGTTAAAATTATTGTTCGTCGAATACCCCGTCAAGCTAGCCGAGTTTGTAGCATAACCGCGATAGTAGATGGTGGTTCCTGAAGGCATTAAATTTCTGCCATGCGAGAATACACTCAAGGAAGTGCCACCTTCAGGTTTACAATTTTCAGTCACAGGAGCCCCAGTTGTATTCCAGCAAGTTCCTCGAGCGGTAATTGCAGATCCTCCATCTGCAGTGACGGTGGCCCCCAGAGTGGCTCCAGTGGTAGTGATTGCAGTGTGAGTGGGTGTAGTGACAGTGGGCGGAGAGGCGACAAGAGTATCAGTAACCCGCACAGTATCCGAAACATAAGTATTCCCATCGGCAAAATTACAAGACAAAATATATGACGTGCCAGAAGTTGTGGGGAAGCTAGCACTTCCTCGTGTTATGGGTCCGACTCCTCCAATACTAGTATTGACTCCGCCTCCAGGAGCGACTCCTAGTATTTGACAAGTAGTAACATCCGAACTACTGAGCCAACCCAGATATAGATTGTCGGTAGATATGTTCAGTGGTCCATTATTAAATGCTGAAAAAGTGAAATTATTAAAGTCGGTGGCGTTGGTAGTTGCTCGTATGTCCATACCTCCGACTCTGATCCAAGCAATTTGATCACAAATTTGGGGGGCTGGCTCGCAAAGTGATACTCCAAAAATATAGTAATGATCCGTCTGCAAACCAGAAATATTAAAAGAAGATGGGGGTAAGTTTCCACTGGCATTGCTAGCATTTACGGTATAAGGATACGACGGTGGCCACCCATTAGAATTTGCATTATAAACGAAGTTATTATTAAAGATTGAACCTAAGTCTCCCCAAATCAATTGCCATTCCCATTTGTTTCCATTTATGTCAAACAATGGGTCGCGTGGTGTAAGTTTGATGGTTATATTTCCATCTCTGGTTATAAGTCTGCCTGTTGCGCCGTTTGGATATCCTTGACCCCCAGCATTACTTCTGGTCGTCACTAAATCTTTCCCCGACGAAGCTTCTACATCGAAAATAACCGGTGTTGGTCCTTGAGCCAATACTCCACCCACAAAAGCTAAAGAGAATAAAACAGAAATAATAAAAACTACAGTTTTAAAAATATTGTTTTTCATTGTATGAATTATAACACAAAGAGATATTTGTCTGGAAAGTTTTAATAATAAAAATATGTGGATAACCTGACTAGAAAAAATAAAGGCCCCGAGAGAAATTTATCCTCACGAGGCCTACAGACCTCGTGGTCTGACTTGTCTATTAGACAAGGTTTGATGTTTTAGTCTCGCCCTTATTTTAGAGGCGGACCGAGTGGCCGGAGCGAGAGATGTTCCCCTCGCCCGGCGCACTGTTTTAGGGTTGACACTGTGTCTCGACTGAAAGGCCGAGAGCTCTGCGTTCTCCTTGGTAGGATCCAGGGATGCCCGACTGGGCCGTAGGGCCAAGAGCTCGAACCACATCTGCATCCACATAAAGAAGCTGGGCGATGGAAGTGGTACGAGATCCAAAGATCTGGAACTCTGGCTCATCAGGTATGCCTGGAGCCTGGAGGCTCGGCCAGGCTGCGTGATTCAAGCCGAGTGTGTGAGTTAACTCGTGAGGAACCGCCGCCTTCCTCATCGCCCAAATGTCCGTAAAGTAAACAAGTCCATTGTAGATATCACGACCAGTGCCTGAACTGGTTGCGTTGCTGGGGTTGTTGGTTGAACCTTCCTTCCCGACACGCACGATGATTCCCTTCCAGCTCTCAACCCCCTCATTTGAGACTGAATAATTGAGCATAGAGAACGGAGCCAGCACCAACATATTCATCCCGAGCTCCTCCTCGGCTCGATCGATCAGCCGTAGCGCACTGTCCATCACAACTTGCTCCGGAATGACTGGAGAAGCTGGGTCAAGCGCGAAAGGAATCGGTCGATTCGGCCAGGTCTGGAGGGTCATGCCGGTACACTGAGGTGTTTTTGCAATCCAGAGCAAGGACACCTGCGGGTTGAACGCATCCCAGTGAAGGCTGAGCGTCCGGCTAGTGCCGGCATACCAGCCAACTTCGAATGCCCACTCTATAGGCACGCGAGTGTAGAGGAATGGACGGTTTTCTGCCCATCGCTCTACGCTGACTTCAATTTCCCACTCCCGAAATACTCGGTTGGCGGGGTTCTTGGCATCTGCGCTTAGCCTGAAACTTGTATAGACCCGAGCACGAATGCTCATAGACCACGAGCCGTCGTACCCTACGTCGGCAGATTCTGTGCCGAAGGAGCCGGTCGCATAGACTCGCTCGCCCGAGAGCTTGCCGAGGCCGGAGTTGTAAGTTCCAAAACGCCCGGAGACCTGGAGGAGCGGAAACACCGTCACATTCACGGTGGCTGTTGCAGTTCCCCCTTCACCAGTACAGGTGTAGGAAGGAGTCTTGAGGCCGGGAGTGGAAAAAACCACTACCTCCGAGACAGCAAGTGGCGCAGAGCCCAGTGCCCAGGAACGGGTCGCTGATACTGAACCCCCGCAAGAACCAGCCAATGTCACACCTTCTCCCACGAAAACGGAGTCGGCGCTTGAAATCAGGCTCGCGATCACGCGCGGAACTCCACGAACAATGCGTTCTTCTGAAACTTGCTTGTTGTTGCCAGAGCAAAAAACGGAAAATAGGTTGTCTCCGAGAACCGCGACCAGGAGGTCGAGATTGACGTTGATCTCCTGGTTTGTGTTCGCAGTGAGGTTCAACCCAGAGACCGAACACGCATCAACATACTTGGCCTCAAACCTGAACGAAGCCGTGGTATTGACCACAACCACATTGTTGCTTGAGCTGAACAAGGTGATGAGTGGGTCCTTCTTGGGCGGATCTGGGTCCGGCCCGGTGGGAGATTTGCAAGCGGCGGCAAGGGTGAGGGCAACGCCCAGCACCCAAAAAGTGGAGCGAGACATTTTGCCCTCCTATTGGGCGGAATATGGATGGGTTGAAAAATTAAAGGTTATGAAGTTGTCTATGTACTACAAGGGCATAAAAAGCCCTTTTTCTCATTATATCACAATAAATAAAAATACAAGTCAAGAGTTGTGGAAAGAGTGGATAACTAAAATGTCAAGGTTGAACCTTGACATAGCCGAATGGAAATAGAACTACTAAATACCAAAATCTTGATCTCTAAGATTAGACTGACGAACTATAGAATGTAGAGTGCCAACTGGAACTTCTCTTTTATTCGCTGGAATATAAATCAATGGCCTCGCTGAGATTTTTTAACGCCTCTTTTTTTGTTTTACCAAAACTTGAGATATCAACATTTAAACATTGAGAAACAAAATATTTCCCCTCTTTCCAAACTATATTTTGTAAATTAATCTTTTTCATGCTTCTAGATGTAAGAATTAAGAGCGTTGTTAACACTTTAACATTTTTGGGCTAAAGTTAACAACATGACAATTCATAAATCAACGCGGCTCACTCCCATCCAGAGAAAGGAGCTGATCGCGAGGTACTTTCAAAATGGCGTAAGAATAGCGACTCTGGCGCGAGACTATCGGGTAAGCCGGAATACAATCTACAATATCATCAATCGTTCAAGGTTTAATGACTTTTCTATCCACAAGAGCGTAAACAAACGCTATCGGTGCCTGGAATACGGCCTTAAACGATTAGCGAAGATTGAAGCGGAGCTTGAAAAGAAACTCAAAACCAAAGCTTTACGCTACAACAAAAGCTATCCAGGTGAAATGATGCATTCCGACAACACCAAGTTGCCAATGCTTGAGGGAGAGAAGCTCTCCGACAAGCCGGAAACTCTGTATGTGGCGATTGATGATTTTTCAAGAGAACTATATGCCGCTATTTTACCCGACAGAAGCCAGTATTCTTCTGCCACATTCCTCAAGCAAGTTCTCGAGGAATGCCCTTATACCCTGGAAGTTTGGTATACTGATAACGGAACAGAGTACAAAGGCAATCCCAAAGAACACGAACTGATGAAACTTTGCAAGGAGAACCAGATCAAACAATCTTTTACCAGACCCAGAACCCCAAGAACAAACGGCAAAGCAGAACGTGTAATCAAAACTATCAAGGAAATGTGGTTAACAAAAACCCAATTCAAGAACCGAAATCACCGCAGACAAGAACTGATCAGATTTATTAACTATTACAACACGGTCAAGCCTCACAAAGGAATCAATAGTCGAACTCCTTTAGAGCAATTAACAGATTATTTTTATCCCCAAGAATTGTGAAGAACGCTCGCGATTCTTACATTCTAGTATATCACAAAAAAGAGGTAATGCAAGAAAAAATAAATAGACTAACAAGGACAGTCCTTGCTAGTCTATTTTATTCCCTATGAATAGCAAAAAAACCGCTTATGCGGTTTTTTTGCTTCACTATCCCACCCTACTAATTCCCCCTCAATTGATTGATTAGGGCCTGAATAACATTGATAGCGCTTGCCATTTGATTCAATTTGGCTTGTTGCAATGAAGAAACTGAGACGTCCGAAATAAGAACGTTTACAATAACACTGTCTGTCGCATTTAATCCTGTTACTGAATCATAACAAGTAATGCTGAAAATTTGGAAAAAGGATAACGGCCCTAATCCTGCCAAAGATCCAGATGTTCTGAAATTACCAGTCCAACCGCCAGAGGCTGTACAAGAATTCGCATTAGTTGAAGTCCAAGAAAGGTCTACTGTTTGCCCAGAAGACACAGTAATGGGCCCCTGAGAGAAAGAGCCACCGTAACTTTTAACCATCAAATCCACTGTCGGAGAAACAGAAGGCTGTGGTGGAGTAACTGGAGGAGGGATAACTGGAGGAGGTGTTATTGTGGCAACACTTTGCAAATAATTACCAACAGTCCAGCCATTGATTCCACCAATAAAGCTAATTTCCCACCAGATGTATCCATCTGCCGATGTTGGTCCCCCAATAACTGTTCCCTGTGTTCCAACTATAGAAACGGCAAGGGATCTTGATGCTAGGCTTGGGCCTGTACGAACATTTACATTTGCTGTTGTTCTAATCATTTCACCCATAGAGAATTGGGAGGAAACAGGAGGCTGATTAGGAACAGTGATTGTCACGCTTTGACTTGCCGAACCGCCCGTACCAGTACAGGAAAGTGTATAGGTCGTGGTTTGCGCAGGCGATACGGTTTCGGTTAACCCCGGACCAGGAATGTTGCCGAAAGGAGATTTATTCCCCGACCAGCCGCCGCTTGCCGTACATGTGGAAGCGCTGTACGAAACCCATGATAGCGTGGATGATTGACCACTAGTAATATTTGCCGGATTGGCGTAAAAGCTAATATTCGGCGGAACATTTATAGTCACGCTATCTCTAACTGAATTGTTATTGCAAGAGATACTATAGTGAGTGTTTTCAGTTATATTTCCGCTGTTTTGCGATCCCTTTGGGCTTACCTGGGAAGGATTAAGCACATCACTGCCCGCACCTAGAGATGTTAAACTGCAACCGGAAACAGTACCGGTTGAAGTCCATGTAATATTTGCTGAAGAATTTCTGGCAATAGTAAACGGCCCATCAGAACCATTCGCTTTAATATCCACGGTGGGTACATCTGGTGGAAACTGTGGATCAATAACAAGAAGATACACTGTTACACTTTGGCTTGTACTTACTCCATTTCCAGTACAAGTAAGAGTATAGGTGGTTTCTTTCAACGGAGATACGGATTGAGAACCAGATGTCGCCTTGCTTCCTGACCATCCATTTGAAGCTGAACAAGATGTGGCATTGATTGAAGTCCAAGATATGGTTGAAGAGTTTCCCTGAGTAATTGATGCAGGAGAAGCAGAAAGTGACAAAGTTAGTGGAGGTGGTGGGGCAGGAGGTAGCACTGGAGCGACTGCCACTGTAACACTCTGTGAAGTTGACCCTGCGCTACTCGAACAAGTCAGAGTATATGTGGTTGGCGAGTTTACTGGGAAAAACGTTTGGCTACCACTAGTAGAC
>Ga0163152_10008408_pt1 | contig 11026 bp, 7 predicted proteins | sample OliLakLV19MP8IB2_FD_148635 | JGI IMG/M metagenome (GOLD analysis project Ga0163152, IMG submission 148635) | Freshwater microbial mat bacterial communities from Lake Vanda, McMurdo Dry Valleys, Antarctica - Oligotrophic Lake LV.19.MP8.IB-2 | ecosystem: Environmental > Aquatic > Freshwater > Lake...
CCACGAACCCGCGTGGCTCCGTCCGGATCTCGCCGCGCGCCACCGGTGCTGGTATCTCCACTGGAGGAGTTGTCTGAAGCTCCGGTGAAATTGCCGAGGATGCCGCCCACTTCCGTACTGGTTGTATATTGGAAGAGTTCCTCCACCCCGGTAACCCCGAGATCCTCCATAAACTCCCGGGTAACGACTTGAATGGATGAGCCGATATCCTTGATGTCTTGGCGCAGCCGGCCGCCGGCCAGGGTTTGCGAGGCATAATAGCCTTGCTCGGTGTTCTCCTCCACGAGGAACGGGGACATTTCGACCGCCTTGATAGGTGCCCCTTTGGGCTCGGAGGCGTTTTGAGCCCGACTTTGCGGTATGCAATTCGTTGATATCATTAACAAAACTAAAACCGAGCGGTAGGAGTAGGCATTCATGGGGGTAATCCTGGCGAACATAGGAATCCCCGGCGGCGTTACTCGTGCGCCAGGGGCGGACGAGAGCGCCGTTAAAACGCGAGGCGCGTTTTATAAAGACGGCTGACTGGGATCGCCGTCGATACTCGGGGCGTGGGGTTGTAGATTCGGACTATAAGCGCGATGCGTTGTCCGGACAACGTTTGCCGACTGACAAATTTGAAAGAATGCTGCTTCCCGCCTTTACTCGATTTTCAATACAGTGAATGAGTAGTCGAATATATATTATGGTGAGTACGGAGTTTTCCCGGTGTGGCCGGAGTCCAGAGCTCGCTGTTTGTCGTGGTACGAGGCGTTCGCTTGGTCGTCCCTTGGAGCGGTTTAGGGTCATGACTTGAATCGCTTCGCTCTGGTCCCTTCGCCGAATGAGCTTTTCGTACGGGTCGCGACCACGATCCCGAGGTGACGATTCCATGGTCGCGCGGGGCTGAGTTCAAGTGGGTGCTGCCCCGCGGGCCATCCTGTTGACATCCCGACCTAAACCCATGCAATCCATCCCAACCCCCATTGCCTCCGGCGCGCCGTCGTGCCCTCGTTTCTTCTCCGCCTTTTTCTCCCCCATGACGATTGCCTCCCAGCTGTGTTCTGAAGCACCTCCCGGCCGCGCGGGAACGGTGGGCGCCCTGTTCGTCGCCTTCGTCGTCTCCGCCGCGAGCGCGTCGGCCGCCATCGATTTCGCGCGCGACATTAAGCCCATTTTGGCGGAACGCTGTTATGGCTGCCACGGCCCCGATAAACAGAAGAGTGGCCTGCGCCTGGATCGAAAAGACGAGGCGCTCCTCGGCGGCGACTCCGGCCCTTCCATCGTTCCCCGCGATGCGGCGAAAAGTCTGTTGTTTGCCCATGTGTCCGGCGCCGAACCCGATTCGATCATGCCGCCGGAATCCGAGGGCGATCCACTCACTCCGGCACAAGTTGCCTTCATCAAGACGTGGATCGACGAGGGCGCCGTCTGGCCGGACGAGGCTCCAGCCGAATTCGCGCGGAGCACCCATTGGTCCTTTCAGCTGCCGGTCCGAAATGCGCTTCCGGCCGTGGCCAACGCCCCCTGGCCGCGTACGCCGATCGACCGGTTTGTTCTCGCCCGGCTCGAACAGGAAAACATCGCGCCGTCCCCGGTCGCCGATCGCACCACGTTGATTCGTCGGCTCAGCTACGACCTGCTCGGGTTGCCGCCTTCGCCGGAGGAGGTGCGCGCGTTCGTGGCGGACCGCCGCCCCGACGCGTATGAGCAACTCGTGGATCGTCTGCTCGCCTCCCCGCACTACGGTGAGCGCTGGGGCCGTCACTGGCTTGATCTCGCGCGGTACGCTGACAGCGACGGCTACGAGAAGGACACCGCGCGGCCCTATGCTTATCTCTATCGCGACTGGGTGATCGATGCCATCAACCGGGATGTGCCGTTCGATCAGTTCACCATCGAACAACTCGCCGGCGATCTGCTTCCGGGTGCGGAACACGAGCAGAAGGTTGCCACCGGCTTCCACCGTCAGACGTTGCTCAACAAGGAAGGCGGCGTCGACCAGGAGGAGTATCGCAACAAGGCGGTCGTGGATCGCGTGGACACTACCGGCGCGGTGTGGCTCGGGTTGACCGTGGGCTGCGCGGAGTGTCACACGCATAAATTCGACCCGATCACGCAGCGGGAATTCTTTCAGCTATTCGCGTTTTTCAACAACGCCGACGACAAGGATATTCCTGCTCCGACGGAACAGGAGCTGGCCATCTATCACGCGGCAAAGAGGCAATGGGACAGTACGCGCGCCCCGTTACAGCAACGCTACGACGATTACGTTCGCAACGGGTTGCCCGCCCAGCAGGCCGCATGGGAGGCGACCGGCACCGTCGACCTCGCGGTCTGGAACGCTCTGCCACCCGTATCCGCCGCAGCCGCACAGGGCACTACGCTTACGACTTTGCCTGATCACTCCGTGCTCGCTTCGGGCCTGAGCCCGTTGACCGAAACCTACACCGTCGCCGCCCGTTGGCCGGGTGCATCGCCGACGCACCCGACCCCACTTTCAGGTTTTCGTTTGGAGGTTTTGCCGGAAACTTCGTCCAACACCGGCCCGGGCCGCTCCGGCAACGGCAACTTCCTGCTTACCGGTTTTGAACTCACGGTTCAATCCGCCGAAGGCGCGTCCTCCCGCACCGTGACGTTTAGCAAGGCCTCCGCCGATTTCTCCCAGAAGGACTGGGCGGTCGCGGGTGCGATTGATGCTGACCCGAAAACCGGTTGGGCGATCTCGCCGCAAAACAAGCGGCGCCACGTCGCCGTCTTCGAGTGCGCCGAACCGCTCGTGCTCAACGCCGGCGATACCCTCGTCTTCACTCTCGATCAGCAGTTCGGCAATCAACACACTTTGCTCCGGTTCCGGTTGTCAGCCACGTCCGCGCCGCTTCCGTTGTCACCGTCGCTGATTGATGACGGCGTCGCGATCGCCTGGAACACGCCACCCGTGCACCGGACCTCCGCGCATCAAGCCGCCTTGGCTGCGTACTTCCGGGACGAGGTGGATCCGGACGCCAGGAAACTGCGACAACCGCTCGATGCCTTCGCCAAGACGGAACCGAAGTATCCAGAAACCAAGGTCGCCGTCCTGGCGGAGCGACCCACGCCGCGCGAGACGCACGTGCATGTTCGCGGCGACTTTTTGCGGCCCGGCCCGCGCGTCGAACCAGCGACACCCAAGGTGCTTCACCCCTTTGCCGCGCGCGGTGCCACCCCAGACCGCCTTGATCTTGCCCACTGGCTGGTCGATGAGCGCAATCCGCTCACCAGCCGCGTCACCGTAAATCACATCTGGAAACACCTCTTCGGCCGCGGTCTCGTTGTCAGCGTCAACAACTTCGGGACACAAGGGGAGCGGCCGTCGCATCCCGAGTTACTCGACTGGCTCGCGACGGAATTCCCCCGGCTCGGCTGGAGCCGCAAGGCGTTGCTCAAACTGATCGTCACGTCGGCGACGTATCAGCAATCCTCGGACTACCGCCCGGACCTGGTCGAGGTCGATCCGTTGAACACGTTGCTCGCGCGGCAAAGCCGCTTGCGACTCGAAGCGGAGATCATCCGTGATGCCCATTTGACCGCGTCCGGATTGCTGGCGCGCAAAGTCGGTGGACCCAGTGTGCGTCCGCCATTGCCGGCCGACATCGCGGCGCTGGGTTACGCCAACTCGGTCAAGTGGCGCGAGAGTGAAGGCGAGGATCGCTTCCGGCGCGGCATGTATATCTTTTTTCAACGCACGGTACCGTATCCGATGTTGATGACATTTGATGCGCCGAACTCGACGGCAACGTGCACCCGGCGCGACCGGTCGAACACGCCACTGCAGGCGCTGACGCTCTGGAACGATCCGGTGTTCTTTGACGCCGCCCGCGCGCTCGCCCAGCGGCTGATGGTGGAGCCCACGCCCGATGCGCAGTTGGAGCGCGCGTTCGAGATTTGTCTGGCCCGTTCGCCGAGTGAGGCGGAGCTCGCGCGGCTGCGCCAACTCTACGACGACCAGAAACGCCTCACGCTGGAACAGCCGGACAGCGCCACTGCGATCCTCGGGGTGGGTGGCGACACCGCTTTGCCGACCGATCCGATGGCGCAGGCGAGTCTCGTCGCCACCGTGCGCACGATCATGAATCTCGATGAGTTTATCACCCGCGACTGACCCCGCATCATGAGCCCTGAAGATATCGTCAAGCTGACCCGCCGGGATTTTCTCGCGACCAACGCCAGTGGCCTCGGCGCTCTTGCGCTCGCCTCGCTCTTCAAAGCCGATGGCTTGCTCGCGGCGGAGCCGGCGGCCAGTGCGGGTGCCGCGCCGCCGTTTACGCCCGCGCCTCATTTCGCGCCCAAAGCGAAGAACTGCATCTTCATCTTCATGGAGGGGGCGCCGAGCCAGATGGACCTGTTCGATCCCAAGCCGAAGCTAAACGAGATGAACGGGCAGAAGTTGCCCGACTCGATGCTGGAGAAAGTACGGTTCGCCTTCATTCAGAAAGAGGGCGCACGGCTGATGGGTTCGCCACGGACGTTCACCCGCCACGGCCAGTGCGGGATGGAGTTGTCGGATTTGCTACCCCATCTCGGCACCTGTGCCGACGACATCGCGCTGATTCGCTCGATGCACACCGATCAGTTTAACCATCACCCGGGCCAGTTGATGATGCAGTGCGGCTCGTCGATGTTCGATCGGCCGACCATGGGTTCGTGGCTCAATTACGGACTCGGCAGCGAGTCGAAAAACCTTCCGGGTTACGTCGTGTTGACCGCCGGTCGCGGCACCAGTGGCGGTGCGTCGCTCTGGTCGAGTGGATTCCTGCCGTCGGATTATGCGGGCGTGCTGTTCCGCAACAAAGGTGATCCGGTGCTGAACCTGAGCAATCCACCCGGCATCACGGAGCGAATGCAACATTACGGCCTCGATGCCATCACGGACCTCAATAAACTCCGGCATCAGAAAGTCCGTGATCCGGAAATCGCGAGCCGCATCACCGCCTACGAGTTGGCGTTTCGGATGCAGACGGCTGCTCCGGAGTTGACGGATCTGGCTGGTGAATCAGCGGCGACGATGGACGCCTATGGCATCGATCGCGTGGAGCCCGAAATCAAGGGAGCGAATCGCGGCGGCGGTCCAGGGCAGTTCAAAACCTTCGCGACGAACTGTCTCCTGGCGCGGCGCTTGGTCGAACGCGGCGTGCGTTTCGTGAACATCTTTCACGCGTCGTGGGATCACCACAGTAACTTGGAGGCGGAGCTCGGCTTCAACAGTCGGATGGCCGACCAGCCGATCGCGGCGCTGCTCAAAGATCTCAAGCAGCGCGGTCTGCTGGACGAAACCCTGGTCGTGTGGGGATCGGAATTCGGACGCACGCCTCTGGGTGAAAATCGCGTCGGGTATCAAGCTGTGACCGGTCGCGATCATCATCCGTTCGCCTTCAGTTTGTGGATGGCGGGTGGGGGAGTGAAGGGCGGCCAGGTCATCGGTGAAACCGACGATATTGGTTGGAATATCGTGAAGGATCCGGTGCACGTGAATGACCTTCACGCGACAATCCTGCACCTCTTCGGATTGGATCACACGCGCCTCACCTATCGCTTTCAAGGTCGCGACTTCCGGCTGACGGATGTCGCCGGGAAAGTGGTGAACAAGCTGCTCGCCTAGTATTTCACCCCTTCGATTGTCATGGCGAGCCCGGGGAGCGAGGGCGGGGCAATCCATGGCTGGATTGCGGCAGTGGAACCACCGCGGCGGCGGTCACTGCGGTTACTGAGAGCCGGAAGCACCGGCACGAATGCCGGTGTCACCGTTTTTCCACTACACGAGGCCGACGAGCTCGGCCGTGGCCGGAACGTCTTTGATGATTTGGGAGGGCTGCGGGCCGACCCCGAGATAACGCAGGTTCGGCAGCTTGTCGGCGGCCGGCAACTCGCGGTGCTCGAAGGCGACGGCGAGCAGGCTCTTCATCATTGCGGCGACGTAGCGCTGCGCATTGATCGGCAGCTCCGCGAAATGGCGCACGGTGGAGATATCCCCGGTCCAACCGGGGTGTTGCGTGTAAATCGGCCGAAGCGTTTTGCGAATCGCCTCATTGCGGGGCACGTGATTGATCCGGGTGCCATCGCTGGTTTCGTAGCCGACGCAGATCTGCAGGTCGCCCTGCCAGTCACCACTGTGGGTGAGCGCATCGAGCTTGTTGATCATCACGTCCTGGAAACCGCCGTAACGAAGCGCGTCGCCTTTTTCCACGGCGTCATACCAGCCAACCATCCGCTGGCGTCCGGTGCTGGTGCCGAATTCAATCTGCTTTAGTTTCGTCGTGAGCGGATGCACCTCGTCCATCTGGGTCAGGAACGTGTGCGTGCCGACCTTGGTATCATACGCCTTGGCCACGCCGAAGGTGTGTATCCGTTGTACGGGTATGCCGGCGCTTTCGAAAAATTCCGGCGTGTAGGTGTGCGACGCGGTCACGTTGGGCGAGAAGCCATGGCGCTTGTCGAGCCAGTAGGCCTGGCCGAATTCGCCAATGATGGTGTGTCCGGCGGACATTTCGCGCAGGATAAGCTCGCGGACTTCGCCAATGTTTTTGGCCAGCGCCGTGCCGGCCTGCCAGTAGGTTTCAGTCAGCGCAGCGAGGTTCAGCGTGAAGGGCTCGCGGCCGCGGAAGCGGATGAAATCAAACTCTTCCTTTCCGAACACGCCGAGCTCGATGGCCTCGGCGTTGGCGCGCTGCTCGGCCGTGGTCAGGGTGTCGAAAAAGGACGACCACGTGGCTTCGCTGACGCGGCACACGTGCTGAATCGTGCGGCAGGCGCGTTCGGCGCGCTGGGCCAGTTTGCGGGCAAAGTAATTCGGTCCGGCCAGGAAGTCGGAGTAGACGATCTGTTGTTGCCCGACCTCGTCGACATACGCTGGCGTGATGCCGCGACCCGTGGAACCGCGCGGTTCCTCCTTCAACACGTTGACGCGGTAATCCTCCCAGGCGAGATCCAGCAGACGATGGGTGAGGTCGGACACGAGGGTCCGCTCATCGATCAGGAGGCGGGAAAGGATCGCATGGCCTTTTTTCTCCAGAGGTTTCGTTTCCCACCAGATCTTGCGCGGATCCGCGACGACGCCGCTGCCGATGCAGAGATGGGAGGCATCGCGCACCACGACTCCGGCCGGGAGCAGGTTGAGTTTTATGCCGCCGGCGGTGTGGCCGGAATTGGCACCGCCGTTGACCTTCAGCACCACGGAAACGGGTGCACTGGTGCCGCGGAGTTCGTCGGCGACCTCAGGGATCAAACGGCCTTTGCCCTCGTCGCCGAGGGAAATGCCCACATCGGCGATGAGCAGGCTGGAAAAAGGGAGCAGTGACATGGTTGCGGGTCTCGTGCAACCGAAGCGGCCCTGGAATCCGGGTGCCCCCTGTTGCCGGGAAGTGAAAACGCGACGAGCGCGGCGAGGGCAAATAGAAAGTGGCGCGCGACCGAAAACGTACGAGCGGGCTCGATTCTGGTAGGCAAACGAAACCGCCCTGAAAAATTTCATCGCACGTCTGGGGCCGAGTGCTTTGCATTCCCGTGCGTTTCGCATTTTCCCCCTCGTATTTCGCATATGTCCGCTTCCCTCTCGATCGCATTTATCGGCACCGGTGTCATGGGCCGCAGTATGGCGGGCCATCTCCAGGCGGCCGGTCACACGCTGCACGTTTATAACCGCACCAAGGAAAAGGCGCAGACCCTCGTTGAGGCTGGAGCGACCTGGCACGATTCCGCCGGAAGCGCCGCGGCCCAGGCCGATGTGGTGATCACGATCCTGGGCTTTCCGACGGATGTGGAGGCCACCTATTTTGGTGCCGGCGGGATCCTGGAAAAAGCCAAAGCGGGTGCGCTGCTGATCGACATGACGACCTCGAGTCCGGTGCTGGCGCAGCGGATTGCCGAGGCGGCCGCGGCCCGAGGTCTGGCATCGCTCGACGCGCCGGTTTCCGGTGGCGATCTCGGCGCCAAGGAAGCTCGTCTCGTGATCATGGTGGGCGGCGAGGCCGACGTGTTTGCCCGGGCGAAGCCACTCTTTGAGATCATGGGCAAAAATATTGCCCTGCTTGGAAAGCCGGGTTCCGGCCAACATTGCAAGATGGCGAACCAGATTGCCGTCGCGGTGGGAATGGTGGCGTGGGTCGAGGGACTCGCCTACGCGAAGAAGGCCGGTCTCGATCCGAATGCGGTGCACGCCAGCATCAGCGGCGGCGCTGCTGGCAGCTGGGCGCTGACGAATCTCGCTCCGCGCGCTTTAAGTGACAATTTTGCCCCGGGTTTCTACGTGAAGCATATCATCAAGGATATGAAGATCGCACTGGAGAGTGCGGCCGAGTTGAAGCTCGATCTGCCGGGTCTCGCGTGCGCCAGGAAGCTTTACGAGCAAGTCGCCACGCGCGGCTGGGAAGACTGCGGCACCCAAGCGCTCTATCGTCTATATACGTCGCTTTGAATTTTTCCGGCTTTAACTCCCCATGAAACTATCCCCTGATTTTCGCAAACGTGTGCTCGCACGTGAATGGCTGACCGGCACTTTTCTCAATTTGGGATCGCCCATGACCGTGGAGATCGCGGGACTCGCCGGATTCGACTGGGTGTTGATCGATCATGAGCATGGTCCTGGTGGAGAGGATACGCTGCTGCACCAATTGCACGCCGCCTCCGCCACGCCGGCTTTTCCGGTCGTGCGGATCGCCCAGAATGAGACCCCTCGCTTCAAGCGCGCGCTGGATATGGGTGCACTCGGAATCATGGTGCCATACGTGAGCACCGTGGCGGAGACCAAGGCGGCTGTCCTGGCGATGCGTTATCCGCCGCATGGCATTCGTGGGGTGGCCAAATTCAACCGCGGAGCCGGCTTCGGGGGGGACTTCGACGAGTACTACGCGCACGCCCATGAGCGGCTGGTCACCGTGATTCAGATCGAAACGATCGAGGCGGTGAACAACATCGAGGACATCGCAGCGGTCGATGGGGCCGATGTGCTCTTCGTTGGACCGGCCGATCTCTCCTATAACATGGGAATTCCGGATCAGCTCGAAAGCCCGGTGTTTACCGACGCGCTCAAGAAAGTCAGCGCGGCCGCCCAACGCCACGGCAAGGCCGCTGGCATCCTGGTGCATAATGCGGCGCTCGTGCCGAAGGTTCGCGAACTCGGCTATACGTTCACCGCCCTCGGTAGTGATGGCGGAGCGGTCCGCGCCGGCCTGCTCGGCTTCGTGGCCACGCTCAAAGGCAAGTAACCCGCACCCGTGGCATGGCTGTGAAGCTTCGTTTGTACGCGGGTCGATCATTGCGAGCCCGAGCGGCGGACCCGCCTTTTCATGGCCTTAACCGGGAGATTGCACACCTACTCGTAAACCCGCGGCAAATTGGATTTCATCTGTCATTGCGAGAGCAGAAGTGTAGGGCAGGTCTGTGACCTGCCTACGGCGGGTCACAGACCCGCCCCACTTTAATCCATCTAGCTGGATTGCCGCGCCCTCGTTCCTCGGGCTCGCAATGACAATGATAGGATGTGAAATCTCCCGGCTAACCTCTTCAACGCCCAGGCTCCCGCTCAATTCTTCTTCCCATGCGTATCACGGAAATGCACATCACGCCGATCGCCCTCGGCGATCCTCCGCTCCTCAACGCCGCCGGGCTGCACGCCCCGTATTGCTTGCGGACGGTGGTGGAGCTGAAGACGGACAACGGCCTCACCGGTCTGGCCGAGGTGCCCGGAAGCATCGCAGTCGATGCGGCGTTGGCCGCAGTGCGCGATACCGTCATCGGCAGCGATCCCCTGAACTGGTACGCGTTGCGCAACCAGCTCGCCGCCCGGTGCTCGCCGGAAACCTCGGCGTCCCGTGGTGACAAACCTTGGGACGGACGGACGCGCGTCCAGGTGTTCAGCGCGATGGATGTCGCCTGTCTCGACTTGCAAGGCAAGGCGTTCGGCGTGCCCGTGGCGACGCTCCTCGGCGGGATCGTTCGCGAGCGTGTCCCTTATTCGGCGTACTTGTTTTATAAATACGAAGGCGCCGGCGGACCACTGGCGTTCGGTACGGATCCCGCCGCCACCGGCTGGGCCGCCGCCCGTCAGAAGGCCGCGTTGGATCCGGAGGGCGTCGTCGCCCAAGCGGTCGCCATGGTGGAGGAATTCGGCTTCCAATCCATCAAGTTAAAAGGCGGCTGTTTCGAACCCACGCAGGAGGTCGCTGCGATGAAGGCGTTGTATCGTCATTTCGGACCCGACGTTCCGCTGCGCCTCGATCCGAACGCATTGTGGACGGTCGCGACTTCGATCGAACACGGCCGCGAGTTGGAAGGAATTCTCGAATATCTCGAGGATCCTTGTCGCACCCAGGAGGGTATGGCGGCGGTCCGGAAGGCGTTAAAGACTCCCCTGGCGACCAACATGTGCACGACGTCCTTCGACGATCTTCCCGGCAGCGTGCGCACCGGGTCCGAGGACATTATTCTCACCGACCATCATTACTGGGGTGGCCTGCACTCCTCGATGGAACTGGCGGCGCACTGTCGGACCTTCGGGCAGGGTGTCTCGATGCACTCGAATAATCACGCGGGCATTTCGCTCGCGGCGATGACGCATCTCGGCGCGGCGATGCCCAACCTTAGTTACGCCCTTGATACGCATTATCCCTGGCAGTGGGAGGAAATCATCATCGGTGGCCGCATGCCGATCGAAGGCGGCTGCGTCACGCTGCCAAAGGGACCCGGCCTCGGGGTTGAGCTCGATCGCGCCGCGCTCGCCCGGGCCCATGAAACGTATCAGAAATGTGGACTCACGGAGCGTAACGACGAGATTGAGATGCAGAAGAAAATTCCCGGTTGGACGTTTTCCGCGACCCGGTGGTAAGCGGGTCAAAGTCACCAGTGCCTCTGCGCCGCACCCCTGAACCAAAATCTTTGACGTGAGCCGCGCATACGGCGCACGCTTTTGGATATGACCCCTATCGCCCACCGCCTCACCGGTAAACACGCTCTCGTAACCGGTGGCGGCTCCGGTATCGGCCGCGCCATTTCCCGTCGCCTCGCGGCCGATACC
>Ga0163152_10008410_pt1 | contig 11023 bp, 6 predicted proteins | sample OliLakLV19MP8IB2_FD_148635 | JGI IMG/M metagenome (GOLD analysis project Ga0163152, IMG submission 148635) | Freshwater microbial mat bacterial communities from Lake Vanda, McMurdo Dry Valleys, Antarctica - Oligotrophic Lake LV.19.MP8.IB-2 | ecosystem: Environmental > Aquatic > Freshwater > Lake...
ATCAGGTACGAAGTGGATCGAACGTCACCGGATCTTCGTAGTAGGGCCGATCGGCCAAGAAGCGCTCGTAGCGACGCTCGATCTCGGTAGCGAAGTCGTCCTCTTTGTCATAGTAGGCCCGCTCCTTCGCTCGACTGGCATAGTCGCGTGCCCGCTCGTAATCCTTTTTCGAGGCATAGGCGATGGCCAGGGTGTCGAGGACGACGGCGTTGCGTTCCTGCGTGGCTTTGGCAGCGATCTTCGCCAGGGCAATGGCCTTGTCGGGGTCGCGGTACTTGGCGTCGGGGTGGGACGAGTAAATGCGACTGAGGAGCACGGCGGCGTGGGGTTCGTCGGGGTCGATCTCGAGGGCGCGTCGATAGTGGGTAATTCCGTCCTCGACGTGGCCGAGCTGAATGAGGGCAGACCCCAAGCCCGACTCGGCCATGGCAGTCTGGTCGTCGATTTCATTCACGCGCACGAATTGCCGGCGGGCCTCCTCCCAATTGCGCATGGTCAGGTAGATGCGTCCGATCTCGAGGCGGCAGTCGCGTTCGGTGTAGCCCCAGCGCAGCGAGGCCTCGAGGTCGCGAATCGCCAGGTCGTTTTTCTTTTTCACGCGATAGGCGATCGCACGATTAAAGCGGGCCATGGCGAGGTTCGGGCCGATTTTCAGAGACGTATCAAACATCTCGAGCGCTTTGTCCACGTTCCCCTCGCGCCAGCAGGCGGTGCCCAGGGCGAAGTAGGCACCGTGATTGCGGGTGGTCACCTTGACGGTGTGTCCGAACAAATGCGACGTGTCTTTCCAGTAGCCGACCTGCCAGTAGGTGAGCACGGCGAATAGCGCCAACGCCAGGCCGGCGCCGGCGCCAACGCCAAAGCGCGCCATGACCTGGAACCGCGCCGCCAGCATGCCCAGCACCGTGGCGACCAAAGTCAACCCGCCGATGGCCGCCAGGATGGCGGCCACGGGAACTGGCGTGCCAACGCGACGACCGTATTCGGTGAGCAGGGCCATGGCGGGAAGTGACGTGGCCGTCACCCATAAGGGGACAAACGCCCACGCTGGGATGCGCTTCCTGCGATCGAGCAGATCGGCCAGGCCGAATGCCAGTGCCGCGAAGATGCCAATCAAAGGAATGTACGTGTAGCGATCGGCCATATACTGGCTGCCCACCTGGACGAAGCCGATCACCGGCACCAGCGTGCCGAGATACCACAGCCAGCCGACAAGCAGATACGGGGCCCAGCGATAGAGCATCGCGGCGACCGTGGTGATCAGGCACGCGCCGATGAAGGCCAGCAGCCCTTGCAGCAGCGACAGATTGCGGTTGTCAAGGGGATAAGGAATCGAGAGATCGACCGGCCACAGCGTGTTGGAAATGTAAGCGCTATAGGACATCAGCGAGTTGACGATGCGCACCCAAATCGGAATGAACTCGAGCGGAGCGACGGCTGCCTGCTCCTTTTGCGCGAAGAAGGTCATGACCGATTCGAGCGCCACCAGCGCGAACAGCGGGAGCTTTTCGAGCAGCAGCAGGGGGAACTTCTCGACCGCTACTTGCAGCCCCGCCCGACTGAACAGATTGCCTTCTCCCAGACGGTTGAGCGGCCACAGGTCTAACAGCAGCAGCACGCAGGGGAGCGTGACCACCATCGGCTTGCTGAGTAGCCCCAACACCATCAGCGCGGCCATACCGGCATATTTGGCGACGCTGGGTTTTTCGACGTAGCGCGTGTAGGCCCACATGGTGAGCAGCCAAAACATGGCGCTGAGCACGTCCTTGCGTTCGGACGCCCAGGCGACCGATTCGACGTGCAAGGGATGCCAGCTGAAGAGCGCGGCAACCAGCGCGCTGGGCCAGATGCGCCCCGTCATGCGGGCAAATACCAGGAACACGAGCACGACATCGAAGGTGTGCAGCACCAGCGTATTGAGGTGATGCCCCCAGGCATCCAGGCCATACATACTGCAATCGGCCATGTGGGTGATCATGGTCAGCGGATGCCAGTTGGCGGCGACATTCGAATTGAGGTCGAACGTTTTCAGCACGCCCCAAAAGGACAGGCCGGCCTGCACGTCGAGATTGCGCGTCACGTAGAGGTGATCGTCATAGTTGACGAAATCGTGACGATCCCACACCATGCGGCCGAACAGCCCGAGGGTCGCCAGAATCAAGCCGAGGGAAAGTAGCCATTTCAATTGGGTGCGCGACACGCGATGAAATCCCCTGAAGTCGATTGCCAAGTAACAGTCCCCCCCACGAAACTTTCAGTCTAACCGGCAACGCGCGCGCCACCAGTCGGGCTGGGGCGAATGTCGCGAGCGATCCGCCACAGAGAAGTCTTGCGTCACTTCAAAATAAGCGAACCCCAAGGTGCCCTTGCGCGTGACGGGCGCGGCGTTGCGTGGTTCAGGGAGAGATTGACGGCTTGAGGCGGAGCATCCCGCAGGTCGGTACCACGGAAGGACCGCTCGCCCGTCAGCGAACATTTCGCGGCGACGACGCGGAGATGGAAGTGTTGGCGAAATGGGGCCAATATGCGTGGCAACTACGCTGAATCAGAAAAGTCATGCGGCCGAGCGGTGGCAATCGAGACGAATTTCAGCGGTGAAACGCCACCTCGATACCCCACTGGGGACCCGTCTGGTTTCACGTCCAGGAGCTTTTTTGGGAAATTCTGGGAGAATTGGCAGGCATATCCGCTCGTATTGCTAGAAATTCTGGCGGCGATGAAGGGCCCTTCAGCCGGTGAAATGAGATCGACTCGGAAGTGCCTAAAACGAGACTGGACCACCTCAAGATGACTGTAACCATAGGATTCCACGCACCTTGCGACCTAGATGCCGGGCAAACGGTTGCTCCGGCCGCTCGGTCGCGATGTGCTGGGCGACGTTTCGTCGTGCAGAGATCAGGTGCTGATTTGCTTAATCCACGAATTTTTTGTTTGACAGGGTTTCTAGGCACGGGTATTCTCAGACGCATCTGGTCGGGAAGCCAGACACGTACTGTGATACCGTTTCTGGCGATTTCGCCCAAGCGGATTCACGGCATGTGAGATTTCGGGTGCCAGTACAGGACAGCAGTTTAGAAAAACAGGTCAGTACGGGGGCCCGCTTCGATCCGTAGCGGCCTTAGTTGATCCAGGAAAGGGGGGAATCTTCGACCGCATACATTGAAGTAGTTAGTCTCATTTTTTTTCTTGCGAGATTTTGAGACGACTGCTGCTGGCTGTAAAACTTCGAGGCAGGTGTTCAGCCGAGGCAACAAGTCGTTGGGGTTAAGAGTCGTTTTTTTCCGTTCAAGTGAGTCGCTAGTGTAACGAAAACAGTGGAGTTCCAATCCATGCAAACGTATCTTCTACGCACGTGCGCTGCGCTGAGCCTTGTCGGGCTCGCTCTAGCCGTTGCAGCGCCTGCTCGGGCCGTCACGGTCCCCATCAATTTCACCGGCACTGAACAAAATTTCGATGCCACGGTCGACCTTAGCGGTAATCTCTATGCCGTCGGTACTGGCAACGTCTTTAACGCCGTTACCAAGACCTTTCAACCTTTTGTGTTGACTCCTCCGTTCAACCACCCGCTGTCGTTGGCTGGCGGTGCGATTACCGTAAGCTCCGATCCGATAACCGATCCGCTCGGCACGTTGTTTGACATTGCTGGTGGCAATTTGGTCAGCACGACCGACCTGGATGTCGACTTCCTGAATGGTCAGACAGTCGACTTCGCGCTCGACACCCTGGTCCTTACGACGAACAGCAAGGTCGCCTTGCTTAACGTATTGCTCGGCCAAATCGACCTGTCTGGCACGTTAAGCCAACTGGCTTTCGACCAGACCGGGGCGAGCATCGTACTAGGTGGCGGCGGTTCGGGTACTTTTGCGGCGGATGGCAACCTGCTTGCCACGATCAGCAACTTGCAACTGGTGCTCGGCGGTCTGCTTATTATCCCCGTCGCCGACCAACCCATCAGTCTGCCTGGCTCGTTGTCTGGCGCTTGGACCGTGAGCGGCCCTGCCAATAACACGAAGGTTACCCTCGATGGTACTCTATCGATCAACGTTCCGATCGCTCTGATGTCCAACTTGACTACGTCAATTACGGACATTCTCAGCTTGACCATTTCGACCACGCTCGACTTGGCCGGCAGCTTGACCGTTAATTTCAACTACCACCTTGAACAAAGCGGCCTCGTTGTTCCCGAACCGAGCAGCATTATCCTGCTTGGCCTGGGGCTCTGTGCCGCGATGGTGCCCGCTGTCCACCGCCTGCGTCGCCGTAAGTAAGACGCGAGGAACTCAGTAAGGCACGAGGAACTCCAGTTCGTCGTTACGGGTCGGCTTCCTGCCTCGGGAGCCGACCCTTTTTTTGCGCGCACGCGGCCATTCCTATGCGCGCACACAGAGAAATGCTCCCCAGAAATGGACCTGCCGCGGGTAATGCCGGACGCTGAAAACGGCCAGCGAGCAAGTGTTAGCGGGCAGCAGGATTCGCTGGCGCGGAGTTATCGCCGGCAGGCCATTTGGGCGATACGCCCGCCCGCAAGAAACGGTCACCCGCGGCTCTGGAACTGCCGAAAAACAACTTCCCGTTCTCTTACCCCCCTCACCCGGTTCGGCAAGCTTACCGCAGGCTACCCTCTCCGGCTCGACTGAGCTCGCCGAAGTCCGCGAGGGGAGAGGGGGATTGGGAGAAGTTATTTCTCGGCCGTTCCTTAGGCCCACACTACCTCGCGAGGGCCACTGAATACTTCGCCGAGCTGCCAGGTTGCCAGGCCAAGGTCTTCCAATTGCCGGACGATGCTGGCCGCGAAATGGGGGCTCACGACTAGCGCCAGGCCGATTCCCAGGTTGAAGACGCGCTCCATTTCGTCGTCGGGCACTTCGCCTAGCCGCTGTAGCCAGGTGAAGACCGGCGGCACCGGCCAGCTCTCGCGCACGAGCCGCACCTGGATGCCCTCGGGCAGAATGCGCTCGAGGTTCTCACGTAGACCGCCCCCAGTGATGTGGGCGATTCCATGGACAACGCTTTTGACGCGGTAGTGCCCGAGCACACTACGGAGCGGCCGGGCATAGAGCCGCGTCGGGGTCAGCAGGGCATCGGCCACGGTCGCGCCCAACTCGGGCACCCTGTCGTGAATGCCCAGCCCCGCCACGTCAAAGACGATCTTGCGCACCAGGCTATATCCGTTGGAGTGCAAGCCGCTGGAGGCCACGCCCAGGACTACGTCGCCGGGCATGATCTGCTTGCCGTCGATCACGCGGCGCCGCTCGACTACGCCGACGCAAAAGCCGGCTAGATCGTAGTCGCCGGGCTGGTACAGGTCGGGCATGATGGCAGTCTCGCCCCCCAGCAGGGCGCAATCGCTTTCGGTGCAGCCGGCCGAGATCCCCGAGACAATCTGCTCCAGCAGCCCAGGATCGTCGTGCGACATGGCCACGTAGTCGAGGAAAAAGAGCGGTTCGGCGCCGCAACAGAGTGCGTCGTTGATGCTCATGGCCACGAGGTCGATGCCGATCGTGTCGTGGCGACCGGCCAAGGTGGCGACTTTCAGCTTGGTGCCGACGCCGTCGGTGCAGGAGACGAGCACCGGGTCTTGATACCGGCGGGCGAACAGCGGGCTCTCGAAATCGAGCTGAAAGAGCCCGGCGAAGCCCCCTTCAAGGGGCAACACCCGGGGCGAGTGGGTGCGGCGCAGCAGGTGGGGGAGTCGGGCCATCGACTCGCGATAGACGTCGAGATCGACGCCCGCGTCTTTATAAGTCACCTTGGCCATTGGCCTTGCTTTCGCACTCCTAACGTGGAGTGAGGGATTGTAGAAGGGTGCCGAACGGGCTGTCAAACGGCCGCTGAGAGCGGAGCGAATCTAGGGAGCTGCAAAATGAGGCCAAGGACGACGATCGACGGTTCGCGACACGGGGCAGCGCTCCGAGCCAACGACACCGGGGCCTGGCGATCGGCGAGGTGGGCCAGCTGCCTGCGCTGGTCACTCGCCAACTTCGACGGTGACCGGCCGCCAACCAAACCGCTCTATCTGCAGCCGATCGAAGAACGGTCGCTCGCTGTCCTGCACGGCGATGCGGCATGGGTAGAAGCCTGGCAACCGCCCGATGCGCTGCGCTCCGACCAGTCGCCTGGCCAGGCCTGGTAGACGAGCCGCTGGCGATCGACGAGTTCTAGTCCGACAAACTTCGGCGCATCAAGCTGGCAGTACCCGGGAAAGGGAGCAGTAATTTTCTGCGGCTGACGCCGGGCGGAAAGAAACCGAATTGCGATGCGCAGTTCCGGAAATACGACAATGAGACGCTCGGCGAAGTCGATCCGCAGCAATCGCTCGCCGCTACTTAAACCCATAATCTTTGGCCACCTGGTCCCGTTGTTGTCCAGTTCGAGGTAGCCGACGGATTCGCCGGGCATGTGGCGAAGGCTGGCCAAGGCATTCCGCGGCCAAGCACGTCGACATCGAACTCGTAGAGAGTGACGGTGGGCATGGGTGTTGCCTCGCTGCGCACGCCAAGTCCACGTGACAGCCCTCGCTGCTGGCGGGGACTTTGCTGGCCGAATTCGTGGCGAACGGATTTTCGTCTACAGCCCGGCGTTCAAGCCCTGCAAGTCGGCCGGGATGAACTTGCCGTCGCGGCGTACGAGCTCGTCATCGAACCAGACTTCGCCCCCGCCATACTCGAGCGTCTGGATCAGCACCAGGTCCCAGTGCACGCGGCTGCGGTTGCCATTGTCGCACTCGTCGTAGGCGTTGCCTGGCGTGAGGTGCATGCTGCCGCCGATCTTTTCGTCGAACAGCGTGTCGAGCATCGGCCGGCGCACCCGATTGTTGCAGCCCAGCGACCACTCGCCGATGTAGCGTGCGCCGGGGTCCGAATCGAGAATCTTGTTGAGCTTCTCGGTTTCGTTGGCGGTCGCGCGGACGATCTTGCCCTGCTGGAACTCGAACTCGATGTTCTCGAACACCGTGCCCTGGTAGCGCGAGGGGGAGTTGTAGCGGATCGTCCCTGCGATGCTATCGCGCACCGGCGCGGTGAAGACTTCGCCATCGGGAATGTTGCGCTGGCCAAAGCAGGGGCGCACCGGGATATCGCGGATCGAGAATCGCAGGTCGGTGCCGGGGGCGACAATCCGCACGCGATCGGCCCGCTCCATGCGCGTCACGAGCGGCGCCTGGTCGCGCTCCATCTGGGCGTAGTCGGCCGTGCAGACGTCGAAGAAAAAATCCTCGAAGGCCGACGTGCTTTGGCCGGCCGCCTGAGCGAACGAATCGGTCGGCCAGCGCAGCACCACCCAGCGCGTGCGGGGGACGCGCACCTCGCTGTGCACAGGATGCCACCAATGCTGCTGGTAGAGGTCCATCTTGGCCAGCGGCACGTCGGCGAACTGGCTGCTGTTGGCGGCGCCGCGGATGCCGATGTAGGCGTCCATCTGCTCCATGCGGTGGCGCTCGAGCTGGCCGGCCAGCGCGATGCCGGCCTCGCTGGCCGTGGCATAGAGCGAGCGGAGCACGCGGTTGTTCTTCAGCGAGACAATCGGCTGGGCCCCGCGCTCGGCCGCCATTTCGACGAGCCGGCAGACGATCGCGGGGTCGGGCAGATCGAAGGCCTCGATCAAGAGCTTGTCGCCCGAGGTGAGCTGGCAACTGTGGTCGAGCAAGATCGTGGCGAGTCGCTCGATGCGCGGATCGGACATGATTTGGTGATTCCGAGTGAGATTGTGGTCGGCGAGGATCGTGGACTGCCCGAAGCGGTCCCCTTTCGCGGGGGCGCCCGGCCCGGTTATCGTAACGCCGTGTGAAACTTGAAATCCAGACCCCACAAGCGAGCGCGGTGCGATGAAGTTTAAGGTGCTGCTGACCGACTATGCCTGGCCAAACGTGGACATTGAGCGTCAAACCTTGGCGGATGCCGACGCGGAATTGATCGTCGCCGATGACAAGAGCGAAGCCGCGCTTTGCTCTTTGGCCGCCAGCGCCGCCGCCATCATGACCAACTGGATCCGCGTGCCAGAAGCGGTGATCGCGGCCGGTCCGAAACTGCGGATCGTCGCGCGGCTGGGGATCGGGCTCGACAACATCGACGTGGCGGCCTGCACGCGCCGCAAGATCGTAGTGACCAACTGCCCCGACTATTGCCTGGACGAGGTGGCCGAGCAGGCGCTGGCGATGATCCTGGCCCTGGGACGCAAGGTGGCCTTCTATCATCACGAGACCAAGAACGGGCGGTACGACTTGCAAGCCGGCCCGCCGCTGCGCCGCATCACGGGGCAAACGCTGGGGATTGTCGGGCTGGGCAACATCGGTCGCAAGTTGGCCGACAAGGCAGTCGGCATCGGCCTGCGCGTGATCGCCACCGACAAGGTGAGAGGGACACTGCCCAAAGGAGTCGAGTGGCGCGAGTTCGACCAGCTCTTGGCCGAGAGCGACTACGTCTCGCTGCATGTGCCGCTGATGCCGGCCACGCGGCATCTGATGGGGCACGAGCAGTTCGCACGGATGAAGCCGAGCGCGTATCTAGTGAACACGGCCCGCGGTGGCCTCGTCGATCAGACGGCACTGGCCGAGGCGCTCGCGGCCGGGCGCCTGGCGGGCGCGGCGCTCGACGTGCAAGATACCGAGCCGCCCGACTTGAGCTTACCGCCGCTCGACGATCCGCGCGTGATCGTCACGCCGCACAGTGCGTTCGCGTCGCTCGAATCGCTCGAAGACCTGCGGACGCGGGTCTCGCGTCAGGTGGCCGACCGACTGCACGGGCGAGTGCCCGAGAACGTCGTCAATCCGGACGTGCTGAATTAGTCGATTGTGCGGGCTGTGCGCGGCCAGGGAGCCGAGCTGGCGGCAACCACAGGTCTCACGACGTTCGATCAGGTCGCCCGGAAGCCGTGCCGACGCGCCGGCCGAGGCAATCGTCCCCCTCGTCTTGCGGCTGACTTTGACCTGCCCCTTCTGGTGGCCTATACGCACTATGGTGGCCTGAAGCGCAAACTCATTGGCGGATCGGCTATTCCTGCGCCTATCGCAGCCTGGTGACTCGTCCTGCGCAGACGAGTAGCGCCCGGGCGAGCCGATGGCGCACGTTCCGCGCGCCGGTGGCTGGAGCATTCCCCTCGCGACCATGCAAGTTTCTCGTCCCTCGACATCCGCCGCTGCTCCACCCAGCAATTGGAGCGACGAATTCGCTGCTTCGCTCGACGACGAGCGGCAGCGCATTCGCGCGTTGGCCACCACACAGCGAGCGCGGGTCGCCCGGATCGAAGCGCAATTGGCCGCCCAGTTGCAGTCGCTGGCCGCCGAACTGGCGCAGCGTGAGGCCGCAGCCGACCAACAGCACCAGGAACTCGGCACGCAGCAGTCGCAGATCGCCGATCAGGCCGCCGAGCTGGAGCGACTACGCAACGAAGTTGCCGCGCGTCAGGCGCAGATCGCGGCCGCCCAAGCAAACATCAGCGACGCCGAAGCCATCGGACGATCGGAAATCCAGACGCGACTCGCCGCGCTGGAGTCGCAACGCGCGGATCTCGCCACTTCCGCAGCGGCACTGGCGACCGAACAGGCGGAATTCAAGTCGCGCCAGGCCGAGCTCGACACCCGCTTACGACAACTCGCCGCGCAGCAACAGCAAATTGCCGAGCAGCAACAGCAAATCGCCGCTGGCAGGCGGCAACTGGACTCACGCGAGCAAGAGTTTGCCGCGCGTGAACTACAGATTGATTCGCGCGACCAGCAAATCGACGCTCGCGAGCAGCACTTCTCCGCGCGTGAGCGGCAGAGCGATGACCGCGCAGCGGAGCTCGAATCGCGCGCCGCGCAACTGGACCAACAGAGCCAGCAACTGGCCGGGAAATCGCAACAGCTCGCCGAGCGCGAAGAACGCCTGGTTCAACAAGCGGCGCAACTCTCCGATCAGGCCAGGCAACTAGCCGGTCAATCGCAACAGGCCACCGACACCAAAGCCCGCGCCGCGGCGCTAGCGGCACAGCAAGCCGAGTTCGACTCGCAACGTGCCTCGCTCGCTGCGCGCGAGCAAGAGCTGGCCGCGACCGCGGCGCAGCTCGCCGCACGCGACCAGCAACTGGCGGTTCTCGAACAACAGCTCGCCGCACGCGACAAGCAATCGAGCGAGCTAATACAGCAGGCCCGCACGCTTGATCAACAAGCCAGCGTGCATGAACAACAAGCCGGCGTGCTGGCGCAGCAGCTTGCCGATCGCGAGGCGGCGCTGGACGAAACCGAGGCGGCGCTGGGCCAACGTGAAGGGCAACTCGAGGTTCGCGAGCGGCGCTTGGCGGAACTCCAGTCTGCGGCCGCCGGACAGGCTGCCGAGTTCGACGCCACGCGCGCCGAGCTGACCGCGCTACGCAATGATTTGGTCACCCAACAGCGGCGGCTGGCGGAGACCGACGGAGCCCTGCTGACCAGGGCGGGCGAGTTGGCCGAGGCGGAAGAGCGCCTGATGCTGGCGCAAGCCGACGTCGACAGGCGCAAGCGGGAGATCGTGGCGGCGCAGCGCGAAATTCAAGATGCCCAGCGGCTGGCCACGACGACCGACGCCACGCGGCAGCAACAGATCGATCAATTGACGACGCAACTGTCGCGTGCCCGACAGGAATGCCGCACGTTGGTCGATGAACTCGAGCGGGCCCGCGATGAGGCCAACGCGGAGCATCACGAGGCGGTGCGCGGCACGGCGCTGGATGGGGAGCTGCGCGAGGCGCGTCGCCGGCTCGAGGACGCGGAGTCGGCGCTTTCGAGCTCCGAAGACGATCGGGCCCGCTTGCGGAGCGAGCTCGCGGCGGCCGATTCGGATCGCAAGCGGCTGCAATCGAGAATGGCCACCGCCGAACTCGAGCGCACGCAGTTTCAATCCGAAGCTTCGCGATCGGAGGGGCATCGCACGCAGCAGCAGCTCGAGCGCACGCGATTGCAAGCCGAGTTCACCGCTGCGCAAGCGGAGCTGGCGGCCGCGCAAGAACAACTGACCGGAGCGATCGATCCGGCCCGCTGGGAGCAAATGGAAGCCGATCTGGAAACTGCCCG
>Ga0163152_10008413_pt1 | contig 11022 bp, 3 predicted proteins | sample OliLakLV19MP8IB2_FD_148635 | JGI IMG/M metagenome (GOLD analysis project Ga0163152, IMG submission 148635) | Freshwater microbial mat bacterial communities from Lake Vanda, McMurdo Dry Valleys, Antarctica - Oligotrophic Lake LV.19.MP8.IB-2 | ecosystem: Environmental > Aquatic > Freshwater > Lake...
ACCAAAGACAGCCGCAGCGCGGCAGCCGACACGCTGCGCCGGTTCTTTAATCGCCGTTAATCTGAGCCGATCGCGGGCGCCCAGTGCGAGAGCCGGGAGTCGAACCCGGACGCCTTGCGGCACTGGATCCTAAGTCCAGTTCGGCATCGTCAGAAACCACGTTCCCGACGGCACTTCCAATTCCCCGGCTATGACTCGTTGGAACGCTGGTTGGAACGCTCCGACCAGATCCGCAGCAACTATCCCGCAAGGCACGGGAATCGAACCCGAGGCCGACTCTACGTCAACTAACGATGGCCGTTGCGGTTGCGTGAATTGCGAAACGTGCCGCGCTGCAATGGCGCTGCAAACCGAGAGCAGCATTTGTCTCGCGATGGCGTCGTTTGACGCCGACTTGCAATGTGTGATTTCCGCTTGGAGCTCACTCCCCCCAGCAATCCGACGGGCCGTGTTAGTTCTGATCGAGGTTTCCACACCCTAGAATTTGAACATGCCGGTCTGCTTCACGCACCGCGCCCCTTGACTCCGCGGAACGGACTCACTCGGCGCCCGCCGCCGGAGCACGTCACGCCACAACTGTTCCTTGCCCCCGTCGCGCTGCTTGTTGGCCATCGACCACCTCCTGCTTCGAAATGGCCATAGCTTGCCCGGCTATACCCCCAGAACAACGCTGTGCGCCGCAGAGCAGCAGTGTTTGAGGGCTAAGGGACACGCTGATCGATGCCGAATCGTAGAAACTGTAGCAGGCACAATCGCGTTAATTCGACGTGCATCTAGTACTACAGCGCCGGGTCGCTTAACGCGGCCAGGCTAGCACTGACTGCACGCACAGGTAACCTCGGTAAAAGTCCAGCTAGCGGGGTGACGCAAGCACACCGGAAGCAGAACGTAGCGCTGTAGTACTAGCGGCCCTCTCTAGTTGGGAAGGCTACGGCGGATTTGCTTGCAGACGTTACTATCTGGCCACCAAGCAATTTCCGTAACATCACTGCCACTATATTCAAAGTCCACAATTAGCTGCACAACGCCATGCTCGTCGATTGACCGCTTCTGAAGTATCCGCCCGTCGCGGGCGCAAAAATAATCGTATACATCGACGACCGTGTTTTCGTTTTTATCTCCTGCCCTTGCCTCACCGTTGCTTCGAATCTCGACACGATATATGTGATCCCACCGATCATAAAAACCGACTGCGTGCGTTTTTGATATTTGCACGCCACTGGGAAGCTGATCAACACCAAAATCGAACTCCCAATTCCACTGACGGAAAAACCTTATGCTCATGGCTTCACTTCGATTCTGAGTATCGTTTTGTCGGGCGTCGTAATCTGGAGATGCGGTGTCTGATGCGGCCCTGGATGATGCATAACGGCCGGATTATGCCAGTCGTAGGTCCCACGAATATCGGGAGCCTGAGAAAAAGGTCCACGATACCTGCACCGACTCAAAGCCGGAAATGCGTCTTGGCGAAGTTCCGCAGCCACCCGCAGGCTGCTAACTTCCAAACTTTCTCCTGCTTGAAGTTGTTTCACCATCCGCCAATATCGCGCATCCGTCCACCCGTAACCTGGAATGTACCGAGCCGCTTGAGCAGCTCCAAGAGTCTGCGGCCCGAATGCTGGCAGTGCAGCGGCGGATGGCGTCAATCCAGCAAGTGGCTGGCGAAGCATTGAGGCCGCCTTTGGTGCGAAGGGAGCCACATCCATGCCAAGCTCGACAGCAGCGACAGCGCGGTTCCTTGGACCGCCATAAACATCCGTACCATGCACCACACGGTTGAGCGGACCCAACACCCACACAGCTTCCTCGCCTGCTATAGCACCACGATACTCGAGCGAAGTTGGGTATGCCGTCAATAAGTTAAACTGACGGCATGTAATTGTTTCCGCAACACCTCCCGCTATTCCGCTTAACTTGCCGTCAGGCGGTTGTGTCACGATAATATTGGTATTTGGCTTAACGCCAGCCTGTGCTTCGCGCTCGATCCTCTGGTTGTAGGATGCGTACGTTTCTGTTCTACCTACCAAGCCGGTTGTCTCTAGGAACGCGCCCCACATGTCTGCCGCCATTGCCCTAGGATTGGGAAGTCCATCAATTTGCCCGCTAGGATCGACACGATTTGTCGGACTATTGTGAACATACGAATAGACGTTCGGGCCATCCCCCAGGCCAATCACGTCGGGTTGAATAAAGTTATTCGTGCGAGAATCGTACCAGCGGCCGCGGCCATGGCCATTGCTGTACCAGGTCAGCTCGGTAAGCTCGTCGTACTCCTGGCCGGTGAAGCCGTATCGCGTCAGCGACCCGCTGAGCTCGGGGTTCGGCGATATGTGGGGATACAGGACGGAAAGTCGATTGCCGAAGCTGTCGAAGTTGTTCACGTTCCAGACTTCGCGATAGTTGTCGATCACCGAGCGGACCGTGCCGAGCCGGTCCTGGATTAGCCAATAGACACCCGCCGGTGCGCCGCTGGTGTGTGCTGAGCTCGCCGCGCTGGCGTCGGGATTCAGATTCTCTTGGGCGAAGACGTGATCAACGGCCGCGAGATAGCGGCGCTCAAGCGCCGCGGCGCCAGAGCCAGATCCGTCCGAGTCGAGGAAATCAAACAAAACATCGCCGCCACCCAAGGCTCCATTGGCCGAAGCCCGCGTGTCACCTTCATCGTAGACGTAGTATTCCGCCGTTTGACTAACGACGGTCGTCCCGTTGGAAGCATAGTGCGTCTCAGTGCGCGAGACGCGGCGATCGAGCGTATCGTAGGCGTAGTCGACCGCGGCCGTTTTGGTGCTCCCGTTCGCTTGATAAATCGTGACATTGATCAGCCGATTGCGAAAGTCATAGCCATACGTCGTCAGGGCAGGCAGCGACGTGTCGGCGCCCGCTTGGCGGGTGCGCGTGCGGCGGTTGCCTTCGTCGTCATATTCGTATTGGAAATCGGCGTCGTAGAGCAGTTGGTTGCCGACGCCAATCTCATCCCCGACGTTTTGCCGATTCCCAGCCAGGTCGTGCACATACCGCTCATCGGGTAAGGTGCCGGTAACGTCGGTCGAAATAAGTTGACCATTCGCATCGTAGGAGTGGGTAAACGAATTGCCCGGCGTCGATTGATATTCACTGGTCATTCGGCCGGCGTCGTCGTAACCCCATTGATAGCTCAGACCCCAACTCGACGGAGCCGGCAGATAGTCGAGCTCGGTGCGCTGACGACCGAGGCCATCAAAGGTGTTGTAGCTGATAACCGCTTCCCGGTACTGCGCGGTGTTGTTGGGATCACGGGATTGCCGGATGACGACCGACTCCTGCCCGCGATCGTTGTACATTAGCTTGACCGACTTGTAGTTCGTGATCGGGTTGCTCGCGGGCGTGGTCTGGATCAAGTGCGTCAGGCGGCTTTGCTTGTCGTAGAAATACGAGTTCGTCAGGTCGGTATCGCCACCACTGACGGAAAATGTTGACGAACTGAAGGTGCCGCCGATCTTGGTGGCCAATTGAGTGCGCCGCCCGAGCGTGTCATGCGCGTGGGTCTGAAAGACGGCCTCACTTGTGCCGAGCCCAGCGAGCGTGCTGAGCGATTTATCGAGCCGGCCAGCCGCGTCGTAATGGTAGCTGTAGGCAGCGGATGCGAGCGGCGTGCCGGTGCTGGTGAAATGGTCGTCGGTGCCCGTCAGGTCGCTCGCGGCATTGTAGGTCCACGACAAGGTGCGGGTGACGGCCGACGTGCTGTCGTCGAGCCAGTTTTCGGCCGTGCGTCGATCGAGCGCGTCGTAGCCGAAGGTGCGCTCGTGCCCGTTGCGGTCGATCTGCGACGTCAGATTGCCGGCCTTGTCGTAGCCGTAACGGCGCGCGTTGCCCAGTGGATCGGTATCACTGGCCAGGCGATTCAGGCGATCGAACGCCCAAGAGTTCACGTTGCCGACCGGATCAACGATGGTGGTCTGGCTACCGACCGCGTCGTAGCCGAAGCGAGTGACTCCTTCGCGGGCGTCGAGCACGGAAACCGCACGATTGAGCGCATCGTAGGCGGTGAACGTAGTTGCGCCGACCGGGTCTTTTACGCTCGTCTGATTTCCGACCGCGTCGTAACCGAATGTCGTGACGATGTTGTGAGTCGGATCGTAGGTTCCGCCAGGCGAAACCACGGTTTTGTTCGTCTGCCGACCAAGCGCGTCGTAGCCGTACGTGGTTTCCAGATTCATCTGGTCCTTGAAACTAACGAGCTGGCCCGCCAGATCGTAGCCATAATTGAGTGCCGTGCGATGGGCCGTGCTAACCCAGGTCCCATTCGTATAAGACTCAGTCACCTCAGGCTGTGTCTCGCGGAGCAACCGGCCGGCAGCATCGTAGTCGTAGTTGGTGAGAATGTACTGACCTGAGTTGGCTGGGTCCGGCATTGACACGCTCACTAGCTGGCTAAGATTATCGTAGCCGTAAGTGGTCAACAGGCCGCTGGAGCCAGTGGTGCTATTGGGATCGGGATCCCGCTTGGTGGCCATTCGACCAAGCGCGTCGTGGGTATAAGCGGTGACGCGGGACATGGGATCGGTAACCGACGTCTGGTTGCCGGCCGCATCGTAGGTGAATTGGGTGCGTGGCCGGGAGCTGTTAACCGTCGGTTGATACACATCGGTCAATTGCCCGAGATAGTCAAACGTGTAGTCGGTGATGTGATTGTTCGGGTCGGTGTACTTCACCAGGCTGCCGACGGCATTGTAGTCGTACAGGTGTTCAGGCCGCCCTGTGGAGCTGTAGCCCGTCTGACCAAGCAGCAAGGGATTGGCTTCGGTGACCTTGCGCAGCTGATCCCGTTGGTCAAACTCGAAATCGGTGACGCGGCCGAGCGCGTCAGTCTGGCTGACGTTGCGCGACAAGGCGTCGTAGCCGTAGGACTGCACACCACCCAAGGCGTCAATCTGCTGAGTGAGCCGGCTGGCGGCGTCGTAACGGTACTGTGTGCTCCGACCCAAGGGATCGGTCTCGACGAGGAGATTGTCGAGCACGTCGTACTGATAATTGTAGTTGGGCCGTCCGACGCTGGTGAGCGAATGGTCGCTGACATCGCCAGGGTTGGCCTCGATGACGGTCGTGAGATTGCTGCGGCCATCATACTTATAGTTCGTATAGCGCCCGAGTTCGTCGACCATCTGGGTGCGCCGCCCGAGATCGTCGTAAGCGTAGTCGATGTGCGGCGCGGAGCCGGAATAGGTCGTCGTCGGATTGGGCAGCGTGATCTTGGTGAGATTCGACTGTGTGTCGTACGAGAAGCTCGTCACCAGCGCGGCGGTCGGCGCGCGATCGTCGAGCGGAGTGACGCCCGAGGCGGGCGTTGTCATTGAGATCGGGTTGCCGATCTGATCGTGGACGTAACTGGAATAGATAGACGAACTGAGCGCGCCCGTCGTGGGATCGGCCGAAATCACCTTCTTGACTCGCCCCAGACCGTCGTATTCGTACTTCGTGTGCGGCGTGACCGTGCTGCTAGGTGAATTGACCACGGCAGGGCCGATGATTTCCTCCAACTCACTGGCGGCGGTGTAGGTGTACCGCGTCTCCGGGCCTAGTGGACTCTCGCTACTTAGCGCGGGCAGGCTCGTAAGCGTATCAGTCGTGGCAACGCCATCGGTGGCGCGGGGATCGTAGCGACGAATCAGTCGGCCACGGTTGTCGTAGCGATAGTCGGTTTTCGCGCCGCGCTGGTCAGTGGTGCGAAGTAGGTTGCCGTTCTTGTCGTAATCGTAGGCAATCGTCGAAGCTGCGAGTCCCGCCACGGCAGGGAGGGTTACCAGGACCAGTCGACCAACCTGGTCATAGTCGTACGTCGTGGTTGAATATGCGGTTGACGAGCTGCTCGACAAATAACGCGACTCGGTGACGAGCAGATGCTTATTCGACTGCACGGCATAAGAGTACTTGGTGACTCCACCGGCAGTATCCGTCGACTGCGTGACGCGATTTAGCTCATCGTAGGCATAAAGCGTTGTGCCACCGGCAGGTACCGCCGCGGGCAGGATTCTGAAGGTCGTAATTGATGCCGACGCCAATCCGCCACTAACCAGGCCCGTGTCTAGCTTCAGACGATACTCGCCCGCGGCGATTTGTGCAGACGGCAGCGAAATCAGGAACTGCGTCGAGCTGATGCGCGTCGCCGAGAAGCCCGTCGAAATGGTCGTTCCACTGGCATCCACCAGGCTGACGGCGCTTAAGGTCAGCGAGCCCTCGATCGCATGATTGAAGGTGACGAGGACTTTGGCAACTGATCCAAAGATTGCCTGGCCGGGCTCGACCGACGCGACCTGCTTAGGCGATGAACTGCCCCCAAAGCTTGGCAACGGAAGCAGCTTCGCCTTGACGTCCGCGACACCGCCTGATGTCGCTGTCCAGGTCGCGAAGACACCACCCTGTTGCCCGACGACAAGGTCGACCGGACTAACCGCTGAGCTAGTCGAAAGCGATATCTGGGTCCACCCACTGGAATTGCCGTTCGGATCAAACCGTGAAATCATGATCTTGTCCGGCGTGGTGTACCCGCGCCAGCCGACCACAAATCCACCATCCGGTGATCCAGATACTGAAGGACGTTCAAAGGTCAAACTGCTCGAAACGCCCGCCATCAGATTGATTTCGCTGGAAATTGGCGTGCCATCGGCAGCAAAGCGGCGTGCCATGACGACGGCATTTCCGCTGGAAGTTTCCTGATCCTGCCAGACGACGACAAGTCCTCCATCGGTTGTCGCGGCGTAGGTGGAGTAGTTGTCACTGATATCGACGCGAGTCTCAGTCCAGGTATATGCACCGGATGCTGGGAAACTCCGCAGGAAGATCGAATGCTGTACTGTGGAAGTTGAACCGTAACTGCCATCACCATCCCAAACGACGACAAAGCCGCCGTCCTGCTTGGCGGCAATGGAGGGACGCTGCTGATAACCGGGTGCGCCGGGATTGATGCGGAAAGCGCTGCTAATCAGCGTGCCGTCGCTCGCCACAGTTTGGGCATAAATATCGTCACCGTTACCTGAGACGCCCTGATGTCCCCAGAGCATGACGTATTTCCCTTGGTTCGCACCTTTTAGCGCGACGACTGCCGGTGTACCAACAGGATTCAGCAAATTCGACCAGTATTGCTGCTCCCCCGACATCTTCGCGGTGCCGTTGTTGTAAAAAGTGCGGAACACCACTCTCGCGGCCGTGGTGTTTGCATGGTCGTACCAGACTACTGCAAAGGTGCCATCGGCCGAAGCGGCAACCGCCGGCGTTCCCTGCACTCCGGTGGTCGCAATATTGACGAGGGTTTGGGAACCAAGCTTGTCCCCATTGGTGTCGAAGCGCTGGAACCAGATCCCGGCATCGTCAGTAGAGGTTGGGCCTTGGCCTTCCCAGACTACGACGTAAGTTCCGTCGGAGAGCGCCGCAGTCGCCGAGTTCTTTTGATCGCCGGCTGTGGTCGTGTTGACGGTCCGTTCGGTCGTAGTGACAGCTGTCCGCGAAACGCTGACGGTCGATGTACTGCTGGCCAACCCCGCCGAATTCGTCACCTTTAGCACAATACTGGCTGTGCTGGCGACGCCGTCGGCGTAATCCAGCACGAGTGACCGCTTACCGTTGCCATCGGTAGCGAAGCGAATGGATTTGAAGAGATCTGCATTGGAGTTGGACACGATCTCGTAGCGCAGCGCGCTGTCAGCGTCGACGCTGTCCGTGAAGACGGCCGACGACGGGCTGGCCGGATCGAAGAGAACGACCGACGACTGAAGCGCCAGTGCGTTCGTCGTGACCGACGGATTCGAATGCGCGGTCGGCGCCGTGCGGGCACCGGGACTTGGCTGGGTGACCTGCTTGAGACGGCCCAGCAAATCGTAGTCGTAGTCGTAGACAGGCGTCGGCGCGCCCTCCTGAGCCTTCGGCAAGGTAACGGTATCGACCTGATCGAGAGCTGTGTACGTGTATTCGGTGACGTTGCTGGCCGCGTCGGTAACCTTCTTCACGCGACCCAGTCGGTCGTAGTCGTAGACCGTGTTGATGCTCGCACCCCCGGTCTCGCGTGGGGTTTCCGTGACGGTCAGCGTGTTGCCATAGTTGGAGTAAACGTATCGGGTCTCGTGGGCGGCTCGAGTGCCTGTTCCGGACTCATCGGGGTCCGGATCGCTCTGGATGGCCAGCCGGCCGATCGTATCGTACTGAAATGTCGTGACGGGCCCGGTAAGGCTGTCGTCCGAATACGCGTCGGGCTGCGTGATGGTCGTCGTATGCCCCAAATCGTCGTATGTGAAGGACGTCACTCGACCCAACTCGTCGGACTGCGAAGAGAGGCGGCGGTGACTGTCGTAAGTAAAGTCAACGTGCGTGCTATCCGCGTACGTAACCTTCTGCACCAGACCAACGCGGTCGAGATCAATGGTGCCGCTCCCCGCATCACTCGAGGAAGCTCGGAAATATTGAAATTGGGTCACATTATTCAAGGGATCGGTGACCTGAGTCACCAGGCCGCCAGGGAGGCGCGAACCCGGCGCAATGGAAGAACTGAGGTCTGCCGAATAGAGATACTGGGTAAACAGGTCGTCGCCGGGCGTGCTCAAAGTACCCACATCCGTGCCGATCACCTGTTGCATGTACTGCACGGTGCCGTTGGCATTGAGCTGATAGTTCGTGACGCTTCCTTGTTCGTCGACGTATTGCGACACCTGATTGAACTTGGCTTGATCGTAGGTCCAGTCCTGCGATCTGCCGTTGGGCAAGCGAATCGTTTCCAGATTGCGTTTGTTGTCGTATTCATAGTCCGTAATGGGCGCTAGAAGTGGACCGCTTGCCCCATCGGGATCTGCGCCAACCACACGCGTGATCTGACCGTGCTCGTCACGGATGTAAAACGTGGTCGCTTCGTTCGCCGTACCCGGCGACGTCGTCTCGGAATAGATCTGACCAAATAGATCGGTCGTGAACTCGGTGCGCCGATAAGTCGAGCTATCGATCAGTTCTTCCTTCCAACCCTGTGGTGGACCGGCGGGACGCATCGGCGCAGGGTTGTTTGCAGTCCCCTGGGCATACCCGCCGGTGACGATGGATGGATCAGCCATCGCGTAGCGACTGGCGGCGAATAGCTTCATTTCGCCGGCTTGGCACCCGCAACTTGAGCTCGAGCTGTGCTTGATTTCCTCGACCGTGCCCGAAGCCGCATGGTAGTTGTAGATGGTGCGGTCATAATTGACGACTTCTGGAGACACTGGGCTGACGTGGGTGCGATCAACCTGCGTCATGTGCTTGGTTGTCGAATCGTAGGTAAACTCGACATAGGGGGCAGGCAAACTTCCTGACGCGCTGCCATCGATGTCGGGTGATGTGATCGATTTCAACAGACCGTCCTGGACCAGCAGCGTCGTCGTGATGCCCCCGGACCCATTGGGCAGCACGCCTTCCTTGATCAGCACAGTGCCATTAGTTTGCCAAGTGAATTCCGTGCTGCGTCCGTTGGCATAGTGAATGGCCGTCGGCCGCAGACCAACGCCACTTATCGTTGACCACTCGTAGGTCGTTCGATTGCCATTCCTGTCGCTCTTTTCTTTGATGCGGCCATCGTCGAAGAATGTAAGTTTCGTGCCGTACTTATCCGTCAGCACGAAGTCATTCGAGACCTTGGCCAGCAACCCTACAGATGGCATATCCGCTGGAGTCGTATAGCTGCCGATGCCTGACTCTTCAAATGAATAAGCGTTTGAGTCAACCAAGACCGTGACGCGATTGTCGTCTTCGCGCATCGCGATATGGGGCAACTCACTGTAGTTCCACCCGCGACCAAAAATGCTCGATTCTTCATTGACGATTAATTGTTGGCCGGTTAGCGTTTTCACGGTGTGCTGGCTGTTAGCAAACTCGTAATCAACGGTCATTTCCCACTGGTAATCTCCGGTCGGCAGACCAGTGATATCGGAGCTCATGGCAAATTGAACGCCACTGCCAGCGGCGAGCGAGGCCGAATTTGCATAAACAATTGGTCCTACTTCGGCACTTTCGTGATAGTCGCCTGTGGCGAGATTCTTGACTTTCAAGCTAGTCGTTGCCTTGACTGGCGCGCCACCATTGTTTGGCAACGTATCGTAGGCACGAAACACCATCGTGGTCGCGTATGCCGCTCTATACTCCATCTCCGGATTTTGAAGCTGCGTCGGATCACCGCCGCCGCCACCAGTGCCATCGCCTGAAAGCCCTACACCCACGCGAGGCTGCCCAGTGGCGGGATCGACGTTCGCGGCCACGTCACCCGGACATAGGCACGGCATGCCGGCTAACTGTACGGACGTGAGAGTCGTCGCTAGCGCCGAATCGAGTATGAGTCCCGTCCTCGACGGGTTGTACTCCGTCCAGAGGTCATAATTGCCAGGCAGCACAGTAAATGTAATCGTTTCAAAAAGGTCGGTAACGGCGTCCTTGTGAGGGACAATGTGTATCAGGACCTCGTCATTTACCCACGCACTATTAATGAAATCGTACCATGGCGCTCTCAAGTCGACCGAGTTGCCGAGCGGATGCTGTACAGTGCTACCTAGCTGGACCCAGTAGGCGTCGTAGTCGCCGGCATCTGCTGTTTGACTGATCTGTAGATTTACAGTTACCGCGTCAGAAAAAGCGATTGCCCCTTGGGGAAGATCCAAAAAGTTCCTTGACACCTGCCAAACCAGTTCATTGACTCCTTCGTAAGCAACGCTCGCGGTATTTACGACTGCCACGAAGGCTTCGCCATTCGGACTTGCATCCATGACTTCCCGGCGCTCGAGCCCTTCCAATCGCAGCTGGCGAGTATGCCGCGGCAAACTTTGCTTTTGGCGTTGCCTTCGCCATGGAGAGTTATTGTCAAAAGTTGTGGATGAGGATTTTTCAGGCGGCGGCTTTGGGTTTGATTCCGTCGATGAATTTGAGACCTTGAATTACGTCGGGTAGCAGCTTGGCACCGTTCAGGGGCCGCCAGCGTTTCTGTGCCGATTGCATCAGCTTGAAGACCATCGTCAGGCAAGCCAGTCGACTGCCGTTGCCCTT
>Ga0163152_10008414_pt1 | contig 11022 bp, 17 predicted proteins | sample OliLakLV19MP8IB2_FD_148635 | JGI IMG/M metagenome (GOLD analysis project Ga0163152, IMG submission 148635) | Freshwater microbial mat bacterial communities from Lake Vanda, McMurdo Dry Valleys, Antarctica - Oligotrophic Lake LV.19.MP8.IB-2 | ecosystem: Environmental > Aquatic > Freshwater >...
TCACTGCAGTTTCAAACAGCGACTTCGAGATGGATGCGGATTTGATTCTGCTCGCCATGGGCTTCACCGGTCCGGTGAAGAATGGCCTCCTCGACAGCCTCGGCGTGAAGTACGATGTCCGCGGCGCGGTCGCAGTGGACGAACACTTCATGACCAATCTCGACGGCGTCTTTGCCGGCGGCGACACCAAGCGAGGCGCCTCCCTCATCGTCTGGGCGATTGCCGAGGGCCGCAAGATGGCGGCGGGGGTCGATAAGTATCTGCAAGCCGGCAAGTCTGCCAAAACAGGCTATTGAAAAAGCCTTCCGATGTAGTTTTCGTTTTCTAATTCAATGATCATAGGCCAGCCTGGTCAATCCTCTGCGCTTGTGGAACGCGCGGCCTCGGAAGGGTGGATAGAGAGCGGCCAGGTGCCCTTCTTGCTCGCAGAACGCGCACGATGAAACTGTGCTCGTTCGATGCGCGCAGTAAAGGGCAGCCTTGGCCACTCCCCTAGAGATTGGAAGGACCTCACTCCTTCGGCAAAGCTCGCTCTGAGCCCTAGCACTCCTATTGCCGTGTGAAACAGTTCCAGGCGCCATTCGAATCTCTACACGCATGTTCTGAATCGATGAGGACGCGGGGCGTGCAGCCCCACAGACCAGGTTGGATTGGGCGACCTTTGCGTTCGCCGCCCGGAAGAAATAGGCTGCGGGCCAATAGGGAGATAGGCCGCGCGAATGGCAGTGTCTTCTGGTGGGCGGTTATTGACACAGATCCTCGAAATGCGGATGATCTCCCAGTTTTTCAGTCACCAGAATTCTGGCACAGTCAGGGATAGACTGCCTGCAGTCATGTCTCTGCCGCTGCTCACTTAATAGTTAGGTAGGCGTAAAGATGGATTCGCCAGAACTGATCGAGCACGCAAAGGCGCTTCGCAGTCGGATACAGGCGTACGGCCGCGACGTCGAGGGCGGCGGCTCGCCAGCCAATGCTGCAAAAGCCCAGGTTTGTGAATTCTTGCGCCAGTACGCCAGCTCGAAGAGTGCGTTCGTCAAGCAAGCCGAGGCGGCAGATGGGTACGACAGCTACAAGGTGGCCACGTTGTCGGCCATTCTCGATTCCTTTGTCGAGTACCTGTCCGCCGGGCTCGGTGCGGCCATCTCTCCGGAGCGCCGCGCCCAGTTAGACGTTGTCTCTGACGTCTTAGTCCAAGCTCAGGCCCTCCTAGACAACGACAAGCAACATCCAGCAGCAGCAGCGATGCTCATTGGAGCCGCGCTAGAAGAGTTCCTGCGGACGTGGGTCGAGGCCGTTGGCGCGTCGATCGGCACTAGCAAGCCTGGTATTGACGCCTACACAAAGGCGCTGCGCTCCGCGGAACTGATCGAGAAGCAGGATGTAAAGGACATCACCTCGTGGGCAGGTACACGCAATCACGCTGCTCATGGTGAGTGGGAGCACGTCTCGGACAGAGGTCGAATCCGCCTAATGCTCGAAGGCGTCAACCTGTTCATGCGCCAGTACCGAGGAGCTGTTTAACCACCGTGTGGAGCCAACAGCGCTGACCTTCCGTGTGAAAGTATGGGGTCGTTGCTTGACTTTGCATCTTGTGGAGTAGGGAAAACAAAGTAATCAGGCTTCTGTATCTCTCGTGGAGAAAGCAAAGGTATCAGCCACAGTTGTTTCTGCCGCGCACTTGCTCGAAAGCGGCTCTGACATTCGAACCATTCAGGATTTGTTGGGGCATCGCGATGTCAAGACGACGATGATCTACACGCATGTGTTCACCCGAGGGCCAGGGGGTGTTCGCAGTCCGCTGGACGGACTTTGAACCCCCTTACGGAGGTGGTGTTATGCGGATCCGTATAAGAACCCGTGATACATGGTCGATCGTCGATTATGGGATATTGTTCACGATCATTGAAGATGCGTTAGGCGATGCAACGAAATTTGGAGCCCCATGCCAACTCTTACCTCCCTAATTCCTCAAGTTGATGTGCTCCTTAGCCTTGCACAAGAAGAGCTTGCCGAAGCCGTATTGCAGTTGGCGAAAGAACACCGACAAAATAGGCTCATCCATCTTCAATCGATTGCATCGCACATTACGGGCAGTTCTGGTCAGACCGATGGCTACCCACAGAACCGACGTAGGGAGGCCGAAGTGGCACTGGCAGAAGCTTGGAACTGGCTGACAGTGCAGGGCCTGCTCATACCTGAGCCTGGGTCAAACGGAAATAATGGCTGGATGCTGCTTAGTAGACGCGCTGAATCGCTTCTTGCAGGCAATAGTTTCAAGAGTTATGCACATAGTGTTGGCTTCCCCAAATCCTTGTTGCATCCATCAATTGCTGAAGAGGTGTGGATGGATCTTGCTCGTGGGAACTTTGAGACGGCAGTTTTTAAGTCCTTCCGAGCAGTCGAAATCTCAGTTCGTGCGGCAGGAGGCTTCGCAGATACAGATATTGGAACTCCATTGATGCGAAAAGCTTTCGACAAGGCCTCGGGGCCATTAGCTGATATGGAGCAGCTTGAGGCCGAACGTGAAGCCCTCGCCCACCTCTTTGCTGGTGCTATCGGTTCGTATAAGAATCCTCACTCACATCGCACTGTGACCATCAACGACAGGGCTGAGGCTCAGGAAATGGTTATTCTCGCAAGTCATCTTCTACGTATCGTCGAAAGCAGGCGCAGCTCATGACGCCTAACAAGGCCTTGCAGCCGGACCAAGGCATGCTGTCATGCCATTTGCTTGCGCAAAAGTCACGCCAACATGTTTTGGCCGCTGAAGAGCGGCGTTAAACCCGTAAATGTGTACGTAAGACTGGCGCTCGGCAAAGAATAGGCTCACGTAAAGAAAATAATTCACGAATCGTTGATTGCTCCGAGCACTGGCATGCTGCCGCGCGACCTCACTGGAAGAACGTGGACCTACCGAGGCTTGGCTGAGAAGGAAAGCTGGATGAAATGGGAGCATGCGGCGTCTAGACTTATGCTGCATGAGCCAGTAGACCTGTCCTCCATGGGGGCTCAAGCTACTGCTGAGTCGTCGGACTGCGCACGCTGCACTGGACGCTCGCGGAGGTGTCTATGGAAACCCAATATCTCAGTCGTGACCCGGAAATCATGAGCGGCGCCCTCTGTTTCAAGGGAACACGCGTGCCGGTTCAGATCCTGTTCGACTACCTGGAGGGAAGCTCTTCGTTGGAAGATTTTCTGGAGGACTTCCCCTCGGTCTCTCGTGAAGCGGCCATAGCCGTCCTGGAAGTGGCGAAGGAGCGTCTTTTCGCTCATGCGCCTGCTGCTTGACGAGTCGGTGCCCCGCCGTCTTCGCCTGGCGCTCCCTGCGCACACTGTAAAAACCGCCGTTGAAATGGGTTGGGGTGGGGTGAAGAACGGCAGGCTGTAGGCTTTGGCCGCCGCGGAATTCGAGGCGTTCATCACGGTTGATCGGAACCTTCCTTATCAGCAGAATGTTGCGACTCTCCCCATAACGGTTATTGTGCTGGTGGCGCGGTCGAATGAGCTTCAGGCTCTCCTTCCCCTTGTGCCACGGGTGGAGGAAGCGCTTGCGACGCTGCAGCCGAGGTCTCTTGTGCAGATCGGGGTATGATCGGACAAAAGGAGTAAGGATAGGTTCTATTCGTTTACGGTGAGCGCTCTGTGTTATGGGCATCTGCCTGGATTAACCGAATACAGCATTGGAGAACATTTCAATGACTCATCAACAGCATCCCCGCAGTCCCAAAGTCCTGCTCGGTGGTATTGCCCACTTGGGGCGGTTTATTGACAAGATTCGCTTTCGGCATGCAGGCAAGATTCAAGACTACAACTACATTACAGTCGGGTTCGATAAGTACCTGGTCGATTTTCTGGCGATCGATCCGAAGGCCTTCGAGCAGTTGGTGTTGGCCGGCGGGACGGATGCTGACTTGCTGGCTTGGGTGAAGGCCAATAGTCGAAAGCCGCCTGACCAAGAGATCTCGCAATGGAGCCAGGGCCTTCTGTCATCCGGGCCGAAAGACGATGCAACTCGTGCCAGGCTTCAGGGGCGGCTGGATGATGTTGCCAAGAAACGTGGCGTCGCGGTCAGCTCGCTTCCCCCTGCGTCAACATGGGTCGATGCGATTGAACTGGACGAAGGGCGACTCTAGGTTGTTAAAAAAGTCCGCCAGCGTCGTTCTCGCATCGTTCAGATCCTCAACGTACCCCTGAGGGTACGCCTCCGGTCTTCACTCGCTGCGGCCTTGCTGGACGGCCTTTTTGTACAGCCTAGGTATAGGATCTCAAATTCGTAGGCTGATTCATTTGGCGCTGAGGGGTTGAAAGCCTATGCCAAACGGTCATCTAACTCGGTTGATCTCGCTGGGGCGGGATGGAGGAAGAACCAGCCATATTGCCTCAGTCGGTGCGCTCAGTTATCCCAAGGTAGGTCGTGACCCTTTGTTTTGCAGGGAAATATAAGGGTGCTTGTGGCATAACCGTGGCATTGGCCTTGCGATGCTGAGGCCGAGGGGTGGTTGCCACCTCACTATTTGAACTAAATCCAGGGAGGATTCTCATGACCAGAACAGTGGCTTCGTTGACGGCTGCCGCCGTGTTGTACGCGTTTACCAGTGCCTTGGCCCAAGCGCCTGATGCGGCTCCTGCCACCGCACCGGCAGCACCGGCTCCTCAGGTTACGGCTCCGGCAGCCGCTCCTGCTCCAGCGATGGAAGCGCCTAAGGGTGAGGGAGACAAGGGCAAGCATGCCGAGAAGGGCAAGAGCGGAAAGCACCGGAAAGATGGTGAGCATAAGAAGGGTGAGAAGCACAAAGATCGTGAGAAGCACGGTGACAAGGACAAGCACGAAGATGGCGACAAGGGCGAGAAGCACTAAGCGGTAGCGTTACGCAGGCGCCATGTGCTCGAAACGAGGCGGTCGGTCCTTTTGGACCGGCCGCCTTCGTGTTTTTAGGAATGTGAGGGAAAGGGACGAACTATCGGGCAAGCAGCTTTTTCGTTGTTCGCAGTCTGGACTCTCGTTTTCTACGAGATACGCGTCTGTTCTATTAGGGGCAGGGATTCTGTGTGAGCAGCGATTACGAGCCGACGGCGCTCAGTGTCGATGTCGCGTAATCAGGATGGGAAGATATTTCAGTCGGTGGCAGGGCTTCGACAAGATCTGTGACGCGTTCACGGTCCCCCTGACGGTACCGAAGAAACTCCACGCCGAAGTGGCCGTCTTTGCACCAACGAACGACCGAGACTTCCACGGCCAGGGGCGTCGGCTCTTGAGCCACAGCAATTTGCAACGTGAGATAGGCTCCTGCATTTAACGCGATGTTGCTGCGCATCCGACAGCCAGTGGGCGAGAGGTCGAGCAAGATACCTTCTCCGGTGTCCGTATCGCTTTGGATACTCGCAGGGTAGCCGACCGGCACTCGAAGACCACATCGTGGTTGCATCGTCAGAACCTCCGTAAATAAGTACTAGAGAGGATATCGGTATGAGCGGAGAAAACTTGATTTGTGGGGTGCGATGGGAGGAGAAGACTCAAGTTTTTCATTTTGGCCTGCGGCGTTGAAGCAGCCCTCTGCCTATCGAACCTCCATCCATTCTGTGCTCTGTGAGCGGAATACCAGCATGCGAGTCGATGTACGGACCATACAGGCGTCGTTCGATTCTTCCACGGACAAGACTCGTTCGTCGGTCGACCAGGGAAGGGAGAAGATGCCGCCGGTGTAGGACGAAAATGCCATGGCGCGCTCGGATGTGATCGCCACGGCGACATGGCCACGGCCATACAGCTGTTTCACGGTCTCCCTGGTTCCGAGCGATTCAGAAGTTCAATATCACCGCCCCTCCTGAAATCCATAGACCCGCCGGTCACTCTGCGCGAGAATGACACGGGGGAGCACGTGATGGCGTCCGACATGTTCCTCGTTGTTCAGTCGCACTCCCGTCCACCGACGGAGTTCAGAAGAAAATCCCAATAGTCGGTCTGAGGTCTGGCAAACGCGGTTTGTCCCCGCGTCTCTGTAGTTATGACGGATTCACTCATCCCGAGCGATTCTTCCACCCCACTCCCGCCAGCGGGCAAGGCGACAACTCTGCCTTTCATCACTGCGACCATGACGTCTCCGCAATGGCCTTGCGCGGGAGCTATGGCGGAGAACAGGCAGAGGCTACCGACCAGGAGAGACAGGAGTCGATAGGTCGCGAGATTCATCGCGGCTCCTCCATGAGAGTTCGTTTGACGATAACACAGGTTTCAATAGGATTGACCGAAGGTTTATAGACTGAAGCTCTCTGGCGCTGAGGGGTGAAAATGTGATGATAGGCGGAAGCGGAATGGATTACGCGGCGATCCTGGTCAGCAGTTTCTTCACTTCGACGTGGGCGAAGATGACGTCGGGTTCCCGCTGAAGAGCTTCGTAGTAGCACCGTTCGAACCCGTCTCCTTCCTCCGAAGGGCGGATGAGGGATCGGGCTTCTATCAGAAAGTGCTCCACCTCGACTGGCGAAAGCTCTGACTCATTGTCCAGAAGGTCGTCGATACTCACCACGAGCTGAGAGATGGGGTGCAGCCAGGTAAACCAAGGATCGTTTAACACCAATTGCAGCAGTTGGCCGGTGGATGCGATACGGCCATTGATGCGTTCGTAGGTGACTTGTTCTGCCAGGATGAGGGCCTTATGGAGACCCAAAAGTCCTCCTCGTACGTCGAGGAGCCTCGTGCGGAAAGGACAGGATTGCCTGGTGATGGTCTTGTGAGATACAGATGCCATAAAATTATTTTAGCAGGTTATTTTGAAAATAGTGATTTTCAAAAATATTTTTGGAGGTCGATGTCCGTCATGATTAGCCTATCGGCATATTCAACTCTGTCCTGTAGTGTCATGTGCAGAACGTGAACTGGCGAGAGGGGAGTGGCTTGTGCTGAATGACGCTATGCGGCTTTTGTCAGCAGGACGGCGCGACCTGGAAATGGGCGAGGACCACATCAGGGGCTCGATCGAGGGCCTCGTAGTAGACGCGTTCGAATCCGTCGCCCTCCTTCGACTTTGATAGGATTGATCAATCCGGACCAGCAGATCCAAGATGGGGCAAAGCCATGTAAACCAGGGAGCCTTGAGTACCAACTGGGTGAGCTCGTCCGTTGAGTCGACACGACCGTGGATGCGTTCATAGGTGAGCCGCTCCACCACAATCAACGAGCTATAGAGGGACAACAGTTTCCGGTGTGCCTCAAGCATCGTCACACTGTGCTGTCACAGTCGCTGCAGTAGGTTCCTGTCTGTTCCATCGTTACTTCTGGGACTCGGTTGTTCGGCGCACTGTGCTATGTGAATTGTCCCGTATTCAGAGCGAATGAGTGCGATGAGACAGACAATATAGGTACTAAGTGTAGCTTAAGTTGATGCCTTGGATAGCAGGATACTCGAAAAGCCTGCCAGCGGCGTTCTTGCTTCGCTCAGAAGCTCAACGTACCGAAGTGTATGACTCGCTTCTTCTTACGCTGCGGCCTTGATGGACAGCCTTTTTGAGCATCCTGCGCGTGCTCTTCCGTTGTCCGATGGGCGCGGACCATTGAGTAACCGCTGCGCGAAGTTTTTGGAACGTCGAACCCGGAACTTCGAACTTCTGGCTAGGGCCCTACGCGAGTGCCGAATTGTGAGAAAAGTTCTCCTGTGAGGTAGGGGGTACCGGCTGGGTCGAGGGTGTCCTGGCGGCGGAGATAGTCGTTAAGGATTCTGCCATCGGCGGTCTTGTGGACGTGAGGAAGGGCGAGATTCATATGGTACCGTTCGACGGCGCCGGCCACGCGGCTGATGAAGACGACGGTGCCGTCCGGGTCCTGCCGCTCGACGATTCCGACATGCGTTAAGGGATCGTTCGCCTTGCCATCCCGGTTGAAGTCCCAGGTGTTGTCAAAAAACACGAGGTCACCTGGATAAACCACGGGTCCCTGGTGGAACGTGCCCTGTTGCCGTATGTGTGCATGGATGATCCGGACCCCGTTAGCGTGAGGGTTGCTGGGGCCGCCTTGATAGAGATCGATTCCATGCTTGAGATAAATGGCGCGAGTGACTCCGGCGCAGTCGTAGGCGATGCGGCGGCCGTTCATGTCGATGGTGCGGGCTCCGATGAGTTGGGTTGCGGTGCGGACGATGGCGGTTCGGCGGGGTGTGGCTTCCACTGCCTGGCAGCAGTCGTAGCTATTCGTGAGGACTCCCTGCGTGCGATCTCTGGCAACGCTGGCGCAGCCGACTAATGTGGCGACTGTGATCAGAAGTCCAATGAAGACGATCCGAGGCATCGTAGTTTGTCCGGTTGTCCTCTCAACGTCCGTGCGAATTCGAGTATAGGCTACCATGTGAGATGGGCCCGACCAAGCGAAGGACTAATTTGCGATAGGCGATCGCTCAAGAGGCGGCGGCGATTGCGCGCAGCGGAAGCCGATAGTCGGGGAGCGTTGATCCCTCGGCGCCCCGCTACGTGTGGCGGTGCGGAGCATGATCGGATTGCTCCTCCATGACCCGCCGCGCAGGCTCTTGTACCGGCCGCTGGTCGGGCCAGGAGGATTGCGCTCCGGCATATAGGCGTAGTAGTCGGGCCCGAACCAGTCCTGCACCCACTCGGCGACGTTTCCCGCCGTATGGTGGAGTCCATAGGGGCTTTTGCCTGCCTCATTTGAATCCACGGCTGCGAGAATGGGGATTTCATGGACGTGGTGCTGGTCGAACATGGCGAGAGTTTGGTCGGGGGCGGCTTGGCCCCAGGGGAAGAGGCCGCCTTCTGATCCGCGCGCCGCTTTTTCCCATTCCGCCTCCGTCGGGAGCCGTTTGCCTTTTACCCCGCACAGATCTTTCGCTTCGGTCCAGGTGACATACAGTGCAGGCCAGCGGCTCAGGGTCTGGTCGGAAACGGAGTGGATTGTGATCACGTGCCAGATGAGTTTTTGCAGCTCGTCTGATGGATGGAGCTTCCGCTGATGTAAGAACACGAGAAATTCTCCGAGACTCATCTCATCGCGATCCATCGCGTAGGAATCCAGCCAGACTCGATGTTGAGGCAGCTCCGTATCGTCGAACTGAGTCCAATGTCCATAGGGATCGTCGTCGATTCGTTTGCTGCCGAGCAAGAACGGTCCGGCTGCGATGGTGATCAGCGGTGACGGCTGGGCCAGTGCCGCGATCCTAGTCAAATGGCGAGCCAGTTCCGGTGACGATTTCGCTCCGGCCCCCGCGGCCTGTGGGTTTCCCATGATGAGGAGGGAGAGTGCGGCTGCGAGCCTTAGACGAGAGTAGCGCATCAGGTCTTGTTGACGGCAGCTAAGGCTTTGTTGATTTCCCCGATGAGGCTCCGCTCGATTTCTGCAGCCTCTTCCACGCTCACGCTGAGGATGCGTCCACCCTGAGCCAGCTTTTCGAAATCGGCTTTGACGCTGAGCCGGGTAACATTCGAGGGCAGTGTATGGAGTGACACCACATATTGATTCCGGAAGCCGGCGACTTCCAGCGAGGCCGGGGGGGAGACTTTCCGCTCCGTGACATAGACCGCTTTCTGATCGGTCTTGATGCTCACCTTGACGTGGTACCCATTGCGGCTGAGGGTCTCCTCCGCCATTTTTGCGACGGTGCTTAAGGGACGGGGAATGTCGTCAGTCTGGGTCCCTTTTTCCTCGACGTGAATATTCTGCGAGATGTGCGCGGCGGCGGTTTTTTGAACATCGGCGCTCAGTTTTTTGGTCTGGGCGACTTGTACGATCAGATTGTCGGCGACGGCTTTGGCTTCGGCCTTGGCGCTCTCAGTCGATTTTTTCGCGTCGCGTAGCTCCTGGTTCAGCAGATCGATCTGTTGCTGCATGACTTTGTTGCCGTCCTGCAGCGAGGTGACCACCGACTCCTGCTTGACCAGTTGCTTGCGGAGCGACTCACTGTCGGCTTTGAATGGCGAGTCGTTCGGCTTGCAACTGCTGGTCAAGGCACAGAATGCAATCGCTCCGATCCACACCGTCCACTGATTCAACTGAGGCTTGTTTCGCACGTCACGATCCTCCAAGAAATGAGTCCGATTATCCACGCTTCACGTCGACTTGTCCACGCTGGAATCCATCAATTGACCGTGCATCCTGCCGGACGGTATGCTCGATTCATGATGACTCGCCTGGTCGTGTTCGTGATGGCGGTGCTGTGTGCGGATGTGCTGCTCGGTCTGTCGGGAGCCGTGACGGAATCGGACCGCATTCCAGCTGAAGATTACCCACTCTACGATCAGGTGGTAACGAGTACATTTCTCACGTCAGCCACTCAGTTGGTCGTGATCGAACGTCTGACGCGGCTTCGTCTCTCTCCAGATCAGGAGGAGCCGACGACAATCGGAGCCTTTCAGGAGCAGGAGTATTTCGATGGCGAACTGCCGTCGGATCTGATCCGGGCATTCATCTCGGTCAATCGGGCACCCAGTCGGCTCGAAGGACGATTTCACTTTGGGGTCGGCTATCGGTTTGCCACGGGGGATCAGATTGAAGAGCCTGAAGTGTCGTTGTCACATCCAGTCACGGTGGCCCCTGCGAGATCGCCTCAGGCTTCGCCGGTCTTGGAGCGCCTGGCCTTTTCTCGCGTAGCGCGAAACGTCCGCAACGATCAGGCCTTGCAGTATGTCGAAGTCCTGCGCCCCGATGGCACAGGAGCGGGATTCCTCGTGTGGTTTCGCCGCCATGGACAAGCCTGGAGGTTGTTTGATACCGCCGTCGCTTGGGCCATGCAGGTTGAGGAAGAGCCGGAAGGTGAACCGAGCCTTGCGCCCTGAGGGGCGAGGGCGATACCATGCCTGCATGATGCCGACGATGATTCGAAAAACATTTTCCGTCCCGCCCCTCGGTTGCAATTGCTCCATCATTGGCGATCCGGTGACGAAGCAGGCGATCGTCGTCGATCCTGGTGGCGCGCATGAACGAATCTTGCATGAGGTGAAGCAGCTTGGCTTGACGGTCACGCATATTCTCCATACCCATGCCCATTTCGACCATTTTCTCGCGTCCGGAGAAATGAAGAA
>Ga0163152_10008416_pt1 | contig 11021 bp, 9 predicted proteins | sample OliLakLV19MP8IB2_FD_148635 | JGI IMG/M metagenome (GOLD analysis project Ga0163152, IMG submission 148635) | Freshwater microbial mat bacterial communities from Lake Vanda, McMurdo Dry Valleys, Antarctica - Oligotrophic Lake LV.19.MP8.IB-2 | ecosystem: Environmental > Aquatic > Freshwater > Lake...
CGACCTGATCGCCCTGATCAAGGCCAAGCCCGACACGTTTGCGTACGGCTCGTCTGGCGTTGGCAGCACGCAGCATCTCGCGGGCGAGGCGTTCAATCTCGCCGCCGGCACCAAGTCGACGCACGTGCCGTACAAGGGCTCGTCGCAGGCGCTGGCCGACCTGGTCGGCGGCCAGATCCAGATGAGCTTCGACACCACCTCTTCCGCGATGGCCTTCATCAAGAGCGGCAAGATCAAGCCGCTGGCCGTGATGAGCCCCAAGCGCACGCCCGAGCTTCCCGACGTGCCCACGCTGGCCGAAGCCGGCCTGCCGGGGGTGGAGATGACGACGTGGTATGGCCTGTTCGTGACCGCGGGCACGCCCAAGGCCGTCGTCGACCGCATTTATGCGGAGACGATGAAGGCGCTGCAGCTGCCCGACGTGCAGAAGCGGCTGCTGGGGCTCGGTGGCGAGGTCGGCACACTGACGCAGGATCAGTTCGGCGCGATGGTGCGTTCCGACTTCGATCGCTTCGGCAAGCTGATCAAGGACGCCAATGTGAAGATCGCCCCGTGATTCCGGCCATCGCCCTCTTCACCGGCGACCCGGCCGGCATCGGTCCCGAACTCATCGCGAAGCTGCTCGCCGACGGCACCGTGACGCGCGAGGCTGACATCCTGCTGATCACCAGCAGGCAGGTGCTGGACGACGGCATGCGCGCGGCAGGGGCCACGGTTGCCGTGACGGCAGCCGACGCACCGCGCGTGCGCGGCGTCGCGCGCCTGGTCGAGTGGCCGCATGGCAACGCCGTCGATTTCGCGCGCGGGGAAGTCGCCGCGAAGAACGGCGCCTACATGCTGGATGCCCTTGCGCTGGGCGTCGACCTATGCAATCGCGGCGTCGCGGATGCATTCTGCTTTGCGCCGCTCAACAAGGCGGCGCTGAGGGCAGGTGGCATGCAGCATGCAGACGAATTGCATTACTTCTGCGAGCTGCTCGATTTCCATGGGCCATGTGTCGAATTCAATGTTCTCGAGTCCCTGTGGACATCGCGCGTCACGTCGCATGTGCCGTTGAAGGCGGTGAGCGACCTGCTGACTGTCGAGGGGGTGGCGGAGAACATCGCGCTGCTGACCCGCGGCTTGCAACTCTCCGGCATCGCGCACCCGCGCATTGCGGTATGCGGCTTCAACCCGCACAACGGCGATGGCGGTGCTTTCGGCCGCGAGGAGATCGACACGATCGAACCGGGCGTGGAACTGGCACGATCGCGCGGCTATCCTGCCGACGGCCCGTTTCCGGCCGACACGGCTTTCGTGCGCGCGATCCGCAAGGATGATGGCTACGATGGCGTGCTGACGATGTTCCACGACCAGGGCCAGATCGCGATGAAGCTGATGGGTTTCGACCGTGGCGTCACGGTGCCGGGCGGCTTGCCGATCCCGATCACCACGGCGGCGCACGGTACCGCCTACGACATCGCCGGGCGCGGCATTGCCAATATAGGCGCGATGCGCAATGCGTTCACGCTGGCGTGCCGCATGGGGGCCACGCGACGCGCGACGCGCACGCGCGACGAGACGGCCGCCGCGTAGGCGCAATCGATTCGCCCAATGCCAGCGATCGCGCGCTGGTACGCATGCGGTCCGCCGTGTCGACGTTGTCCTTCAGCGGCAGACCCGTTGCTATCAGGTCAATGATAGCCATTGGTGTTTGCTCAGCATGGTCTGCTGTCAGCCACCATCGCCGCCCGTGATTCACCCATTCCTACGACCGGTTCAGACGCTGTTCGACAGTGATCGCGCTCGGTGTGTCTGACAATGGAAACACTGTCACACGTCGCAGGATGGTTCATCAGAGGCCGTCCGGAAGTCGACCGTGGTAAGCGCGTGGACCATATTGGGTTCGCGTATGAATTCCACTCGGAGGACTAATATGAACACTTCTCGAAAAACTGGTTACCTCTTGCTGTTGTCGGCGCTTGGGCTATCGATTGCGTTGCCGACAGGGGCGACCGAGAGCAAGACTACCCCGCAGACTCAAGCTGCCGCAACGTCGACCGCGGCTCCGCGCAACATGAACCGTGCGATCACCGCCCACAGCATGCGAGCAAGCCAGCTGATCGGCACGAACGTGACCAATGCCCAAGGAGAAGATCTGGGTGAGATCCAGGACCTCGTCATCAACACGCGCACGGGCAAGGTCGACTACGCAGTTCTGGAGTTCGGCGGCTTTCTGGGGATGGGCGACAAGCTCTTTGCGTACCCGTTGCAGCAATTCAAGGCGTCGAACAAGGACACCGACAAGCTGGCGCTCAACGTCGACAACGCCAAGCTCAAGGGCTCTCCTGGCTTCGAGGCGAAGGCATGGCCGGACTTCAACCGTAGCGAGTACCGCGCGCAAGTCGACCGCTACCATGCATACCAATCGGGCACGCAACCGCGCTTTGTCCGCGCGAGCGACATGTTGAATGGCGATGTAAAGGACGCGAACCGCAAGGATATTGGAGACATCGAAGACGTCGTCGTGGATATCTCAACCGGCAAGGTCCAGTTCGTCGCAGTGGAATTCGACCGGGCATGGAACCCGATCGATAAACTGGTCGCGATGCCGTTGCGCACACTGACGTCGGAGGATCGTGATGGAACCGATCTGGTCTACACGGCGAGCCGCGAGGAATTGAAGAGCGCGCCGGTGATCGACAAGAACGCGTGGCCGGATCTGTCGAACGCGCAGTTTCGATCGGACATGGATCGCTACGACAAGCAATGGAAAATGTCACCCCAGAAGACCAGTCAGGTGAAACCGCGGTAGAACCTGGCAGGGCGCTGGAACCGGCAGTCGAACAATCAGAATCGCTGCCGGTTGAGCGCGGTGGCCCAGACTTTTCTCGGCAATCGTGGCAAAGCGACACTCAATGCTGCGGCAATCACAAGCCGGGTAGCGGATCGACCACTGGCGTGTAGTCGGAAATAACGGCCCGTCCAACGGGCCGTTGTTTCGGCTATATCAAGGATGTAAGGAAAGTTGGCGGAGAGCGAGGGATTCGAACCCCCGAGACCCTTGCGAGTCTGCTTGATTTCGAGTCAAGTGCCTTCGACCACTCGGCCAGCTCTCCGGCAAGCCCGAGATTATAGCGTGAGCGGCTGGGTCGGGACAGACGTCGCGAACACGACGGCGCAAACCGACGTCGAAACGCCCCGTAGGCGAGGCTTCAGCCTCGCGGGTTCAATGCACGGCCGTACCTGCGAGGCTGAAGCCTCGCCTACAGGGGTCAACGGCACGCCGCTGCCGTCACCGGGTGGGGGGAAAAAAACGGGAGCGTTACCGCCCCCGTATCAACTCCTTGGTGCTGTATGTCGCGCTACTTCTTGGGCGCTCCGGGCGGTGCGGCGGTGGCCGCCGGCGCCGGTGGTGCAAGCGGCGCTGCCGCTGCCGTCTGCGGCGGCGGCACCGACTTGCCCATGGCCTTCATATTCGCGAAATACTGCGAGGCGACACGATCCTCAGCTTTGGCTTGCTGCTGTTTTGCGAGCGCCGCGCCGGCGGCCGTCTTGGCTTTCGCCTCTTCTGCGGCCGCTTTCTGTGCGTCGGTCATCGGTGGGGGCGGCGGCAACTTGGCCACTGCCAGCCCGAACGTAGCCACCACCAGAGTGGCACCGATAAGTGCCCGGATCGTGTTCATCCCTACTCTCCTCCTGCTGAATTGCCGCTAACGAAGCCGCGGGAACGTTACTGTGCGCTCAAACCGCGCGTTGTGCCATCACCGGGGCTGCCCCCTCGCCTTCCACCTTCCCTGCTTTCACATCGTTGTACCAGTATTCGTGGTGTTCCTTGGCCCAGGTCTCGTCGACGTAGCCGGTGCGCATGGCGTCGAGTGCCCCGCGCATGCCGATCGTGCCGAGATAGATATGCCCGGTCAGCAGGATGGTGCCGATCAGGCCCGCGATCATGTGGACGATGTTGGCGACCTGCATCGTCTGCCGCGTCTGGTTGAAATTGGGGAAGTCGAGGATGAGCCCGGTGACGGACAGCGTGATGCCGGCGCCCATCACCATCAGCCAGAACAGCACCTTCTGTCCCGCGTTGGCCTTGCCCGCGGGGACATGCTTGCCGGAAAACATGCCGCCCAGCTTCTTCATCCATGCCCAGTCGCCCGCGCGGAAGAGGTTCTCGCGGATGAACAGGACGATCATGATCGGCAACAGGATCACGAGGAGGGGGCCGACGAAATTGTGCAGGACCTTGGCGAGCGTGGCGAGCCACGAGAAGAGCGTATAGCCGATCAGCGGCAGCAGCACTGTCTTGCCGAACGTCAGGATGAGGCCGGTCACGGCCAGCGCGGTGAACGTGATGGCGACCGACCAGTGCACCGCGCGCTCGACCAGCGTGAACCGCTCGATCATGCGGCCGGTGGCAGCCCCGTGAAGCTTGATGGGGCCGCGCACGACGTAGAACACGGCGATCGTGATCAGCGTCAGCGCGAACAGGAAGCCACCGACGGTGGCGAGCGGCACGCGCGCGGCGCGCCACGTTTGGCCCTCCGGCTGGATCAGGATCTCGCCGCTGCGCTTGGGAAGCGTGGTGGACTGCGGCTCGCCGGAGCGAATTTCCTTCCAGACCGGCTGGTTGTTCAGCGGCTGCGACTGCTGCTGCTTGACCTGCGCCTTCGCCTGCTCGACCTCATTGGGAGACACCGCAGGCGTCTGCGCCGCGACCGCGAACGCCGCCGCCAATCCGACGGCGGCAAGCAGCACCCGGGCGACCCGGGGAATCGTCACATGCATCGACAGACCTCCTCTAGGAACCGATCCGCTTGTACTCGTTCTGGTTCTGTGTCCGGTTGCGGATGTCGCGCTCCCACTTGTCCTTGTCGCCGTTGAACGGTGCGGCGGCGTAAGGCAGATCGTCGGGCTTGCCCTGGTAGGTGCCCTGCTTGTAGTCGATGACCTGAGGCCGCTCGCCGCACCCGGCCAGCATCAGTGCCGCCATCGCGCCGAAGGCAAGCGTGGCGATGCGCGTGATGCGGGCCATCATGACTTGGCTCCCGGCACCGGCTTCGGCGCGTCAGGACGGCCGTACGCGGTACCCCAGCCCCAAACTTCGCTGCCCTTGCCGCGGACCGTGACGCGCTGGCGGTAGATATCGGCGATCGTGTCGCCGTCGCCACCGAGCAAGGCCTTGGTGGCACACATTTCAGCGCACGCCGGCAGCTTGCCTTCGGCCAGGCGATTGCGGCCGTACTTCGTGAACTCGGCCGCGGAGTTGTCCTTTTCAGGGCCGCCCGCGCAGAACGTGCACTTGTCCATCTTGCCGCGTACACCGAAGGCCCCGGCCTGCGGGAACTGCGGCGCGCCGAACGGGCACGCGTAAAAGCAGTAGCCGCAACCGATGCAGAGATCCTTGTCGTGCAGCACCACGCCTTCCTGCGTCTTGTAGAAGCAATCGACCGGACACACGGCCATGCATGGGGCATCCGAGCAATGCATGCACGCGACGGATACCGATTTTTCGCCGGGCACGCCGTCATTGATGGTGACGACCCGGCGGCGATTCACGCCCCAGGGGATGTCGTGTTCCTGCTTGCAAGCGGTGACGCAACCGTTGCATTCGATGCAGCGCTCGGCGTCACAGAGGAATTTCATTCGTGCCATGGTCAGTTCCCCCTCAGGCTTTCTTGGCGACCTGGCAAAGCGTCGTCTTGGATTCCTGCATCATCGTCACGGAGTCGTAGCCGTACGTGGTGGCGGTGTTGACCGCCTCCCCGCGCACGACCGGCGCCGCACCCTTGGGGTAGTACTCGAGCATGTCCTTGCCTTCCCACCAGCCGGCGAAATGGAACGGGATGAAGGTGGTGCCAGCCCCGACGCGATCGGTGACCTGCGCCTTGACCGTGATCTTGGCACCGGTGGGTGACAGCACCCACACGTATTCGCCGTCGACGATGCCCCGGTCGTTCGAGTCCTTCGGGTTGATCTCGATGAAGTTTTCCTGCTGCAGTTCCGCGAGCCACGGATTGGACCGGGTCTCGTCGCCACCGCCTTCGTATTCGACCAGCCGGCCGCTGGTCAGCACCAGCGGGAATTTCTCGGCGACCTTCTCGGTCACGTTCTTGTCCTGGATGCTCTTGTATTGCGTCGGCAGGCGCCAGAAGGCCTTCTTGTCGTCGGAGGTCGGGTACTTGGCCACCATGTCCGGACGCGGTGAATAAAGAGGTTCGCGATGCTGCGGAATACCGTCCGGGAAATTCCAGACGATGGCGCGGGCCTTGGCGTTACCGAACGGATTGCAACCGTGGACCTGCATCGCCACGCGGATGATGCCGCCGGAAGAATCCGTCTTCCAGTTCTTGCCTTCGGCCGCCTTTTTCTCAGCCTCGGTCAGCTCGTCCCACCAGCCAAGCTTCTTCAGCAGCACGTGGTCGAACTCGGGGTAACCGGTGGTGAGGTCCGAACCCTTGGGGTGCGAGCCATCCGCGGCCAGCAGCGACACACCTTCCCGCTCCACGCCGAAGTTGGCGCGGAAGCAGCCGCCGCCATCCATCATTTTTTTCGATGTGTCGTAAAGATTGGGCGAGCCCGGATGCTTCATCTCCGCGGTGCCGTAGCAGGGCCACGGCAGGCCGAAGTAGTCGCCGTCACACGGGCCGCCGCGCGCGCGCAGCGTCTTCACGTCGAAGGTGCTCATGTTCTTCATGTGCAGCTTCAACCGCTCCGGCGACTGTCCGGTGTACCCGATCGTCCACGTGCCCTTGTTGATTTCCTTCAGGATCGACTCAGGCGTGGGTTCGTCCCAGCCGCCCTTGTCCTTGATCATTTCGTAGTTCTTGGTGAGTTCCTTGTCGAAGCCGAACTTCTTCGCGAAGGCCACCATCAGCGTGTGGTCAGGCTTTGATTCGAAGAGCGGCTCGATGACCTTCTCGCGCCACTGAATCGAGCGGTTAGACGCGGTAACCGAGCCCGAGGTCTCGAATTGAGTCGCTGCCGGTAGCAGGTACACGCCATCCTTGCGCACCATCGCGCACATCGCGGCCGTGGCGGAAGGATACGGATCGATGACGACCATCAGGTCCAGCTTCTTCATCGCCTCGAGCATGTCGGTGCCGCGCGTCTGGCTGTTGGGCGCGTGGCCCCAATACACCATTGCCCGCAGATTGGGACCCTGGTCCAGCACATCGTTGGGATACATCACACCATCGATCCAGCGCGAGACCGTCATGCCGGGCTTTTCCATCATGCCTTCGGCGTATTGCTTTTTGATCCATTCGTAGTCGACGCCCCACACACCTGCCCAGAATCGCCACGAACCGGTGGCAAGACCGTAGTAGCCGGGCAGCGAGTCGGGGTTGGGGCCGATGTCGGTCGCACCCTGCACGTTGTCGTGACCGCGGAAAATGTTGGCGCCGCCACCGGAGACACCGATGTTGCCGAGTGCCAATTGCAGGATGCACGACGCGCGGACGATGGCATTGCCGATCGTGTGCTGCGTCTGGCCCATGCACCACACGATGGTCGACGGGCGATTCTTGGCCATCATCTCGGCCACCTTGAACACCTGCGCCTCGGGCACGCCGCAGACTTCCTCGACCTTGTCGGGGGTCCACTTCGCCATCACGTCGGCCTTGACCTTGTCCATGCCGTAGACACGATCATCGATGTACTTCTGGTCTTCCCAGCCGTTCTTGAAGATGTGATACAGCACGCCGAACAGGAACGGGATGTCGGTGCCGGAGCGGATGCGGACGAATTCGTCGGCCTTGGCGGCGGTGCGCGTGAAGCGCGGGTCGACCACGATCATCTTCGCGCCGGTTTCCTTCGCGTGCAGCATGTGCAGCATCGACACCGGATGCGCTTCGGCGGCATTGCTGCCGATGTACAACGCGCACTTGGTGTTCTGCATGTCGTTGTACGAATTGGTCATCGCCCCGTAGCCCCAGGTGTTGGCAACACCCGCGACCGTGGTGGAGTGGCAGATGCGCGCCTGGTGATCCGTATTGTTGGTGCCCCAGAAGGACACGAACTTGCGCATCAGGTAGGCCTGCTCATTGTTGTGCTTGGAGCTGCCCACCCAGAACACGGCGTCAGGGCCTGCCTCCTTGCGCAGCGCCATGAGTTTGTCGCCGACTTCGTTCAGCGCCTGCTCCCACGACAACCGCTGCCATTTGCCATTGACGAGCTTCATCGGCGTCTTCAGCCGGTGTTCGCCGTGGCCGTGCTCGCGCACGGAAGCGCCCTTCGCGCAATGCGCGCCCAGATTGATGGGCGACTCGAACACCGGTTCCTGCCGCGTCCACACGCCGTTTTCGACGGTGGCATCCACGGCGCAGCCGACCGAGCAATGCGTGCAGATCGTGCGGGCCTTGACGATGTTGGTCGCCTCGCCTTCCTTCGCGGCTACAGCGGGTCCGATCATGCCGTAGGGCAACTGGCTGGCAAAGGCACCGGCACCGGCGGCAACCCCCGAGCGCTTGAGGAAGGTGCGCCGGTCCATCGTGGACAGGCGGGCACCGGCGGTTCGCTTGAGGCGCGGCCCGGCAACGCGGGCGGCATCGGATTTGCGCGTGAGCAGCATGGCGTTCTCTCCTAGATCCGCGTCGTGGCGTAGTAGTCGCGCACGTGTTCGGTTTCGCGGTAGCCCTGGCCCTCGACCGCTACCTCGACCGGGGCCGTCGAGACCACCGGCGCCACCATCGCTTGCGTGGCCACGGCAGCGACACCCGCACCGCCGACGCCGACGGCCAGCAGGAAGCGGCGACGCTTCAAATCAGTGGATTGGGCAATGGGGGCGACCGATGCGGACGCATTGGGCTGCGGCGACTTGCTCATGCGAACCTCCAAAGTGAAACCAAACCTGCGTGACGTTGTGGTGGTGTGGATGCCGCATCTGCGCGGGGCATCAACCCATGGCGAGCGAGTCACGTTCGACCGCCAAAAACAACCTTGCGAATTCTGCAACGCGAACGTAGTAATTAGCAATCGAACATTTTTCTATTGCGGTGCAGCAAATGAAAACCCAAGGCTCCACATGGGCCGCGAAGAAGTCGTGCTGCACAGCGGTGGAGGACGGTGGCCGGGGTCCGCGACCAGTAATGAGAATGCGTATCGTTTCGAAAATCGCTGCCAAGTGATCCTCGAGCATCGTCACCCCTGGTTCGCGGGCCAATCCCAGGCGGGCGAGGGTCGTGCGCAGGTCGGCCAGCGGCTTCTCCATCATGAAGCCGGCAATCCAGTGCGAGCCATGCGGATTGACCGCGCACTTGCCTACCCCGACAAAGAGGTCCGTGTACTCCTGGATCGCCGCGTCGGCGTCCATCGCGCCGCTGGCCATCACCAGCCGGTTCCAGGCCGCGGCGAGCGGATCGTGGCCGTCCTCCGTCCAGTGATCGGTCATCGCGATGGCCTCGAGCAGCAACGCATCGGGCGGTGCGGCGAAGAGCCGCGACAGCAATGCATAGAGACCGGCCCGCGCCTCGTCCTCGGGCGCAATGGGCCACGCGATGGCCACCGTCGCGGCAGGCTGGATGGAAACGTCAGAGGTCACGGATGTCGACACTCTTCTCGTTCTTGATGAGGTCGACCACGCGGCAGTCGGCGCACATTTTCAGGCGCTCGAGCGCGCCGGGGCCGGCGAACATCGAATGGCCGACCAGCTTGCGGAGCATCGTCTCGATCATCTTCTCGGTGCCCACCGGCTTCCCGCATTTGATGCAGGCGAAAAGTTTCGCCTCGTTCAGCAGGCGCGGCGCCTTGGCCTCCGGCAACAAAGAAAGCCTCGGCTGCAAGGTAATGGCGTGTTCGGGACAGGTGGACGCGCAGATGCCGCACTGGACGCACTTCGTCTCGATGAAGCGCACCTGCGGGGCCTCGACATTGTCGAGGATGGCCGCCTCGGGGCAGGCCCCGACGCAGGCGAGGCACATCGTGCAGGTGTCCTTGTTGATCGCGATGGTGCCGAAAGGTGCCCCCGCGGGCAGCGCGATCACGGTTTGCGGTGTCGGCGCGTGCAAGGCGAGATGTTCGATCGCCAGCATGGCGGTCGTGCGCTTGTCCGGCGTGGGTGCAAAGCGGGCCGGCGTCCGCGCACCCAGCGGCGCCGCGGCGGTCCACGCCGTGGAGAGCCCGGCGGAATCGTGTATGCGAAAGTGCGTACCCTGGTACCCCAGCGCGCCGGCGATGGTGTCGGCCACTTGCATCTGGAAGGCCAGCGCCGCGTGGTACTGCGGCGCTTCGTTACCGGTGGTGAGAACGTTGACCTCCACGGCGCCCCAGGCCAGCGCGGCCAGCCACACATCGAGGCCGGTCGACGCGACGTGCTGGATTTCCAGCGGGATCACGCGCGCCGGCAGGCCGTCACCCTGGCGCGCCAGGGTGGCAATTGCTTCGCGCGAATCCTCGGCGTGCAGCAGCAGGCAGGCATCGCGTCCGCCCGCGCGCGCATACGTGGACAACAACGTGCGGATGCGCTCGCCCAGCTCCGGCACCGTGGGGTAGGCATAGGTCAGCGCACCCGAAGGACACACGGTAGTGCAGGCGCCGCAGCCCACGCACAGGTGGGGCTCGACCGCAATGTGGTCGCCGTCCGCGCGGATGGCGGCGGCCGAACAGACATCGATGCACTGCGTGCAGCCGGTCTGCTTCGACCGCGAGTGCGCACAGATCGACGCCTTGTACTGGAAAAACTTGGGCTTCTCGAATTCGCCCGACAATGTGGCCAGTTCCATCACGGCCGACATTTCCGCAACCGTTTCGGCGGCAGGCGCGAAATAGCCCTGCGGCAGCTGATGCTGCGTGAATGCGCGAACGCCCCGCAAGTCCAGGACGAGGTCGAAGCGTTCGGTGCGGGCGCGATCGGCGCGGCCGAAGTCGATGGCCTTCACATCGCCGCAGGCAACGACACAGGCACGATGGTTGCGGCATCGGTCGAGATCGACCTGGTAGGCCGCGGTGATCGCATCTTCGGGGCAGGCGCGCAGGCAAGCATTGCACCGCGTGCACACGTCGAGGTCGATCGGGTTGTCCTGCGTCCACGTGGCATCGAAGGC
>Ga0163152_10008417_pt1 | contig 11021 bp, 11 predicted proteins | sample OliLakLV19MP8IB2_FD_148635 | JGI IMG/M metagenome (GOLD analysis project Ga0163152, IMG submission 148635) | Freshwater microbial mat bacterial communities from Lake Vanda, McMurdo Dry Valleys, Antarctica - Oligotrophic Lake LV.19.MP8.IB-2 | ecosystem: Environmental > Aquatic > Freshwater >...
CCTCAATAATTTCTAAACCGGGAATATTATAGGACAATAAGCCGCGGATGTTTCCCCAACTGGCGCTGCCACCAATAAAATAAAATTTTTCATAATCAGTAAATGAATTGATAATTAAATTTTGGCTCGCAATGAGCGGGTTGCGAGAAGACGTGTAGTCCGAATTCACGTCGGGAATTCCCGTTAGCAACCCAAAGATTGAGCGGGCAGTGGCCTCTGATGGGACAAAGTGATTTTTGAACAGAATTCCTTTTTTAGCGATGGCGTCAAGTTCAGGTGTAGGATCAAGCGGGTTGCCAAAATATCCAGTTTTGAAAGCAGCTGTCGATTCTAAAACTATAATAACCACATTCATTGGAGGAGGGGGGCGCTCATCCGTTTTGACTTCTCTATTGAAGTTCATAGTAGCTTGATTTGAGATCCCTAAATATTTTGCCACAAATGGAAAATGCTCTCGGGTGACGTCAAGACTGTACTCTGTTTTACGATATTTTAGAGTATCGAAAAAATAATGTATTGGGTTTACCGCCAAGGCCGTGATCAATGCATGATTTGAAAAATAAGCATCGCTCCAGCGTAGTGGATATTGGGAGATTTTTCCCCAAACTCCCAATAAAAGAATCAGAGGCAAAAGAGCTGCATTGGCAAAAGACCTCTCAAACGAAACATTTTCAACATTGGCTTTGATAGCGACTAAAATGTAGCGGGAGTAAATAATTTTATAGATCCAGCCAAAAAGAAACACGCCTAAAAATCCTCTCAGCACGGGATAGGATTGCCAAAGCATTTGCATTGAAATAGATAAATCCACCAAAAATCGTAGGGCCGTCGCATTGAGGTGAGCGCCTAAGTAAGAAAAATAGACGTAATCAAAAATATGAAAAGTAAAAATAAAGGTAATGGAAAACACCCAATAAGCCTGCCAAAATTTTCTGCCAAATTGCGATCAGCGTAGATTTGAGGGGCGCCAAATACCGAGTAGCAAATTAGGGAATGCCAGCAAAAAGACTATTCGAATGTCAAAGCGTAGCCCCAGCCAAAATGCAGTGACGACTTCTTTATAATTTAGGGGGGCGTCCGTTTTAAATAGGTAGAGAAAAACCACCCGCAGCAGACTTAATAAGCCTAACGATACTAAAGTAAGACGTAGGTAATATCTTGCCGCGGGAGTATACAGATTCTTGAAAATACTATTGTTCAAGAAAGTAGAAATCGACCGAATGATTGAATCAGGTCGGGCTAAGACTTTCTATGAAAAAGATTGAAGCTAAGACCGATGATCAAGGTCGCCCTCTTTTTAGACTTGTTATCCGGCTGCGCAGCAAGGCGAATCCAACCATCAGGCCAAGGAAGCATTCGGAATGGTTTTTCACAGAAAAGGAAGCCTGGAATCAGGAACGAAAACTGGTTCAGAGTATTGATAGGGATATTGCAAAATCTGAACAAGAAGGATGTTCTTGGGGTTATGCAGTGGACAAGTGGGAACAGGCACTAATCGACGGACGTGGTGTTGGCCGTCAAATCACAATAGCAACAGTCGAAAACTATACCCACGGCCTAAGAACGCACACGAAAGATTGGTGGAAGGTTCCGGCCAATCAAATTAGTCGGGCCGATATTCGTGATCTTTATATTCGGCTGGATCAAGATGGTCACAGTCGAAGTATGCAGCAAAAAATGCGTAGCGCATTCAATGGTATTTTCAATTGGGCAATAGATACTCGCCTTGTACGCGGGATCTATCAAAGTCCCGCACAAGGTGTGTCACTGATTGGAAGAAAAGAAGACTCAGTTCCAGAAATTTTGACAGCCAATGAAATTCGGAAACTGTTGAAGTGCGCAATGGACCTGAATCATCCGTGGTATTCAATTTGGGCGGTTGCTGTTTTCACAGGAATGCGGCAAGGCGAACTACATGCCCTTGAATGGAGTGACATAGATTTCGATAACAAACTTATTTATGTCCACAAATCCTATGACACAAAAACAAGAAAAGTGAACCCCACAACCAAAGGTGGTTGGTGGCGGCACATCGACATGAGTTCCGAATTGGAAACTCTTTTGATAGAACTAAGGGCAACAAGTGAAGGTCGCAATTGGGTGCTTCCACGCTTCAAAGAGTGGGACAAAGGCTATCAGGCAAAAATTCTTCGCACGTTCTGTCAGGGTATAGGAATTCCGTCGGTGAAATTCCATACGTTAAGGGCATGTTTTGCAACCCTTCTCATGCAGGATGGTGTTGCACCGGCAATAGTTATGGCAATGGGCGGCTGGAAGGATCAAGAAACAATGGCAATTTATATTCGTCATGCGGGAATCGACATCAAAGGCGCAACCGCAGGATTGAAGCTGTTGCCAACAAAAGAAGTCATGGGACGTGTCGTGGAACTTTTTAAGCCAAAATAGCAGCCTAACTACGCAAAATGTGACGGCTAATCAAAAAAAATGAAGTTCTGTGCAACCTTAACGGTATTTGCTACCAATGTATTATTGATGGGTGAAATCGAACCAGGATGGACAATAGTAGTAGAAGACGTGGGGCCGGACCTTTATAGGTTTTTTTTGGGTTCCTTCCCAGCCCATGCAGCCGCTGATCTTGTTCAAGAGACACTGATCCGGCTTGTCCAGAAACATCGTGACGGTGAATTTGATTCATCAAAAGGTGCAATTAAAAATTATGCCTTTGGAATTGCCAAGTTCGTTCGCTTGGAAGCTTTGAAGAAAAAATCTAACTTCGATCTGGTTGAGGATGAGACGCAGCTTGATGTGCCTTCAGTGGATAACACAAATCATGCAGATCTGGTTGCCCATTTAAGATGGGCTATCAGCCAACTCAAGCCAATAGAACAAGAATTGATTTTGCAAATGATAGATGAAGAATCGTCTTTCGAGACAATCGCCGAAAAATTTAATATGCCCGTTGGAACCGTGAAGAGTCACATCCATCGCGCAAAGGAAAAGCTTCGGCAAATTATGGAGGTCAAGACATGAAAAATAATGATGGTCGAGACAATGAATTAGATCAGCTATTAAAACCTTTGAAGTCTGCTTCGCCAAATGACTTGCAAATGCAAAAGTGGAAGTCAGCCGTTCAAATGAACAACAGAAAAAGTGGAAAAGTATATGCTACATCTAGAACAAAATGGGCGTTTCAGTTGGTCGCAGCAATGTTCGTTGGAATTGTTATTGGTGCTGTGGCTTTCAAAAGCAACAACTCATCCATTCTGCAATCTCACATCGTTGCACAAATTTCTTTGGACGATGCAACCTTTGAACGGTCTCATGACAATTTAGATTAGAAATAACATCTAATCAGGAGAAAAAATCATGTTACAAAAAATCGCCCTACTCATAGCCCTTGCATCAGCTTCTATTGCTTCAGCCAAACAACTGTCCCCACAAGACATTCGGGATCGCTTGCAGGTGAATGCCGACATCTATCTTCTCGACCAGTCAGGGAAAAAAATTGTTTCTGGTCCTGAAAGAACCAACTATTGGAAAGTGAGTCCCGAGAAAGGAACTATTTCGGGAGATTGGTCATCCAAGTTCGATGCTGGATTGATTGCCATACGCCAAAATTGGCAAATTGAAGACGATGGAACAATTAAAGTTTCAATGGAAGAGTACAGTAGCGACTCTGACAACAGGTCAGATCCACAGTTAAAAGGCCTTTTGGACAAGAAAGAATTTGTTTTGGAAAATCTTGAACCGATTGTCTGGAAGGTTAAGAATATCAAAAATCAAAACTTTATTGTTCGTTTCGTTCCATCTTTGAGAGAGATTTCGACACCTATCTCTGTAGACAATCTTCCCGTTGCTGGAACTGGGATTTCTATTTCAGACAACCAAGGCTATTTGTGGGCCGACGGCGTTGAGTTTAATGGGAAGTACACAGGTGTAACTTCGCACAGGGGAACACTTGCTATTAGTTATGTCCCATTCGCTGGTGCAAAAGAAATGGGTTTTGCCGAAGGCAATCAAATCACTTTGAATTTAGACAAAAAGTTTCAAATCAACCTGAAGGGTGCGACTTCGTTCCTTCCAGCGGGTGTCACTGCAAAGGTCTACGCAGTCTATCTTCCAGAAAAGAAAAGCAGGGGCTTCAATTCTCTGCACAGTTTTGATTCCAGCAAAGAAGAACGAATTCAAGCAACACTCAAAAAGTAACATGCGGCGGGGGAACTTCCCCCGCAATCATCACAGTCCGTCACAATCGTTTGGTCAAACGGTGGTCCAAGATCAACTCAAGGTATTGAAATCACACTAATTGTGGCGAATCCGCCACTCAATAAGTCATGGGTATTCGATACAAGAGTTAATCGGTAGTGGTTTATTCTTCTTTACGATTCGCAAGAAGTACTACTCAAGTATTAAATGCATAAGTGTAAATAGGTACGGACTAACTCATTTAATGCAACCGTAACAAGTTTTCCAAGCGTCAGCGACACCAAATGTGGTCTGGGTCACTTGAAAACAACTGTAACCTCGGTCTGCAGCATGATCCCTGCAAGCTAGAACTGAAATCTTCCGTCTATCGATTATTGAATTACAATTACCCCAAGGAACTTGATACCAATATCCCTGATCACCTGGGTGCAGATTAGCCTCTGTTGTTCTATTGCAATCGGGAATACTTTCGGAACTTTCTTTTTCTTGTATTAGATCTTCAGCTAATAAATATCGAACGATTTTTTCCATTTGATTGGAAATCGTATATTTTGATTTATCTCCCGATGGTGATTCGAAACCAGCCATCGCCGCTCAGATTTAAACTCTAAGACAGTTGTTTTTCGTTGTTCCAAAGAGCAAATGTTTTTTTTAACAATGAGCGCAGTACTAAAATCTCGTGCTCTTGATCTTTAATTTTACGCTGAAGTTCTCTGGTTAATTTATTGTAGGATATTTTATACCTGTTATTACTTTTTCGAACCCAAGTATGCACGGTACTCAGTTTTAACCGATGTTTTCTGCAAACAAGTGAGATGTTGCCGACCTCTTGTCGGAAAGTCTAAGCGGCTTGCAACAGTTCTACATGTCGTCTCAAAATGATACATAGCCGCTGCAGTACGGGAGAAATTATTAATCCTTGTTTCGAAAAATGTGGCCTAATCCCCAGGAAAAATACTTAGCGGGTGTTAGGTTTTTTTCTTCCGCTCTTCTTTTGGTTCTCTGATGAAATTTTGTCGCAGTCCTGGCTACTAAGGCAACAATTCACAGCTTTCTGCCCAAGACCGCTATGGACAAGAGTGTATAGCGCCGCCTTTTCCACACTAGGATTATTGCGAGCGGCATCGAGTTGTGCTCTTAAAACTGATCTTCCCCCCATCCAATTATCATTCGGGTCGGTTGATTCCCATTTAAGAGAATTTACAACTGGGCCGTCTTCGCTTTGGGCATAGTCAAGGGTGTAAGTTTTTTCTCTGCCTTGATATTTTGTTTTAATCGCCATGTCTGTAATTTGTTTTTGAGCGTTGTAGTTCGAAGTGAGTGTGGCATCACCAATAAAATCATTACCCTTGAGGTCATAGGTGACGGATCTTCCATTGCAACGATTCCCGGCGATTCTGTTATTTGAATAATATAGGGCGCCCAAAATCTGCGACTTTTGCTGGAAATTCTGGGCAATATCGGCAAAATGTGAACAAAGTTGGGGATACTGTTTTAAGATTTCCGCTCGCTTTTCGACTGAAAGTTTAAAGAAGCCTATCTCGGATTCTCCTAACTGAATAATCGGATTACAATTTTCATCAAAATCACTAATGGTATCTGAAAATTTTAGCGGACAGGTCGTGGAACGAGGTACTGAATCAATCAACACTCCTGCCGCGCCACCTGCCGACATAACTCTTCCGAGTCCCACAGCTTTAGTATAGCCAAACATTTTAAAGTTATATTTACTTTGTAGAAATTTAAGGTCTTTTAACTCCCTAGCCTTCTGTTCAATTGTTTCCTTAAGGTAGGTTTTCTGTGTCTGTCTTAATTTGAGGGAATCCTTATTAGGGTCAATATCGTTAAACTCTTGAGCCATTGTAATCTTTATCGCATTGGGATCTTTAAGCGCTTTTACGATGAGTTTATCTATCTCATCTACTTGAGCCTTTAAATTGGGGATTTCAGCGCTTAAACTGTTGATTTTGACTTTGTTTTTCGCGGCACGAAAACCCTCTTTAACCTCTAGCTTTTCGGCTGCTTCTTTTGCCCCTAGGTCTAAGATTAAGCCCCCATTTATTAATGCGCCTAAGAGGAGCCTTTTTTCAACACAACTAGATCCTGGATTCTCTTTAATATTTGGGGTGATGCAAATTAAATATCCAACGTAATCTAAGGCTGTGTCAAAGCTAGCTTGAATATCTTCGTTGTTACATGACTCCTGTGCGTTCAGCGAGCGGGAAATCATAATGATCAATAGAATAACCAGACTTTTTTTTGCGCGCTTCATTTCTTAATATTGCCACGAAGCTTGTATTTTAGGTAGATTGGCTACCTAGCTAGACGTTTGCTAGGCGTTTAACCTGTATTGAAACGGCATTATCGGTGAAATAACTAACGAGTTATTTCACACGTAGGTATTTGGTCAATCAATCTGCCAACTGCAGTTTCTTTGCTCGCCCAAAAAATACCAAAATCATAAACATCAATGTCTTTGACAATGTCCGCATGAGACCTATTGTCAGCACCCATTTGGATCATCAATCGCGCTCGCCAGTATTTGGACTGAGTGAGTGGTGTGCCCGATTGGCGCTCTCCGTTGTAGTAAAGATATGAGTAAGCCCACAAATCGCCAAGCGCCATGTTTTTACTCTTAAATCCCTCAGCCGGTGCATAGCTAAGTTTAAAGCCCTTGGCTTGAAGGGCTTCTTTGATTTCTGGCAAAAGTTCTTTGTTCTCATCATCATCAAGCAAAATCAGCTCACAAAGACGACTAACTATATTTTTGACTTCACGAACGGGGGCTTCCAGACTTTGTACGTTACTGGGCGCCAGCCCCGCCGGAGCACTTTCATGTAAACTCGACGGTTTCGCCGGCGAGGATATGCAGGTAGCTTCAAAATTTTTATCAGGACTACGTACCTGCAGATTCACTTCATATCTACTATTTTCCTTATCGTTGGCAGAGTATTTCTTTATGTTTAGATTTACGGTTTTCTTTTCTTTTGCAATATAGGTTTCGACGCTTAGTTTTTGTTTCGAATTCGCCCACCCCAAAATTTCCGCTTTACTAATGGCATCGGCAATCACAAAGTTATCGTGGTAATTTTGTCGGTTACGCCACTCCAGCACGGTAAAATTAATAGTGTTGGCCTCGCCATTGACGTCGTCATTTACGAGAATTTCACATTTATTACCGTTGGGAGCAAGACCTGCAAAATTGCCCTCGGGAAACCAATCACTTAATATTGTATTCGCAACTTTGGCAGAAAGTTCCGTCGGTGGTGCGGCGCTTGCCATAACTGAAACTAATAAGAAAAATAAGAAAACAAACCTAAAACCCATCTGAACCTCCTGATGGCATTTTAGTCTGCAATACGAAGGCCAGGGTTAAATCCAATAGGGAATAAGTAGACAAAAAGAGTCACATTTTCTGTTAGTATAAATACGCAAATTGGCTTTTATTTACTGCTAAATAGACTCTGAATACCCTTAGCTGCTTTTTCGAAATTTAAAACTTTGCAGTCCGCAGTTAGCGAGAAGTCATCGTGGCGTGAGACCGGTCGCTTTTCAAGTCCTTCGGTGGCGTTGAGACCACAATCATAAATTCTTTCTTCGTCCATGAATCGCAAAGAAAGATTTAAGACAGGACTAAAGTTTGTTCTTTTCGTATCTCTCTGGTCGACCACCCGATTTTCATTAAAGCTGAGCCCTCCCGTTACGTAGAAACCGCCATCTTTACCAGGGTCACCTACCGCACCTATAAAATAATCGCTGTTGCACATGCGGGCGCGGACGTCTTTAGACTCAAATCGTGAAGCATTGTTTTTCTGGCAAGATACTGCGGCGGCAGCGAGTACTGTCAACCAGGGTAAGACCCGTTTTTGGGCTGCAACAGTGACGCCAGCTCCAGGTTGAACAAAAGCATCTCCAAACTTGCTTGATGCATTAACGCTGAACGTGACTGCCAAGTCAGGCCGACTAACCAATCCGTCTTCTATATTTTGCTCGAGTGCTTGGATTTTAACATAACCTCCAAAACTGTGACTAATATCGTCAACTTTCTGGCCGCCAATGTAAGCACCAACAGGCGCATTTTTATCTGGAATAAATCCTTTTACTTTAAACATTCGGTGGACCGCATCCGCTCCGCGAGAAATATAGTTGCTGCGCATATCTAGGTACTTGGAAGCGTTTCCCCCAAACTCGACCTTTGTACCCTTTATCTCAGTTCCAAAGGCAACTCTAAGTGTATAAGTATCGGTGCTCAGATTTGTTTTCGGAGCTCCTTGTGGGTTGTATCCGGACAGGCCATTGTTATCACTAGTCTGACCAATTGTGACGCCAAAGCTTGCCCCCGGAAGGACGTGGGCGTGATGTCTTTCCAAGGCAAGTGGCTGACTATACCCTCTACCTCCGGCAGCGCTGCGATTTTCGATTTCCGGAAACATATATTCCACTGACCTTTCGGCCGCGCTGACCGAAACGTAGAGCTGAAAAATAAATGTTAAACAAATGGCGGTGGTCTTCGAATTACACATTAAGATTCAGTCCCCCAGGCAAGATTGAAATACTTCAATGACGTATCAATGAAATAAGTGCAATTCCAATGCCTGATCTAATGAGTTTTAAGAGGAACTGAAGGTTAAATTGTAAACGGATGTCTACTAGTTAAACGTGCGTCTCACTTTGAGAATATTGTTAGAATAGAAAACAGAATCTAATTAATTGCCCGAACACTTAGTTATGACGTCCACAACTTCATAACGTTCATCGCAGCCATACGTTCCAAGGCGAGCACATACGGATGTGACACAATCGCCACCAAAATTACCCACGCAAGCTCGGACTATTTCTTTAATTTCGTAGCGCTCGTCACACCCATATGTTCCTAAAAACCCACAGGCTGCTTTTATACAACCGCCATCATAATTTCCTCGGCACCAGACCAGAATTTCATTCACCTCATAGCGCTCATCGCAACCATAAGTACCTAGCCGGTCGCATGCAGAGGCTACGCAGTCAGTAACGCGGTCCTTGCATTCGTCCTCAAGAATAGGAGTAAAGTTTTTTTTGTTGAAATAATCATTTACATACAGAGAAACTTTTTGGCCGTGAGCTCTCTGTTCCCCAAGTGATACCGAATCTTTTGCGAAGATATTAAAGGAAGCCATTGTGAGGACCAATATAATTATTGTTCTTATTTTATTCATATTTTTCTCCCATTGAGTGATTTTCGTGAAGATTTTAAAGGATGTCTAGTTTTTATTTTGCCCAGTCACAGTAATGCTACATGCTACTCCTTATTTATAGCACCATTATGCAAAGATATTTTGATCTCAAGTGCATCCGGACCGTCAAACGAAGTAAAGTTGTCGATTTTTCCGTTTTGAGCCTGCAGAGTGAAGCGGTATTTCAAACTATCGTCAGGGCGAATTTTAACTTTTGCATTGTGAAGTTCTGCATCCACAGAAAAACCTGGTTCCATTAAACTGAGTGCGCCGTTGTGTCCGCGAATTGTAATGGGAATATTTTTAGGGATAGACAATTTACATCTAGCGCCACCATCTGTTGCCCCAAGATCCAATTTAAAAATGCCATTCTCAATCTCACCCACCTCTTTTTTTCGTGTGTTACTAGTAATGCACTTCCACTCGAGTTCACTGCCCTCCGCAGTCTCTATCCTAATGGCAGCGTTATGATATTCTAGGCTAACGCCAGTAATTTTTTTAGTAACGACGTCTTGGGTGCCCGCCAATGCATTTTGAAAAATATCTTTGTCGTCATCATAACCCTGAATATGGGCATCAATACTAAAATCATCTGGCATGTCCCAGTCAATGTTGCCCTTCATGTCGATTAAGCCACCAAACATTTTAACCTGTCCATCGTTGATATCGATGACAGGTGAGAACTTCCAAACAATTAAAAGCGTGGTAATACAAATAAAGCCGACGGTTCCCAGAAATCCGAGCGTCAGCCACTTAATAACTGGATATCGCGGCAAGCGCGGTGGTTTAAGACCGCGTTCTAGCAAATACCGATTGGCCACAGCTTCGGGCTCACCTAGAGAAGACAGAATGGACTCCACTCTTTGCGAAGGGTCTCGCGCCAGGGCTTCCATGACATGATTTTTTATCTCGGTAATTATTTCGGCTTTGTCGCTAATGGTGATGGGGCCGAGTGCGCGGTCGAGTTTGTTGAGGTAGATTTCTAAAGATAGTGGTGCCCTCATGCTTTTACTCCTCAGAAGATATAAAGTTCCTTCTAGGTATAGTAGTCAAGATTGATTTGATATAGGCTGACTTGGGGATGAAGTATGAATAAAAAAATCTGTGTGTTTTGTGGATCAAGCTTGGGGAACGACAAGGCTTTTGCCGCGGCAGCCAAGGAGTTTTCTCTAGAAATAGTAAATCAAAATCTAAGTCTTGTTTATGGGGGTGCCCACGTTGGCTTGATGGGATTGATTGCCGATGTAGTTTTGTCTCAAGGTAGGGAGGTCATAGGAGTTATTCCTAAAGGAATGATGACAAAAGAAATCGCGCACGAAGGGCTCACAAAACTTCATGTTGTCGAGTCAATGCATGAACGAAAAAAACTAATGTACGAACTCAGCGACTACTTCGTGGCTCTACCGGGTGGATTGGGCACGCTTGATGAGTTGTTCGAGATAATTACATGGAAGCAAATAGGCGTACACCAAAAGCCGATCGGCCTTTGGAACCACAATGGATACTATGATCATTTAATTAGTTTTATTGATAAAGCCAAAAGTCTCGGCTTTATCCCACAATCTTTAGAGAAACTGATTTTAGTTGAATCTGATTTTAAGCGCCTACTTAAGCGCTTAACCCAAAAGGACTAACTAATCT
>Ga0163152_10008419_pt1 | contig 11021 bp, 3 predicted proteins | sample OliLakLV19MP8IB2_FD_148635 | JGI IMG/M metagenome (GOLD analysis project Ga0163152, IMG submission 148635) | Freshwater microbial mat bacterial communities from Lake Vanda, McMurdo Dry Valleys, Antarctica - Oligotrophic Lake LV.19.MP8.IB-2 | ecosystem: Environmental > Aquatic > Freshwater > Lake...
TAAAAATGGTGTTGTTTCTAACAATCTCGGTGGTCAATTATATCTTTCTAAAAATTTCATAACTACCAATCAAAGTGCAGTTGTTAACAATTCAGGATTTGTTAATGCAGTTAATAAATTTGATAATCTCGGAACAGTAAATTTATCTGCTACCAGTGTTATTCAAACTGGAAATTTCATTAACCAATCGAATGGAATAATCACTCGCTTAGCTGGTGTATCTGATGAAATATATGTGGGAGGAAATTGGAAAAATGATGGAACTATTACATTAGGTGCCGGTTCGGTAATATTTAATGGGACTGTTGCTATTCAGAATGTTAATAGATTAAGTGGAACCGAAACGTTTTATATTATGAAAATGGACAGAGCGCCATCCGGAGTTGTAAAACTGAATACGAATTTAAAAGTTACAAATTCATTGGAACTTACTTTCGGAGTAATTCAAACAAATGCAAACAATATTCTTGAATTAACAGACAATGCAGCCTCGACTGCAGGAAATGATTTGAGTTATGTTTTTGGTCCAATGAAAAAGACAGGGAATGATGCTTTTGTTTTTCCTTTGGGAGATATTGCTTTGGCATCAGGCGCTTATCATCCTTTAGGTATTTCTGCTCCGAACAACTTAACAGATGCTTACACAGGGCAATATTTTGCAAAAAATGTATTAACGGACTATCCGAATTATACGAATATTCAGACGGATGATATTGATAATATTAGTAATTGTGAATATTGGATGCTAACTCGTAATGTGGGATCTTCTATTGTCATCCCTTCTTTAGGGTGGAATTCAAATAGTTGTAATGTAACAAATATACCATTTCTTGTTGCTGGCTGGAGCGGGTCGAGATGGGAATCATTGGGCCGCACGGGATACTATTTGAATGGAAACAGGGGAGTAGTTAGTGGGGCTTCAGGTTATAATGTTACTTCATTACCATTAGTAATAGCAACAAAAATCGGACCTTTAGACTTAGTTGGAGGAGCTACTGATCTAAATTGTTTAAATCAAACCTTAGGGCAAATAAATGTTAAGCCACTAGGAGGAACACCACCTTATACATATACATGGAGTAATGATAGTACAACCCCAAATCTCAGTAATATTAAAGAAGGCATATATTATCTTTCTGTAAAGGATGGTTCAAATGCTGTATTTACAAAACAATTCAGAGTATATACTTGTACTGAATGGACTGATATAAATAATATTACACTCAATAATTCTTCATCAACCAAATCTGGAAGCGAAATGGGAGGTTCTTTAACCAAAACTTCTGCTGATAGCTGGGCAAATGCTGGAGCAAAATCCAAAAATTTATTGTATGAATTTTCAGAAGGTGCGATAAAATACCAAGTGGAGGATCTGACAAAAATGTTTATAGTTGGATTAAGTGTAGAGGAAAAAAATGATTTGTTATTTGAAAACACAAAATTTGCTTTTGGAGTTGAAGAAAGTGATCTGAAAATATATGTAAATGGAATAGTAACTAACACCTTTTCAGGTCTGGCGAATAATGATGTTTTGGAAATGTTCAGAACAGAGAACGAAGTAAAATTTATTAAAAATGGAAATACGCTAATTACTATTCAGACTGCAAACCAAAATGCCCTGAAAGTAGATTTTATTCCTTTCAAACAAAACAGCACTATTTCAAATATTAAATCAACTTTTGGAAAACCACGCTTTGCAATCAATTCTAAACTGATGGCTAATGATGTCATAGGGAATGACAGCATTGATATTGAAGTTGTTTTGAATGACACTTTTGTAAAAAATATTAAAAGCGGAACGATTGAGCAGCTGGAATTACCTGCGCCTTTTAGTTCGAATGCAACGTATGATTTCAAATTCAACAAACTTAGTTTTCAAGAAATGCGATTGAAGTGTCTTACAACAAAGTATGGCGCTGTTCAATCAGTTTCAATTTTTAACGACACGATTTATGTTCCATTAGATAGTCTATTTTTTGTTGTAAAAAACAAGAGAGAACTTATTTTGATTCCTGTTAATACATCAACTGCTGAATTGAATGTTCCTGTTACCTATTTAAATTTAGATGGAGGAATTGTTTTTTCTCCCAATGGAGATGGTAATCATGACGTTTTATCTTTGCTTGGAGGAGAAAAAGTTGCTTCATTTCAATTAGACATTTATGACCTTGCTAACGAATTGATCTATCAAACCAATCAAAAAAATTTTATATGGGATGGAAAAGATTTGGAAATGAAACTTGTGAAAGGGACATATAATTATCAGATGAGTGTAGATGGCAGTATTGTATCCGGCTCTTTTTTAATTGATTTTTAGTAAGGAATTTTATGAAAAATAAATTATTTATTTTATTGAATGGTATTCTGGTTATTTCTGTTGCTTTTTGCATTTATAAAACAATGAGTATCCCGGATGTGCGATATGTTAAATCTGCAGATTTAATATACAGTTATGAAGGAATGAAGGATGCTCAAAAGAAACAGGAAAAAGTTATGAATGAGGTTCAGTCAAATTTGGATACTCTTCAATTGGATTTTCAAAAGGCTGTGAATAATTACAATCAAGACTTTCCGAAATTATCAAAAGACGAAAGAATAGAGCGTGAGAAGTTATTGTCATTACAACAAAACAACTTGCAACAATACTCGAAAAATGCTGAGGATAAAATAAAAACAAAAGATGAGCAAATAACCCAGGGTGTTTTAAATCAGGTAAATTCTTTTGTTGAAGAGTATGCAAAGAAAAAAGGATATGATATTGTACTTGGAACGACTACTTCCGGAAATATTTTGTTTGCAAGAGAACAAATGGATATTACGGATGAAGTTTTGAAAGCCTTAAATGAGAATTATAAAACGGAAGCGAATACAGTAGAAGAATGAAATCAGCTCTTTGGAAAACTTGTTTTTTTTGTCTTTTAATTATTTTTTGTTCCTCCTGTGGAAAAGAAATAAGTACGTTGAGTGAGTTTAATTCATTTGTCAGCGATTCTGAGAATGGGTTAAAGGTGAGTAAGTCTGTAAATGGAGTGTTGATATCGGTGATATATACTCCACCGGAATATATTTCATTAAAAGAAATGGAATTGCATGGTTTTAAAGGGAAAGAAAAATACGATAGTTTGTTGAATAATAACAAGGCATCAGCATCTTTTCTGATGATCTTTGGACCTGATGAATCGAAAGGAAATAAAGATGATATTATGTATACAGGGTTGAAAAATTTTAAAGAATATGTTGAGCGTGCAATGACTTTGAATTTTGATTTAGAACAACAGATTACACTTAGTACAGAGGAAAATGATTATTTGCCGGTTTTGTCTTCATTGGAAAACACTTACGGGTTAAGCAAGGATAGAAAAATAAATATTGTATTTACATCATTGAAAGAACAGAAAAATTTGAAAGAGGCAATGAAATATGATTTTATTTATTCAGACGAAACATATGATGTTGGTATTTTACATTTCGAATTTGATAAAGAAAAAATAGAAGAAAACTTACCTGAAATTAACTTTCAGTAAATATTTATACTTATTAATACAATAGCTTATGAAATTTTTCAGCAATAAAAAAGCAATTAAATTCAGACAAAAGGTTGCCTTTGTTTTGGCTCTGATTATGGTAACAGAAGCATTCATGCCAACATTAACATTTGCTTTAACTTCCGGTCCGTCTGCTCCTGAGTTTTCAAGTTTTGAGCCAGTAACTACTACTAATATGGTGGATGAGTTTAGTGGTGATTTTACTTATAACATTCCTGTTCTTAATATTCCCGGTGCTGCCGGTGGTGGATATGCAATGTCATTATCTTACCATAGTGGAGAGAGTGTGGAGTCTGAAGCTTCATGGGTGGGTTATGGTTGGACATTAAATCCGGGTTCAATTAATAGAGGAAAACAAGGTTTTGCAGATGACACAAAAAATACACATACCTATTACAACGAAGTTCCTAAAAACTGGACAGTAAGTACAGGTGTAAGTGTTGGAAATCTAGAGGTTGTCAGTTTTAATTTTCCTGTTTCTGTAAATTCTTCTATTCGGTACAATAACTACAGAGGCTTTGGATATACCGCTGGGGCTGGTATTTCTTATGGACAGGGACTAGTTACTTTGGGTTATTCTGTATCTGATGGTAGCGGAAGTTTTTCTGCACAAGTAAACCCCGCAGCATTATTGTCAAATGTAAAATCTAAAAAAGATAAAAAAGATGCGGAATTGAAACAACAACATAAAGATGGAAAGATTGATGAAAAGGCATTAAATGAAGGATTAGCTCAAAATAGAAAAGATCAAACGGCCAAAGACAGAATAAAGGCCAAGTCTCTAAGTAAATTAAGTGGTTATTCTAGTAATTATGGGATGTATGCATTGGGAGATCAACAGCAACCTTCGACAGTAACCCCTTATGAAGGATTTTCTTTCAACACAAATTTCAACCTGCAATTTAATGCTCTTCCTTCTTCACTTGGCCCTCAAATTGGCTTCACTGGAAATTATAATCATCAAAAAAATAAACCTGAAATTGATAGAGCGGCTTATGGTTATTTATATTCTGCTTTAGCTTATGGGGCGATTGGTAAATCGGGTGTTATGGATTATTATTCAGAGCGAGAGGCAATGTATAATAAGCGCGACAGGTACATGTCGATTCCTTTTGCTAGTGCTGATATGTATTCTGTTTCCGGTGAAGGAATGGGTGGGGCTTTTAGAATGTATAATAGCTCAATCGGACACTTCAGACCGGGTGAAGCAAAAAGTAAAACCATAATTGCTCAAGTGGCAGTTGATATAGGTGTTGGCTTGGAATATGGAGGCGGTTTTAATTTAGGTTTAGGGCAGCAAACATTAAACGTAGGTGGCGAAGACTGGGGAAATGCCGGCCCGGGAAATACTACTAATTATCTTTTTCCAGGGAGTCCTGGAACTGCAAAGAATGATCAGACATTTTTTCGCTTTAATAATGACTTGGGTGGAGGAGTGAATTATGGGGGAACTAGTAGTCCAGACGAAACAGTAAAGGCTGATGTAATTGTACAGAGTAGCGTGCCAGGTGCAAAAACATGCAAACCCAATTTAGATGCTTCAAAATTCCCGTTGGGTTTGCAATCTAAAATAGAAGTTGAGAATGGAACAGTTGGAAGAAGCGGACGGGCATCCTATATAGGTTTTCATACAAATCAAGAGATGAATATTACTTCACCAACTACAAATCGGGTTTACGCGTATGAAAAAAGCAGCAATAATTATAACTCGGCAGTTATTTCCAGAGGAAATTATCCTGAGCAGATTGGAGAAATTGCTACCACAAATGAAGATGGAAACATGTATGTTTATGGATTGCCGGTGTATGTGAAAAACGAAACTAATTTGCAATATGATTTGCAAGGGGCAGACGCTTCGGATATTGAACATAATTTTAGGGCTAAAAAAAATGTAGGTACATATAAATCTAAAATTGGAGAAGTTGATCATGGTGCTTATGCCAGTACTTATTTGTTAACACAAATAACAACTCCTGATTATATTGACAGACTGTTTGATGGACCTTCAGATGATGATTTTGGAGGGTATACAAAATTTGAGTATATCAAAAAGCATAATGTTGATGGTTCTGGAGGTTATCATTATCGAATGCCTTTCAATGGTCTAAATTATAGTAGGGGAGAATTGAGTGATAATTCTGACGATATGGGTTCTTATTCTTCTGGCAATAAAGATATTGCCTATTTAAATCAAATTGTAACTAAAACCCACATCGCTAAATTTATTACAACAGATAGAACGGATGGTGTTGATGCATTAGATGATGTTTCGGCAGCGGCTAGTTTTACCGGAAATGGCGGAAAAAAGCTTCAAAAATTAGATGCAATTGAATTATATACTAATAACAATGGAGTTATTGGTAAGTTGATAAAAAAAATACTTTTCAAGTATGATTATTCTTTAACACCTGGAATTCCTAATAGTACAACTAGTCAAGGGAAATTGACTTTAAAAGAATTGTGGTTTGAATACGATGGAGTTGTAACCGCAAAAATTAGTCCTTATAAATTTAGTTATACCTACCCTAAAAATAATACTGCTTCAGCTGGAACAGAGGTTCCATATCCAAGTAAATATGAATCATTTCAAAACGAATATGGTGATCGTATAGGCGTATCTGCTTTTGTAGAAAATCCCGGTTACAGTCCTTTCGCAATTGATGCATGGGGAAATTATCAGGATAAAGCAACCGGTGAGGGGCGTTTTGATAATATGCAGGCCGGATTAAATCAAGGAACACCAACAGATGGGTTTGACCCCGCTGCTTGGCAACTCAAGGTGATTCAATTACCCTCCGGTGGAGAAATACATGTGCAATATGAGCAGGATGATTATTTATTTGTTCAGGATAAAAGAGCAGAATGTTTGGTAAGCCTCACAGCTTCTTCTGGTTCAGAAGAATATCCATCGATAACAGGGGGGCGTAAGGACACCTATGTTTTAAATACAGCAGATATTGGTGTTACCTCTCCCTCTGACTTGGATGATTTAGCTGGTCTTATCAATGCGCGTTATTCAGGAGATAAAATATTTTTCAAATTTTTATATGCATTAATTGGTACGGATCCTGAATTGTCAAAATGTAATAGTGATTACATAACCGGCTATGTTAATTTCATTAGTGCCAACGTGGTTGGAAGCAATGTTGTAATAAATGTTGGTGTAATTCCTGGTGCCGATTATGATTTACCGCGAAGTATTTGTTTGGACTTGGTAAAAAAACAAAAAGGAGGAAAATTAAATCTGCTGGGAAATTGTGACGCAGATGAAAGTGGGGTTTCTGATAATTTATCTATTCCGGCCATGGTGGAACAGCTAATTTTGAAAATAGGATCTTCCTTTTTTACACAGACTACATGTTGTCTCGAAATTAAACCCGAGTTGTCTTATTTTAAAATCCCTGTTTTACATCCAAAGAGAGGTGGAGGTTTGAGAGTGAAAAGAATTTTGATGTACGATAAAAATGGTATAGATACAGGTAAAGAAAGTTTATATGGAACAGAATATTTTTATCAAACAGAAGATGGAAAAAGTAGCGGGGTTGCAACAAATGAAACAATTGCATTAAGAGATGAAAATCCTTTTGTTACATTTTTACCAAAACGGAATGAACAAAATTTTCTTGAAAAAGCAGTTTCAGGAACCGATAAAGAACAATTTGAAGGCCCAATTGGTGAATCTTTGATGCCTTCTGCTTCAGTTGGATATGGCAGAATTGTTTCAAAAAACATTCATAGCGGAAAAACAAATACAGGATTTGTAGTGAATGAATTCTATACTTGTTATGATTACCCATTTGGAATGTATTATAATAATGGAGCAACTGCCGGAGTTGCCAATACAGGTGTAGAGAAGGAAAAAGATTGGATGAATTTACCTGCAATTGTTTTTAATTATAACGTTTCAAACGTTTGGGCAAGTCAGGGTTATCGATTTATCCTTAACTCTATGCATGGTCAGCCAAAAACAGTCGCAACCTACTCAGGTGATTTTGTTGGAGGTTCAATAGTTACTTATGCTAAAAGCAGTTCAACGGAATACCAATATTTTCAGCCGGGCGAATCTGTGCCTTTGATGAGACCTGATGGAACTATTGATTTTAATGGTCAACCGGGGAAAGACATGGAAGTTGCATATGAAATGAAATCTGTTGAGGATGTTACTCAAGATGCAAGTATTGAAATTGATTTTGGCGTTGGTGTTGCAGGAGTTATTCCTTTGCCCCAAGCTTCTTTATCACCGCTTGTGAATTATTCTGAAAGTAAATTAAGAACGCATGTTACTTCTAAAGTGATCAGATATCCGGCCATTCAAAAAGCTGTTATCAGCTCTCAGGATGGAATAGTGCACAAAACAGAGAACTTGGTATTTAATGGTTATACTGGAAAACCTGTTAAGACCAGAACTACGGATGGTTATGCAGGAAAAGACTTGCAAGTGTCTTCACCAATTCATAATGGAACTTTCACAAGTTATTCTACTCCTGCCTATTCACAATACAAAGAAATGGGACAGAAAGCAATCAATGAAAGATTAAATATTACTCCGGGTGTAGTAACTTCACCATGGGCAAACATTAGTATCAATGCATCCTTAGTAGCCGGAGAATATTTTTTAAATTTTGCTGCGACACCTCCTGCTACTAGCGTTTGCAATGCTATGGATGATTTGGTTAAAGGCGATTTAATAAAAGTCACTCCTAGTGGAGCCTATTTTCATGTGGATGAAATTACAGGAAGCAGTCTTGAAATTCTTCCGGCAAGGTTGCTCAATCTGCCCCCGTCTTCATTTTCAATTGCTAATGTGACAAATATTGAAGTGATAAGAAGCGGTAGAACCAACCAATTAAATACAATGGCCGGTGGCTACATCACTTATGGTGCAGAACAAACGCCTGCTGTAATTGGTCCTGATCCTGTAATACAAGCTCAGTGGCAATCTTTTGTAAATGCATTAACTGCCCAACTTCCTTCCGGTGGATCAGTAAATTTGGCTGCTCATCCTCTTGTTGTAGCAAATGATGTTGCTTGTACTCCTTTAACGGGCGGTATCGTTGATGTTACTCCTCTGGTGGGAAATGCATTTTCAATAAATATATTTAATCCCACAAATTATGTTGCTAATGGAGATTTTTCATTAGTAAATTCAACCTGCTTTTCAGCGAATCCCGGAAGGCCATTTAGATATGGTTGTGTAAATAATTGGTTCGAGGCATTTAGTGGAATCCCTGTTGATTTATCGTCAGGAAAAGCACATGTTAATAGTAGCTGGCCAAGTGTAAGTCCAGGTTATAGTCTAAGTGCAAACGGAATTCTGCAAAATGGAATAATCCTTGATCCTTCCAAGCAATATACTATTTCATTTTTAAGACAAGTGCTTGGTGGCGGTGGAGCAACGGGAACCCTAAAGGCTATATTGGCAAATCCATCTTCGTCTGGTCTACCTTTAGCAACGAGCAGTCCTTTTCCGATAGGTAGTCCTCCGGGTCAGATAATATTTTCTTCTTCATATGCGCCTGGTTCATCAGGAATGATTACAAGTCTTCCCTTTTCTCCTTTGCCTGGAAATTCTCAGTTATATATTTACGGTCAGGATCCTAATTCTGGCGGCCAAGGTTTGCATATTGATGATATTAAAATTAATGAAGTTGGCGATTGTGTTTCTGATTTATATACAAATCCTTCAGGAACAAATTACGGACACTTTGGTTTTGATGAGGCAGGTACAATATTGTTTTATAGCGCAGATAACGCTTGCCATCCTCAAACAGTGGGTTGCATTAAATTTTGCGACAAAAATCCTGCATCAAAAACATTGGCAAAAGTAATCACGTCCAATGCAACTACTTATGCTTGTGTTTGGCCATACGATATGAGTTCGTATACTCCTGTAACAAGTAACGTTTATGAATCAGGCGCAAAAGGAAAATGGAGACCTGAAGAAAGTTTTGTTTACAAATCGACAATTGTTGGCGGAAGTAAAACCGCAACAACAGAACGCAATTATAACGATGCAGGTGTTTATACTATGACATTTTTTAATTATAAAAATGTTCCATTCAATAATCCGAATGAGTGGGTGAAAACTACCACTGTGACAAAGTATTCTCCTAATGGTGAAGCGATAGAAGAAGTTGATGCAATTGGAATATACAGCTCTGCGAAGTTCGGTTACAATGGAACAGTTCCTTATTTGGTTGGCCAAAATACAAACAACGAGCATGTACAATTTCAAAGTTTTGAAAAGAGTTATGTTGCCAGTCCCGGATTTGTAAAAATGGAAGATGGTGTTATAATTCCATCGAGTACATACCATAATCCTTCTTTTGGAAACATTGCACACTCAGGTAAAGGTTCATTTGTTTCAAGTAGCACAGCTGTTTCACTTTCGTTAAAACAATTTTCATCTAATCTTCATTTGCTTACTTCCGGACTTAGTTGTAAGGTATGGGTGAAAGATGTAAGCCATTCGGCATCGCCAATTAAAGGGCTAATGCTTGCTACTTCAGGTGGGGCTAATATTCCTTTCAATTTTTTTAAAGTTGCACAAACGGGTGAATGGACGCTTTATGAAGCAAAAATATTTGGCTTTGGAATGGGAACAAATTATATCCCTAAGATCGAAAATAATATGAGTACTACCATCTATATGGATGATGTTCGCATTCAACCTTTGGATGCACAGGTAAATACTTACGTTTATGATCCTGCAACTTTAAGGTTGATAACAAGTTTTGATGATCAGCATTTCGGCTTGTATTATCAATATAATCAGGAAGGAAAACTTGTGCGTAAAATGATTGAAACAGAAAAAGGTATGAAAACAATTACTGAAACACAGTATCATACTCCATTTGTTGATAGAACACCATAATGCAAAGTGTTGTTTTTATTTTTTTGAAAAAGATGCGGAGGAAAATTATTTTTTTAAAAAAGGTTGGATTGTTTTTATCCATTGCGACAATGATATTATTATTGATGTCATTCAATGTTGTGGATCCGTGCTTAAAAGAAGTAAGAGCAGTATTTGACAGAATGAATGAAACAACCGCAAGTGGAAAAGTTTTTCATTTGAATTATGGAATAAAAGCAGTGTTGAATGAAAAAGATAAACAAGAAAAAAATATTATTAGTGCATCATCAATTGAAATGTTAACATCTAATAAATACAGTTGGATATTAAGTGAACAAATGAAAGTGTATAAAGATAACATCAATACAATTACTGTTTTGCCGCAACGCAAATTAATATACTTGTCGGATGCTGTGATGGGAGCAAAGGATGAAAATATGTACACCAAATTAAAGCAGTTGCAGGATACTATATTTAAAAACAGCGAAAAAGTGGAGTGTGTGAATGTAACAGGTCAGCTTTATAATAAGACCGTAACCTTGTTTTTGAATTCAAAAATTTCTCAGGCTTTGGAAATGAAAAAGGTAACGTACTATATTAATTCAACCGAAAATACATTACAG
>Ga0163152_10008422_pt1 | contig 11019 bp, 11 predicted proteins | sample OliLakLV19MP8IB2_FD_148635 | JGI IMG/M metagenome (GOLD analysis project Ga0163152, IMG submission 148635) | Freshwater microbial mat bacterial communities from Lake Vanda, McMurdo Dry Valleys, Antarctica - Oligotrophic Lake LV.19.MP8.IB-2 | ecosystem: Environmental > Aquatic > Freshwater >...
CGCACGACGCACACCCAGTGTTCCTCATCGATTCCTGATAACGTGACAACATCAAGCCAGAACAGGAGTGCCGCGTTGGCTGAAATCGCCTCGCGGATGGTGCCTGAATCAGCCACCTGGTGCTGGCTAGACGCTGCCGCGGCGGAGGCTAACTGGGCTTCCGCCTCGCGCCGCTCCATTAGCAATTTCTCTAGCTCTGCAGCCTCGGCCTTGGTCCGCGTCCGTTTCGAAACGAGGGCGACGATCTTCGGTTGGACCGCCGCGACCCATTTTAGTTGCTTTACTTGCTCTTCGCTTTCGGCGGGTGTCAGCGCTGACTCTGATCGGCTCGCCTTTTGGTCTAGCAGTCCTCGAGCCAAAGATAACTCGAACGACTTCCAGGCGTCCTCCGGTGACTGCGAATGCTGCAACACCGCCAGCATCAACCGTGGATTGAAATTGCGAAGTAGTGCCCGAGCAAGTCCCGACGCCCCTGTCACACGGCTGGCTTCATAGCACCTAATCGCGCGTTCGACGATCTGCTTGGCCTCGGCATGCATTCCCTGGTCGTAAAGGTTGGCAGCCAAATTGGCGAGGCTGACACAGGTGTCGGGGTGGAATCCTCCGAGCACTTTTTCGCGTATATCGACGGCCTTCGTGAAGAATCTCTGAGCCGCAGCGCGTTGGCCCTGCCCATGGACGACCGTCGCGAGGTTGTTATAGCTAGTAGCGGTATCGGGATGCTCCTCGCCAAACAACTCGCGGACGATGTTCAACGCCTTTTGGTAGAGAGTCTGGGCTTCAGCATTTTCGCCCAGGAGTTGAAGACTGCCCGCCACATTGTTGTAGGCAACGGCAGTGCTGGTGTGAGTTTCGCCGTGTACCGTGCGGAAAATGTCCAAGGCTGCCTTGAAATGTAATGTAGCCTCGGCGTAATTTCCTTGGGCGCTCAAGTTCGCTCCCACGTTGTTGTAACATCCTGCCGTGTCAGCATGCACCTCTCCGCGCAGTTCGCGGTAATCATCCAGAGTCTTTTGAAACAGGATTTGAGCCTCGGCATACCGACCCGTGTAGTAAAGATTCGTCCCCAGATTGTTGCAGGCTTGGGCGACTTGGGGATGATTTTTGCCAAGCAATTTCTCCCGAATACCTAGGGCCTTTTCCAGAAGCGGCCGCGCCTCACCAAACTTTCCCTGGCTATTGAGGCTGACGGCCAAATTGTTAAATGAAAGTGCGGTGGCGCGGTGATTCTCGCCGAGAACCATTTCACGAATAGTCGAACTCCGTTGAAACAGCGCCTGGGCCTCTGTGTAACGTCCACTATTGAATGCATCAGAGCCGTTATCGCTGAGCTGTCTTGCCTGGCGGAGTTGGTCCTGTTGCTCGTCAGTACGATTCTGTTGCAATTCAGCCAGCAGCAACCGCGCGTCAGCCACTTCGTAGTGGTCGGCGCCCTGCTTCTGTTCCCTAAACTTGAGAAGTTCCTCTGCGACTTTCACCGCTTCGGGCCTCTTGTCGAGCGACTCCAGACGCTGGATTTGGGATTCTAGTTCCTCCGCCTTCTTTGCGTCGTCCCCGGTCAGCATCCGCTGCCATTGCGGCTTCGTCGGCTCATCGGCCAGGGCCAACGGGCCGATCAACGCGCACACGATCAGAGACAGCAGAGCCGAGCGAATCATCGTCGAACTCCAGGGGGTTTCAGGGTCGCGAAACAGACCACCCGAAAACTCTCACCAGAATTAAGTTTGAACTGTTCCGAATTCGCACTCAATCAACTGAGCTTGCCAGCGGCAACGGAATTCAGCCGCCAGATCCCGACACCGCACCGCGACGTTGTCCTGGCTCACTGCTTCATACCAGGGCGGGTCATGACATTGAGCGTGGTCACGCTCCAATCAGCGGCTCGCGACGATACATTCTCGGAACGACTGGAGCCCTGGACCGGATCGCGGCCCAACATCGCGTACCCGATCATCCGATCCAAATCAAACGAGTCATCCGATTCGCCCCGTGGTTTTCCTCTGTTCCCCTTAAATACTGCCGCAACCTCCTCAGATGAGCGCGTCTGTCCGCCCCGCTTGGGGAGCAAATCCCCAAACCTCGTCTCCACTCGCGTAGCGAATACTTTGTACACGTCCTGTGCAGGTCGGCCGTCCCGATGTGCTGTCGATTTGTAGACGCATTCGGGCAAGGGAATCCACTCCTGATTCGGCGCCACAGCAGCCTCGTCAAATTCCGGGTAGTCGACTTCCAGCGTGCCGTCGGGCTGGAAGTGGAGGACGGTGAAGTACACTTTCGCCGTTCCTTTCGACACGTTTCTGACTTCGAGCTGGAAGTATTCCCTTTCGTGCAGATTGATCGTGTGACGCGATTCGCTGACCGCTTTGGCATGGTCATCCGTTCGAGCGCCTTTGATCTCGACTTCGTTCCCAACTGCATTGACGTCGACAGGGACCAAGCGAGCTTCCACAGCGATCCGACTCGCGCTGACCGGACTGACGACACGCATCAGGAACCGCTTCCGCCAATTCCGAAGGAGGGCATCTTTGATTTTCTGGGCGGCGTCCTTTGAGGAAGAATCGATCGTCAGCATGGATCCCAATTCATCCTCCAGAATCAGGATATTCGCGTTCCCTTTGTCCAGCCTTGCCAAAACGTCGTGGTCGCCACGCGCTACCCCATCGATTTGAACGACAGGGGCCGACCGGATCGCATCCGTAACAGGTGCAGGGAGCTTTTCAGCGAAAAAGACTCGCAACGGCTTTTCATTGCGATAATTGTGCGAAATTTCCACCGCGCGAGCGGCACGCAGGCTGTCTTGTGGCAGTTTGCCGCGATACTCCGCGGAGAGTGTGGCGGTGCACGACGCCCCGCGGACCTGCGTGATTTCCGCCTCGGCGATCTTATTTGCAAGATCCGATACATCTCGGCCTTGCTTGTAGATCGCGTATACGGAACCGAGGGTCACGCCGAATGTCTCACCGACAGGAAGCGTGAAGTCGTTGTCACCAACTGTCTGTACGACAACATAATCGGATCTTTCAACCGCGACCCCCGAGAAGAGCAATGTGCGCCCGTTTCCTTCCAGCGTGGGATCTTGTCGAGTGGCCCGCGCGGTCACTTTTCCGTAGACGTACTCGTAAACATCGTGGACGGTCGTCCGGTTGGTCGCCGCGCTCAGCGCATTGACCCAAGCGTCCGAGAATAGGCCGATCCCTTCTTGTTCTATTTCGGCCGCGAGTTGGTCGTATGAAGCTGCGGTCAACAGCACGTAGCTCTTCGCTCTCGCCTGTCCCTCGGCCAACAGTCCCGCGGGGCTGTCCACTTTCCCGCGCGCATTGGTTTTCGGCTTGGGACCATCGATCTCCTGATCTGAATCCCACGCGCGGCCCCGGGCAACTAGTCCGCCGTTGAGGGTTCCTCGTGTTCCAGAACCAGAGAAGCAACTATCCAGCGTGACGGTGATGCTTCCTTTCAATTGCCCGTTGGAACTCATTTTCTGTTGGAGCTGTTCCAACAGTTCACCCAGGGTATCGTCGCGCAGGTTCGACTTCGCACCGTCTTCTTGTTTCTGGCTAATGTAGTCATACGGCACCAAGGACTCGTCCAGGCCGTCGAACTCATCACCGTTCTGGTCTGCAACCTGCTGTCCATGGCCGGAGTAATGGAAGTAGACCACGTCTCCCGGACGGGCCTGGTCGATCAAGTGAGTGCGAAACGCTTGCTCGATCCCCTCCCGGGTCGCCGTTTCATCCAGCAACTGTCGCACGTCCTCTGTTTTGAAACCGTAACGTTCGCTGGCGAGCACGTTGGCGATTTTCTCGACGTCCTTTCGACTCGCGAGGTCCCACCAATCTTTCCATTTTGGTTCTTTGTTCCCTCTGGAGTACTTTCCGATTCCGACGAGCAAGGCGAGTTTGCGGGGAACAGCCACTCCAGTCGCGGAGACGGGTTCCTCTCGTGCTTTCGGCTCGTCCGCCGAAGTTACCGGAGTCAGTACAAACGCGATCCAAGAGACGAGCAGTGCTCGCAGCGTTATCGCACGCATCGGATCTTCCTCCAATTTGCGGGCCGCACTTCGTCCCTGAAGTAGCCAGAGGTTGTGCCTGCCACTGCATACCCAGATGGCGGATATGGCGGATCAGACGGTGAACGGCTTCTGGTTCCAGAAGGCAAGATCGGGTTTGCCGATCGGGTAGAAGTGTGGTGACTGAGTGGAGGGCATTAGACGGAGAATGTCGGCATGGAAAGCCCGATAGCTCTTTAAGTACTTTCCCTTGTTCCAAACTTGGACCAACCTTTTCGTGAAAAGGCCATTGTCTTTGAGGTCGGCAGAGAGTTGATTGTCCTGGCACCCGGAAATCAGCAGGACCGAAGCATTGATAACGGGCTCATCTCCTCCCTTCACTTGGGCGCTGAGGTCGTCATAGAACTTCTTGTTCCTGGTATAGGTGTCCATCACCACCATGTCCGGTAGAAAACGGAATGCCGACACATCGGTTGCCAGGTCTCCGCGCTCGGCGGGCGCCAGATCGCCAGCAGCGGCGGCAGCAAAGAACGCGTCTCCCCGGCTTACAGTGCCGCTATGGCAACTGTCGGACAGGACCAGCACGCGCACTCCGGCGTTGAAGGTCGCCCACAGGTTGCCTAATTCGTCATCGAGCAACATTCCATCATAGAGGCACCAGGTCTCGTCCCGTCCATCGACCTCGTCGTCATTTGTATCCTTCAACCACCCACCGTGGCCGGAGAATTGAATCAAGAAAATGTCGCCCGCTTTGAGAACCTTCGCTGCTTCTTTGATCGCCGCAAAAGCGGCATCTCGGGTAGCCTTGGCATCCAACAGAGGTGGCTTGCAGTCGAATCCCTCATCGGCGGCGAGTTCGCTGATTTCATTCGCATCATTCACACAACCGCGCAGCCGCATGGGACCACCGTAGTGCTTTGGGTCGATCTCGTTAAGCCCGATCGTTACCGCGATTCCCTTGGCCTTTCGTGGTTCCGCCCCGATTGCTATGTGAAGACAAGCGGGTCCGGCCGACAGGGCGACGGCGCTAACCCCGGCTGCTTTCAAAAAGGTTCTTCGGCTCGTTGCCATCACTCGTTACCTCCAGATGGTGGCAGTGCGGCGAGTTACAGACCGTCGGTCGTAGCCCCTTGGACTGCACAAGGTGGGTTCAGAACAGGCACACATCCGCTTATTAGTCCCTCGGTTCAGAAGAGATACAACCTTGGGGCCAACCGCTGACGTATGCGATCCATCCAATGCTCTACATGATACTCGAATCCGAATCTGCAACACAATGAAATTAGTGCTGCAATGAACAGTGACTGCGCATTTCCTTCGCCTGTCACCGCGAATTGCGCGACGAGCTGGTCGCGGCTGTTGTTGCCGATTGCTTCCTGGCGTATGACCGACTCGTCCAACTCGGTCGCGAACACGATGCGTATCCGTCGACGCTCGCCAACTTTGCGGTACGCCGGATCGGCAGTGGAATCTGCGTCGGCAGTCCACGCAATCAGAATGACGTGAGTAGCAGGCACGGCCAGCTTCGGACCGGTGCGCAGGTCCAGTCGCTGCACTGGCAGGTACGGGTCGGGGATTGGGACGAGCTGGTGGTCGAGGACCGGCGGCAGGGCTGCCCAGCCCAGACCGCTGCGCTGCGCGTCGACTTCCGGGAATGGTTCACGAAGCTCACGCCGCGGAACCGCCAGATCGCCGAGCTGCTGGCACTCGGCGAGCGGGCGTGCGACGTCGCTCACGTGCTCAGTTTGACCGTCGGGCGCATCTCGCAGATTCGGAAAGCACTCGCGGAATCCTGGCGCGAATTTCAGGGGTCGAACCCAGTGATCCCGAGTTCGCGTGGTTGGTGCGCAGCGAGGCAGCCTGAATGACGCGGCCTACTGCTTCAGGCGGGCGCCCAGAGGTGAATGAGCCTCAGCTAAACGCAGATCTGCTCGCCGGCGTCCGCACGCTCGCCCAGTGTTTGGACGAGCTGGAGCGTCGGCGGAAGACGAATCTTCCTCTACCAGCGCCGGCGGGTCGATCTCAGGAACAAGAGCTTTCCACCGGACAGCAACCATACTGAACAGGTTCTGCGTTCCGCAAACCTCGTCCCCGGCAACACCCGGCAAAACCTGACACATCGACACGGCCGCTCGTCGGTCACAGGCGAGCGGCCGTTATTGTCCCTCTGGTAATGGAGCACGGATCATGAACAGGAGCCACCGCCGTGGAAGCACAGCCCATATTCTCTCCGGACTTCAACTGCGACAGTGTTCTGCTGCCATACGTCAGGCAATCTCACGATGGCGTGCAGCACAACTGCTCCGGGAATATATGACTTTCTTGCCGCCTTTTGTTAGCTATCGGCGATGTGCCAGTCGGTTCCTGCAGGGCAAGCAATGCGCGACGGTCGAGGTCTTCGGCTTGGACGCTGATCGGATGCGCTTCGTTCCAGAGCTGCCTGCCACGCCGCTGTGACGTGGGAAACGTCCAACATGTTGAGCGTGCGATCGAGCGGTGCAGGACCAGGTATTGCGGCCTGCTGCATCAGGAAGGTGAGCACCGTGTCGAACTGTTCGGCCAGAAAGCGCCGCCGCCCCGCGTAGGTCCCGCTCTGCTCCTTGATGAACGGCCAGAATTCGCCCAGAGTGCGACACGTGCGGACAAATCGGGGGAGCTTGTCCTGCACCAGCGCATGGGTTGTCAGGCGTTGCCTGAGCCGACAGTACACGGCTTCGTTGGTCCGCTCACCGGTGGCCTTGGCGGCCAGGATGTTCTTGAGGGATTCGACGTCTTCAAGAACTGCATTGATCTGATCAGCCACCGTTCCCGCTCCGTCTGGTCACGCGTTGCGCCGTGAACTCCAAGTCTGTCATTAGACCGGCCGGAGGCGTACGCACCCCATTATCGGTGGAACTTCACGGCAATCGCATCTAAAGCGGTCGCAGTATTGCAGGGGGCTTGACAAAGACAAGTGGCCTGCCTGAATTCCTCCGTCACGTCACCCAGTGCACGGAGGTTTGTAACTTGTCCAACCGTCTCGTTGCAGTCTTTACACCGTTCGAAAGTCTGACCGACCCCAGGATCGAGCGGACCCGCGCGCACGACCTGTTCGAACTGGTCGTCGTCGCCCTGTGCGGTACCCTCGCCGGAGCCGATGCCTGGACCGATATCGAACGCTTCGGCAACGAACGCCTCGACTGGCTCCGCACGTTCCTCAAGCTGGAGTCCGGCATCCCCTCGCATGACACCTTCGGCCGCGTCTTCGCAATGCTCGACCCGGCTGAGCTGGTCGCCTGCGTGGCCCAGTGGCTGCAGGACATCGGACGCGACATCGGACAGCACATCGCCATCGACGGTAAGACATTGCGAGGTTCGGCCGACGCCGCCACCGGACGAAACCCGCTGCATCTGGTCTCCGCCTGGGCGACCGAAGCGCGGCTGACCCTCGGCCAGATCGCCGTCGATGCCAAGTCGAACGAGATCACCGCCATTCCGCTGCTTCTGGAACTGCTCAACCTGCAGGGCGCCACCGTGACCATCGACGCGATGGGCTGCCAGAAGGAGATCGCCGCCAGGATCGTCGCAGGGGGAGGTGATTACGTGCTGGCCCTCAAAGGCAATCATGAGCATCTGCACCAGGCGGTGGCGGCGGAGTTTACGGCGGCGGCCGAGGCGGACTTTCAAGTCCCCGGCCTCCGCCGGCACGTGACGGTGGAGACGAATCGCGGCCGGCGGGAACGTCGCGAGTATGTCGTGCTGCCGGCCCCGCGGAGCCTGCCCGGCTTTGGCGATTGGGCAAAGTTGATCTGCATCGGCATGGTGCTGCGAACCACGCAGGCGAACGGCAAGGAGACGGGCGAGGTCAGCTACTTCCTGTCGAGCCAGGCTGCGAAAGTCAAAGCGTTCGCCAAAGTCGTGCGCGGTCACTGGGGGATCGAGAGCCAGCTGCACTGGGTGCTGGATGTAACTTTTGCCGAGGATGCGAGCCGAATTCGGCGGCAGAACGCCCCGCAGACGTCGGGGGTGCTGCGTCGGCTGGCGGTGTCGATTTTGTCACAGGACACAACGGTGCGCGATAATCTGCGCGGCAAGCGATACCGGGCGTGCCTGTCCACGGCGGTGCTGGAGCGGATGCTGCTGGGTTTCGCGGCGATTTAGATGCGATTGCCGTGACGGAACGGCCGAAGTAGCGATCTCCAACCATCATTGGATAATTCCCGAATATATCGGACCGCAGCATCAGGCCCCACCTTCATCTGCTCCCGGGATTGTCATCAAACTGCTTGACGACGATCGCTATTCTGCCTGTCTCGGCGACATCAAGCTGATAAGTCGTCCCCAAAAGATCAATTTAGGTGATGGGGCGGCGTTGCGCGACGCACTCGTTAATCCGAATCGTCAGTGCCCGATAGTCGTCATTCGAACAAGTCGCGTCACAGAGCAACCCGTGCTCGATCCCGTCGAGTTGGCCAGACTGCTTTCGGGAATTGCAGTCGTCATTGACGCACCTGCACGTGAGCTGAATGACGAGTTGGAGTGGCTTATCCCTGAGGCATATCGATGCACGCATGGAATGGCGCGCGTCTACTTGCCAGAAATCAGACTTGGGCATCCAACTGATTTCCGTCGGCATAGATTTTTTCTTGATCGCGACGTAACCGCGTTGGGGCACGAAGTAGTTCGCGATCTCATCGTTGAGGCGCTGGCACGGCGCTTTGTCACCTCGGCACAGCACTCCATCGGATCAATCTCGGACATCGAGCAATTGGAGCATCGAGAGGAGATTAAACGAGTCATCGAACAGGCTCGTCAGGATGGCCAGGACAACGCGTTCATCGAATACTGCACAGGCGAGGTCAAGCGATTGGAGAATGAAGCTGAGACCTTGAAGTTCAACATCGAAACGGCGACCGAGAGAGCGGATCAGTTGGAGACGACAGTTCGTACCGAAGAGTTTCTCAGACGTGAAGCTGATAGACGAGCGGAAGCAGCTGAAGTGAATGCTATGCGTCTAGAAAAGGTGGCCGACATGATTGCTGAATACGGCTTACCGGTCACATCGCTGTCGGAAGCAGTTGCAGCTATCGAAGGTCTCTTTCCCGACAAAGTCGTGTTCACTGTCGACGCAAAACGTACGGCAGAAAGTGCGGAGTTCAATAGTTTACGCCGCGAGATGCCGCAAGCTGTGCGGTTGCTTTGGCATATTGCAACTACTCTCCATGATCTCCTCTATCGCGACACAGATGAACCAGGTCGAATCGTCGACCGTTTCAAGCAACGATCGGGTGGATTCGAGATGACAATGACAGAGGGATCGATGACAAATCGCGATGCCAAGGCTGCCTCCGCGCGACGAGTCCAATTCAATGGCGAGTCAATCGATATCAGCGCGCATCTCAAGTATGGCCCAATTCAAAACAAGTGGCTGCGTGTTCACTTCGGCCGGCCGTCAGATAGTTCTAATCAGCTAATTGTTGTGGGACATTGTGGCGACCACTTGGATACGGCAGGTACTCGACGACGGGGTCATTGAATTCCCAATAACTGCCGACAATCGTATTCGAGCTCGTTATACGGACCACTGCGAGCCTATCGAGCGACACTGGACACCACATCGCCATTTAAGGCCGTCTCGCAGCACGTTGCCGGCGCGCGACCACGCGGCTGAATCGCGGACACGCTTCTCTGTGGAGTCCGCGATGGCGTACAGAAAGACGTTCGTATCAACGAACACGTCCGCGCTCATACAACTCCTCCCGCGCGATCCTGGGGATCATTCGGAAACCGTGGACGGAGTCGAAGAGCTGCTGCATGCGGAGGCGCGCGGCGGCAAGGGAATCCCCATTCTCGCCATTGCTGTGGCGCGAGACGATCTCGACAACCTCCTGCTGCGGCGAGACGCCCCGCTCGGAAGCGCGATCCCGGACGCGGTCGTACACGTCGTCGGGAAGGTCAATCATCATCGCTGGCACGGTGCACCTCGGATCGGCCGTCCGGAAAGGCTCATCCCATCATATCGCCGGGCATCGTGACGGGCCAAGACCGCGCTGGTAAACCCGCTGGTTTCCGTAGGTCAGGCTCCGCCTGACATAACCCGCTCTCCTACATCCATCAACGTTCGGTGGTCGCGCCATTCATCAGAGCGGAGTGCGTCAGGCGCAGCCTGACCTACCTTGACTCCCTCGCTTGCGCTTCGGGCTCGTTGAACTGCCGGCGCGTCACGTGAGTCCCGCAATCGGCTCCCCGTGATACACCTCGGCTCGACAAACACCTTCGGCGTCCGCCCGAACTCGCCCGCCATCACGATCAGCACGTCGTCCAGCAATCCGCGCTCCGCCAGGCGTCGATCAGCGCGCTGACCGCGCGATCGGTCGGCGGATACAGAAAATGCTGCAGGTTGTAGAACGCACGCTCGTGAGTGTCCCAGCTTTCGTTGTTGCCGAGGTTCACCTGCACGAGGCTCACCCCCGCTTCAACAAGCTGCCGCGCCATCAGCAGTGACCAGCCGAACGAGTTGCGGCCGTAGCGATCCTGGAGCTGATCGGATGCGGCGTGGACATCCAGCGCGCTGTGCACGCCCCCGCTGGTCAGCAGTGCGACGGCGTCCTCGCGAAGCCGGCCAAACTCCCCGGCCCCGGCCGTCGCGTCCAGATCACGCCGCTGCGCATCGACCAGCCGCAGCAGATTCAGCCGGTCCGACATCCGCGCCTGCAGCACCTCATGCGGCAGCTCCAGCCGCGGCGCTTCATAGACATATCCAGGAACGGTCGTCTTGCCCTCCCACCGCTGAAAGGTGTACTCCGGCATCGCGCCGTGAATGTACTGCGTGTCCTTGAACCGGCTGGCTTCGATGAACCACGGATCATGCCGCCAGCCCATCTGCCCCGCGAACTGCCCGGGGATCGTCCGGCCCGTGACGTGCACCAGCTTCTCAGGAAGCACCGCCGCCGGCGGCAGATTGTTGCGCGCGGGGATGACGGCGCTAGCAATCGCCGGAAACGATGGATGATCGTGGGGCGTCGGCTGATTGC
>Ga0163152_10008423_pt1 | contig 11018 bp, 9 predicted proteins | sample OliLakLV19MP8IB2_FD_148635 | JGI IMG/M metagenome (GOLD analysis project Ga0163152, IMG submission 148635) | Freshwater microbial mat bacterial communities from Lake Vanda, McMurdo Dry Valleys, Antarctica - Oligotrophic Lake LV.19.MP8.IB-2 | ecosystem: Environmental > Aquatic > Freshwater > Lake...
AATGTGGTTCTAACCAAGGTGACGTCATTTTAGACTGTTTTGCCGGGGGGTTCACCACCGCCGCTGTTTGTGCACAAATAAATCGCAGATTTATTTGTGGTGATGTCTCGCCCGTCGCTTGTAAAATTGGCATGAAACGCCTAAATGCCATGAATTTTTTTGACTACGAAAGCGTAGGTCTTTATCAAACGGAAGATGAGTTTAGGCAGATGAATGGGCATCATTTTGCAGAAACAATCTGCAAATTGATGGGTTGGACATGTAATTTAAACAAGGTGAATGATAAGGGCGTTGACGGATGGGACGGGAATAAAAATCCGGTGCAAATCAAAAACCATAAGGAAAAAACAGAAAAAAAAGATGTCCTCTGTTTCTTTAACTCACTGATGGCACAAAAAACACCGGTGGGTGTTTTTGTGGCATGGGAATTTACACCAGAAGCGCGAGAATTCGCGGCTCGTCACAGCAACGATGTAAAAATTGAGCTCCGTGAAATCCGAGACCTCATCGGGGATCTTTTACTTGTAAAAAAGCAAAAGTAAGGTACTCTTTTATCAGCCTAAGTGTTAAGACTCCTTAAGGTCGCATTTTTTCTCCAAAAAATGTTAACCTCTACGTAAAAGTAGGGGTTTTTTTATGACCAAAATTAGTACACCGGGTTATTTTGACGAGGCAGCCGTTGCCAACACATCGGCCGGGAAGGAACTCAAACCGTTTATCGATTACGCTAACCAGTTTTTCCAAAACGTCACCCAAATTCTGCAAAGCGGTGTATCGCTAGGCGATAACACCGATTCGGCTATTCTCACGGTTGTCAGTTTGGGCGGGCCAACAAAAGTACTAGTAAAATCGCCCCCCACAATTGTCTTACTTGGCAAGCAAAACCCAACAACTCCCTCGGTAAATTACTTTTCTTGGGAAAACTCGACTGACTCCAACATTGAAATCATTGTTACCTTCGCCTCTCAACCCTTTTCGCCTGTTACGTTGACGCTGGTTGTGTTTTTTAGTTAGCCTAAGTACTCTATATTAGAGGTGTTTTTGGAAAACGAAATTATTGCGGCCGAAGTAACACAAGCCCCCGCGCCTGTTAATTCGCAACCAGCGGAAAAATTGTATGAAGTGGTCGTTGACGGGAAAAACCAAAAAGTAACTGAAAAAGAGTTACTTAAAGGATATTCCCACGGTTCTGCCGCTTCGAAGCGAATGCAAGAAGCAGCTGAACTTACAAAAACTTCTCAGGGCGTTTTTGACGTTTTAAACAACTCTCGTGATCTCAAAGGTTTTTTAGCCCTGGCTGAAACTTTAGGGGTTGATTACAAAAAGTACGCTCAAGAATTAGTTCTGCAAGATCTGCACTATGAAAGCCTAACTCCACAGGAGCGGCGAATGCACGATTTGGAAAACGAAAATAGTTCCTTTAAATCTAAAGCTGAGAAACAAAAAGAGGCTGAAGAAAAAAAAGAACATGAAATCAGTTACGAGAAAGCGGCTACACAAATTGACGAGAATTTCACTGATTTTTTCCAATCAATAAAAGTGAAGCCAGATTACGCAACGGTCGCTCGCATGGCTGAACTTTGCATGGCCGACTTAAAAAACGACCGCGATTTTGATTTGTCAAAAGCGTACCAAAAAGTTCAGTCCGAAGATGCAAAGAGGGCGCCATCAATTTTAGAAAAATTGATAGCAACCGGAAAAATTCCACCGGAATTACTCAAGCAAATTCGAGACTATGACTTAAAGGAACTCAAAAAAACAAGATCTACTCCTGTTCCTTTAGCTAACCCTGTTCCCTCAAAAAAGAAATCAGTTAACAAGCAACAAACGTTGACTGACTTTTTTAAACAAAACGATTTAATTTACTCATAGGAAAATAAATGTCGACTTCAATAACTCCATTAATTGGCAATTTGCGCCTTGCGCAAAGCCAAGACCGCATTCTTGTAAGGTTACCTTTTATTCTAACCGCCGGCACCGGCGTAAACACCGCAAGATATTGCGAAATCGAACAACCCGGCTTTTTAATTGAAGGCGGCACCGGCGCTGCTTTAACAGCAATAACTCAAGCGAGCGTTAACGAACTTTTAGGTAACGTTGGTGATGTAAACGTTGCAGCAACTTTTGGAACGACCGCAATGGTTGACAACAATACCTACGGTTTTGTTGTTGCCTGTAGCGGAATTTTTCGCTCGTTACCTTTTTGTGAAGTTAACCTTGAAATCGCCGGAGTAGTAACCACACAACTTTCCGTTCCCACAAAAACCCCTTTAACCGACGTTTCTTTCACGGGAACGCAAATATTTTTAACTCCCGCTGGAAATATCGCTGGCCGAGTTCAACTTACAAATATTTCAGCCGCCGCAACGGTTGGTTACATCTTCGTAAAACTTTCAGCAGAATTAAAATAGGATAAAAAATGACCGCATTAAATTATTCCAGCGAAGCTGGCATTGGCATTTTCAAAAGAGTTTACGGCGATAAACTCCACGACGTAACAATCTCTGATTCGTGTATCAGCGATATTTTTCGCTTCAGCAAAAAAGAACGAGTGGGCGATAGTTACAACGAAGCGTTTATTTTAAGCGAATCTTCTGGTGTTACCTTTGGTGGAGAAGGCCAAGAGATTATAACCATAAACGATGCCATCTCAATGTCATCGAGTCCCTCGAAAGTTAAACCCAGTCAAATTGTGATCTCAGATAATATGTCTTGGGCATTTATGTCTCGCTCCATGGAGTCTGATGGCGCTTTTTACCAAGGTACAAAATTATTAATAGAAAATAATTTAAAAACCCACCAACGGTTTGCGGATATTGCAAAACTTTATGGCCGCAGCGTCAATAAACTTGGGTTGGTTGCCTACGCCCCTGGCGGTACACCTTACCGCGATACACAATTTACGGCTGGCGGGGGCAACATCGTGTTACCTAAGCCTGACGGCACAAGTATTACTTTTACTAACGGAATTAACGTTGGCAGCGATAATACTGTAGGCGTAAAAGGCTCGATTTTACTACAACCCGGCGAATATGCTGCTGGGATTTGGGTTGGAAAAAAAGGCCGAATTGTCAAACAACTTAATTCTAGTAATGAAGTTGTTGCTTCCGGATCCTTAATGGGCACAGACGCCAGTTTAGGTTACATCAAAGTGGATTTCGTTCCCGTTGCGGCCACTGCAATCGGTTCGCATAAATTGTGCTACAACGGCTGGGAAGAAAATAGGGAAATGCGCGGAGCGCACTCCATTATAACGCAACAAACCGGCATATCGTTTGATGTGGACATTTCCGCTAATGAATTATTCCGCGGGAATGTTTTAAACTTAAACGGCAAAGCGTTTTCAATAAAAGCACTAATGCGCGGAGTTGGTTACGCAGTAAACGGCGGTGGTTTACGCGAACCTTTACAAATAGTCATGAATCCCAACACTTTCTCGTCGTTAACCGCCTCTGGTACGGACGCCCGAGTATTTGATTCCAGTTATTCAAAAGAATTAAGTAACGGATTCGACACGGTGAAATTTACCGCCATGAACGGTTTAAATTCCATTACACCTTGCGACATTTGCAAGGAAGGCGATGTTTTTGGATTTTTGCAAGATCAGTGGATCTGCTCTGGTTCGCAAGCGCCATCGTTCAAAGTAAACGGAATGGGCCAAGACATCATTATGCCAGTACCTAACCAAACAGCGTTTACGATTCGATCTTATTCGGATCAGTACTTATTCTGCCGCGCACCAGCCAAGCAAATATTGTGGTCAAATGCTAATTTCGAAGAAGTTAGCTATTAATGGCCACAATTAATGTCCCCCTAAAGTATCAGCTCCACGTTGAGTTGTTTACAGTTTCTTTAACATCGGGCGTGCAAACAAAATTATCTGGGCCAGTTCCAAATAAAAAAGTTTATGGCGCCATGATAGTTGACGGCCAGTTTTCCGATACAACGGTGCAACTCGTTGCATCGAGTTGGGCAATTGACATAGATCGTTCGGCGTTAATCACGCCGACTTTTTCTAGTGCTGGTACGAGAATTTGCACCGTTGCCGTTTACTATAAACTTTAGGTAACCATGGCAAATACAGTTACTTTTGCGGGTACGCCGTATGTTATTCCAGATCCTGGAGACGCTTATGGTGAGTCGCTTACTAATTTTTTAATTGCGGTCGCACAAAAAGCTTCCGTAACAACAGCACAAAAATATAACACGCAGCTTTTAGCTGCTGCCACCTATACGTTTACACCTCTTGATACAATTATAGCGTTTAGCGGAGTCACCGCAAACGCACAATTATTACCCGGCGAAGTGGGCAGGTTTGTCGGTGTTTTTATAAACAACTCTAGCGTTAACTCAGAGTTAACCGTTACCCCGTCTGTTGGGCAGACGATTAACGGCCGAAGTAGTTACGTTGTTAACGGCTCATTTTGCGGCGTTTACTTAGTTTTCAACGGAGTGGAATGGTCTGCAATTTCGATTTTAAACAAAGTCTCGGGCAACCGAGCTTTTGCTGCAAACGCCACCAACCGCACTTTTCTTGAGGGTGGAATAACACCCTTTGGGGGTGAACAAACTGTTGGTGATTTGCAGAGCGCGACCGTTACGCTAGGTGATTTTCAGTTTGCCAAAATATTTATCGAAATAAAAAATAATTTCATGTCGGAATTATCAGTAAATTTAGTAACCGGAGTTTATTCGGTTTTGTCGGACATACAAAATGTCATTTTACAAACAGACGCCGGCGTTGGGTTGGTTGTAACAGTAACGGGCACCACTGTTACTTTTAAATCCAGATTTACGACTTCAGTTAATATAAGAATAGGAATTTTGGGGCCTAGAATAATTTCACAAACAGATTGGGTTTAAAATGGATAAAAAAATGTTGATGATGGCCATAAAAGATTTAATGGACGAGATGCACCAAAAAATGGGCGAAGACGGGGAAGAAACTGAGGGTTTAAGCCTTGCGCCCCAAGAAGAAGAAGTGCCAGAAAAACCAGATGAAGAAGAAGAAGAAGTAGCAGAAGAAGAAGAAGAAGAAGATGTTTCTGCTAATTTTTTAAAACCACGTCTGGCTTTAAAAAAACCCGATGTAACTTTAGCAACGATGATCGGCAAAATGACCACATCAGCAAAAAAGAAAAAATAACTTGAAAAGTGATCTATTTTTAGCTGCTCTAAAAAGAGCGATCACAATACCCGACTATCAAAATAGGTTTTCGCAAGAAGACCTTTTTGCCCTTATCAACGAAGAACAACAAAGTACAATTGTTCCTATGTTACTTGCCATGAGGCAAGAATACACCGTTGTCCGCGAGGAAATTACAATTGCAGCAAACGTGGGTGAGTTGCAAATTCCACCGCGCGCCGTTGGGAGAAACCTACGCGAGCTGCACCTAAAAAGTAGTCAGAGTAACACCGGCGGCTTTTTTAATTTGCCAAGAATTTCTTTAGAGGATTCCCACCTTTTCCAAGGTAAAGTTGGCTCCAGTGCTGGTTTTTATTTGCGCGGTGATTTTATAATTATGCTACCGACCGCAAATAAAATACAAACAGTTGTTTGTTTTTACAATCAAAAGCCATCTGACATTGTTTCCATTAATGTCTGTGGCAATATTACGTCGGTTGTAACCAATACTGTTACCCTAGACCTTTTGCCTGAAAATATAACAGTGGGATCTGTTTGCGATATCACGCAGGCAAAACCCGGGTATAATTTAAACGTAAAAGACATCACAGTCACAAATGTTAACGGAACTACTTTAACATTTGGCGCACAAACAGTGATTAATGCAGTGGTGGGCGATTCTTTATCGCTTGCAACCACTACCTGTGTTTTACAGTTACCCGATGAGGCGCAGCAAGTGCTCATCCAGGCCGCTGCATTACGAGTTATTCAAGCCTATGGCGATAACGCACAAGTTGACCTTGTCAAACAACAACTTGAGTCAAAGAAAAAAGCTTGCCAAATGATTTTCGCCCCACGGGTGCAAGGTGAACTGCAAAAAATAGTTAACCGCAATGGCGTTACGTTACGCCCACGTCACAACCTTGTTTTTGACGTATCGATTTAACTTTGAGGCAAGAAACCACTGCTAAATTTAAAGGCTTATTCGTCCAACCAAACTCCTTTTTGTTGCAGCCGGGTGGGTTTGAAACAATAAACAACGCGGTTCTTCATTACGATGGTTTAGTACAAAAAAGACGCGGTTTATTTAATTCCTACGATTTTCCCAGCGGAACAAATGGTAATTTACATTTTAATTATGACGGCAAAAGTTACGTTTTATCGAACGGCACGGTTTTTAGGTTTGATAACACTCCCGTTTCCGCAACGGTAAATTGTGTAACGGCATCTGAAAAAATAGCCGTTTATTCACCGGCACATGAACAGACCTCTGGCGATTCCGTTTCTATGTTTTCTGTTAATAACTCAGACGATTTTGTTGCGGCTTTTCCCACACGGGCCAACGCTTTTTCGGGGATAAAAAAAATAACGTGCACTTACACCACTGCAGCACTTGGTGGTGGCAGCACTTTACTTGTTAATTTAACCGACAACCGTTTGCTTTTATCATCTGGCATACTTATTATTTCTAGCACTGGTTTAGTTGGAGTAGTTAATGGCACAATATTGCCCGTTTCAGCAACTGGCGCGAACAGCTTTGAGATCACAGTCCCTCTTGTGGGGGGTACCGGAACTCTCACCTTTACAACGGTGGATCAATTTACGGTACCAGCGTTTGAAAGCGCAGTGGCCGGCGTTACATCTGCGGCGCTCGCGGCGGCGTACTTATCCTACAGGCGTCAAGCAAATTTAAACGAGCCACTTTTAACTTCACTAAAATATTCTAGATTTTTACCTTCAAATCAAAACGCCTATTTTTTAACGGATAACGGGCCTTTTAAGTTAGATTCAAGGTTTTCTGCTGTAACAAGATCCGGCATTTCTCCAGCAGTTTCTTTAAATGTTGAAAGGATTGTGGGCAACCCAATCGGTGGATTTCCACCGCAAACCACGGTGGCTTACCGTTGTGTTTACGGCAGAATTGACGCAAATAATAATTTATTTTTAGGTGCGCCGAGCGAAGCGGTTCAATTAACCAACATTGACGCCGGTTTGCCCTACACTGGCAACGCTTTTAATGCTGCTACAGTTATTTTAACCGTAAACGGAAATCTTCCAGTCGGTACAAAAATTTTTGTTAGAACTGTTTCAACCCCATCAAATATTACGCCACCGTTACCGGCAAATTTTTCAAGTCTTGTCGTAACAGCAGGCGTGGGTGTTTTTAGTTTCACTTTGCCAATTGGCACAACTGTTTCCGCTGTTGGTTCCTTAACTTTTGATATTGCCACAAATTCTACGGTGCTTTTACAAAGTTTTATCCCACATGATACCCGCGTGGGCGATTTTGTACGCTTTTACAGAACCCCTTATGCCGCAATCGGTTTAACGCCCTTTCCAGATTATAAACAAGTGTTGGAAATCCCAATTGAGTTTTTTTTCATTAGCCGTGGTTACGTTTTAGCAAGGGATATTTTAACAGACGATGGCATAGCTTCAAATCCGTTACTTTACACAAACCCTAATCAAGAAACAGAAGCAGAGGCTAACTTTCGCCCCCCGTTTTGCACTGATTTTACGACCTATAAAGGTTACACTTTTTACAGTAACACCATCCAACCTGCCACAACTCAATTAAATTTAATCACAACGAACGGCATCATTAATAATGATATTTTTACCGTTGGTGCAGAAACCTATGAATTTAAGTCAGATTCTAATAACGATTTTGTGGGAAACGAGCGCACATTAGCTACTTTTACCACTTCTGGTTACGTCGAAGTAACAAAAATAAATCACGGACTTGCCCCCGGCTACACGATTTATTTAGAGAATGGGCCGGGAAATATTCTTTTTAGAGAGTATGCCATAACCTCTTCGACCGCGAATACTTTCCGATTTGGCACCGGCGCTACTGGATCGGGCGATATCATTTTTTTTGGAGTGGCGACTAATAGCGGTAATCTAATGGTCAAATCGTACTCGGTTCCGACCACTACCTTAGGTAACGCTCTGCAAAATACCGCAAAGCGCATTGTTGACGCCATTAACTACGCGGCGCGGCGCGATATCGTTAAATATTACGCGCAATATTTAACCCCAATCGGCGGCACGCCCGGGTTAATTGGAATCACAAACAAACTCCCAAGCACGCCAGATTTTACGGTGGAATCACCGATCCCCATTATAAAAAATATTTTTTTTCCGCCTCTTACCGTTACCTCAACAACTGATAAGCAGCCCAGTGCAATTTACGTCAGTAAATTAAATGAGCCCGAAGCTGTTCCGTTGCTGCAAAACATTCAGGTTGGCTCAAAAAATTCCCCAATTTTGCGCATACACGCTTTGCGCGATTCGCTTTTGATCATTAAACTCGATGGTGTTTTCAGGCTTAACGGCTCTTCACTGACTAACTTTGGCACGTCTATTTTAGACGGAACAGTTATTTGTCGCGCCCTTAATTCAAGCGTGGTTTTAAATAATTCCGTCTATTTTTTAAGTAACCAAGGTGTGGTGCAGTGCGGCGACTCAGCAGTTAGAATTGTTTCGCGGAATATTGAGCCTTTATTTACAAACATTTTAAGCAAAGACCTTAGTGACAATACTTTTGCCCTTGGTTATGAAAGTGACCGGCAGTATTTGTTAACGACTTTAAGAGCTAACTCGACTCTTCCAGATGTGACATATGTTTACAATTACATGTCGGATTCTTGGTGCACGTGGTCAGGTACAAACGCGCTTTTAACCAATGGTGGCCTGTCTTTTAGCGATACGCTAACCACTACCGGTTCAACTGAAAAAAATAAATTGTTCAGTGAGCGTAAAAACCAAAACCTATTGGATTATTGCGATGATAGTTTTTCAACACAAACACTTAGATCACTGGTTGCACCGGCGGAAACTATTACCGGTAATAATATCGTCAATGTGCGTTCCCCTTTCCCCCACGGTTTAAAAACCGGAGATCTAGTTACATTTGAAAAACCAAGCACAATTCCAGCCGCGTTTACATCACCTAGCGATGTAACTGGTTTAAGAATTGTCACTGTAATTACACCTCTTCGTTTTACTTTTGTCGCTGATAGCGTTGCGACTGTAACATTAATTGGCAAAATAAATTTTAACAAAGGGATTAATCAAACAACATGCACTACAGCAACGCTTTCTGGAAGCAATACTCTTTTAATCACAACGCCCGCTGCACATGGTTTATTGAATGGTGCGATTATCACAATCCACTCCGGATCCATATCTTCACTTGCGTTCGTTAATTACTCTGGAATTCGCACAATAAATGTGCTTTCTCCCACTACTTTTTCAGTGCAGACAACAATCGGCGCAGCATCAATAGCTACTGGATCGTGCGTTTTATCCGATTCGCGCGTCAACAAAAATTTAGTTACCTTAAAAACTTGGCAGTCAATCCCAAGAATCGGCGACGGGATCCGATTTGGCAACATGCTGGTCAAAATTATAGGCGTGTTTGAATCACAAGCTTACCTACAATCAGGCCAACTTGGCATTTATGGGCTTGAAATTTTAAATGACTACACAAAATTAGATACTGATTTGACTGAACTTTGCAAAAGTTACGTAACGGATTTAAAATTTACTCCGATCACTGAATCTGAAACGGGCATGCTCAAATATTACAGCGAATTCCAAGCCAGTTTTAGAAACGCCGTGGCGTGCACACAAATAAGCGTCTCGTTTAGTAATGACTCGGTTTTTAGCACCGTTGTTACTGATTGGGATTTTAAAGCAAATAGTAACCGCTCGATTCCAATTTTTTATGGCTGGGGCGCGGTTGGTTGGGGGGAATCCCCGTGGGGTTCGGACGCTTCCATTTTAAAACAGTATTATTCCGGGCCTGCCAGCATTTTGCGCACGCTAGTCCCTAAAGAAACATTTGTCGGTACGTTTATTCAACCAATTTTAAAACACTCGGTTGTTGGAGAAAGCATCGACTTACAAAGCGTTTCTCTCTTTGTTCGCCCAGTTTCTCAAAGGACATCACGATGACCCACGATATTTATTTTGCTAAAGAAGATAGCGAAGTTCTAGCCGCTGAGCTCGACACGCGAATGGATCAATGGGCATCGCTAGATTCACAAATGAATAATTTATATTCTGGCCTTGTAAGTTCGTTCCCGCGAAATTTGGATGCTTATTATTCAACTTTAGGTGGTACTTCAAACCGCAGCAGTCTTGATTATTCGGGTGTTCAGGGTGAACTTGTTAGCATGCAAGTCCCTCTTGCGCGCACACTTATCAGGCAATTCGTAACTTTAATCAGTAAGCAGCGCTATAATTTTGAAGTGTTAAGTAACCAAACTGACGCTAACCCCATTCAAACAGCTCGCTTTGGCAAAGCTCTTTGCAACAGCATTGTTGAAAAAAACAACGTGGATACCCTAATGGAACAAGTTGCGGAGCGCACCGCTGTTTTGGGAAATTCTTTTTTGTCATGCGTTTGGAAAAGTGACAAAGGGTACCCTTTTTCTCGAAATAATGACGATTCAATTAATTATTCCGGTGACGTGCACATTGAAATGCACGATTTCTGGGATATTTGTTTTGACTACAGCAACGATAACTTTGAGGATCTCGCTTGGGTTTTACTGCGGAGAAAAAGAAACAGGCATGATTTAATATCACAATACCCCGATTTAAAAGACGCCATAGCATCTATTCCAGCGGCTTATACGCAGCTTTCCAAAAATGGAATTATAAATAATATTTCAAAAAATGAAGATATGATCTGGGTGAAAGAATTTTATCACAAGCCAACCCCAGCTTTGCCTGAGGGCCGTTTTACTGCATTTGCTTCGGAAAAATGCATTTTTTTTGATGAGTTGGATAATCCATACGGTGGTATCCCAATCATTCCATTTCGTTTTGAAACCATACAAAGTACTTGTCTTGGATATCCGTTACTTTCTTCTTTATTGCC
>Ga0163152_10008425_pt1 | contig 11017 bp, 7 predicted proteins | sample OliLakLV19MP8IB2_FD_148635 | JGI IMG/M metagenome (GOLD analysis project Ga0163152, IMG submission 148635) | Freshwater microbial mat bacterial communities from Lake Vanda, McMurdo Dry Valleys, Antarctica - Oligotrophic Lake LV.19.MP8.IB-2 | ecosystem: Environmental > Aquatic > Freshwater > Lake...
CCGCTCGAACAGCCCCGCGCTGCAGCGCGGGGCTGTTCGAGCGGAGCGCGGTCTCGTAGAGCGCGATCATCTCGTCGCGGTCGAGGACGGCGGCGGCGCGGGCGAGCGCGTCCCGGCGGTCCTTTTCGGGCGCGCGGTCGTCGCGGACCGCGGACTCGAGCGCGTCGCCGGAGCCGCTGCCCATCGGAGCGGCCTGGGCGCGGACGCCGGAATCCGCATCGGCGAGCGCGCGTCTCGCGGCTTCCGCGGCGTAGGCGGTCTTGCCGAAGCGTTCGGAGATGATCTCGAGCGCGCGGCGGCGGACGGGCGCGACCGGATCGCTGCCGGCGATCTCCGCGAGACGAGCGGGGATTGCGCGCGAGGCCGACGCTTCGAGGCCATCGGCGATCGCGGCGAGGCGCCCGAGCGCATCGCGCAGCTCGAGCGAGTCGGCGCGATTCACGTCGGCGCGGCCGCGAATCTCTCCGTGCTCGATGGTGACGCGCTCGGCGACGAGGTCGCGAAGGCGAAGGCGCGTGTCGCCGTCGAGGAGCGCGAGCGCTTCGGCAGGGTCGGCGCCGTGCACGGCCACCTGTTCGTCGAACACGGTGTCGCCCGTGCGCGTCGAGCCGGCGGTCGCGTCGGGAGTCGCGGGACGAACGTCGAGAAACCGGACCGTCGTCGAAACGGCGAGCTCGATCTCGTCGCGGCCGAAACGCACGCGCGCTTTCCGGTTTCGGTAGGGGCCGCGCACGACGGTCGACGGAAACTGCGAGAGCCTCAGGTTCTCCGCGCCGGCGAGCTGCCGTGCGATTTCGCGAGCGCCGTCGCCGGGACGTTTCACGAAGAGCCAGAGCACGGTCGCCAGCAGGCCGGCGAGCGTGAGGGCGCCCGCCAGCAACGCGAGGACGACCATCCCGCCGATCATCGACCGGAGACGAGTGAGGCGAGCGATTCGCGGTACGGCGCGCGAGCGACGCCACGCTCCGTGATGATGCCGGCGATGAGCCCCGCGGGCGTCACGTCGAACGACGGGTTCTCGACCGCGATGCCGTCGGGCGCAAGATGAACGCCGCCGACGTGCGTGACTTCGCGCGGATCGCGCTGCTCGATCGGGATGGCGTCGCCGTCCGGGGTATTCAGGTCGACGGTGGAGAGCGGCGCGGCGATGTAGAAGGGGATGCCGTGCGCCTTCGCGGCGAGCGCGACGGAGTAGGTGCCGATCTTGTTCGCCGTGTCGCCGTTCGCGGCGACGCGATCGGCGCCGACGACGGCGAACTGGATCTTGCCGCGCTTCATGATCGAGGCGGCGGCGCCGTCGCAGATGAGCGTGACGGGGATGCGTTCCTTGACGCACTCCCACGCGGTCAGGCGGGCACCCTGGAGGAACGGACGCGTTTCGTCGGCGTAGACGTGAATGGCGTTGCCGCCGTCGCGTGCCGCGCGGATGACGCCGAGCGCGGTGCCGTAGCCGGCCGTCGCGAGCGAGCCGGTGTTGCAGTGAGTGAGGATGCCGGCGCTGGGCGGAACGAGCGCCGCGCCGTGACGGCCGATTGCGCGGCAGATCGCGATGTCCTCGTCGTAGATCGAGATGGCTTCGCGCTCGAGACGCGCGGCGACGTCGGCGGGCGGGAGCTCGGCGATGCCGGCCGCGAACTCCTTCATCCGCTTCAGCGCCCAGAACAAATTGACGGCCGTCGGACGCGTCGCTGCGAGGAGGTCGTGCAAGCGCGAGATTTCGCTCGTCAGCGAGCCCTTCGACTCGCTTCGCTCGCTCAGGGTGAGGGTGGCCGCTCGGACACCGATCACGAGTCCGAACGCCGCGGTGACGCCGATCGCCGGTGCGCCGCGCACCACCATGTCGCGGATCGCCGCGGCCACGTCGTCGACGGTCGCGCACGGGAGGTAGACCTCTTCGCGTGGGAGCTTCCGCTGGTCGAGCAGATGAAGGACGCCATCCTTCCAGCGGATGGGCTGGATCGTCTCGGTGCGGCTGGGGGCGGTCGCTGCGCTCACGCGTGAACGTATAGCACGTGCGCTAAAGGCGAAGGCCGCCGCAGAGGACGGCGTAGCCGAAGCCGACCGCGAAGCCGTTCAGGAGAAACGTGAGCGCGGCGCCGATGCCGATCGCCGCATCGCACGGTACCGTTGCCAGTGTGCCGGTGCTGTAGCAGGCTGATCGCCCAATGGCCCATCCCATCGAGCGCGTCACCATCCTCGTCATGGATTCTGCCGGTGTCGGCGAGATGCCGGACGCGAACGTCTACGGCGATCAGGGCAGCAACACGATCGCGAACACGGCGAAGTTCGCCAAGGGTCTGAAGATCCCGAACCTCGCGAAGCTCGGCCTCGGCCGGCTCACGCCGATCCAGGGCGTCGAGGCGGACCCGCATCCCATCGCGTCGTTCGGGAAGATGGCGGAAGCGTCGCCGGGCAAGGACACGACGACCGGGCACTGGGAGTTCGCGGGCGTGATCCTGAAGACGCCGCTGCCCCTGTATCCGCTCGGGTTCCCGAAGGAGATCCTCGACGAGTTCACGCGACAAACGGGCCTGCAGGTGCTCGGAAACAAGCCGGCGTCCGGCACCGAGATCATCGTGGAACTCGGCGACGAGCACGTGCGGACGGGAAGCCCGATTGTCTACACGAGTGCGGACTCCGTCTTCCAGATGGCGGCGCACGAGGGCGTGATCCCGCTGAAGAAGCTCTACGAGCTGAGCGAGGTCGCCCGGAAGATCCTCGACCCCTACGGAACCGCGCGCGTGATCGCGCGGCCGTTCGCGGGCGAGAAGGGTGCGTATGCGCGCACGAAAAATCGCCGCGACTTCTCGCTCGATCCGCCGGAGGAGACGGTCCTCGATCGCCTGAAGGCGGCGAAGGTGCAGGTGACGGGCGTCGGCAAGATCCGCGACATCTACAACGGGAAGGGCATCGGCGACTCCGTCACCGCGAAAGACAACACGCAGATCGCGGACGCGACGATCGACCTCCTCGATTCGCAAAAGAAGGGACTGATCTTCTCGAACTTCGTCGACTTCGACATGTTGTGGGGACATCGCAACAACGCGAAGGGCTACGCCGACGGGCTGGAGGCGTTCGACATCCGGCTCGGCCAGATGCTGCAGCGGCTCGACGAGCGCGACGTCCTCATCATCACCGCCGATCACGGGTGCGATCCGACGGACGTGTCGACGGATCACACGCGCGAGTACGTCCCGCTCCTCGTGTACTACGGAGCGCGGAAAGAGGGCGTCGATCTCGGGATCCGCACGTCGTTCACGGACATCGGGCAGACGCTCGCGGATGTGTTCGGCGTCGAGAAGATGAAGAACGGCGTCAGCTTCCTGCCGCAGATCCGCGTCGAGTAGATTCTCACGGCACGACGTCGATCGCGGTCAACGAACCGACTTCGGGCAGCGTGAAGGTGAGATTCTGGTTTCCCGCCGAATCGAGGCGCGCCACGATGCCGCCGTTCACGATCCAGATGTGCAGCGGATGTTCCGCCGTGCACGGCTGCGAATCGCACCGCCGCTGGAGCGCGAGCAGGTTCGCGAAGCCGAAGGCCCCCTCGATCGTGACCGCGTTGCTGCCGTCGAGCTCCGCCGTGTAGATCTGAGCGCCCGCCGTGAGCCACGCCGGCTGGTTCGGAACCGGATCGACCGCGACCGAAAGAATGCCGGAAACGGACTCCTGCTCGAGCGTGGCGCCGTCCCACCAGACGGCGCCTTCATGAGCCGCATCGAAGATGAAGGAGAAGAGGCAGCCATCCGAGGAAGCGTCGACGCCGCGTGCCTCGCGCCAATCCTCTAGAGGCTCTGCCTCGACGGTGCCGTCCGGAAGCGTGATCTTCATGAGGCGGCCTGCACCCGGGCCTCCGAGGCCATACCGCGTGACCGAGCAGATGTGTGTCTCGCCCTCCGACGCGGCGACGCGGATGACCGGATGCTCCGGGTCCGTGAACGGGATCGTCTGAAGGATGTTGCCGTCGCGATCGGCACGAACCAGGTTGCTGGCGGTCTGATCGCCGAACGCGATCCAGGCACCGCCGTCCTGCTGCGCGTCGACGTCGAACGCGGGCCCCAGGCTCGTCATCGTGAGCGCGATTCGTCCGGACGGTCGCACTCGTCGGAGCGGGGTTCCACCCTCGGCGAAGTTCGCGATCCAGATGTCTCCGCTCGACGGGTCGATCGACGCCGTGGGCGCGGACGCAGAGAGGAGGATTTCGGTGACGGGGGTGAGATGCACGGGGAGCTGCGCGATCGTTCCGCCGATCTCGTCGACGACGGTTCCGAAAACACGCCCCGTCACGTCGTCGAAAGCGAGCGAGGAGAAGACCGTGTTCGGGATCCCGAGCGTCGACGCCGGCACGACTTGCGGAAGGACGAGATCCCCGTTCTCCTCGACGACGCGCACGAGGCGTCCAGCGCCGCGCTGCACGAGCCAGACGTCGCGTCCGAGCGGATCCGCGATCATGCGTGGCTCGGCCGCGTGGAAATCGTAGCCGCCGCTGGGCTCGCGATTGCCGGCGGTGTTCGGGAGCTCGATCTCCGGCGCAGACGTGACGACGACGTCCCCGTTCGTGCGGAGATGGAGAATCTGCAGCGAGCTCGCGTCGTGCGCCCAGATACCGGAGTCGGGGTGCTCCGCGACGGCGTCGAGGAGGAGCGGGACGCACGCCACCTCTTCGACGGCGGTTCCCGAAGCGCGAACGACCGACGTCACGCAACCATTCGTCGGTCCTGCGACGAGGAGGTCGCCGGAAGCCGTGCGTGAGGCGGCGTACACGTCGTCGAAATCCGACTCGATGGGCACGAGCACGCCAGCGCTCGTGAAGCGATAGATCTCGCCGGTTCCGATTTCTCCCGGCATCCGCCGGGTGACTGCCCAACAATCGGTGTCGGTTGCCCGGTTGACGGCGGCGACGAAGAACGGCTCCTCGGGGCCGGTGTACGGAAACATCACCTGGTCGAAGGTTCCGCCCGCGTGCAGCCGGACAAGCTGGCCATCGACGTCGAAGTTGAAGCCTTCGGAAGTGAACGTTCGGAGCGCCGCACAGCCTTCACCCGCGTCGAGTCCCGCGACGCTCGTCGGCATCAGCGCCCCCGGAAGAATCCACTCCTCGGTCGCTTCGTATTGCGCGTTGTCGTCCGATTTCACGCGACGCTGGACGACGGCCGCCTGCAAGCAACCGTCGCATACGGGGTTGCCGACGTCATGGACGCCGAGTCCGACCCAGAGGTCGCCGTCTCGGTCGAAATCGATCCCACCTTCGGGACGGACGAGGTCGAGTCCGGTCCCGACGTAGACCGCATCGACGGGGGACGCGACGTTTGCGAAGTCCGGCGACACGCGATACAGCCGCGGTGGATTCGTCATCGAGACGGCGACCTGCGTGCCGACATGAACGCGGACAAGGCGCTCGGTGCCGGCAAGCCCGTCATCGACGCGAATGCGAAACAGGAGCGTCTTCGATTCGGCCGGCGCGCGGAAGTTGAGCCGGCTGCCGGTGTTCGAGCGATCGGTTACGCCCTCCGCGCGCAAGTCGGTCCAGGTGAACGTCAGGACTTCGAGCTCTCCGTCTGGATCGAGGCTGTCGCAGGCGGCGCCGCACGCGTCGATCGTGACGTCAGGCCGCGTAAATTCGGCGACGAAGAGATCCTCGAGCGCGTCGAGTCGTGGTGCGGCGTTCGTGACGACGGCGATCGCCTCTGCGTCTTCGTATGTCCCGTTCGCGCGGACTCGGACGCGGACCCGGCGCTCGATTGCTCCGACACCTCCCGGGAGTGCGTCGGTCGGGATGTCGAGTCGCGTGCGCAGACACGCGCGCTCCACGCCGTTGCAGGTCTCGTAGCAAGGGGCAGCGCTCATCGAGGGACACGCATCGATGTCGGCGGCCAGCCACTCGAATCCCTGCTGGCCATCGAGGTCCCAATCGAAGCGCAAGTCGCCATCGCCGCTCGAGTCCGACGCATCGAGCGTGAAGGATTCGGATCGGGTTCCCTGGTTCGCGCCGCCACTGGTGCCGACGTAGACGACGAGAGCGGCGCGAGGGCGGTTCTGCGGATCGCGTGGGTTGTCGCGCGATGGGATGCACGAAGCGGCAACGCCCGAGGCAACAGCGACCGGAAGGAGGAGTCGGAGAGGCCGGCGCATCTCTCTCCATCCTACTCCCGTCGTTCGCGCGGGTAGACTCGGCACGCATGCGATCGTCGTTCCTCCCGCTGTGCCGGCTGCGCGGATGCATCCTGCATCCGCATGCGGAGCTCGCCGTCGCGTCGAAGGGCGGGATGGTCGGCCGCGGCGCGGTCGCGGCGCTAGAGTCGGCAGGGCCGGCGGGATCGGTGCTCGTCGCGTTCGAGAACGCGGATGGCGCGCTGCACGGAACCGGGGTGCTCGCGCGCGTGCAGCGCGTGGAGGAGACGAGCTACGGGCCGCGGTACATCCTGCGCGGCGTGACGCGGGCGCTGCTCGACGAGTCGAAGATCCGTGAGGGCGATCCGCCGCGCGTCGTCGCGGAGTTTCTTCCGGAGCGTCCGGAGGATCAGAGCGCACCGCCGCAGGCGCTGGTCGCGACGGTAGCGGAGCTCGCGTCGGACTGGATGGGTCTCGACGACTGGAAGAGCGCGTTCGCGCTTCTCGTGCGAAGCCGGCTCGGGCAGTGGGCGACGACACTGTGTGTGCTGATGCCGCTGGAGCACGGCGAGCGCTTCGAGCTGCTCGACGATCCCGAGCGGATGACGGAGCGGCTGCAGGCGAAGCTCGAGCGGCTGCTCGCGGTGCACTCGCGTCGGCGCGTGCGCGAGGCCGTCGTGAACGAGACGGCGCCGCGCGATCCGAAGGTCGTCGAGGAGAAGCTGGTCGCGTTGCCGCCGGCATCGAGCACGTTCCTCTTGTTCCACCCGCAGGACCTGGCGCACCGGTTCAGCGAGTCACCGGACTGGTGGCGCGACCCGCGGCTCGTCACGCAGGAGATGGAGAGCGGGACGATGCTCGGCGTTTCGACCGAAAGCGACGGGCATCTGCACTTGCGGGTGACTGCGGGAGCGCTGGAGCCCGACGAGGCGAGTCACGTCGCGGGCGTCGCGGAGTTCCGGTTGGAAGTGACTCGCGGGCGGCTCTTCCTGGGGTCGCCGAGAAATCTACCGAGCCGGGTGACGGATCTCTTCCAGCGAGAGCTCGGGGTTCCGGAGGCGTGGATCGAGGTGCCGCGCGGCTCGTGGCGCGTGACTGTCCATGCGATCACGCAGTGGTTCGCGGAGCGCGAACTCGAGGGGACGGTTACGTCACCCGTCGACTACGTGTTGTGCTTCCAGCCGGTGTTGATGCGGACGGACGTCGCGGCAGCGCCGGGGTTCGCGAGTCTGCCTGTCGGTGGCGGGACGACCCGCATCGGCGACGGCTGATCAGCGCGAGAACCATGCGCTGATCAGTTCGCGGAAGCGAGGTCCTTCGGGACGAGCTTGTCGGTGTACACGCCGTCGACGCCCGCCAGGATCAGCTCGTCGAGCTCGGTCTTCTCGTTGACGGTATGCACGTAGACCGGCACTCCCGCCTCGCCGAGCTTCTTCGCGAGGTCGGACGCTTTCGCCCGGTCCGTCGGCATCGTCACCGCGTGGACCGGATGCGTCTTCACCCACGTGAGGACCTCCTCGTCGGTCGCCTCCATCGCGTAGAGCGAAAGGATCAGCTTCGGGAAACCCACCGGCTTCAAAGGGTCGTATTCCTCGAAGTGATACATCTGCGGCACGAACCGCTCGAGCAGCGGCTTGTGCGATTCCGCCAGGCGCTTCAGGACGGCGACGTTGTCGTCCTTCACGTCGGTCACGACGATCGCGTCCGGATGCGCGGCCATCCACTCGACGAGCCGATCGAGATCCATTTGCGTCAGGCCGTCGGCCATCTTCAACGCCAGGAACTCTGCGTGTGTGCGCCGCCCACGCGTGCTCCCCGGAAACAACTTCTCGAAGCCGTCACCCCAGTTGTTCACGAGGACGACTTTGCCGTCCGTCGTCGTCGCCATGTCGAGCTCGAACCAACGGATGCCGTTCGCGTACGCGCCGTCGAGAGCTTCGCGGCTGTTCGTGTAGTCGAGCCCCTTCGCGATGCCGCCCGAATGCGCGACGATCGCTTCGAACGCGGGCTTCGCCGCGGGCGTCGCGGCGCCTGCAGCCGTCGGCGTCGCTGCGGGCGTCCCGCCACCCTTGTTGCATCCGCCAAGCGCCAACGCCACGATCGCCACCACCGTCATCCGCCGCATCGATGTTCCCTCCGCCCGCATTCTGTCATCGCGGAAGCCGGGTACCGGTTTTGACTTTTTGACGTACCGCGCCTCCTACGGCCGATCGTCAATTCGTCAAAACCGGTACCCGGGTTTGGGCGTCAGGGGTGGTGCTTTCCCAATGCCGCCGGCGGCGTCGCCTTTCCCACGAAACCCGCCAACAGAGCGAGCGCGAGAACGTGCGGCAACACCTGAAGCAGCCCCTGCGGCACCGGGAAATCCGTTCCCTGAAGCTGGATCTGCAGCCCGTCCGCGAACGCGAACAACAGACACGCCACGCCGATCGCCACCGGCCGCCATTTCCCGAAGATCACCGCCGCCAGCGCGAGGTACCCACGCCCCGCGCTCATCCCCTCCGTGAACTGGTGCTGGTCCGCGGCGAGCCACGCGCCGCCGAGGGCGGCGAGGAGCCCCGACGCGATCACCGCCGACGCACGCAGCGGCCGCACCGCGATGCCCGCTGCCTCCGCCGCCGCCGGATGTTCGCCGACCGCACGCACCCGCAACCCCCACACGCTCCGGAAAAGCGCCACGTGTGTGAGCACCGCCGCCGCGATCGCCACCCACACCAACGGGTCGCCGAACGCCGATCCGATCGTCGGCATCCCGCGCAGGCCCGGCACACGCGGCAGACCGAACACCCATCCGCTGTTCGACGACGAGCCGAAGACCAGCTTCAGCAGGAACTTCGTCAGACCCGCGGCGAGCAGGTTGATCGCGACGCCCGTCACGACGTGGTCCGCACGAAAGCGCAACGTCACCAGCGCGTGGAGTCCCGACAAGAGCGCACCAGCGACGAGCGCGCCAGCGATGCCGGCGCCCGCGATCGCGAGGTGAACGCCGAGCGACGCTTCCTGTCCGCCGATCCCCATCGCCTGCGCGGCCGCGTGGGCGCCGACCACGTAGCCGAAGGCGCCCGCGAGCAGCAAGCCCTCGAGCGCGATGTTCACCACGCCGCTGCGTTCCGAAAGCGCGCCGCCGCAGCCCGCGAGCGCGAGCGGCGTCGAGATGCGCAGCGTCTGGGCGACCAGCAGGAGAAGCGCGCCGATCATGCGGGACGCCTCCGCGCGAGCGCCTGGAACGCCGGCAGCGATCCGATGAGGAAGAGGATCACGAGTGCCTGCAGCACCGTCACGATCTCCGAGCTGACCTCCGCGTTCACGACGAGCCCACCGTGCGCGAGCGTTCCGAACAGCAGCGCCGCGAGCAGAACGCCGCCCGGATGGTTCCGCCCGAGCAGCGCGACGGCGATCCCCACGAAGCCGGCGCCTGCCGCGAACCCGGTCTCGTAGTGGTGCTTGTGCCCGAGCACGTAGCTCGTGCCCGCAAGCCCGGCGAGCGCACCGCCGATCAGGAACGCGAGCCGCGTCGTCCGCGCGACTTCCACGCCCGCGGTCGCCGCAGCCGCAGGACTCGCGCCCGCGACCCGCAGCTCGAAGCCCGCGCGCGTGCGCTGCAGAAAGAACGCGATTCCCACCGCGCTCGCAATCGCGAGGAACAGCGCCGCGTTCGCGGGCGACGCACGCACGCCAGCCGCGAGACCGGAGAGCCCGACGCCCGCCAGGAGGTCCGCGAGGCGCGGGAGCCACGCCGCTTCGGGCAGCGTCTCCGTGCGCACCGTCGCCGCCACCGCGAGCCGTCCCATCAGCTCGCCCGCGATCGCCGCCGCGATGAAGTTCGTCATCAGCGTCGTGATCACCTCGTGCACGCCGCGCGTGCTCTTGAGCCACCCAGCAAGCGACGCCGTCGCCGCGCCGCCCGCCGCCGCCGCCGCGAGGCCCAGCGGCAACAGCACCCACGCCGGGGCATGCGGAAACGCGAGCCCCGCCATCGCGGCGCAGAGGCCGCCGATCGTCATCTGCCCCTCCGCCCCGACGTTGAAGAGCCCCGCGCGGAAACACACCGCGACCGAGAGTCCGGTGAGCGCGAGCGGCGTCGCCTTCGCCAGCATCTGGCCGATCCCGTACGCCGAGCCCAGCGTTTCGCCGAAGAGCAGGGCGTACACGGACAGCGGGTTCTTCCCCGCGATCAGGATCAGCACCCCGCCCGCCACAAGCGCGAAGGCGACCGACGCCAGCGGCGCCGCGATCGACTCCAGAAGGAACGCGCGCGTTCTTGCGCTCACGCGCCGGCTCCCGTCATGTGCGGGCCGAGCGCGCGCTCGTCGGTCGCCGACGCGTCCACGCGATGCACGATGCGCCCGCCGTAGAGCACGACCACGCGATCAGCGAGCGCCAGCAGCTCTCCGAGATCCGCGGTCACGAGCAGAACCCCGACGCCCCGCGCGCGCTCCGCGAGAATCGCCGCATGGATCCGCTCGATCGCGCCGACGTCGACGCCACGTGTCGGATGCACGGCGAGCAGCAGCTTCGGCGCACGGCCCAGCTCACGTCCGACGACGGCCTTCTGCTGGTTGCCTCCGGACAGCGATCCCAGCGGCACCGACGGATCCCTCGGGCGCACGTCGAGCGCCTCGGCGACGCGCGCGGCCTCCGCCGCCATCGCCGCACGGTCGAGCCCGAGCGCGCCCGAGAAGCGCCGCTCGCGATGCCGTCCGAGCAGCACGTTCTCGCCGACGCTCATCTCCGCGATGACGGCACGATGCAGCCGGTCGCCGGGGATGTGCGCGAGCCCGCCGTCGAGGAGCTGCGCCGGCGTCGCGCGGCGGGCGTCGCGCCCGAGAACGCGAATCGCGCCGGCATCGGCAGGCCGCAGCGCCGCGATCACCTCGACGAGCTCTGCCTGTCCGTTCCCTTCGAC
>Ga0163152_10008426_pt1 | contig 11016 bp, 4 predicted proteins | sample OliLakLV19MP8IB2_FD_148635 | JGI IMG/M metagenome (GOLD analysis project Ga0163152, IMG submission 148635) | Freshwater microbial mat bacterial communities from Lake Vanda, McMurdo Dry Valleys, Antarctica - Oligotrophic Lake LV.19.MP8.IB-2 | ecosystem: Environmental > Aquatic > Freshwater > Lake...
CTGAAGCACCAGCGCCCGCTCCCCGCCACAAGAACTCCCGCGTCCCCGCCGCACTGATCCCCTCGGAGACGATTTCAACGAGCCGTCCCTGGATGTCATACACGACCAGGCGGTACGCGCTGCTCGTTGGAAACTCTGCCATGATCCGGGCGCCGGAGCGTCCGACCGGATTCGGATGGATGGCGGCCAGGTGCGGCCCGGCGCCCTCCCCATCGATCAAGCCCGGAACGACGCCGGGCTGACCCGGCAATTGGCCATCTGCCACGCCCGCCACATCGATCGGATAGATCCGAACGGCCACATCGTCAATTTTCCATCCGTCTCGGTTCAGACTGGAATCGCTGGTCAGTCGAAAGCGAAGGCGAATATTGGTCAGTCCCTGATACGCCGACAGGTCGATCAACTCGTCACCCCAGATCCGCTGCGTGCCGTCGTAGATCGATTTTTCCAGTTCCTGCGTGCTGCCACCGTAGGCGCCGCCGCTCCCCTTTCCTGGGCGACCGAGGCGGCCCCGAAGTATTGTCCAGCTCGCCCCGCCGTTGGTCGACACCTCGACTCGTCCGGCATCGAATCCCCGCTCGAAATCGTAGAGTGTGCGAAAGGTCAGCACGGGGTTGGTGCCGCCGGACAGATCCAGGTCGGCGGTCCGGGTCAAGGTCGTCGTCGCGCCATTCGCATATTTTCCCGACGGTGAATCCGACAGCACGGCGTTTCCCGCGATGACTTGAATGCCCCACGTTCCGGTGGGCGTCCAGCCGGCCATCGACGCCCCGTCCGAACTCATGACGACAAGCGGAGTCCCGACCGTCACCTCGATCGTGTCACGGTGGACGTAGCTCCCCTGGTCGATGATGTCGAGGACGACGGGCACCCGCGTTCCCGGCAGGACCGACGGGGAGGCGAGGAGGCGGAAGAAGTCGGCAGGATCGTCCGGATCCAGGTTGCCCCCCGGCGGGATTACCGGCCACTGGCAGGAGGCATCCTGCACGGTGATTCCGGGAACGCCGGTGGACGCGGTGGCCGTCACGGCTCCGGTCGAGGCCAGGACGCCGTCATTCCGAAGTCGCACCCTGATATCCGCCCAGTTTCCCGGATGCCACGAACTGTCGTCCGTGACGATCCGGGCGGTGTCGGCGTGGACCCACGTTCCGGCCGCATAGGCCAGAACGACATTGGCCCGATGCTGCTCACGGGCCAGAGGCACGATCCGCGAGGCCGGCGGCCAGAAGCCGTCGTTGTCATCACCCGCCTCGATGGTGACCGGCAGGATCTTCGGCTTCGTGACCTGCTCGCCGTACATCCAGTCGTTGGCGTCGCCGTTCACCGTGTACAGCAGATCCCCGGGCGTGCCATACGCGTAGCCGGCCTCCGCCTGCATTTCCTCGGCCATCCGGGTCAGAAAAGTGGAGTCCGGGCAGGCGGGGGCGATATAGCCCCACGGATAGATGCAGATCTCGGCGTAGGTGTGATAGTTGTCCGCCGTCGTGAAGCCGCGCGCATTGGCGAAATCGCGCAGGGCCCGCGTCTCGGGTTCACTGAAGGACGATGGGCCGCGATAGGTCTGGGACGAGGCGGTCGGGGAGGAGCCGATGTTGTCATGACCCCATCGGAAGCCGAAGTTGCGATTCAGGTCGACCCCGTCCGCGCTTGTAATGGTGAAATCACCATTGTTGTCGCGCAGGTTCTTCCGCCAGAGGCCGAACGCGCCGGTACTGACCCAGGTCTGACGGTTGTATTCGTATCCATCGGGATTCACGACCGGCACGAACCAGAGCTCACGGGAATTGACGAGACAGGTGAGGTTCGGGTCGACGCCGTAACCCTCTATCAACCGGCTCATGAACGCGAGCAGCGCCTGCATGCCACCCGGCTCGCGGGCATGTGTCAGCGAGGTGTACAGCACGCGGGGCCGCGACTGGGCCGGCTGGCTCTCGTCGGTAATGCGGAACGCGCGAATCGGCCTGGCCTGGCGGCTTGTTCCGATTCGCAGGGTGTCGCACAGGGTGGGATAGGTCACGACAAGGCTGTCCATGACGGCGTACACCTCGGCCAGGCTGTACCAGCCGCCGAAGGAACCGGAGCCGGGCGGGGGAATGGCGAGTGGCGTCAACCGGTCGCGACCAATCGTATGGTCCATCCTCCCGGTGTCGGCTTCCGGCCTGCCGGCATCAGCTTCCGCGGCACGAGCCAGTGACCGCCCGTAATCGGGATCGATAACGCGCCACGGCAGGCCCGCACGGGTCATGATCAAGGCATCGCCCGGCCAGGCCAGCACCCGGGCGGTTCGACCCGGATGAATCTCGATGACGTCGAGGCCAAGTTCGGCCAGTCGGGCCGCGATCGCATCATCCGCCAGCTCGATTTCGACCAGCGGCAGCGGGCCCAACGCGGTTGCCACCGGGCTCGTCGCCGCGGCCATCAACGGCCGGCCGGTGGACAGGGCGATGAGCAAAAAGACCGGGTGGAAAAAATTCGTGCCGAATCGGCGCAAAGTCATGGGCGGCCCTTTGGGGAGAATGAGCAGGATCGGGGCGCGGGATCCGCACTCCGGTCAAATAGGGGAGCACCGGCCGCAAGCGGCGCTATGAGAATATCAGGTTCACGCCATGCGGCCGAGCGCCGGCTTGACGCTGTGCTGTCTACGCTGCCCGACGCCGCAGGATCGCGAAGACCAGCAGCATTGACGGGAGGGCCAGGAGGCCCAGCGCCAACCAGCCCGAGAGGGCCATCCCGGGTCCCGGTTGTCCGGCAACGAACAGCGCGTCCTGCCCGCCGAGTGCCAGCGGCAGGATGGCGAGATAGGCCAGGAGGTTGCCACGGGCGGCCATCGATGCCACGAGGATGGCCACGCCAAGTGCCAGGATCTCGAACATGGTGGGCACGACGGCCTCGCCCACGTTGTTCACATGATCCGGACCCAGTGCGCAGGCCGCCAGCAACGCCACGGCCACCCGCGGGCCGGTGCGTGTCAGGGTGTTTCGGAATACAAGAGCCAGCCCGGCCAGGGTGCCGCCCGCGATGATCGAACCCAGGACCGGCGTCCAGATCAGGTCAAAGAATGGCACGATCGCGTCAAACCCGGGCAGACCCGGTGGCTGGGGGCCAGGCCAGAAATCGGGCCGCATCAATCGTCCCATGAGTTCAAGCCGGTCAACCGTCACGCCGAGCGCCAGGGCCAGGGCCGCGACGGCCAGTCCGTGCCCCGCCTGTTTTGGCCAGGCCGACCATCGCAACTCATCCCGCCACCCGGGACGGGCCGCGGTCAGCGCCACCAGCGCGGCGATCACCGCCATCACCTGGAGAACCACGCCGAGGGCCAGTCCGATGCTTCCCGTCAGCAGGAAGATGTTCCACGGGATCTCGGCGCGGTAATTGAAGACCAGAGCCGGCAGCCGGTTGAGCTGTGCCAGGAGTGAGGGCAGGGCCAGCAGGAACCCGATGCCGACAAGTCGACGCCACGGCACCGGCTCCTTGCGGGTGGCGCGGACGACCTCCACGGCGATGAGGCCGAAGAGTCCACCCATGACGAGCAGCCGCACGATCAACAGAAGGGTGGAGAGTGGTGTGGACAGCGTCCGCTGTCGGACATAGTTCTCCGGAACGAAGAGAGTCACGCCGTAGCCGGCGGCGACTCCCCCCTTGATGCTCGTGGTGAGCCGTGGCACGGCGCCATTGACCCGGGAGGCACTGTCATCGAAAACGAATGTCCAATCACGGCGATTCGTTTGCTTCTCGCTCCGCGCCGCGATCTCGCGCCAGCGGGCCGGGTCGCTGCCGAAGGAGACGATGAGTTCCCGGGCCCGGGTCCGCGCCTCTTCCTCGGTCAACTCGGCCCCCGGGTCCTCGTCGGGGAGTGTTCGATGAAAACTGTCGACCTGCCGTGTGCGGGGATTAACCGTCACGCGCCATTCGTGTCGGCTCTCCGATTTCACGAAGCGGCTTTCCCAGGTCGAGGCCGGAAGGCTGCTGACGACGAGCCTTTCCCACGCGGCGAGGCCGCCGGTCTCGGTGGCGTAACGCTGGGCGACGGCATCGCTGAGATCGGGCGGGAGGTTGTTGCCGTCATCTCGATAGCGATCAAAACCCGGCACGGGAATGACGCCACTTCGGAACGAATCGGGATCGGCGCCGTGAGCCTGCAGAAACTCGCCGGCCAGGCGATGCGCCTTTTCACGTCCGAGGGGCCACGTCAGCCGCCGCGGCGGATAGTCGGTTGGCCAGGCGACCACTATGCCCGCGACGACGACGGCGAGAATGGCCAGGGCCACGAGTTTCGGCGAAACCCGTCGGAGCGCCACCGCGATGTGTACCTCGGCCGTCGACTCGCCGGCCCGGGGCTCCTCCACATGGCCGGCGGCCTCATTCGTCAGGTCGTCCTCCGGCGTGAATCCCTTCCGCCTCAGATAGAGCACGATCGACGTCAACAGCGGAAGCAGCAGGACCCCGGCCGCCAGGGCGCCGCTGATGACGAGGTAGGTCTTGCCGCTTCGCAAGAGCAAGAGCGAGGTGTAGATCGCATCGACCGAGTAGTGCCAGATGAGAAGCGGAAAAATGCCGAAGCGATACATCAGGAGCCCGATCACCACGCCGGCCACGCCAACCTCCACGCCCCGGATCCAGAACGGCTGATTGGGATAGGACGCGTGCAGGAATCCCCAGACGAAACCGGCCAGGATGATCGCAATCCACCGGCTCCGGACCAGCCGCCGATAGAAGGGAATCGAGAACATCCGGTTTGAGAATTCCTCGGTCACCGAGGGCAAGAAGCCGATCAGGAGGACGGTGACCCAGGGAAACTGTGTGTTGAGCAGATTCGAGTAGGGGGTTTCGGCCGGCGCCCAGGCACCGAAGTGCGCGGCGACGACGTAGAAGACACACTGGTAGGCCATGAAAGCCGCCACCAGGGTGTAACCGAGAATGAGTGAACTGAAAAAACTCTTCGTGCCGATGGCCCGGCGCGTGAGGAACCGCGAAAGCGAGGGGAGGCGCGGCAACTCGCGTCGGTAAAGCGGCTCGCCGGCGGCGCCGAACAGCGTGATCCAGATGGCGACGCCGAGGCCCCCCATGAATGCCCCGACAACCGTATTGCCAAGGAAGGCTCCCCAGCTCTGGGTGGTCTCGTATTCGTAAAAAGCCAGCGGGATGGCATTGAGGCCATTGAAAAAAGTCAGGGCTGCACCAATGCCGGCGAAGATCGAAATCGTGGGCCAGGGGATATCGTTCCATCGTGCGAAGCGGATGATCAGGACCAGCGCAGCTATCCCGGTCAGGGCGTAGAGAAATGTGGCCACCGTGCCGGCCGCCTCATTCTGGCTGCGGAGGCTCTTGTAATCATTGAGCCACGCCTCCGGAACGCGGAGATACTGGCGGAAAACGCCGACCTCGCTCCCCAGCAGGTCAACCTGGAGTCGAATGGTGGCCGACCCGAAACCCGGCCCGCGACGCTCCCAGGTGAACGAGTGATCGCGGCGGTTGGGACGCTCGATGGCCGAGGTCTCGACAAAGTTGAGGCTGTCCAGCGTGAGACCGGAATGTCGGACCAGAAAAGTTTCGGCGAGCCGTCGGGCCTCGCCGGACAAGAGGCGCGTCCCGGGCGCGGACTCCTCGATCTCGCGGCGGAAGCCGACGATCTCGCCCTGCGCCGAAACGGCCACCCGGACCTCGGCCTTGCGCAGCGGTCGGAACCAGCGGAGCTGCCAGCGCCACAGCTTGACCGGATCCTGATATGCCTGATTGGCGGCCTCGAGGCCGAGGGTGCGTTCGAGGTACACCTTGCTGTCGTCGTCGGCGTCGAAGATGCCGGCGAAGCGATCTCCCTCGATCGACAGTTCCTGCCCGGCCAGAAATTGTTCGGCGAGAACGCGCGCCTCGCCGCGATCCACCTTGAACCCGATGGAGGCCTCGGGAAAGGCCCGGTGAAATAGCAGCGTCACCACGCCGATGCCGGCCACGAAGGTCAGGAGGCAGACGAGTAGAAAGCGGCGGTCACTGACTGTCAGCGGGATGAGCGGTCGGCCATCGCTCATGCCGGTCGGCCCGGAAGCGTCAGACACTCACTCCTCTTGTTCGGCAGCGGACGGATCACTACTCTCCACGGTTTGCCGCGCGAGCGGCATCATAGCCAACAAGGGCCCGCGATGCGAACGAAACCCCGAGGGAACGAACTCCGAGCATCGGCTGCGGCCGGACGGAAGCGACTGCTCCGGACCCGCACGAATTCTCCAGGCGATGAATCAATCGAATTCGCAATCCGACTCGCACTGACACTGGCGGTCATCGGCGGATTCCTGGCCAGCCGCGCCGGCCCATCGAACTGGATCTGGGGGATGAACATCCTCCGCTACTATCCATCGGCCATCGGGCTCTTTTTCCTGAGTGCCGTGGTGGCGGCGATCTGGATGATCCGTCCCCTGGAGGACGACAGTCCGATCGGACAGTGGCTCACCCGGGCCCGCCCCGCGGTCACGGGTCTTCTGGTCGGCCTCGGGGCACTGGCCCTGTTCATCGTCGGGCGTTCCAGGAGCTTCCTCCTCGGTGACGGCCTGGAGTTGATCCGCCGCATTCACCAGGGTGAGGTTCCGGCTCCCCGCTCGCCCCTCTTCAACGCCATCCAGCCGGTTTTCTTCCGGCTGTTCGAGCCGAGTGAGTCGGCCCGGAGCGGCGAATCGGCGGCGGCCATCAGCTTCCTGGCCGGATTCATGGCGGTGGCTGTCCTAGCTTATCATCTGGTCCGCGTCGCTCATCGGCGGCCGGCGGCGGCCGTCACGGCGGCCGTGCTGATGATCACGACCGGAGGAATGCAACTGTTCTTCGGCTACGTCGAGGTCTATTCACTCCTCGCCGCCGGCACGCTGATCTTCATGGCGGCCGCCTTCGATCGGTTGACGGGCGGTGGTCGGCTGCCCACGGCCAGCGCCACCATCGGTGTCATCGTCGCAATTCTCGCGCACCCATTCGGCACCACGCTCCTGCCGGCCTGGGTCTACCTGGTGGCGGGACGGCCGGACGGCGAGGCGTGGCGCCTCTCGACACGCGCCTTCCTCCGCGTCACGGGGGTATTTGCCGTCATGGTTCTGGCCTTCGCGCTGGTCTTCGCGCTCTCTCCGGAATGGCAGGCGCCTGGCGCCTCATTCCGATACCTGGCACCGCAAGTCCAGATCGAAGGACTTCTGGTCGGGGTACTCAAGTTCAACAGCCCCGCATCATGGAACAGCGAATACACCGTTCTCTCGACCCGGCACGCCGCCGATTGCTGGAACACGATCTGGCTGTCGGGCGCGGCGGCCCTGGCCTTCGTCGTGGGCGCGATCGCCCGGCCAGCGGGACGCGCGGCGTTCAAGGCACCGACCGTCGTGCTCCCGCTCCTCGCGTTCGTGATGATCGCCATCTATCGCGGCCTCTGGCGAACGCCCCTCGGCGCGCTTCGCGACTGGGATCTCTATTCGGGTCTCGGTTTCGGTGTCGCAGCGATCGGCGCCGGACTGTCCCTCGCCGGCGTCGGTCGCCGCCTCACGGGGCCGGTGCTGGCGGCGAGCCTGTTCTTCCTGATTCCATGGCTCGGCATCCAGGTTGACAGCGATCGGGCCGCCCGTCGTCACTTCGACGGGGTCGACGCCGAACCGCGTCCCGAACCGATGATCGCCGCGCAATTTCACGGCGTGATGGGCGACCGATTCTCCAGCATGCGCGAGTTCACCCTGGCCGCCCGAGCCTACGAGCGCGCGCTCCAGATACGCCCGCGTCACGAGTATGCCTGGCGTCTTGGGATGGCACACTTCGCCGCCCGCCAGTTCGATCGCGCGCTGCCGGCACTCGAGCAGGCCCTCGCATTGCGGCCGAACGACCGAACGACGCTGATCGCGCTGGCTGAAGTCAACGTCGATGCGGGTCGGCCCGATGCGGCGGATCGCTGGATCGATCGGGCCATCGCTCTTTTTCCGGGTGATGGCGCGGCCTGGCTCCAGCGGGGACGCAGTGAACTCCTCGCGGGACGGATCGCCGAGGCCGCCGCCGCCTTCGACCGTGCCGACAGCCTCTTCAGCCCCAAGGATCGCGCCCGGATTGACTTGAGGAGGGCGCGCGCGGACCTGGGGGCAAGGAGTCCGTCCGCGCGACCGTTGGCGCCGCCACCGCGATGACCCCCGCGGTTCCGCGTCGCCGCGCCCGGCCCCGCCGCGCCCGGCACGCCGCGCCCGGCACACGCCGCGCCCCGCACACGCCGCGCCCGGCACTGGCCGCTCTGTCGGCCGGGGTGTAGGCTCCCCGTCCGGCCAGACCGAACGCGGTCCGGCTACGGCTCCCGGGAGAAATAATTCACGTGACAATCGGACTGATCGGCCTCGGCCGAATGGGCAAGAACATGGCGCTCCGGCTCCTGGCCGGAGGGCACCATGTGGTCGGTCTGAACCGATCACCGGAACCTTACGCGGAGCTGATTGCCGCCGGTGGGGCCAGTGCCGGGGATCTCGACGACCTTCTCGGCCAGGTCCAGGCGCCACGGGTCCTCTGGTGCATGGTGCCTTCCGGTCTTCCGACCGAAACGCTGGTCGCGGAGCTCATCTCCCGCCTCTCCCCGGGCGATGTCATCGTCGACGGGGGCAACTCCAACTTTCACGACTCGGTTCGTCGGGCCGGGTTAGCCGCCGCGCGCGACATCCACTTCCTGGATGCCGGCACGTCCGGCGGCATCTGGGGACGGACCGTCGGCTACTGCCTCATGGTCGGGGGGTCGGCCGAGGCCTTTGCCATCGTTCAGCCGGCGCTGGCCACTCTCGCGCCGCCCGATGGATATCAACATGTCGGTGCTTCCGGCGCCGGGCACTACGCCAAGATGGTTCACAACGCCATCGAGTACGGCATGATGCAGGCCTACGGCGAGGGGTTCGAACTGTTGAGCGTGTCCGGCTACGACTTTGACCTGGAAAAACTGTCGCATCTCTGGAATCAGGGGAGCGTCGTTCGCTCGTGGCTGCTCGAATTGGCCGAACGCGCCTTTGCCGCCGATCCCGGCCTGGCCACGTTGAGCGACCACGTGGACGACTCGGGCGAAGGTCGCTGGACGCTGATCGAATCGATTGACAAGGCGGTACCGATGCCGGTGCTGGCACTGGCACTCCAGGCCCGCTTCCGCTCGCGGCAGGATTCGTCCTTTTCCGGCCGGGTGCTCGCGGCCCTGCGGCGGGAATTCGGTGGACACGCCGTTCAGCCGACCGTGGCAACACCCGTTGGCCCGGCATCGGATGGCTCATCCCACCCCACAGGAGACCAGAAGAAATGACCAGCAGGGTTCGCGAAATACTGTCCTGGTACAGCAGCGAAAACCCCGGCACGAAGAGCCAGCTGGCCCGGATGATGAATTCCGGAAAACTGGCCGGAACCGGGCAGATGGTGATCCTTCCGGTGGATCAGGGATTCGAACATGGTCCGGCCCGCTCGTTCGCCATGAATCCGGCCGGCTATGACCCGCGCTACCACGCACAGCTGGCCATCGATTCCGGGTGCAACGCCTACGCGGCCCCGCTCGGCTTTCTCGAGGCGGTGGCGGGCGACATGGCCGGCGAGATCCCGCTGATCCTGAAGCTCAACAACCATGAGTCCCTCTTTGACGAGAAGGATCCCCTGTCGGTGCAGACCGGCAGCATCGACGACGCGCTCCGCCTCGGCTGTTCGGCCATCGGCTACACCATCTACCCCGGGTCGAGTGCCAGTTCGATGATGTACTCCGAACTGCGGGAGCTGTCGGAGGAGGCCCGAAGCGTCGGCCTGGCCGTCGTCGTCTGGTCGTATCCGCGGGGGAGCATGATCTCCAAGGAAGGGGAGACGGCCCTCGATGTCGTGGCCTACGCGGCCCACATTGCCGCGCAGCTTGGGGCGCACATCATCAAGGTCAAATTGCCGGGCGCGCACCTGGAGCAGCCCGAGGCGAAGAAGGCGTATGAAAAGACCGGCATTCCGCTCTGCACGCTCACCGAGCGGGTGCGCCATGTCGTGCAGGCTTCGTTCGATGGCCGGCGGATCGTCATCTTTTCGGGCGGAGCGAAGAAGGACAAGGACGACGAAGTGTTCGACGAAGCGCGCGCCATTCGGGATGGCGGCGGCTTCGGCTCCATCATCGGCCGCAACTCGTTCCAGCGCCCCCGCGCCGAAGCGATCAAGTTCCTCGGCGCGATCATGGACATCTACAAGGGTGAGTCGAAGAGTTCGCCGGCGGGTGATTCGACGAGCGAAACAGTCGGTGCCTCGAAGAGCGGACCAGTCGGTGATTCGAAGGGCGAATCGCGGCAGGTCCCCGGTCCGGGGCCGGACGGCACGCCGTGACAAAAAGTCGGCAGGTGTCCGGTCGACGGGTCGTACGATCGACATGGACCCTGCTACTGATCTTGCTGGCGTCAGCCAATTCGTCCGGGGCCGGCGACATCACCTCGGGCGGCGGCACCCGCGGGCGCCTCGATATTGTTCTGACCGATCGACTGGGTCCCTGGGTGGGCGGTCATTCGGTTCGCGCCGTGCCTGGCCTCGCTCTCGACGTCGGACTCCTGTCGGTGCACTCCCAGGCAACGCCGGTCGCCTGGCTTTCGTTCTCGGCCGCCGCCCTTGTGGATGGAGTCCACCTCGAGTGGACGGTGACAACTAATTCCGACCCCGTGGGGTTCCTCATCGAGCGTGCGACGGGGCCCGGGGGGAATCGGAGACGGCAGCTCACCCCACCGGGCGATCTGGAAACCTATGTTCGTCTGACGCCCGATCCGCTGCCGGGATTGGCTCGACAATTTCTGGACGTCTCACCGCCGAACGCAACGGAAGCGTCCTATCGCCTGGTCGGGATCGATCGGGCGGGCCGATCATTCGTTTCCGAAGCCATTCACGTGGCGCTCGATCCGGGGCCAATGTCTTTTGTAGTTGGCCCACCCCGCCCGAACCCCACGGTTGCCGGCACGACTCTCGCCGTGAGTCTGGCAACGGCGGGCCCGGTTCGACTTCGCGTTTTCGATGCCGCGGGCCGGCTGGTTGCCGAGC
>Ga0163152_10008427_pt1 | contig 11016 bp, 8 predicted proteins | sample OliLakLV19MP8IB2_FD_148635 | JGI IMG/M metagenome (GOLD analysis project Ga0163152, IMG submission 148635) | Freshwater microbial mat bacterial communities from Lake Vanda, McMurdo Dry Valleys, Antarctica - Oligotrophic Lake LV.19.MP8.IB-2 | ecosystem: Environmental > Aquatic > Freshwater > Lake...
GCAACAAACCGATCGTTAGAGGATGCTTCCTCGTCGCTCAAAATACCGCTCAGCATCTCCAGATGCGATTTGCGCAACAGATGAGAGACATCTGCAAATGCGGCTTTGGCAAGCATCGTCAGCGCTTCCGGCTTGACGATAAGCAACTTGTGCTGGCGCCAGGTTTCTTGCGAAACGAATTCTGAACTTAGCAGCCGGTAAGCAGTCGTATCCTTGCCAAGGTGAAATATACTGCTCAAACTCTGCGACATGGTGATAACCTCTCAGACGGTGGGCTGGACGCGTTTCTTATTCACATATGGTATTTTACAGAGTATCCTCAGTTAATGAATTATAGAAAGCAGCTTGTTTCGCATGGTCAGCAAGTCAGACGACGATCGTAAATTGGAAAAAACCGTCCAGGAAGACGATGAAGAGGATTCCCGTCTCGACGATCTTCGATTGACCTACCGTGACAAATTGCAAGCTTCTAACCCGCCTGATCCAAATCGCGATCAGTTGATCGGAAAGATTATCGGTGGACATTACGTCATTCTCGAATTGATCGGAGAAGGCGGAATGAGCCAGGTTTATAAGGCAAAACATATGCTGCTCAATCGCACGGTTGCAGTCAAATATATTTTGCCGAAATATGTTTATGACTTGCCATCCGTGAAACGCTTTCAGCAAGAGGCGCAAGCCGCCACGGCACTGAAGCATCCTAATGTTTGCGCGGTCAACGAGTTTGGCATCGACGGCGAAGGCAGATCGTATCTGGTTATGGATTACATCGAAGGCGTCAGCCTGGCGAAAATTCTGGACCAGGAAACGAAGTTGAATGTCGATCGCGCCCTCGAAATTTTCGCTCAAGTTTCTGACGGACTGGAACACGCTCATTCGAAAGGCGTTATCCATCGGGATATCACGCCAGGCAACATTGTGATCGTCAAAGAAATTGACGGCAGCGATTGCGTGAAATTAGTGGATTTCGGAATCGCAAAACTGGTCAAAGCCGAAGGCGACGACAAGCCAAACCTCACTCGCACAGGCGAAATTTTCGGTACTCCAGTCTATATGAGTCCGGAACAATGCCTGGGAAGAAACATCGACGTTCGATCAGATGTATATTCACTCGGTTGCGTTTTGTATGAAGCAATCACTGGATCGCAGCCATTCAAGGGCGAAAGCTCGCTAGAAGTGATGATGGCGCACGTCAATGGCGACGCACCGACGATACCGGTGACGATGGCACAAGCGCGAGTACGAAACATTGTTGAACAATGTATGCGCAAAGATCCGACGGCCAGATACCAGAGTGTGAAAGACTTCAGAGACGATTTGTTGGCAGTGCAATCAGGCGAAGCACCAACCAATCTAAAAGTTATCATCACCGGAAGAACATACGCATGGCACCTCTTCATGGTGCTTATGATCGTGGCTCTAACCGTGACCTTCGCGTATCTTGGCTATGTGAAATATAGACCAGCTCCGATTGCTCAAGCTCAAGCAGAACAGATCCAGGCACCAAATACGACACCATAACCTTTTCGACAAATGGAACGTTTGCTGGCACAGGAAAAGTTTTCACAGGATAACTAACCATGCGCACCGCATAATGAAACGTTCTCGCGGGACAACATAACTGGCAAATCGAGCGTTCTAACTGCGCGATGAACGTTCTCACTACACAACGAAAGTTTTCGCTGCGCACGAAGTTTTTTCCGCAGGATGAGACGTTCTCTCTTGCCGCGATGTTCGAATACCGAAGCTTTATTCCTGTTCGACGGCGTCCATCTCGATACTCAGCATGTCGCTTTCGAGATCGACCAATCCAACCGTTTGCTCCACGAAATTCTTGACTGAACGAGGACCCACCGTGCCTTCCATGGTGTAGGTTCCTTCCGACAAAATCTGACCGTTGTAGCCAAAGGTTTTGTACTTCACCCGGACATCTTTGACCGGAACGCTGTTGTAATTACAAACTCTGATCCAGCAAACCGGCGTGTTAAAAATCATCAGCCCGGAGATATGCCAGTCCACCAGTTCGACGTGGACGTTTTTAGCGAGGTCGCGATTGCCGGGTGACAAGTTAGTGCACCCTGCTGTAAAAGACGAAATGAACAGAAAAGCGGTCAGAACTGCCGCGGTTATCAAACCTGTGCTGCGATAAGTTTGCCCTTTAGAGCCAAACAACACCTTCAGAAATAGCGGCGATTGAGATTTCATAGGGATCTGATTGGGGAGCGACCCGCGATCCTTGACAGCGATCAGGAACCGGCTGCGAATCACGATGATTCACACATTGCACCTAATCGTCATCAGCTAACATAAACCATAAAAAACTGAAGTATGCAGGTCACAAATTATATATGATGGCTGTAAATAAGTCGCTGTTACCGACAAGATCTATAGTGAGATATTTTGCGGAACTCGAGGCGCTTTTAACAGGTGGAGCATCCCAATGACCGAAACCACGGACGTCGCAAAAAACACCGAACGCGCCATCCACACGCACATTACCGGTCAATACATGGAAGCGGAGCGTCACTATCGCCGCGCATTGACGGGTCTGGGCGACGAAACCAACCCGACATATCAGGATCTTTTAACCCTCAACGTTCGCCTTCTGTACGTGATGGGCGAGTTTGCCAACGCCCAAAAACTGGGGCAGGCATTGCTGAAGCTGCGCGAGAAACATTTTGGTTTCCACCATACCCAAACCGCTTCTGCCCTGCGGCTTCTGGCGGAAATTAAGGTAGCGCAAAACAACAGTCAGTCTGCCACTCTGGACATCCGCCGCGCTCTCGATATATGGATGGATGCCTTGGGCTGGCAGGCACCGGAGCCAGATCCCAATGATTTCGAGCTGCATCAAATGGCTGGTCCGAGAGCTTTGCTGCCCGAGTTTGACTGGATCAACGGCGAACTCGATCAATCCGCCGCCCTGGCGCGGCTTTCTGCCCCCCAGAAGGACGCCCGACGTTTCACCCTGCTCCTGGAAATCGCCAACGCGTTGTCCTGGCTCGGCATGCATAAGACTGCCAGCCGTTTGTTCGAATCCGCAACCGCGCTGATCGAGCGCGTCCCGCCTCAGATGATCTGGCAAAGTTATTGGGCCGGCGAGCAAGCTGCTCAGAGTTTCACAGCCACCAACGAAGTGCCGGCAGCGCACGCGTTCCTCACTTCACTCCTCAATGTTTTGAATAAGAATTTCGAAAACGGAACTGACGTCTCGCCGGTGGTTTTAGTCACACTCTCGTCGGTTGAGAAATCCATGGGCAACTACGAGGGTGCCAAAAAGACCTTGATGAATGCGCTTAATTTGCTGCATGGCATTCATGGCGAAGACCATGTGCAAGTCTCACAAATTCACGTCAAGCTCGCCGATCTATACAACGAACTCGGCGATATTAGAACGAGCGAAAAGCACTACGACAAAGCAATTTCGATTTTGGAATCGTGGCACGGAACTTCTGATATTTCGCTTGTGCAGCCGCTTTTCAAAAAAGGTTTGATGCACAAAACGGCGCGCAATTATGCCCAATCGGAAAAATGTCTGGGTCGCGCGCTTGAAGTTCTCGTTGCTCGCGATCAGGGTGACATTGATTTAGCAGCGCGCATGTTTGAAGAACTTGCGCTTGTCTATATGAAACAGTTTTCATTCCAGCAAGCGCAAATGGCTCAGATGCGCGGCTTGGATTTGCTGCGCGAACACGGTCGCCCAACCGATCTTTTGCTGGCTCGTTGCGAGGTCAACATGGCTTCGATCTACCTGTCGATCGCAAAATATGTCGACGCGGAGAAAAATGCCACCAACGCACTTCACGTTTTTGAAAAGCAACCCGACAAAGTAAAATACAAACGTGAGATTGCAACGCTCTATATTATTCAAGGAAAAATCGAAACGGAACTCGGCAAACTTCAGCCTGCCAGCACGTCTTTCAGACAGGCCGAGGGCATGATTGAAACGATGACTGAACCGGATATCGAGCTCACCAAAGAATTGCATATCGGTTATGCCAACCTCTACATTCATCAGGGATTCCCAGCAAAAGCCGTTTCGCGGTTCAACGAAGTGATCGATCTGGATGAAGGATCGCGTTCACGATTGCTGAGCGAAAAAACTTTGGAGGCGATGATTCGGCTTACAGAGCTGGATCTCGTTCTCGGCAAAGTTGCTAGAGTCGAAGATTCGCTTCTGAGCATTGTTAAATTAACCGAGGAAAAATCTGGTCCTTTATCTGCGGATCTGCTTGCCTCGCTAAATGCACTCGGTGCTTTTTACGTCAATCAAAACAAAATTACGGCAGCAGAAGCAGTAATCGAACGTGGTGCCAAATTGGTCGAGAGCAATGCGCTGTTGGGCAGGGACCCCGTTTATGGCGCGTTCCTCATGACCTATTCGGACTTGCTGTCCGCCAAGAGTTCTTTCGAAATCGCAACTGAGAGATTGAAAAAAGCGCTGGCGGTTTACGAAGGAAGCTTCAGCAGTTTGCACCCGAAATGCGCCGACATCTGGGTAGGAATTTCAGACTTGCTCTGGGCACGCGGCGTTGAAGATCAATCGGATGAAGCCGCTCACAAGGCGGTCACCATCTGCAGTAACGCGTTCGACTGGAACCACTATGCCACCATGCGCGCTGTCGCATTCGAAGCTTACATTTCGGTAAAACGCGAACGATATGATGTTGCAATCACTCTGGCAGAACGTCTAATGCCGGCGATTACCACCGTGCGCGTGCCACCAGATTTGCGTTTCGTCAAAGCGCTTTGCGAAGTGTTAAAAAACGAACTGACGAATAACCGCGAGCGTTCGGCATCTGCAATTGAAGACTATCTGCAAAGAAATTTGCGCGGCACGTTGTGTTTGTATAACGAAACCGCGATTGATATTTTGTCCGACCTGATGACCTTCATTTATAAACGCGATTCACGTCAGATGGCGGTCACCATCGGTGATGCCATTGTCGATTACCTCGGCAAGCAGGATTGCCTGGTGGCCAACCGTAAAGCCAAGCTGCAGGCGATGCTTTTGAAGTGCCAGGACTATGCTTACACTGAAGAATCGAAAGATTTAATCGCGAAGATCAAGCAATTGATCTCGCAATAGCAGATCGATTTCGCAACGTAGTTGATGCCGCAGTATCAAATTGATGTCGAGGTAGCAAACTATCGCAGTAGCATGTGGAATTATTTTAGCGGCTCTGGCATATCATAAATTCCTTCGTCCGTGAGGAATCCGACGCCATGCGAATCTTCGAACAGCACTTCTGCCTTCGGCGGTCTGGCGGCTTTCCATTTCATGACGGCAGCCTTCGTAATCTTGGGACAAAAACTGAGGTCTAGATTCATCAATCGTTTATTCGGCATCAATATGTTTATCGTTTCATCAGTAATAGCCGGACAATTGGACGCATCGAAAAATACATAGTCAAGGTTGCTGATGGCGCGCACGTCTTCGTCAGTAATTCGCAAAGAACATAGCCACAAAGCCTTGAGCTTCTTCAACTTAGCAATAGTTGGAATCGCACTTCTTGTGATGATGGTATCGCCGATATGGAGCGCCTCAAGATCGGGGAATTTCTGGATGATTAAAGCAAGCGCCGAATTGTCTATACGCCTGCAGTTATCTAGTTCCAAGTGAATCAGAGTAGGCCGCAGAGGGACCAGATTTGCCACGCCACGGACTGAGATACCAGTTTTCTCAAGACTCAAATGTCTCAGTCCCTTAATTTTCGCAATCTCTTTCAAGTCCTCGTCAGACACGTTAGTTTTGCTCAAATCAAGCGCGTTCAACGATAGCGCGCCAAGGGCTTTAACCATTTCCGGCGTAAGATGCAATTGTGTCAAACTTAGATCTTGGACAGACGGTTCAAGCTTCGTTAATTCTTCCGGTTTCAATTTTTTGTTTGCATAAACATATTGCTTCAAATGGGCAGCAACATCTTCCCGTTTGTAGAACGGGGCGGCTTCTTCAGCAGCGTGCTTATCATCAACGTTGAGAGCACTGGGAACCGGTACGACCTTGTATTTGTTTTGTACGACAGGCGTGTGCACCGTGGGCGGTGCAGCTTTCCGAGACAACAGTGGATAACCGATTCCGCACAAACACAAAGCAATCAATGCAAAAATCGGCACCAAGATTTTCCTGGATTTCGTTTTGATCGGCGGCTTGAGGGCGGTGTTTTGCGTTGTCACTCGCAAGATTTCCGTAGGATCGGCGATCAGCGCACTGAGCGCTGCGCTCATCTCACTCATGTTTTGAAACCGCTCATTCGGGTCGCTCTGCATTGCCATGGCCACGATCCGATCGATTTCGTGTGCGGCAGCAGTCTCACCGATCCACAGTCGTAGCGACGGTGGTTTCTGACCAATAAGGTTTTGATAGTACTCGAGAACCTGGTCCCCATCAAACGGCGAACGCCCCGCCGCCATTATATAAATCAGCAATCCTAGCCCGAACACATCTGTCCGTTCGTCAGTTTCGTCGCCGCGCACCTGTTCCGGACTCATGTAAGACGGCGTCCCAAGCGGCATCCCCTTGCGCGTCATTGTTCCAAACTGACTTGGTTGCATTAATTTCGCAATGCCGAAATCCAAAATGCGCACGTGCTTTTTCGAGTCAATCATGATGTTGCCCGGCTTCAGATCCCGGTGCACCACGCCATTCACATGCGCGTGTTCGAGCGCATCACACAGTTGCACGGAATAGCGAATCACATCTTCGAGCGGCAACGGACCTTGGGCTGCGACCAGCTTCTCCAGACTGTCGCCATCAACACGCTCCATGATCAAGAAAAAATCGCCGTTTTTAGAACTCTGAAAGTCCATAACGCCAACGATGTATTTGTGATTGAGCAGGCTGAGTGCGCGCGCTTCTTGCTGAAAACGCACAACTGGTTTCGAATTTCCAGTACCCTTCAAAACTTTTATGGCGACTGTTTTATCCAGCTTATTGTCTTTCGCCTGGAAAACAGAACCCATGCCACCAACCCCGATCAGCTTCAGATCAGAGTAGCGTTCAGCAAAATCAAGGTGACCTTTGATTATCGCTTCGATTTCGGTTGTGCTTTCGAAAGTTTCGGTCATAAAACGCGGCAGTTGGATGGCTGCTTTACTTTATCATAAAAAACGCCAGGAGCGCGGGGAAACGCGCTACTGGTGGTCCATTTGCGCGAGCTTGTACGCTTCCAACTCCGGCCCACACACGAACCGATTTAACGCCCGGCGACCGCTGTGTGACTGGTCTGGGTTGCGTGGCTGATCTGAGCTCCAATCAGTGAATCAGTCTGTTTCTGATTCGCTGCTTCATCATCAACTTGCGATAGCTGTTGTGCCGCCGAGCTGGCGGTGGTTTCCGGAGTCAATGACTTCACCACTACGGACTTTTTGTTATTCGATTTCTTCGTTCGCGGTTTTGTGCCGACCACTGGTTCGTAAACCATCATTAAAGAGTCGGTCATGCAAGTCTCAGCCAGCGCCGGTGGAGTGACGACAGTTGCGCCCAGCACAGAGGAGAGGAAGACCAGGGAATTAAACCAATTGATTGTCGATTTGCTCATTCTGTACGCTCCGCGGCAAGCCGCACTGAAACACGCGCAACGGACTCAACCGGCGAATGTTCGGAAAGGGATTTATGCTAATTTCTATTCTGGAACATGGACGCAAAGCGTCGATTGTTTAGCGATTAGATTGACGTTCCATATTTGTTAATTGAATGCAAACCGCAAATCGAATCCTTAGTAGGGCAAGCAACAGCCGAGGTCGCCTGTTCTCAGCCGGCAATCGACAAACGCGTCTTTGGTGGCATCAGGCTGATTGTGATAACCCTTCATCACACAGCAGCCTCTAATGGCGATCTCACCCACCTTATCTTTGCCAAATGGCAGTTGCACACCAGCATCATCAATGATGGAAATTTCGACACCTGGAATCGCTCTGCCAATGGAACCACGTTTGCCGGAGCCTGGTGGATTGACTGTGCCACCACCAGCGGTTTCGCTCATACCGTGTCTCGAGTGGAACCAAAAACGACCGCCTCGGCATCGGGACGCTGCTTCGCCTGCACACTGAGAGTCTCGCCTATCGTCGTGGACGGCCAGTGGTGGACTGCTGATTTTTGCTCAGTTGATGCCATTGATTCACTTTGCAAGCCATGCCGAACTCTCGTTAGTCCAAAGCTTTGGCTTCGTGTCGCTTCTTGGTCAACGTGTTCAGAGCAAACTTAGCTAACTGCTGAGCGCTCTCGAATCCGACGTTATCAGCGCCGTCCAAAATGAGTGTGACTTTTCCATCATCGCCCGTCTGAATCGCGAAGATCTGCTTGAATCCGACAAATGGTCCATCGGGACCAGCAGTGAATGAAATTCGGTATGGCTCTTCCAACAACGCTAATCCAAAGGACGTTCCGCGATAATCGATCCAACCGTCTTTGATATTTTCAGTTGAAAATCCATCGTAGTTATCGTCTTCTGGCTTTTGCTTATTTGCCTCGTGAGCGGCGCTCTCAAGCTCCTTCAGTAGTTCCTGAAAAAAGTCCCGAGCAACTGATTCCGATGCGGTTTTCATGTTCTTTCTTCCTCTATTTTGTTTCTGCCGGCGCAGTGTATCTTTCTTCGATCGCGTCGAGAATTCGTCCGCGACTTTCCTTAGGCGAAAGTTTTTCTGCTGATTCACATTGTTCAGCGACTTCCGCTAGTTCATCATCCTTGATCATGTTTTTAAACCACGTGGAGTATTCTTTGCGCTCCAGGTGGTAGAGCCAGGTTTCGTCGTCCAGACCATCTGCCAATTGTCGGAAGGTGATCAAATTTTGCGCACGCAGTTTTAGTTTGTGCGGACCAGTGAAGTAAAAACTTCTGTCTTCCGGCAGTTCACCCTCGGCATATTTTCTGCGATGGCGACGGCGCTCGATTGTTGACAAAGCCAGATTAACAAGCTTCGGTTCCGCCGCTTCCACACCGGGCTGCCACATAATTGCTTGACCAGGTTCGAGCACGACCTTATCGCATGTCGGAATGTCTTTTTCAACAACCTTTGCAAATTCTTCGATTGTTTTTTCAGGTTGCTCGCTGATAGCCAAAACGATATCAATGTGTTGTAGTATCTCCGGCGATACCAGTCCGGGGTGGACGGTAATCATCAGCAAGCCGTCTATCTCTTGCGGTAACAACGACTTTGCCGGTTTCCATTCGGCAGGGAGCAAGTGGTGCGCTTCATCAATGACAATCCAATGCGGTCTGCCAAATTCTGCGCGCATGTCTTGCAGTCTTGGCAATAAAGCGGAGAAGAAACCTGGACGATCTGCCAGCGGCAATCCAAGTAAATTGACGATCGCATTGCTATCCGGATTTCGCAACAACTGCAAAACCTCTTCGGCTCGGGGAGCGCGTTTTGCATCACCAAGCACGACAGCTTTTTCGAACGCTTCGTAATCACCTTCAGGATCGATCAAGCAGAATTGATAATCTGCTTTCGATAAAGTATCCAAAATTCCGAGCGTCGCGTTTGATTTGCCACCACCTGAAGGACCAGCAATCAAAATGCTCTTGCCGAGTGCCGCAAACTTAACGTCTTCTCCGGAAGCGTCTTGACCCAACACCAGGTCCTGTCGCTTCAATTCATAGTGCGCGAATTCATCTTTCAAAAGCATCTCAGTCATTTCTTCGATGCCCGCGCCATGATCGGCTGTGGTGACAACATCGGCTCGGTCCTTCAGCGCGGGAAGCGCGTTGGAAACAGCCACCGCGACCTGACAGAGCGCGAGAAAGGCGTGATCGTTCTCAGCATCACCTGCACCAACCACGTTGTGCGGTGACAATCCCAATTCCTTGCATGCCTCCATCAGCCCTGTGCCTTTGTTGCAGCCGGAGGGCAGGATCATGACGGAACCTTTGTTAAAGATGATTTGCAGTTCCAGTCCCAACGCATGAATCGCTTCAATCGTCTCTTGATGCGACGGCGCCCAGGTCGAGATAATACAGCGACCGTAGTTGACCGGTTCAACTTTTCTTCGCTTCAATTCATTGATCAGATCTTGAGAGGCGTCTTCGGTCAACTTGCGCTCCTGCTTGGTGGCAGGGTTATAGAGCAGCGCTCCATTTTCAAGGACCAACAGATCGAACATCTCATATTGTGGAAAAACTCGAAACAGATCCTCGAGTTCACGACCGCTCACCATGAGCAACTTACGACCGGAATCTTTTATTTTCTGAAGAGCTGTGATTGTTGACTCAAACACTCGACCATCACTAGCCAAAGTGCCATCGTAATCAAACGCTGCGGCAAGATAATTCAAGCGAATCTCCTTTTCAAGACGTGCGCATAGCTGGAAATTCTCAAAGCCGATTTTTGAAAAGTTTCGGCCAGCCTTTGAGTAACTCATAGCAGAATCCTAACCGAGCAGAGCCCATTGGAAATCGCTCCACAGGTAAAATCTTTACTGCTTGAAATCGCTGTCTGGCGGGGCTTTCCAACTATCACCGATAAAACGCTCCGACCACAGAGGATCGTTCAGACCTCTATTTCATCTATGCCCAACAAAGAGCACAACGCGCAAATTTCATTCCAGCCCTATAATAAAACTTCCATAGTCGTTCTGACATCCGTCACTGAGTATTTTGATGCCAACTTCCACAATCAGTGCAAAATTGGTGGTTCAAATTCTCGCAGTAGTTGTCGTTGTTGTCACGTTCTTGATCGGATCTTACATTTACACAAATCAACCAACCTGCCCGCAGTGCGAGAATGCGGAGCATTTGTTGTACACCTGGAAATCGTTTCAAGATTCAGAAACTACCAAACATGAATTCAAGCGCCTGGGTCCGTTTGGTTACTGCACGCACTATCAACCGCCCATCGCTCTCCAGCAGCCCGCTTCACACTTCAGCTGGTTCTGCGTCAAGTGTAATTGATCAGCGACAATGGTTTTTGCCGCTTGGCGTCAGACAGATTTGCCGCTTGACTGTCGCTGAATGTCACTAGATCTTAAATGTCTGAATCTGTATTTGCAGAGCTTGCGACAGTACGATTACCGCC